>Ga0182007_10000278_pt1 | contig 33960 bp, 24 predicted proteins | sample Sormic07211113_1_FD_123023 | JGI IMG/M metagenome (GOLD analysis project Ga0182007, IMG submission 123023) | Rhizosphere microbial communities from Sorghum bicolor, Mead, Nebraska, USA - 072115-113_1 MetaG | ecosystem: Host-associated > Plants > Roots > Rhizosphere | place: USA: Nebraska...
CGCCGGCACCGTGCACCTCCTTGACGACCAGGTCCTTCATGTTGTCGAGCGTGTACTGCAGCTCGTCCTTGTTGCGGCACATGTAGGTGGGCACGTTCTTCAGGATCGGCTTCTCGCCGAGGTAGAACTCGACCATCTTCGGCACGTACGGGTAGATCGACTTGTCGTCGGCCACACCGGTGCCCACGGCATTGCAGATCACGACGTTGCCTTCACGGTACGCGCGCATCAGGCCGGCGCAGCCGAGCGTGGACGTGGGGCGGAACACCTCGGGGTCGAGGAAGTCGTCGTCCACGCGGCGGTAGATGACGTCGACGCGCTTCGGCCCGCGCGTGGTGCGCATGTAGACGAAGTTGTCCTTGACGAACAGGTCCTGTCCCTCGACCAGCTCCACGCCCATCTGCTGCGCGAGGAAGGCGTGCTCGAAGTAGGCGCTGTTGTACATGCCCGGCGTGAGCACCACCACCGTGGGCTCGGCCGTGGCCGGCGGCGCGCTGGCGCGCAGCGTCTCTAGCAGCAGGTCGGGGTAGTGCGCGACCGGCGCGATGCGGTTCTGATTGAACAGCTCGGGGAAGAGCCGCATCATCATCTTGCGGTTCTCCAGCATGTAGCTCACGCCGCTGGGCACGCGCAGGTTGTCTTCGAGCACGTAGTACTCGCCGTTGCCCTGGGCATCGGGCGCGCGCACGATGTCGATGCCCGAGATGTTCGAGTAGACGTTGTGCGGCACGTTGACGCCCATCATCTCGGGGCGGAACTGCGCGTTGTTCAGGATCTGCTCGGCCGGGATGATGCCGGCCTTGATGATTTCCTGGTCGTGGTAGACGTCATGAAGAAAGCGGTTGAGCGCCGTGACGCGCTGCACCAGCCCCTTTTCCATGCTCTCCCACTCGTGGGCCGGAATGATGCGAGGCAGCAGGTCGAACGGGATGAGCCGCTCGGTGCCGGAGCCGTCCTCATCCTTCGCGCCATACACCGCGAAGGTGATGCCGACCCGGCGGAAAATCATTTCCGCCTCTTCGCGTCGCGAACGCATCACCTCACCGGGTTGCTTCGCGAGCCATTGGTCGTAGCGCTTGTAGTGCTGTCGGATCGCAGCCCCCGCATAGGGCAACTGCTCATACATCTCGTCGAATTTGTGCATGGGACGACCAATCTCCTTGAGCTATAGCTTAGCAAGTTCAGGGCCAGTAGAACCCCTTATGCCGAGGCCGCGTACGGGTCGAGCGACTTTTTTTTCGGCCTGGCGCAAGCGTCCCGATGATGGCAGGAACAACGGCCTCCCCCGAAAATCCAGAGCCGGCTTCAGGGCGGGCTGTGCTGCCAATATCGCGCGTTCCGCTCGCGCTCGCAGGCCAGGTCCCCGGGGCGCACGCTGCTCCAGTGCGCTGCGCCGCACCGGGTGTTCTCGACCAGCCGACCGCCGCGCTCCAGGTAGCGCGCCGCCACTTCCTGCGCCGGATGGCCGAAGCGGTTGCGGTACCCCGCCTGGACGATGGCGATGCGCGGCTTCACCGCGTCGAGGAACGCCGGGCTCGACGAGGTCTTGCTGCCATGATGCGGCACCAGCAGCACGTCGGCGCGCAGCAGTTCCGGCGTGCGCGTGACGAGCGCCGCCTCCTGCAACCGCTCAATGTCGCCGACCAGCAGCGCCACGGCGCGGCCGCTGTCGATGCGCAACACGCACGACACCGCATTGGGTTTGGTGAAGCCGCGGTAGTCGGTGTCGAACGGATGCAGCACCTCGAAGCGCACGCCGTCCCAGCTCCAGGCCTGCCCCGCCTCGCAACGCCGCGCCGCACGCATCGCCTGCAGCGGGTGCGTGGCCTCGATGGAACTCAGCAGCGCGGCCTGCGGCTGCATCGCGAGCACCGCGGGCGCGCCGCCGGTGTGGTCGAGGTCACGGTGGCTCAGCACCAGCGTGTCGAGGCGCTCGCCGTATGCCCGCAGCAACGGCACGAGCACGCGATGGCCGGCATCGCTTTCCAGGCTGTAGCGCGGGCCGGCGTCGTAGAGCAGGCTGTGTGTCGCGGTACGCACGAGCACCGCGTTGCCCTGGCCGACGTCAGCGGCGAGCAGTTCGAATTCGCCGGCCGCGGGCCGGGGTGCCTGCCACAGCAGCACCGGCAACAGCAGCGGAACGCCGAGGGCGCGCAGCGACCCGGGCAGCCGCATGGCCAGCAGCGCGCCGCCGGCCACGCCGCAGGCGGCCATCCACCAGGGCGGCGCGGCCACCGAGAGCGTGGCATACGGCAGCCCGGCCAGCCATTGCAGCAGCAGCGCCAGCACCTGCACGGCGCGGGCCGCCAGATCCCACAGCGGCGCCACGGCCACGCCGAGCATCGCCAGAGGCGTGATCACCAGCGTGACCCAAGGGATCGCCACCGCATTGGCCAACAGGCCGATCAGCGAAACCTGCTGGAACAACAGCAGGCTGAGCGGCGTGATCGCGAGCGTGATGACCCACTGCTCACGCAGGAACTGGAGCAGGCGGGAAGACGCGCCGGTCTTCCGCTCTCCGGGCACCCCGGCGTCGGTGGCGAACAGCACGCCCACCGCCACGAAGCTGAGCCAGAAACCGGCCTGCATCAAGGCCCAGGGATCGAGCGCGACCACCACGGCCGCCGTCAACAGCCACACATGCGGCCAGGGCCAGCGCCGGCCCGTGAGGCGCAGCAGCGCGACCGTCGCCAGCATCCAGACCGTGCGCTGCGAAGGCACGCCCCAGCCGCTGAACAGCGCATAGAGCGTGGCGAGCAGCACGCCGCCCACCAGCGCGGCCTGCTGCGCGGGCAGGCGCAGCATCAGCCACGCGCTGCGCCGCCACAGCAGGCCGACGACGTGCGCGGCCAGCCAGGCGAACATGGTGACGTGGAGGCCGGAGATCGACATCAGGTGCGCCACGCCCGTGGCGCGGAAGACGTCCCAGCCCGAGCGGTCGATGGCGCTCTGGTCGCCGGTAACCAGGGCCGCGATCACGCCTGCCTGGGCACGGTCGAGCACGCGTTCGAAGACGGCGTCGCGCACGGCTTCGCGTGCGCGCTCGATGGGATGCCGCCACGTTGGCGCAACGAGCGCGGGCGCCGCATCGCGCGTGCCGGTTCGCACAGTGCCGCCGGCATGCAGGCCCTGCTCCCACATCCAGAGTTCGCTGTCGAAGCCGTGGGGATTGCGGTTGCCGTGCGGCGCCTTGAGGCGCACCGTCAGGCGCCATCGCTCGCCGGCGTGGAGGGGGCCGACAGCGCTGGCCGGCGGCGTGCGGCCTTCCGAAGCCCGGTCCCACAGGCCTGAACCTTCCGAATACCAGCCGAGGGCAATGCGATCAGGCACGGTGGGCCGCCCCTCCTCGCCGGGGTCGGCCCAGCCCGCAGACTCGACATCCAGACGGAACCGCGTCCCGCCCTCGCTGCGCTGGGGCATCTCCGACACGACACCGGTGACCTGCAGGTCGCGCCCCTCGAGCGCCGGGTTCAGCGCACCGCCCGCGTAGATGGCGGCGCGCCATCCCGCAAGCCCCGCACCCGCCATTGCGCCGCACACGAGCGAGGCCAACAACAGCCCCCGGCCCGACAGGCGCCACCACCACCACAGGCCGGCCCCGGCCCCGAGCAGCAAACCCGCATACATCCATGCCCGCCAAAGCCCCGCCTGCTGCAACTGCAGGACCGCACCGAGCAGCGAACCGCACAGCGCCGCGAACACCCACGATCTGCCCGCGGCGGCACCAGACGCGCGAAACGGCGTCAACGAGAAACTCCCGAACCCATGATGCAAACCCTCCCCAAAGTCACGCTCAGTGGCGCGTTAATTGCTTTGCAACTGGGCTAGTATGCGTCTCACAAGAGACATCTTTTCGATGCAATCTCGCAGCACTGCACATAAAAACGCATGTCCATTCACGCCGCTCTCCACCACGTCACCCACTACAAATACGACCGCCCGGTGCAGCTGGGCCCACAGGTCGTGCGCTTGCGGCCCGCGCCGCACTGCCGCAGCAACGTGATCTCGTACTCGCTGCGGGTCGAGCCGGCCGAGCACTTCGTCAACTGGATGCAGGACCCCTTCGCCAACTACCAGGCGCGGCTGGTGTTCCCCGAGAAGACGCGCGAATTCAAGGTCACGGTCGACCTCGTGGTCGAGATGGCGGTCTACAACCCGTTCGACTTCTTCCTCGAGCCGCAGGCCGAGAACTTCCCTTTCAAGTACACGCAGTCGCAGGCCGAAGAACTCGCGCCCTACCTCGTCACCGAAGCGCCCACGCCGCTGCTGCAGGCCTACCTCGACAAGATCGATCGCAAGGAGCAGCGCACCATCGACTTCCTGGTCGGCATCAACCAGCAGGTGCAGCAGGACGTCAACTACCTGATCCGCATGGAGCCCGGCGTGCAGACGCCGGAAGAAACGCTCGCCAGCGGCAGTGGCTCCTGCCGCGACTCGGGCTGGCTGCTGGTGCAGCTGCTGCGCCACTGCGGACTGGCCGCGCGTTTCGTCTCGGGCTACCTGATCCAGCTCACGCCCGACGTGAAGGCGCTCGACGGCCCGAGCGGCACCACGGTCGACTTCACCGACCTGCACGCCTGGTGCGAGGTGTTCCTGCCGGGCGCAGGCTGGATCGGCCTCGACGCCACCTCGGGCCTGCTGGCCGGCGAAGGCCACATTCCGCTGGCCTGCACGCCCACACCATCGAGCGCCGCGCCCATCGAGGGCGGCGTGGATGAGTCGGAGGTCGAGTTCGGCCATGAAATGAAGGTCACGCGCATCTACGAATCGCCGCGCGTCACCAAGCCCTACACCGAAGAGCAATGGTCCGAAGTGCTGGCCCTGGGCGACGCCGTCGATGCGCGCCTGAAGGCCGGCGACGTGCGCCTCACCATGGGCGGCGAGCCCACCTACGTGGCCACCAGCGACCGCGACGCGCCCGAATGGAACACCGACGCGCTCGGCCCCACCAAGCGCGGCTACGCCACCGAACTCGTGCACAAGCTGCGCGCAGAGTACGGCAAGGGCGGCTTCCTGCATTTCGGCCAAGGCAAGTGGTACCCGGGCGAGCAGCTGCCGCGCTGGGCGCTGTCGATCTTCTGGCGCGCCGACGGCCAGACGCTGTGGCACGACCCCGAGCTCTTCGCCGACGAGCGTTTTCCCACGCAGTACACGAGCGAGGACGCGCGCCGCTTCACCACCGTGCTGGCGCACAAGCTCGGCCTGACCGAGCGCTACATCCAGCCCGGCTACGAAGACACCTACTACTACCTCTGGCGCGAACGCCGCCTGCCGGTGAACGTCGACCCCTTCGAGTCGAAGCTCGACGACGAACTCGAGCGCGTGCGCCTGCGCCGCGTGTTCACGCAGAAGCTCGACGCGGTGATCGGCTACATGCTGCCCATCGAGCCCGGCAACGCGAACAGCGATGCACCCGCGCTCGCCGGCCCCGGCTGGAAGACCGGGCCCTGGTTCCTGCGCGACGACCGGCTCTACCTGATCCCGGGCGACTCGCCCATGGGCTACCGACTGCCGCTCGACTCGCAGCCGTGGGCGAGCAAAGGCGACTATCCCTACCTGATCGAGCGCGACCCGACCGCGCCGCGCGGTGCGCTGCCGAGCGCGGCCGACTACCGTGCGCGCTATGCCGTGGCGGCAGGCGGTGCGGAGGGTGACCGCGGCGCCGTGCCCTATGCCTTCGGCACGCCGCCCGTCGTGGCGGCCTCGCTGCGCATGCAGGCACCGGGCAGTGCAGGCGAAGGCGGCGCAGCCACGGCCGCCGACGAGGCTGCCGACAAGTCGTCCACCACCGCGCGCCAGCCGCTGCGCGGCGAATCGGCCCACTGGGTCACGCGCACTGCGCTGTGCGTCGAAGTGCGCGACCCGCGCCGCGCCAACGGCCCCGCGGCCGAGAAGAAGGGCAATGCCTCGGGCGTGCTCTACGTCTTCATGCCGCCGCTCGCGCGCCTGGAGGACTATCTCGACCTCGTCGCGGCCGTCGAAGCCACCGCGCGCGAACTCGGCATGCGCATCGTGATGGAAGGCTATCCGCCGCCGCGCGACCCGCGCCTGAAGATGCTGGCCGTCACCCCCGACCCTGGCGTGATCGAGGTCAACATCCACCCGGCGCACAACTGGAAGGAACTGGTCGATCACACCGAGTTCCTCTACAACGCCGCCTTCGAAACCCGCCTGTCGGCCGAGAAGTTCATGACCGACGGCCGCCACACCGGCACCGGCGGCGGCAACCACTTCGTGATGGGCGGCGCCACGCCGGCCGACAGCCCCTTCCTGCGCCGGCCCGAGCTGCTGGCCAGCCTGCTGCTGTACTGGCACAACCACCCGTCGCTGAGCTATTTGTTCTCGGGCATGTTCATCGGCCCGACCAGCCAGGCGCCGCGCGTGGACGAAGCGCGCAACGACCAGGTCTACGAGCTGGAAATCGCGCTGAAAGAGATCGCTAAGAACCGCGAGATCTACGGCGCCAACATGCCCGCATGGCTGGTCGACCGCACGCTGCGCAACATCCTGATCGACGTGTCGGGCAACACGCACCGCAGCGAGTTCTGCATCGACAAGCTCTACTCGCCCGACTCGAGCACCGGCCGCCTCGGCCTGCTGGAGCTGCGCGCCTTCGAGATGCCGCCGCATGCGCGCATGAGCATCGCGCAGCAATTGCTGATCCGCGCGCTGGTGGCCCGCTTCTGGGACGAGCCCTACAAGGCCCCCGTCACGCGCTGGGGCACCGAGCTGCACGACCGTTTCCTGCTGCCGACCTTTGTGAAGATGGACTTCGACGACGTCATCAGCGAGATGCGCCAGGCCGGCTACGCCTTCGACGCCGACTGGTTCGCGCCGCATTTCGAGTTCCGCTTCCCGCTCGTGGGCCAGATGCAGGCGATGGGCGTGGAGCTGTCGCTGCGCAATGCGCTGGAGCCATGGCACGTGATGGGCGAGGAAGGCTCGGCCGGCGGCACGGTGCGCTATGTCGATTCGTCGCTCGAGCGCATCGAGGTGCGCGTGACCGGCCTGAACGAAAGCCGCCATGTCGTCACCGTCAACGGCAAGGTGCTGCCGCTGCAGCCCACCGGCGTCACGGGCGAGTTCGTGGCCGGCGTGCGCTACAAGGCCTGGAACCCGCCGTCGGCGCTGCACCCGAGCATCAAGGCCCATGCGCCGCTGACATTCGACCTGGTCGACACCTGGATGAAGCGCTCGCTGGGCGGCTGCCAGTACTTCGTCGCCCACCCGGGCGGGCGCAACTACGACACCTTCCCGGTCAACGCCTACGAGGCCGAAAGCCGCCGCCATTCGCGCTTCACTCGCACCGGACACACGCCCGGCCTCATGCGCACGCCCCCGGCGACCATCGAGCTGCCGGGCAGCCGCGAATTCCCGTTCACGCTGGACCTGCGGCGGTAAGGGGTCATTCGGCACGCTGCCCGAACGGACGCCCCGTGACGGCAGTGTGACAATCCACCCCTGTGGAACCTTTGAACGAATCCCTGTTCGACGCCGAGGCGCTGGAGTTTCCAGCTGCCCTGGCGTCGGCGCTCGCCCCTGCGGCCCTGCCCGGTCATTTCGATGAACTGCGCGGAGCGGCCACGGCGGCTGCGCCCGTGCGGCCGGCGGCGGGAGCCGTGCCTGCCGCCGCTGCGCCGCTCTATGACACCGCCGGTGAGCGGCCGGTAACGTCTGGCCAGTCCCAGTCCCAGTCCCAGACGCAGACACAGGCCCCGCCCGGCGAACAACCGCCGCTCACGCCCGCCTGGAACGCCTTCTTCGATCAACTCGGCCCCGACGGCTTCAGCGACCTGCCCCGGCGTGCAGCCAGCCTCGAGCGCCAGATCCGCGACAACGGCGTCACCTACAACGTGTACGCCGATGCCAACGGCCCGCAGCGGCCTTGGTCGCTCGACCTGTTCCCGCTGATCGTCTCGCCCGAGAGCTGGAGCCAGATCGAGGCCGGCGTGCTGCAGCGCGTGCGCGTGCTCGACCGCGTGATGGCCGACGTCTACGGCCCGCAGCAGCTGCTGGCCGAAGGGCTCATTCCGCCGGCGCTGGTGCGCGGCCACCCCGGCTACCTGCGCGCGCTGCACGGCGTGAAGCCGCCGGGCGACACCTGGCTGCACATCGCGGCCTTCGACCTCGCGCGCGGCCCCGACGGCAACTGGTGGGTGGTCTCGCAGCGCACCCAGGCGCCCTCGGGCCTGGGCTATCTGCTCGAGAACCGTTTGGCCATCACGCGGCAGTTTCCGCAGGCCTTCGAAGCGCTGCACGTGCAGCGCCTGGCCGCCACCTACAGCGCCATGATGGAAGGCCTGCAGCGCATGTGCCCGGCCGGCGTGCCGCCGCACATCGCGCTGCTCACGCCCGGCCCGTACAACGAAACCTATTTCGAGCACGCCTACCTCGCGCGCTACCTGGGCCTCACGCTGGTCGAGGGCAGCGACCTCACGGTGCGCGACCAGCGGCTGTACCTCAAGACGCTGCAAGGCCTTCGCCCGGTGCACGGCCTCATCAAGCGGCTCGACGACCAGTTCCTCGACCCGCTGGAGCTGCGCCCCGATTCCACGCTCGGCGTGCCCGGCCTGCTGCAGGCCATTCGCGCCGGCAATGTGCTGGTGGCCAACATGCCGGGCTCGGCGTTCCTCGAGTCGCCCGCGCTGCTCGGCTTCCTGCCGGGCCTGGCGCGCCGCCTGATCGGCGAGAAGCTCAAGCTGCCCGCGTTGCCCACCTGGTGGTGCGGCGAGCGCGCGGCGCTCGAATCGGTGCTGCCGCAACTGGCCGACTGCGCCATCAAGCCCACCTACCCCGGCTTCGACGGCCACGCCAGCTTCGACGCCGTGCTCGGCAGCCAGCTCGGACGGCGCGAGCTCGACGAATGGGCCGGCCGCATCGTGCGCGAAGGCGACGGCCACACCGTGCAGGGCTATCTGCCGCTGTCGCAGATGCCCACCTGGGCCAACGACATGGGCCCGGGCCACATCGCGCCGCGCGCAGTGCTGCTGCGCGTGTTCGCGGTGAGCGACGGCGCGCAGTCGTGGCGCGTGCTGCCCGGCGGCCTGGCCCGGCTCGCGGGGCCCGACGCACAGATCGCATCGATGCAGCGCGGCGGCAGCAGCGCCGACGTGTGGGTGCAGACCCACGGCGAGGTCGACCGCACCACGCTGCTGCAGCCGCACGCCACGCCGGCCTCGCTCGCGCGGCACCGTGCCCCCGTCACCAGCCGCGCCGCGGAGAACATGTTCTGGCTCGGGCGCTACACCGAGCGCGCCGAGAACGCCGTACGCCTCGCGCGCCTCACGCTCAACCTGCTGGGCAGCGAAGACCAGTCGTCGCGCCCGCTGCTCGAATGGCTGCACCGCATGGCGCTGCGCAACGCACTGGTGCCAGCCGAGGCGCCCAGTGCGCCGAAGTCGCGCCGGGTGTTCGAACGCGCACTGATCGCCGAACTCGGCGACGTGGAGCGCGGCGGCAGCGTGGGCTTCAGCCTGATGTGCATCCGGCAGGCCGCCGCCGCCGTGCGCGAACGCCTGTCGCAGGACAACTGGAACCAGATCGTGCGCGCCGAGGCCGACTTCCTGCGCCGCGCGGCCGAGCAGGCCGGCGAAGGCAGCTTTGCCACCGGCGCCTCGCTGCGCGCCCTCGAATCTGCCAGCACCGCGCTGGCCGCCATGACCGGCGCGCAAACCGACCGCATGACGCGCGACGATGCCTGGCGCCTGCTGTCCATCGGCCGCCACATCGAACGCCTGGGCTTCCTGTCGAACGCGCTGGAGGCCGGCTTCGAGAACGGCGCCGTGCACGAGGTCAGCGGCTTCGAGGCGATGGTGGCGCTGTTCGACAGCACCATCACCTTCCATGCCCGCTACCAGCAGCGCCGCGATGTCGCCACCATGGTCGACCTGCTGGTGCTCGACGCCGAGAATCCGCGCTCGCTCGCATGGGTCACTCAGACGCTGCGCGGACGCATCGCCCGGCTGGCCGGCAGTGCGCCCGGCAAGCTGACGGCGCTGTCGTACGAGTTGTCCGATCCGGCCAGCTGGACGCTCGAACACCTCTGCGCCACGGGGCCTCATGGCAACTATCCGGCCCTCGCCGAACTGCTCGCCAACTGCGAGACGGCGGCCTACCATGTGTCGGACGCCATCGGCACACGCTACTTCACGCTGACCTCCGAATCGCTGCGCTCCGTCGGGGCGTGAACAGGCACTCCCCCATGCTTCGCGCACTTCGTGTCGCTACGCACACCCCCTCGCTGGGGGCAACGCCTGCGGCCCGGCAAAGCCGGTTCCGCGGCGTTCCACAATAAGTTCACGGAGAAGCGCCATGCCCCACCGCGTCACCATCAACCGCCGCTTCGCACTCACCGCCGCGGGCCTCTTCGCGGCCCTCGCCATCGCCGGCTGCGACAAGCAGGAGCCGGCATCCGCACCGTCCGCCACCGGTGCACCGGCGGCACCGGCCGCCGCGCGCGTGCTCGTGGTCGGCACCGACGCCGCCTACACGCCCTTCGAATCGCAGAACGACAAGGGCGAGATCGTGGGCTTCGACATCGACGTGGTGAAGGCGGTCGCGCAGAAGGCGGGCTTCGAGGTGAAGTTCGTCAACACGCCGTGGGAAGGCATCTTCAATGCGCTCGACCAGGGCGACCGCGACCTGCTGGTGTCGGCCATCACCGTCACCGACGAGCGCCGCCAGACCATGGACTTCTCGCAGCCCTACTTCGACGCCCGGCAGCTGATCGCCGTGAAGAGCGACTCGCCCGTCACGAAATTCGAGGACATCAAGAACATGAAAGTCGGCGTGCAGAACGGCACCACCGGCGACGAGGTCGTGGGCAAGCTGCTGGGCAAATCGAGCACCGCCATCAAGCGCTTCGAATCGACGCCGCTCGCGCTCAAGGAACTCGAGGCCGGCGGCGTGCAGGCCGTGGTGGCAGACAACGGCGTGGTGGTGCACTACATCGCGAACAACACCGCGGGCGGTTTCAAGACCGTGAGCGACGCGGGCTTTCCGGTCGAGAAGTACGGCATTGCCGTGAAGAAGGGCAACGCCGACCTGCTGGCCAGGATCAACCAGGGCCTCGAAGGCATCCGGGCCGACGGCACCTACGCGAAGATCTACGCTTCGCACTTCGGCGCCGAGGCCAAGTAGACCCACGCAACGGGCACTGTCGATCATGCTGCTTCACGTCACCCACGAAACGCGCTACGAGTACTCGCCGCCGGTCGAGACCGCGCAGCACCTTGCCCACCTCAAGCCGCTGGCCACGGATTCGCAGCGGCTCGTGAGCCACCGGCTTGCCATCGAGCCGGCGCCTGCGCAGCGCAACGAGCTGGCCGACCTGTACGGCAACACGCGCGCCTTCTTCGCACTCGAAGCCACGCACGACCGGCTCGTCGTCACGGCCGAGAGCGTGGTCGAAACCTCGCAGCCCGTGCTGTCGCCCGCCGTGGCGCGCGAACTGCCGTGGGAAGCCGTGCGCGAGCGCTTCCGCTTCCGCAAGGACGCCACCTTCGATGCGGCCTCGGAGTTCGTCTTTCCCTCGCCCTACGTGCCGCGCCACGGCGACTTCGCGGCCTATGCGCGCGCCAGCTTCGTGCCTGGCCGCCCTACCTTCGACGTGGCGATGGACCTCACCGAGCGCATGTACGAGGACTTCGCGTACGACGCCGACAGCACCGAGATCAACACCCCCGCCGTCGAGGCTCTCGCACAGCGCAAGGGCGTGTGCCAGGACTTCGCCCACATCATGATCGCGTGCTTCCGCACCATGGGCCTGCCCGCGCGCTACGTCAGCGGCTATCTTCTGACGCAGCCGCCGCCCGGCCAGCCCCGGCTGGTGGGCGCCGATGCGTCGCACGCCTGGGTGTCGGTGTACTTGCCCGGAAAGGGCGAGGACGACGGTTCCGAGAGCGCGGGCGGCTGGGCCGATTTCGATCCCACCAACGGCCGCCAGCCGGGCGAGGACTACGTCACGCTCGCCATCGGCCGCGACTATTCCGACGTGTCGCCGATGCGCGGCGTACTCCATGGCGGCGCCAGGCACACGCTGCGGGTCGGCGTGACCGTGCAGCCCGTGGGGGAAGTGGTCGAGGGCCTGCCGCAAACACAGACACAATCGCCTTCCCAAGACAAGGAGTCTCCATGAGCGTTTACGACAAACTTTCCAGCCTCGGCATCACCCTGCCCCCGGTCGCCGCCCCCGCGGCCGCCTACGTGCCCTTCGTGCAGACCGGCAACCTCGTGTTCCTCTCGGGCCACATTGCGAAGAAGGACGGCAAGGTCTGGACCGGCCAGCTCGGCGCCAGCATCAGCACCGAGGAAGGCAAGCAGGCCGCACGCGCCATCGCCATCGACCTGCTCGGCACACTGCACGCGGCCGTGGGTGACCTGAACAAGGTCAAGCGCATCGTCAAGGTGATGAGCCTCGTGAACTCGGTCGGCACCTTCACCGAACAGCACCTCGTGACCAACGGCGCGAGCGAGTTCTTCGCCGAAGTCTTCGGTCCCGAAAAGGGCGCGCATGCACGCAGCGCCTTCGGCGTCGCTCAGGTGCCGATGGGAGCCTGCGTGGAGATCGAGCTGATCGCCGAAGTCGGCTGATCCCGTCGATCTTTTTCAGTTGACGCCCGGCTCGGGCGAGCCGCCGCGGCAGCGGGCAGCGCTCGTCCAGTCACTCTCCCGGCGCGGGGCTGCGCGCCTTCTCGCGCGAGACGAACAGCACGATCAGCACCGTCGCCATGCACTCGACCACCGCGATGATCGTCAGGCCCTGCGCATATTGCCCCGTGCTGCTCTTCAGGTAGCCCAGCAGCTGCGGCGAGAAATACCCCGCCAGGTTGGCCACCGAATTGATGAACGCCAGGCCCACCACCAGCGCCGTGGCAGACAGGTAGCGGCTCGGTATCTGCCAGTAGATCGGGATCGAGCCCATCGTGCCGGCCGACGACAGCGCCAGCGACACGATCACGCCGGCCATGTTTTTCTGGCCCAGGAAGTAGGCCGTGAGCAGCAGGCCCAGCGCTCCCAGCCCGGCCGCGATGGCCGTGTGCCACTTCACCTCCTTGCGCCGGTCCGAGAGGTAGCCGTTGCCGATCATCCCGATCCAGCCGCAGGCGTAGATGCCCGCCATGACCCAGCCCAGCGTCTTGATGTCGTTCACGCCGACCTCCCGCACGATGCTCGGCCCGTAGTACACCAGCGTGGCATTGCCCGCCACGATGCAGAAGAAGATCAGCGTGAGCACCCAGAGCTGCGGGTTGCGCATCGACGCCAGGAAGCTGTGCTCGCGGTGGCCCAGGCTCCTGGCCTCGAGCACCAGTTCGCTCTCGACATGCGCCTTCTGCCGCGCGCTCAGCCAGCGTGCCTTGGCGGGCGAATCGCTGAGGACGAAGTACGCCACGGCCCCCGCCACGATCGATGGAATGCCCTCGATCACGAACAGCCACTGCCAGCCGCGAAAGCCACCCACGCCGCCGAGCGCTTCCATCAGGTAGGCGGCGATCGGGCTGCCGAACATCAGCGACAGCGCGGAAGCCGAAACGAAGAACGCGAGCGCCTTGCCGCGTCGGTGTGCGGGCAGCCAGTAGGTCAGGTACAGGATCACGCCGGGCTGCAGGCCCGCCTCGAACGCCCCCATGAGGAAGCGCAGCGCATAGAACTGCAGCGGTGTCTTCACCCAGGCCATGAGCACGCACACCACGCCCCAGCCGATGGTGATGCGCATGATGGTCTTCTTGGCGCCGAACTTCTGCAGCAGCATGTTGCTCGGCACTTCGAAGAAGAAGTAGCCGATGAAGAACACGCCCGCACCCGCGCCGTAGATGGCGTCGGACCACTGCAGGTCGCTCATCATCGTGAGCTTCGCGAAGCCGACGTTGACGCGGTCGATCCACGCCAGGAACCACACCAGCGTGAGGAAGGGAATCAGGCGCCAGACGATGCGCCTGAAGGTCAGGTCGCGTTCCGCGAGCGAGTCCACGCCCGTGCCTGACGCCGCTGCAGATGCGCCCGGATTTGCCGCCGTGCTCATGCTCATGTCTTGCTCCTCATGTTCAGGACGCGACTTCGAGTCGCGCACACAGCTGCCGCATTGCGGCGGAAATCGGTGCGATCACCGGCACGCCGAAGCGCGGTGCCAGCGCCAGCGCGGCCTGGCCCAGCGGGCCGCCGCCAATGATCACGGCCTGCGCGCCGTCTTCGTCTATGCAGCGCTGCACGGCCCGTGCCAGCGCGTCCTCCAGCGCTTGCGGTTCGGCCGCCAGTTCGCGCGGGTCGCCCTGTGTCAGGCGGGTGCCTGCGTACAGGCCGAGCAACCCGAGCGCACGGGCGCGCCGCTCGATGGGTGCCACCAGCTCGGGCGTCACCGTGGCGATGCCGAAGCGCCGATGTCCATTGCTCGCCTCGCGCATCGACGCCTCCGCGATGCCGACCACCGGCACCCGCGCGTTCGCTCGCACGAGGTCGATTCCCGGGTCGCCGAAGGCACTGACGATCACGCCGTCCCAGCGCGCAACGCCAGCCTCGCGCCACACCTTCAGCACCTCGGTGGCGGCGGCCTCGAGCTCCTGCTCGTTGACGATCATCGAGGGCCCGCCCGTGGCGGTGCGGCCGGTCACACGGCAGCCCGCAGGGGCCTCGCCGTTGGCGATCTTCGTCATCATCTCCGTGGTGGCGGTCGACGAGTTGGGGTTGATGAGCAGGATGTCCGTCATGCGAGAAGCTTTCTGAGGTTCAACCCGGCTGCGCGATCTTGGCGGCCGGGGTGGCGTCGGTGGCCGGGCCTTCACCGGGCAGGGGCAGTGCGTCGGGCGACTGGCCATAGGTTTCCGGCACGCTCTGCACGCTGATCACGAAGACCGCGTACATGCCGGCCGCCAGCCCGAACACGCCGACGAGGCCGAAGGCATCGAACAGGCGCCCGGCGACGAGCGGCATCAACGCGCCCGCCGCGGTGCCCGTGGCCAGGATGAAGGCAGTGCCGAAGGCCCGCACGCGCGTCGGGTAGAGCTCGGGCGCGAAGATCCAGATGGTCGTGTTCAGCAGCAGCACGAAGAACTGGAACACCGCGCCCGCAATGAGGATCACGGCGATGCTCTTGGCCACGAAACCGATCGTCAAGGCCGCCAGGCAGGCACACACGGCGCCGGCCGTCAACACGCGCTTGCGCGGAAAGTGAAAACCCAGCAGCGACGCCGCAATGGCGCCCAGCAGGCTGCCGCCCTGCATCACCATCGTGAACACCAGGCTCTTCGACATGCTGTAGCCCAGCGTGACGAGGATGGTCGGCATCAGCGTGAGCACCGAGATCTGCGCGCCGTAGGTCATCCAGATCGTGATGCACAGCGGGATGGTGCGCCGCGCCAGCGCACCGCGGAAGATCTCGGTGACGCGCACCTTGACCTTCGCAGGCTGCGCGTGCGCGCCATCCTCGTTGATGTACTGCTGCTGCGGCACTTTCTTCGCCGAGAGCCGGCCCGACGCCAGCCGCGACAGCACCGCGTTCGTCTCCTTCACGCGGCCCTGCGAGAGCAGAAAGCGCGGCGTTTCCGGAATGTAGCGGCGATAGAACGCGCCGAGCAGCGCCGGCACCATGAGGCAGGCAAAGAGCCAGCGCCACGCGTTGTCGCCCGGGAACATCCGGAACACCAGCAGGCCGAAGCCCGGCGCGAGGAAGTTGCCGAGGCCGCCTGCCCCCACGTTGACCAACCCCACTGCCGTGCCGCGGAACCTGGTCGAGCAGAACTCGGCCAGCATGGTCACCGCAATGGCGATCTCGCCGCCGAGTCCGAAGCCGACTATGGCGCGCCCGAGCGCCATCACCGTGAAGTTCGGCGCCGTCGCGCAGACGCCCGCGCCCAGCGTGAACAGCAGCAGATCGAGCGACAGCATCACACGGCGTCCGTAGCGATCGGCAATGAAGCCCGAAACGATCCGCCCGATCGCCGCACAGGTGAAGGTGACGGTGTTCAGCAGGCCGATGTCCGATGCGCTCAGGCCCCACTGCTGGCGCAGCATGGGCCCCACGATGCCGACGGCGTTCTGCTCGAAACTGTCGAACAGGCAACCGATCAGGATCAGAAAGATGATCGTGTGATGCGAGCGCGTGACACCGATCTTGTCGAGCGCGCGGTCGAGCTCGGCAACCCGGGGCGAGTCAGGCCCGGAGGAAAGTGCAGGTCCAGCCATTGGAAACCCCTTGAGAAAGGAAGAAGTGCTTGCTCGGTGCTGTCCGGAATCGCCTTTCGCATGCTATCGGCGACCTCGTTGCAATGACATATAGATTTCACCTATATATGTTTTGTGAAATCATAATTTCAGTCACAAGCAACCATGAGCAAGCGCCATGCCCGAACTTTCGGGGAATTACAGGGGAAATTTCAGGCCGGGCGCACCGTGAACGTGCGGGTGCGCACCGTTGGCGTGCGGCTCAGAGCTCGCCGTTTTCCTCGTGGCCGAGCTCGATGGCTGCCAGCCGCTTGCGGCCGGCGGAGCCGGAGGCCTCGATCACCATGGTGGCGAGCAGATCGCACACGCCCATCACCGCGGTGTGGTTGTCCAGCAGCCCGGGGCCGCGGCAATCGCACTGCAGCGACCAGGTGGCACCGGCAAAGTCCGGCGACGCCCGGTCGCTGATGTAGACGATGCGCGCGCCGATGCGGCTCGCGGCCTCGAGCAGGGTGTCCATCTGCCGCGTCTGCCGGCGCGTGCCGAAGACGATCACGCAGTCGCGCGTGCCCAGCCCGGCCAGGTGCTCGGCCAGCGTTTCTCCAGGCCCCGGAATGGCGGTGACGCGCGGGACCACCTGGATGATCTGCCAGCGCAGGTACTGCGCGAAGGCATGGCTGCTGCGGCTGCCGAAGATCAGCACCTGGTTCGCGCCGATGATCGCCTTGACGATCTCTGCCATCTGCCGGTCGTCGAGCCGATCGAAGGTGCTGGCCAGGTTGGCCTGAGACTGCTGGAAATGCGTGGCCACCAGGTGGCCCCGCTTGGAAGCCTCGGTGGCATTCTGGAACAGCGGCGAGCCGGTCTGCTTTTCCTCACGGACCTGCCGCCGGGCCTCCTCGTAGTTCTCGTACCCGATGCGGCGGATGAAGCGGCTTACCGTCGAGGGCGACACGCCCGCAAGCTCCGCCAGTTCGTTACCGGCATAGCTCGCCAGCTCGCCCGGGAACTCCAGCACGAAGTCGGCAAGCTGGCGCTCCGTCGCGGACAGCTGGTCGAGCTGGCTGCGAACGCGGCGGACGAAGGAGTCTGCGGAAGGTGACATGGCGGTCTGGGCACGCGATGATGCCAGCTTCAACTGTTCGCGGATGCTAGAGCGCCCGCGACGAGCCCCGCACCACCAGCTCTCCAGGCAGCAGCAACTGGCGCGGCGCCGCGTCCAGTCCCCGCAGCCGCTCGATCAGGCAGGTAGCGGCGGTGCGGCCGATGGCGTCGGTGGGCTGGGCCACGGTGCTCAGGCCGGGACCGATGAGCGAGGCCCATTCCGGATCGTCGAAACCGACGAAGCCCAGGTCGGTGCCGAACTGCCAGCCCAGCCGCGCCATCGCCTGCGCAATGCGCAGCGTGACCACTGCATTGCCCGCGACCACGGCCGCGCGTCGGCCGCGCTTGGCGCGCTGGCGCAAGGCGCGCAAAGCCTCGTCGAGCGCATCGCTCTCACCCTCGACCGATTCGAACACCTCGCCCGCCACGCGCGGCTCATGCGCGGCCACGCAGGCGCCGAACGCTGCCGTGCGTTCGCGCCGCGAGCTCACGCCCTTCTGCGGCTCCGTGACGTAGAGCAGATCGCGGTAGCCGCCTTCGACCAGGTGGCCGCAGGTGGCCGTCATCGCGGCAGGGTTGTCGAGCGAGACGAAGTCCGTGTGCATGCCCGCGTGGCGGCGGTCGACCAGCACCGCCGGCTTGCCGTGCAGCGTGACCGCATCGACCACGTTGCTGCCTCGACCCAGCGTGTTGAGGATGAAGCCGTCGACCTGGTAGCCAGCCAGCGCATCGATGGCTTCGCGCTCGCGTTCGCTCTCGTTGCCGAGGTTGAACAGCATCACGAGATAGCCGGCGTCCTGGCAGGCCTTCTCGGCGCCGCGCAGCACCGCGACGGAATACGGGTTGGTGATGTCGGCCACGATCAGGCCGATGAGGCGCGAACGGCCATGGCTCAGGGCCTGCGCCATCGGACTCGGCGAATAGGCGAGCGCGGCGATGGCGACTTCGACGCGCGCGGCGATGTCGGGGCTCAGCAGGCGTTCGCGGTGGTTGAGGAAGCGCGAGACGGTGGCCTTGGAGACGCCGGCCGCCGCGGCGACATCGGCGATGGTGGCGCGGCCCGTCGGCTTCATGGTCTTGCTCCTTCCCCCCCTGGGGGAAGGTTGGGATGGGGGCAGGCAGAGTGCCCAGTGGATGCGCCGCTTGCCCCCACCCCTGCCCTCCCCCGGAAGGGGAGGGAGAAAAGCCTTGAGGGACTCATGCGGCCGCCGTGTCGTACGGCGCCGCCGGCTTCTCCCCGGCCAGCACCTGCAGCAGATTGGTCGTCGCCAGCTCCGCCATCGCGTGCCGGGTCTCGTGCGTGGCCGAGCCGATGTGCGGCAGCGGCGTCACGCGCGGATGCGTGCGCAGCGGCGAGTCGGCCGGCAGCGGCTCCTTCGCGAACACGTCGAGGCCTGCGGCGCGCAGCGTGCCGTGGTCGAGGGCTTGCAGCAGCGCGTCTTCGTTCACGGTGGCGCCTCGGCCGCCGTTGATGAAGGATGCACCGGGCTTCATGCGCGCGAAGAAGGCCGCGTCGATCATGCCGCGCGTGGCGTCGGTCAGCGGCAGCATCGCAAGCACGATGTCGGCGCGCGCGAGCAGATCGTCGAGCGGCGTGTGCGTGGCGCGGCCCTGCAGTTCGGGCGCCTGCGCAGCCAGGTCGACCGCGCGGCGCGAGTGGTACAGCACCGGCATGCCGAAACCCAGTGCAGCGCGCCTCGCCACGGCCTGCCCGATACGGCCGAAGCCCAGGATGCCCAGCGTCTTGCCATGCACGTCGGTGCCGAAGAGCTCTTCGCCGATGTTCCTGGTCCATCGCCCTTCGCGCACGAGGTTCGAGAGTTCGACCACGCGGCGCTGCGTGGCCATGAGGATCGCGAACACGGTGTCGGCCACCGTCTCGGTCAGCACGTCGGGGGTGTGGCACAGCACGATGCCGCGCTTGTGCAGTTCGGCCAGCGGGTAGTTGTCGACACCGACCGACACGCTCGAAATGACTTGCAACTGCGGCGCCGCATCGAGCAGCGCAGCATCGACCGTGTGGCTCGATCCGATCAACCCGTGCGCGATGCGCAGCGCGGCGGCGAATGCCTCGGGCTCCTTGCGGGGATCGGCCACGGTGACGTGGTGCGCGGCCTGCAGGCGTGCCAGCTGATCCTCGGGCAGCGGCCGGAAGACGAGGATGTTCTTCTTCGATGCGTTCGTCATGGCGTTCAGAGCCCCGCTTCTTCGAGTTGCGCCCGCGTCGGCAGGCCTTCGGTATCGCCCAGCACCTGAACGGCGCGCGCGCCGATCCATGCGCCGCGGCGCACGGCATCGGGCACGCTGCGGCCTTCGAGCAGCGCGCTCACCACGCCGGCCGCGAAGCCGTCGCCCGCGCCCACGGTGTCGATCACTTCCTTCACCGGAAAGCCGTCGACGCGGCCAGTGCCGGCCACCTCGCTGTCGTAGTAGGCGCCCTCGGCGCCGAGCTTGACGACCACCAGCTTCGCGCCGCGTTCGCGATAGAACTTCGCGACGTCCTCGGGCTTGTCGTGGCCCGTGAGCAGCAGTCCCTCTTCGATGCCGGGCAGCACCCAGTCGGCGCGCGAGGCGAGTTCGTTGACCCAATGGCGCATGGTCTCGGTGGACGACCACAGCGTCGGGCGCAGGTTGGTGTCGAAGGAGATGGTGCGGCCCGCGGCGCGCATCACGTCCATGGTCTTCAGCGCGGCCTGCAGGCTGGTGTCGGAGATGGCGGCGAACACGCCCGTGGCGTGCAAATGGCGCGCCGAGCGCAGCCAGGCCTCGTCGACGTCGGCCGGGCCCATGTGGCTCGCGGCCGAACCCTTGCGGTGGTATTCGATCGGCGGGTCGCTGCCGTCGGTGACGCGGCCCTTGAACTGGAAGCCGGTGCGCTGCGTCGCATCGGTGATCACGTGCGAGCAGTCGATGCCTTCGGCGCGCATCGCGGCCAGCAACGCGCGGCCCATCGAGTCGGTGCCGAGCCGGCTGGCCCACCCGACCTTGAGGCCCAGCCGCGAGAGGCCGATGGCCACGTTGGTCTCGGCGCCGGCGGTGCGCTTGTGGAACGACTGGGCGTCTTCCAGCGGACCTGGCCGGTCGGCCACGAGCAGCAGCATGGCTTCGCCGAACAGGGCGACGTCGAAAGCGGTGGGTTCTGTCATGTGTGTCTCTCGATCTATGCGCGCGCGGCGCGGATGAAATCGATCTGCGCGCGGGTAACGGCCAGCAGGTCGTCGCCTGCGAGAGGGTATTCGATGGCGTGGGGCACGTCAGCCGGCAATGCACGCAGCACCGCGCGCCACGGCACGGCCGAATCGCCCAGCGGCACCGCCACCCACTTGTGCGGCAGGCGCTGCACGCCCTTGCAATGCACGTAGCGCACGCGGTGGCCCAGCGCCTGCGCCGCCTGCAGCGGGCATTCGCCGAGCCAGTGCCAGTTGCCCATGTCGAAGGTCATGCCGAGCGGCACCCCGGCACGGTCGGCCACCTCGAAGAAAGTCTGCAGCGCGGGCAGCGTGCCGGCGCGCACGGTCTGGTCGTTCTCGATGAGCAGCTCGACGCGTGTTTCGGCCAGTTCCACCTTCAGGCCCCAGAGCGAGCCGTGCGACGAGGCCTGGAAGTCGCCGATGGACATCTTGAGCCGCTTGGCGCCTATACGCGTGGCCGCGGCGATGCCGCGCTTGAGCGCGGCGCTGTCGAGCCAGCCACCCTGGGCCCACAGGCCCTCGGGGCTGGAGTACACGGAAGCGAGCCCGCTCAGGGCGGGCAGTTCGGCCCCGGCGTCGCGCAGCATCTCGCCGCGCACTTCCACCGAATCGGCGCCAGCCGCCAATGCCAGCTGCGAGCACCAGAGCTGGCCATGCCGCCCCACCTCGGCCGCACCGAAGGACGACAGAGAAATCAGAACGGAAAAGGACATTCAGTGCGCTTGGTGGGAGCTGAGGATCTGGCCGAGGAACTGGCGCGTGCGCTCGTCCTTGGGGTTGCCGAAGAACTCTTCCGGCGGCGCCTGCTCGACGATCTTTCCGTCGGCCATGAAGATCACGCGATCGGCCACGCTGCGGGCAAAACCCATTTCGTGCGTCACGCACAGCATGGTCATGCCGTCTTCGGCAAGGCCGATCATGGTGTCGAGCACTTCCTTGACCATCTCGGGGTCGAGCGCGGAAGTGGGCTCGTCGAACAGCATGATCTTGGGCGCCATGCACAGCGCGCGGGCGATGGCCACGCGCTGCTGCTGGCCGCCGGAGAGCTGGCTCGGGTACTTGCCGGCCTGCTCGGGAATGCGTACGCGCGTGAGGTACTTCATGGCCACCTCTTCGGCTTGCACCTTCGTCATGCCGCGCGAGCGCATCGGCGCCAGCGTGCAGTTCTCCAGGATGGTGAGGTGCGGGAACAGGTTGAACTGCTGGAACACCATGCCGACTTCGGCACGCACCGCATCGACATTCTTGCCGCCCGCGGTGAGATCGATGCCGTCGACCACGATGCGGCCCTTCTGCACCGTCTCCAGCCGGTTGATGCAGCGGATGAGCGTCGACTTGCCCGAGCCCGAAGGCCCGCAGATCACGATGCGCTCGCCCTGGCGCACCGACAGGTCGATGCCGGTCAACACCTGGAATTCACCGTACCACTTGTTGACCGCTTCCATGCGGATGATCGATTCCGTCGTCATGCTCGTTGTTCCGATACTCACTGTGGGGCGCCCTGCGCCTTCTCAAGGAACACCGCGGAACCGGCTTTGCCGGGCCGCAGGTGTTGCCCCCTGCAAGGGGGTTGGCGTAGCGACACGAAGTGCGCGAAGCCTGGGGGTCAGTTCATTTTCGGCAGGTCGGCCTGCAGCCACTTCTGATACAGCTTGTTGAGCTCGCCGTTGGCGGTGTTCTTCTGCACGAATTCGTTCACCGCCTTGTGCAGCTCTTCCTGGCCCGGACGCATCGCGATGCCCATCGACTGCTGCACCAGCGTGAACTTGTTTTCGTAGGTGCCGGCAGGCACGCGCTTGGCGATCTGTGCCGCCACGGTCACCGAGCAGCCGATGGCATCGACCTGGCCCGAGATCAGCGCCTGCATGGCCGAGGCGTCGTCGTCGAAACGGCGGATTTCGGTGCCTTCGGGCGCGGCCTTGGTCACGGCCACGTCCTGCGTCGAGGCGCGGGCCACGCCCACGCGCAGGCCCTTCAGGTCGCCCGCGGCCTTGATGGGGGCCTTGGTCGCGCCGTACAGCACGATGGTCGCGGCCGCGTAGGGCTGCGAGAACTGCACCTGCTTGGCACGCTCGGGCGTGATGGCCAGCGAGGCGACCAGCAGGTCGACCTTGTTGGTCAGCAGGAACGGGATGCGGTTGGGGCCCGTGACCGGCACGATGTTGGCCTTGACACCCCAGTCCTTCGCAAGCAGCTTGGCCACGTCGGCGTCGTAGCCGTCGGGCTGGTTCTTCGCATCGGTGGTGCCGTAGGGCGGAAAGTCGACCAGCATGCCGATGGTGATCTCGCCCTTCTTCTTGATGTCGGCCACCGACTGTGCCGAGGCGAAGGGTGCGAACACGGTGAGAGCGGCGCCGAGGCCCAGCACGGCGAGCGCGGCACGGCGGGTGGTGATACGGGTCATGGGTGTGTCTCCTGAATAAAGAAAGGAAGCGACGAGAAAGAGAAAACGGAAAGGGTCAGCGGGCAAGCGCCCGGGCGCGGCGGCGCTCCATGCGCGCGGCCAGCAGCGACAGCGGCCAGCAGATCGCGAAGTAGATGGCCGCCACCACCGAGAACACGATGAGCGGCTGGAAGGTGGCGTTGTTGACGATCTGCCCGGCGCGCGTGACTTCGACAAAACCGATGATGGCCGCGAGCGACGTCCCCTTGATGATCTGCACCACGTAGCCCACCGTGGGCGCCAGCGCGATCTTCAGCGCCTGCGGCAACACCACGTCGCGCATGCGGGACGTGTACCTGAGGCTCAGCGCCTCGGCGGCTTCCCACTGGCCGCGCGGAATGGCCTCGATGCAGCCGCGCCAGATCTCGCCGAGGAAAGCGGCGCTGTTCAGGATGAGCGCGACACCGGCAGCCACCCACGGATTGATGTCCAACCCCAGCACCGGCGCGCCGAAGAACACCAGGAACAGCTGCAGCAGCAGCGGCGTGCCCTGGAAGACCTGGATGAAAGTGGTCGACACGCCGCGCGCCCACGTCGACTGCGACGTGCGCATCAACGCGACGATGAGCCCCAGGATCGCGCCGCCCACGAAGGCGATGGCCGACAGCGCGAGCGTCCACTTGGCCGCTTCGAGGATGAAAAGGAATTCGGGAAAGCCGAAGGTGCGCATGGTGTTGTCTCCGTCCGTCGTTTCTTACCGGCGGTCCGGATAGTTGAGCGTGCGCCTGTAGATCAGCTTGAACATCGTCGAGAAGGCCAGCGCCAGCGCGAGGTAGATCGCAGCCACCACGATGTAGATCTCGAAGCTGCGGAAGGTCTGCGACTGCAGGTTGGCGGCCACCGAGGTCAGGTCGTCGGCCGAGATGACCGACACCACCGCCGAGCTCAGCATCAGCAGGATGAACTGGCTCGTGAGCGCCGGGTAGATGGCCTTCAGCGCGGGCTTGATGATGACGAAGCGGAAGATTTCCCAGGGCTTGAGGTTGAGCGCCCTGCCCGCCTCGATCTGCCCCTTGGGGATCGACTCGATGCCCGCGCGGATGATCTCGGTCGCATACGCACCGAGGTTCACCACCATCGCCACCAGCGCGGCCGTCTGCGGCGACCAGCGCAGCCCGATGGCCGGCAGCGCGAAGAAGAAAAAGAACAACTGCACGAGGAACGGCGTGTTGCGGATCACCTCGATATAGGCATTCACGATGAAGCGCAGCCAGCCCGGCCCGGAGGTCTTGCCCCAGGCGCAGAAGATGGCGACCACGAGGCCGAGCACCGTGGCCACGAGCGAGAGCTGGACCGTGATCCACGTGCCCTTGAGCAGCAACGGCCAGGCGGCGAAGACGGCGTCGAATTGAAACTGGTAGTTCATGGAGGGCGAACCCGGAAGTGGCGCGGGTGGCGCGTGCATGCCTCGAAAGCAATGCTTGCAGCTTATCTGAAACCGGTTTCACGATTGCCTAGGGATTCCCCTAGGTGGTCGTTTTGTCTCGCCTTCTGCCTACACTGAAGCCATGCTGAACCCACCCGCGGCCACCATGCCCACAGAGGCAACTGCGCTCTCCACAGGCGCCCCCACCGTGCAGCATTTCCGCCAGGCCCTGCTCTGGCCCTTGCGGCTGATGCCTGCGCCAGACGCCGGGCACGCGCACCACCACGCGCCCTGGCATGTGCTGCGCGAGATGGGCGATGCCTCGCCATGGCGCGAAGAGGTCGACGAATACACCGGCGACAGCAGCCGCTTTCACGAGCGGCACTACAACGAGTTCGTGAGCTTCCTGCCGTACGTGCAGCGCTTTCTCTACGGCGAGGGCCGCTCGCGCAACGGCAGCAGCGGCGGTCCGGCCTCCGGCAACGACGGCGATTCACCGATGCGCGTCTTCCGCCGCCAAGACATCGCATCGGTGCGCGTGGTGGCCCGCGCGGGCGACGCGCCCGTCACGCTCGACGTGGTGCATTGCGACCTCTACTTCTTCTTCGACATCGACGTGGTCATGGTGAACCTCGAGGTCGGGGCCGACCTCCTGAGCCTCGCGCAGGCGCAGGAAATCCTCTACCGCTTCGGCCGCGCCTACCCCTCCGGCTGGGAGCCCGATGGTTCGGCGCTGCATTGCATGGCGAGCGTCGAATGGCTGGGCGCCGACGGCCGCGTCCTCGCAAGCTCCGACGCGCAGCAGCGCGAGAGCTTCCTCTCGCACGTGGCGCAGCACCGCGCGCCGCGCATCTCCTCGCACTGGGCCTACCTGATGCAGCCGCTGGTGAGCGACCATTCGGAAGACCCCGGCGTGCTGCGCTACCGGCAGATCGAGTACTACCGCATGCCGGTCATGGCCTACCTCTCGCTGGACGACCCGCGCCGCCTCACGCGCGACGACTTCGTGCGGCTCGCGCTGGTAACGGGTGCCGGCACCACCGACGCGCACCTGCCCTACGCCGACCACCACCTCGCCGACTTCGAGCACAAGTACTGCTACGACCGCTTCTGGGTCAACGCCGGCGCAGCACCCAACACGCGCTACCTGTGCAACGGCCACGCCCTCATCGTGGTGGGCGATGCGCACTCCGAGTTCTTCTGCTGCCGCGACCGCGGCGTGCTCGCGCAGTTCAGGCACCAGCACTTCCTGCTGTTCCTCATCGCGCATTTCCAGAAGGCCTCGCTGCTGATGTTCTCCGACCAGCTGGTGGAGGCGCTCAAGCGGCTCGACATCCGCAGCACGCCGAGCGTGAAGCAGTTCAAGCGCGCGATCCGAGCGAGCTTCGAGCGCTTCCTGCGCTTCACGCACCGCTACTGGTTCCACGAGATCTCGGAACAGGCGCAGGTGCGCGCGCTCTCGCACATGTGTGCCGCGCACCTTGGGCTCGACCCGCTCTACGACGAGGTCAAGGCGCGCATCGCCGACATGAACACATATCTCGACGCCGACAGCCTGCGCCGGCAGGCCAGCACCGTGGTGCGCCTCACGGTGGTCACGCTGTTCGGCCTGATCGGCACCATCACCACCGGCTTCCTCGGCATGAACCTGTTGGCCGAGGCCGACGCACCGCTGTGGCGCAAGGCACTGTGGTTCGGCGTGGTGTTCGTCCTTACGACCTGGCTCACCATCTACACGATGGTGAAGTCGCAGCGGCTGTCGGATTTCATCGACGCGCTGTCGAACGACAGGCTGGGCTTCAAGGGGAAGATGGCCGCGCTGGCGCGGGTGTGGCGGCCGGGGGCCGACTGATCAGAACGCGATGTCGGCGCTGGCCACCGCGCGAATCGGCACGCCGAAGCTCGTGATGTCCGACAGCGTGGCGTTGTGATGCGCACGGATCTGCGCACCCGTCGCGTGCGGCTTGTCGTGCGAGGTGTGCGCGTCGGCTGCGAGCACCACGTGGTAGCCCAGCGCGGCGGCGCGGCGCACGGTGGTGTCGACGCAAAACTCCGACGAATAGCCGCAGACCACCACGCGCTTCACGCCATGCTCCGACAGCCAGGCTTCGAGCGGCGTGCGCAGAAAGGAGTCGGGCGTGGTCTTGCGGATGCGGACGTCGCGCGAATCGGTGTTCAGCGCACCGGCGAGCTGCCAGCGCTCGGAATCGAATTCCAGGTCGACCGCATTCTCGTGCTGGATGAAGGCCACGGGCACACCGGCTGCACGGGCACGTTCGGTGAGCGCATTGATGCGCTGCATCACTTGCCCGGCTTCATGGGGGCGCGGTGGATCGTCGCAAAGGCCACGTTGGACGTCGATGACGAGGACGGCAGTGTTCATGCGCCCATCGTAGCGGCTCCCCTCAGTTCCAGGCACTCACTTCGAGCCGTACTTTCCCGCTGATGCCGGGCGCCGCCGGTGCGGCGCCGAGGCTCGACAGCGGCACCATGAACTGCAGCTTGCCGCTGGCCAGCTGCTTCGGGCTCATCGGCAGCGAGGCCTGCCCCGCCGTGTCGGTCTGCCAGCCGTACTTGACGTTCCAGCTCTGCGCCGGATCGCCAGGCGCGGGCGGCGCGATCTCGATGACCAGCGTGTCGCGGAACAGCGAGCTGCCTTCGTAGTGACCATCGAGCCAGAACTTGTTGTTGACCTGGTAGTCTGGCACGCGCACGCCCAGCGTCATGGCATAGGCGAGCGTCGGGCGGTCCTGCTTCACGCGGGCCCTGTTGGCGAGAAACACGGTGGAAAGGTAGATCGACCGGCGATCCGCCTTGGCCGGGTCGGTCAGTTCCTTGTGCGTACGGCAGGCGGGCGAATCTTCCTCGGCCACGCGCCGGCTCAGGTACCAGCGCTTGCCGCGCGGTGCGGCGAGCAGCTCGACCTGGTAGAGCGCATCGACGTCAGCGCCCTTGGGCAGGTCGGGCGGCAGCGTGACGCCCTCGATGTCGAACCACAGATCGACCCGCACGTCGCCGAACAGGAAGCGCACGAGGTTCTGGTAGGCCTCCTCCGAATTGACGATGCCGAAGAAGCCCGAGTGCGAGCGGTAGGTGTAGGCGGTGGCCACTGGCTGCGTCTTGCCCGCAGCGTCGGAGGCCCAGAGCGAGGCGTTCTCGATGCGCACGAGCCCATCGCTGCCGTGGCCCGCGAACATGCGCGACAGGCCCTTGGCGCTTTCGTAGTCGCCGCGATTGGTACCGACCATGCAGAAGAAGCGCTCGGCCGGAAAGGCCGTGGCCGGCAGGTAGTCCATGCGGCCGTTGACCGCCGGCGTGGCCAGGAACTCCGACATCTTCTCGCGGTTGAAGGTGTTCATCTCAGCCGCCGTAAGCCAGGCCGGCACGTTGATGCCGCCCATGTCGATGCCGTTGTGCGGCGTGGCATAGGTGAACACCTTGTCGACGCACGCACGCGCGGCCGCCTCGCCGAGCTCGGGGTTCTGCAGGAAGGCGCGCACCACCAGGCCGCCCATCGAATGCGCGACGAGGTAGCAGCGGAAATCCGCGGGCGAGAAGCCGGGCCCCTCGCGCAGCGCCACGAGGTCGCGCACGCGCAGGATCAACTGGCTCAGGCCTTGCGCGTACACCTTGATGTCCCTGGCCCGGCCATCGCCGAGCAGCTCGGAGCCCGAGTCGTAGTAGCGGTAGATGATGACCGAAGCCGAGGGAATGCCGTCGACGTCCCTGCCGTTTTCATCGGGCGAGGGCTTCCAGTCGGGGTCGAGGATGTCCAGCCCGTTCTGGTAGACGCTCTGGTACTGGAAGTCAGCCAGCAGCCGCACCATGGGCGACTCGAAGACGAACTTCTGCGCCGGCGCTTCCTTCTTGACGGTGGCGCGATACACCGTGGAGCCGATGTTGAAACCGCAGAACGGATCGGCGGCGGTGTCATCGCGCTCCGCTTCGGTCATGGCGTAGCCACGCACGTAGATGATGGGGTAGCGATTGCTGCTCATGGCTCTGCCGCCTCGTTCCTTGGGATCGATGAAGACTTTCAGTTTGCCGAGGGGTGAAGGGGAGCGCCATATCGCGCATGGCATAGGACTGTTCGCTGTTTCGCCCCGGACAAGCGTCCCGGATACCCCCGCTCCCCAAATGTTTCTACGGTTGAAACCATTGAAACGCGCATCGTCGCTAGTCTCGCGCCATCCAACAAACACAATCCAGAAGGCACTCCCATGGCTGACGATCCAGGTTCGCAGGGTTCCTACCTGCCTCAACTGCTGCGCCGTGGCACCGCATTGGCGGCCGCCGGCTGCGCGTTCGTGGCGGGATGCGGCGCCGCCGGCGGCGGCGAGACGCGCTACGACAACTCGCCGCAATTCCGCGACGGCGGCTTCCACAACATGGCCAACCCCGACCTGCCGGCCCAGGCCAGCGCATGGCGCATCTGGTCGCGCTTCATCGTGGGCAGCAAGGTCGACACCGTGCCGATCGATGCGATCCCCGTGCAGGCGCTGGACCGCGGCGCGCTCGATGCGCTCGACACCAAGGCCAACCACGTGGTGCGCCTCGGCCACTCGTCGCATCTGCTGAAGCTGCGCGGCAAGTACTGGCTGATCGACCCGGTGTTCAGCGACCGTGCATCGCCGGTGCAGTGGGCCGGGCCGAAGCGCTTTCACCAGCCGCCGATCGCGCTCGAACAGCTGCCGCCGATAGAGGGCGTGATCCTTTCGCACGACCACTACGACCACCTCGACGTGGCGACCATCGAGTACCTCTCGAAGAGCGTGCAGCGCTACTTCGTGCCGCTGGGCGTGCGCGCGCGGCTGCTGGTGATGGGCGTGCCGGCCGAGCGCGTGAGCGAGCTCGACTGGTGGCAAAGTGGCGAACACGACGGCGTGAAGCTCACCGCCACGCCCGCGCAGCATTTCTCGGGCCGCACGCTGGGCGACCGCGACCGCACGCTATGGGCCTCATGGGTAGTGCAGAGCGGCGAGCAGCGCCTGTTCTACAGCGGGGACTCGGGCTACTTCCCCGGCTTCAGGCAGATCGGTGAACGCTTCGGCGGCTTCGACATCGCGCTGATGGAAAACGGCGCCTACGACAGCATGTGGCCGGCCGTGCACATGACGCCCGAGCAAAGCGTGCAGGCCTTCGAGGACCTGCGCGGCAAGGTGTTCTTCTCGGTGCACAACAGCACCTTCGACCTTTCCTTCCACACCTGGCACGACCCGCTGGACCGCATCGCGAACCTCGCGGAAGCAAAGAAGATCGAGCTGGCGACGCCGGTGATCGGGGAGGTGGTGACGGTGGGGCAGGCGCGCACGAATGTGCGCTGGTGGACCGGCCTGCGCTGAGCGGCCCTGCCGCCCGTTACCGGCCTACCCGCCCCGCTCCTTGCGCTCCCGCGCCCGGCGCACCTGCCGCGTCTCGTTCGCCTGCGAAGCGATGCGGTCTTTCTCGCGCTTCTTCGCCGCCCGCTTTTCGCGCATGCGCCGGCCCAGCACATAGCTGCCGAAGCCGGTGACCACGGCAATGAAGATCCCGATGACGCTGATGTCGATGCCGCCCATCACTGCACCCGCACGATGCTCGACGGCTTGAAGCCGAGGTCGGCCGCCTTGCCCTTGCGTGCACGGCTGCCACGGGCGTTGTTGAGTGTGCGGATTTCCAGCGTTTCATCGCGCTCCTTGCCGCCGCGGCCGATGCCCTCGATCTTCACGCTTCGCGTGTAGGCCGCGGCGCCGGCCAGGGTGTCCTTGGCCTCGAGGTCGATCAGCGTGAGGCCGCGCCCGCCCTTCGGCAGGCTCTTGAGTTCGGTGATGTCGAAGGTCAGGATGCGCCCGCCGGTCGAGGCGCAGGCCACGTGCGTGGCGGCCGGCATCGGCTCGGCGCCGCTCGCGCCGCCGACCAGCGACGGCCGGCACAGCTGCTCGCCCTCGCCCACGTCGATGAAGGCCTTGCCGCCGCGCTGGCGCGACATCATGTTCTCGACCGTGGCGATGAAGCCGTAGCCACCGGTGTTGGCAAGCAGCACGCTGGCGCCGACGGGGCCGGCGAAGAAATGCGTGACGTGCGTGCCGGCATCGAGCTCGATGAGCGTGGTGACCGGCTGGCCGTCGCCGCGCGCGCCGGGCAGCGAGGACACGGGCACGGTGTAGACGCGCACGCTCTTGTCCTTGGCACTGCCGAAGACCAACAGCGTGTCGACGCTGCGGCATTCGAAGGCGCCGTAGAGCGAGTCGCCGGACTTGAAGCTGTATTCCGGCGCTGCGCCCTTCTCTGCGTTCGCACCGTTGCCCGCAGCCTTCTCGCTCGCCCAGCCCTTCTGCGCACGGACCCAGCCCTTCTGCGACACGATGACGGTGACGGGCTCGTCGACCACCTTCACCTCGGCCACGGCGCGCTTCTCGGCCTGGATGAGCGTGCGGCGCGCATCCTCGAAGGTCTTGGCGTCGGCCTCGATTTCCTTCACGAGCAGGCGGCGCAATGCGGTCGGGCTGCCGAGAATGTCTTCGAGCTTCTTCTGCTCGTCGCGCAGGCCCGAGAGCTCCTGCTCGATCTTGATGGCTTCGAGCCGCGCAAGTTGGCGCAGGCGAATTTCAAGAATGTCCTCGGCCTGCCGTTCGCTGAGATTGAAGCGTGCGATGAGCGCGGCCTTCGGGTCTTCCGCCGCGCGGATGATCGCGATCACCTCGTCGATGTTCAGCAGCACCAGCTGACGGCCTTCGAGGATGTGGATGCGTTCCAGCACCTTGTTGAGCCGGTGCCGCGAGCGCTTCTCGACGGTGACCTCGCGGAACGCGATCCACTCGTTGAGCATCTGGCGCAGCGACTTCTGCGTGGGCTTGCCGTCGATGCCGACCATCGTGAGGTTGATCGGCGACGAGGTTTCGAGCGAGGTCTGCGCGAGCAGCGTGGTGATGAACTCGTCCTGGCTGATGCGCGAGGTCTTGGGCTCGAACACCAGGCGCACGGCCGCGTCCTTGCTGGACTCGTCGCGCACCACGTCGAGCACCGACAGCATCGCGGCCTTCAGCTGCGTCTGGTCGGCGCTCAGCGCCTTCTTGCCGGTCTTGACCTTCGGGTTGGTGATTTCCTCGATCTCTTCGAGCACCTTCTGCGTGCTGACGCCCGGCGGAAGTTCGTTGACCACCAACTGCCATTGGCCGCGCGCGAGGTCTTCGATCTTCCAGCGCGCGCGCACCTTGAGCGAGCCGCGGCCGGTGCGGTAGGCATCGGCGATGTCGCCCGCGCTGCTGATGATCTGCGCGCCGCCCGGATAGTCGGGGCCGGGCACGATGGCGAAGAGTTCTTCCTCGCTGAGCTTGCCGTTCGACTTGATCAGCGCCACGCAGGCGTCGGCAATCTCGCGCAGGTTGTGGCTCGGGATCTCGGTGGCAAGGCCGACCGCGATGCCGCTGGCGCCATTGAGCAGCGTGAACGGCAGCCGCGCGGGCAGCAGGCGCGGCTCTTCGGTGCTGCCGTCGTAGTTGGGAATGAAGTCGACCGTGCCTTCATCGATCTCGTCGAGCAGCAGGCTGGTGATGCGCGCCAGTCGCGCTTCGGTGTAGCGCATGGCCGCGGCGCCGTCGCCGTCGCGGCTGCCGAAATTGCCCTGGCCATCGACCAGTGGATAGCGCTGCGAAAAATCTTGCGCCATGCGCACCAGCGCGTCGTACGCGGCCTGGTCGCTGTGCGGGTGGAAGCGGCCGAGCACGTCGCCGACCACGCGCGCGCTCTTCACGGGCTTGGCACCCACGGTGCCGTTGGTGCCGCCGAAGCCCAGGCCCATGCGCGACATCGAATACAGGATGCGGCGCTGCACCGGCTTCTGGCCGTCGGACACATCGGGCAGCGCGCGGCCCTTGACCACGCTGAGCGCGTATTCGAGGTAGGCGGTCTGGGCGTAGTCGGCGAGGGTCAGGGTCGTGTCGCCGTCGGTGGGACCCTGGAGATCGAGCGGAGGTTGAGAGTCGTCCATGAATGAGAGGGAAAGAAAAACAGTTGCTTGAGGCTGCGCGCCTTGTTTGCGGTCGCGAGGACGGTACTTGGCAGTCCCCGGAGGTCAGGACAACGGGGACGGCGGCGCGGTGGCGCCCGGCTCGGCCGCGCCGGTCGGCACGTCGGGCAGCTCGGGCATCGTCGGAGCGCTGCGCGGCGATTCGGAGGGCATGTTGCCGCGGCCGATCGCGCCGCCCTTTGGCACCGCCATTTCCATGCGGATGCGCCCCGGCGTCCTGCCGCCGCCACTGCCACCCCGAAGGTTTCCGCCCACCGTCACTGCCGAAGGCTTCAGGTACGCATACAACTGCAGCACGGTCTGTACATAGTTCTGCGTTTCCTTGTAGTTCGGGATCTTGTTGCCCGCACGCTGCACCGCCCCCTCGCCTGCGTTGTAGGCAGCCAGCGCGAGCTCGATCTGTCCCGGGAACATCGCGATCAGGTCACGCAGGTAGCGCGAGCCGGCGGCGATGTTGATGCGCGGGTCGAACAGCTTCTTCTCGATGGTCGCGCGCTTGTCGGCCGACACGCCATAGCGCTGAGCCGTCGCGGGCATCAACTGCATGAGACCCATGGCGCCCTTGGGCGAGACGGCCTGCGCGTCGAAGCCCGACTCGGTCGCGACCAGGGCCTGGAGCAGTTCGTAGTCGATGTCGTGCTTGTTCGATGCATCGCGCAGGGCGGACTTGGCGGTCTTGTAGCCGGGCGAGGCCTCGAACATGGCCAGCAGCGACTGCGACGCGGCCGGCACCTTGCCGTCGAGCTTGCGAGCACCGCGGCCCAGCGGAGAAAGGCCCTGCGCCGTGTCGAAGCTCTGGCCGCCACGGAAGAAGACCTGGTAGCGCTCGTCGATCTTCTCGGCGGCGAAATGCGCCACGCCTTTGCTGTCGACGTAGCCGTAGATGTCAGCGGCGTGCGCCGCCTCCTGCTGTGTACACAGCAGGAAGGCCGAAAGCAACAACGAACGCTTGAAAGCTGACATGCGTGGTGGAGGAATCAGACGTCGATGTCGACATCGTCGGCCCGCAACTCCATGAGTTCGCGCCGCGCTGCCGCTTCGCCCTTGCCCATGAGCTTGGTGATCTCGCCCTGGGTGGCCGTGAAGTCGAACCGCCCCAATTGGACCTGCATCAGGCGCCGGGTGTCTGGATTGAGCGTGGTTTCCCACAATTGTTCCGCGCTCATTTCGCCCAGGCCCTTGAAGCGGCTGATGCTCCAGGCGCCTTCGCGAACGCCGTCCTTGCGCAATTTGTCGAGCGTGGCGGTGAGTTCACCTTCGTCCAGCGCATAAACCTTGGAGGCCGGCTTCTTGCCGCGCGCAGGTGCATCGACCCGGAACAATGGCGGCTTTGCAACATACACGTGGCCGGCTTCGATTAATTTCGGAAAGTGCCGGAAGAACAGCGTGAGCAGCAGCACCTGGATGTGCGAGCCGTCCACGTCGGCATCGCTCAGGATGCAGACCTTGCCGTAGCGCAGCCCGCTCATGTCGGGCGTGTCGTTGGGGCCGTGCGGGTCGACGCCCACGGCCACCGAGATGTCGTGGATCTCGGTGTTGGCGAAGAGCCGGTCACGCTCGACTTCCCAGGTGTTGAGCACCTTGCCGCGCAGGGGCAGGATCGCCTGGCTTTCCTTGTCGCGGCCCATCTTGGCGCTGCCGCCGGCGGAGTCGCCCTCGACCAGGAAGACTTCGTTGTGGCTGATGTCCTTGC
>Ga0182007_10000279_pt1 | contig 33868 bp, 30 predicted proteins | sample Sormic07211113_1_FD_123023 | JGI IMG/M metagenome (GOLD analysis project Ga0182007, IMG submission 123023) | Rhizosphere microbial communities from Sorghum bicolor, Mead, Nebraska, USA - 072115-113_1 MetaG | ecosystem: Host-associated > Plants > Roots > Rhizosphere | place: USA: Nebraska...
CGTCAGCGACACGATCAGGCTCGCCGTGTTGCCGGACATGTGCAGGCCCGGCGCGATGAGCTCGGTGATCGGCTGCGCGTAGTACAGGTTCGCGACGATCGCGCCGCAGCTGAAGGCGAACAGCAGGATCAGCCCCTGCGTGAGTTTGGCGCCATGCGCGGGGGGCGCGAGCGGTGTTGAATTCGTTGACATGATCGACTCCTGGAAAAGAGAAGGGCCGGACACCGAAGCGTCGCGCCGGCATCGAATTCGTTCGGCCGCGCTACGGTGTACCGCATTGCCGTTCATACTATTGATCAATCGATAAAACCGGAAGCGAGGCGCCGCGCAATCGAGTGTTGCGCGGCACGCAAAGGTGCCGCGCGGCGCCGGTTCAGCCGCGTTTGCCCTGCAGCGTCGGAATCTGCTCGAACAGGCCCGCGAGCCAGTCGACGAACACCTTCAGCTTGACCGGTATGTGGCGATTGGGCGGATACAGCACCGAAATCGGCTTGGGCGGCGCGTTGAAATCGGTCAGGACTTCGCGCAGCCGGCCCGATTTCAGGTAAGGCTCGACGAGGTACAGCGACGTCTTGATCAGGCCGATGCCGGCGACGCCGCATTCGATGTAGTTGTCCGCGTCGTTGACGGCCACCGTGCCGCACATCTGTACGATGCGCGGCTCGCCGTCGACGACGTAGTCCCACGGGCGCGGTCGCCCGGTGTCGGCCGAGATGTGACTGACCGCCACGTGCTGCGTGAGATCGTCGACGGTCTCCGGCTCGCCGCACCGCGCGAAATACGCGGGCGAGCCGCACGTGCAGGTGGTCAGGCTGCCGATCCGCCGCGCGATCATCCCCGAATCGTCGAGCGCGCCGATGCGCACCACGCAGTCGACCCCTTCGCCGACGAGGTCGATCTGCCGGTCGGTCACGCCGAGTTCGATCATGATGTCCGGATGGGCGTCGAGAAACGCCGGCAGCGCGGGCACGACGACCTGCTTCGCCATCGCGGGCGGCAGGTTCACCTTCAGCCGGCCGCGCGGCACGTTGCGGGCCTGCGACACCGACGCCTCCATGTCGTCGATCTCGCGCAGCACGGCGACGGCGCGTTCGTAATACGCCTGGCCGTCCTCGGTCAGCGAGATGCGGCGCGTGGTGCGGTTCAGCAGCCGGCAGCCGAGATGCTGCTCGAGGGCGCTCAGCAGCGCGGACACGCGCGGCGTGGTGAGGCCGGTCGTGTCGGACGCGCGCGTGAAGCTGCCGGTTTCGACGATGCGCGTGAACACGCGCATCGAAAGCAAGGTATCCATCGTCGGAAGCTCTCCTGCCTGTCGGCATGCGGCGCCGGTGCGTGCCGGCGCCGTCTTGTCGGGTATCGGATAGGGCGTGTCGCGTAGCGGGTGCGACCGACCGCTAGGCGTCGATGCGCTTTCTCAGCGAATCACCGGCAAACGGCATTTCGCGCATGCGCTGGCCGGTCGCGTCGAAGATCGCGTTGGCCAGCGCGCCGGCGGTCGGCCCCATCGACGCCTCGGCCGCGCCGAGAAACGGCGCGCCGGGGCGATTGACCAGATGGACCTTCACGTTCTGCGGCGCGGCCGAGAAGCGCAGGATCGGGTAGCTGCTCCAGTCGAAGCTGCGAATCCGTTCCGTGTCGTACTTCAGCGCCTCGTACAGCGTCCAGCTCGCGGCCTGCACGATGCCGCCCTCGATCTGGTTGCGGATGCCGTCCGGCGACACGATCTGCCCCGCGTCGACGGCGGCTTCCGCGTGTTCGAGCGTCACCTGGCCGGTTTCCGGCACGACCGACACCTCGACCGCGATCGCGACGTAAGCCATCAGGTTCTTGTACTTGCCGAACGCGAAGCCGACGCCGCGGTTGCGCGCGCGCGGCGGCCGCGGCCAGCCGAAGTGCTTCGCGGCGAGCTGGATCACCTGCCGCGCGCGATGGTCTTCCATGTGACGCAGCCGGAATTCGACCGGATCGACGCCGGCCGCGTGCGCGAGCTCGTCCATGAAGCTTTCGATCGCCCAGACGTTCGTGTGCGCGCCGAGCGAGCGCATCGCGGAGGTCTGCAGCGGCATCGTCGGCGAGAAGTTGTTGACGATGTGCTGGTTCGGCAGCGCGTACAGCGGAATCGCGTTGCGGTCGCCACCGCCCTCCGGTTGCAGCATCGGCGTCGACGGCGCGGGCACGAACGGCGGCTCCAGCATCCGCGCGGGCAGCAGCCGGCCGGCGTTGACGATCCGCTCGTTGTGCGAGCTGCTCCACAGCGCATAGTTCCAGTCGACGATGCGGCCGCTCGCGTCGAGCGATGCGCTGACCTCCGTCACCATCGCGGGCGTGAAGTGATCCCACGTGTGTTCCTGTTCGCGCATCCATTGCACGCGAATCGGCTTGCCCGGCATCGCGGCGGCGATCAGCGCCGCATGCGCGGCCACGTCGTCCGCACCGTTGTGCCCGTAGCAGCCGGACCCTTCGGTGTGAATGCAGCGCACGTTCGCCTTCGGCATCGACAGCATCTCCGCGAGCGCGTCGCGCAGCGGATAGACGCCCTGCGAATGGGTCCACACCGTCATCATCCCGTTCTCGAGATGCGCGACCGAACACGACGGCCCGATCGACCCGTGCAGCAGGTAGTTCTTCAGGAACGTCGCGTTCAGCGTCTTCACGGCCGGCGCGGTGGCTGCGTGCGTGTTCGCGATCTCGATGCGCTGCGTCGAGATCCGCTTCAGGTCCGCATGCACGGTGCTGCGCTCGGGCAGCTTGCGGCCCGGCGACCACTGGCAGCCGGCGGCGAGCGCGCGCTGCGCGACCACCGCCTGCCATTCGCCCTGCGCGACCACCGCGAGCATGCTGCCGTTGCGCACGATCCGCACGACGCCGGGCAGCTTCAGGATCGCGGCTTCGTCGAACGACAGCAGCTTCGCGTCGTATACCGGTGGCATCACGACGCGCGCGTGCAGCATGCCGGGCAGCTGCATGTCCTGCACGTAGCTGACGCCGCCCGTGACCTTGTTCGGGATGTCGACGCGCGGCAGCGACGTGCCGATCACCGCGAACGTCGCCGGGTTCTTCAGCGGTGACGTGGGCGTCGCGTTGCGGTGCAGGTCGACCGTGCGGATCGCATCGCCGTAGGTCATCGTGCGGCCGTCGGGCGCCGTGATCACCGCGTCGGCGGTCGTCAGCACGCGCGGATCGACGCCGAAGCGTTTCGCCGCGCCTTCCACCAGCAGCGCGCGCACCTGCGCGGTCGCGTTCAGCAGCGCGGAGCCGCTGTCGGCCATCGTGTGACTGCCGGCGGTCAGCCCTTCGTCCGGCGACGCGCCGGTGTCGGCGGTCAGGAACGTGATCAGCGACGGCTTCATGTCGAGTTCCTCGGCGGCCACCTGCAGCAGCGCGGTGCGCACGCCGGTGCCGAGCTCGACCTTGCCGGTAAATACGGTGACCTTGCCGTCGGGCGCGATCTTGACCCATGCATCGAGCAGCGGATTGGTCTTCAGGCTGCCGGCGAGCGCCTGCGTGGCCTTCGCCACGTGCACGGCCGCGCCTTCGTCGGCGATCACCATCTGCGCGGCCGCGCGCGACGCAGGCGCGAGACTGAACGCGACGAACAGCGCGCCGGAGACGATGAAGTGCCGGCGGCCTTCGTCGATGTCGTCGTGGGAATTCATTACAGCCCCTTGCTGATCGTGACGGGAGCGGAAGCCGGTTCGGGGGCCGGCAGCCCCGCGACCGAGCGCACCGCCGCGAGAATCCGCATGTGCGTGCCGCAGCGGCACAGATTCGGTTCCATGTGCGTGCGCAGTTCCTGTTCGGTCGGCTTCGGATTGCGTTCGAGCAGCGCCTGCGCGCGCATGATCATCCCGGCGATGCAGTAGCCGCACTGCGCGGCCTGATGCTCGACGAACGCGCGCTGCAGCGGGCCCGGATGCTCGGCGGTGCCGAGGCTTTCGATGGTGCGCACGCTGCGCGAGCCGACCGCGGCCACCGGCATCAGGCACGAGAAGGTCGGCTTGCCGTCGACGATCACGGTGCAGGCGCCGCATTGGCCGAGGCCGCAGCCGAACTTCGCGCCGTGCAGGTGCAGGTCGTTGCGCAGCGCGTACAGCAGCGGCGTGGACGGATCGATGTCCAGCGTGTGCCGCACGCCGTTGACGGTGAGGGTAATCATCGTGCGGTGTCCTCTTTTCTGAGCTTCGCGGCCATCGCGTCGACGCCCGACCACGCGGGACGATCGGTATAGGTCTCGCGCACGTACGCGGCGAGATCGGCGATCTGCGTGTCGTCGTACTGGTCGATGAACGACGGCATGTAGTTCAGCGTGTCCTCGCCGTGCCAGCCGATCCCGTTGAACATCATCTGGATCGCGTTGCGCGGCGTATCGGCGTTGACTGCCGTGCTGAACGACAGCGTCGGCCGCTCGCCGATCGACTGCATCGGCGCGGCCGGCCCGTGGCACTGTGCGCACGATGCCTGGAACAGCGTCGCGCCGCGCTGCGCGGCCGGCGTCGTCGCGGCGCGTTGGAGCGGATTCGCGGCCGCACGCGCGGTCGCCGGCTTCTGGATCGACAGGATGTACGCGGCGATCGCCTCGACGTCCTCCACCGGCACCGTCGCAAGGTCGCGCGTGACCGGCAGCATCGGCCCGGCCGCCGCGCCGTGCTCGCTCGCGCGGCCGGTGCGCAGGTAGGTGACGAGTTGCGCCTGCGTCCACGGCTGAGCGGCCTGGCCGAGCGCATTGAGCGGCGGCGCTTCCCAGCCGTCGACGATGCCGCCGTCGAACGCGCGGCCGCGCTGCTCGCCGCCGATCGCGTTCAGCGGCGAATGGCACGACGCGCAGTGGCCGAGCCCGTCGACGAGCATCCTGCCGCGGTTCCATTGCGCGGACTGCGAGGGGTCGGGCTGATACGCGCCTTCGCGCAGGAACAGCACGTTCCAGAACGCGACCAGCGGCCGGAAGTTCAGCGGAAAGATCAGGTCGTTGGCGGGCGCCGTCGCATGTACCGGCTCACGCGTCATCAGGTACGCGTAAGCGGCGGCGATGTCGTCGTCCGACATCCGCGTGAAATGAATGTACGGAAACGCCGGGTAGAGCGGCTGGCCGTTGCGTCCGATGCCGGTGCGCAATGCACGGGCGAATGCGTCGCGCGACCAGCGGCCGATCCCCGTTTCGGCGTCCGGCGTGATGTTGGTCGCGTAGATCGTGCCGAACGGCGTCGCGAGCGGCAAGCCGCCCGCGAACGGCTTGCCGTCCTTCGCGGTGTGGCACACGATGCAGTCGCCGAGCGCGACGACGCGCGCGCCGGCGCGCACCAGTTGCGGATCGAACGAAGCAGGGGCGGGCGGATCGATCGGCGCGATCGACGGCCGGACCATGATGCCGATCGCGACCGCGATGCCCGCGACCGCGATGCCGGCCGCGCCGAACCAGAGTCGTTTGTGCTTCATGCGCGCTCCGCGCGAAGCGGTGCGCCGCACGTCGTGCGCGGCGCGCCCGCGGCGTCGTGCGTCGGCCGGCCGGGCCGCGAACGCGTGGCAGCGCGGCGGTGATTGGCAACTGGATTCACGTTGTCACTCCATCAATCGAAAAGGCGCGCAGGCGCTGGCCTGCGCGGTCGCTCTTGCAGCCAGTCTACGCAGACGCCCGCGTCATTTCCTGAAGCCGGGCTGAAACGTTCTGAACGGGGTCCGGCCCGGTTCGGCGGCGCACGGCACGCCCGCGCTAGATCCGCAGCAGCCGGCCCGCATTGCCGCCGAGCACCAGCGCGCGCTGGTCGTCGGGCAGGTCCAGCCGGTCGAGAAAACGCACCGGTTGCGCGTAGCCCATGTCGAAGCAATAGTCGCTGCCGAGCACCAGCCGGTCGATGCCGACGTTCTCGATCAGAAAGTTCAGCACCGGCCCCGAGTGGGACACCGTGTCGTAGCTGAAGCGCCGCAGATAGCGGCTCGGCTGTTGCGCGAGCCGGCGCGTTTCCGGCCGGACGCTCCACCCGGCGTCGAGCCGGCCGACGAGGATCGGCAGCGCGCCGCCCGCATGCGGCAGCGTGACGTGCAGCGCCGGATGGCGGTCGAGCACGCCGCCGAGTATCAGGTGCGAAGCGGCGATTGCCGTATCGAACGGATTGCCGAGCAGGTTGCTCAGGTAGAAATCGCCGAGGCGCGCGCCGCCGACGGTTTGCTGCGGGTGCAGGAACACCGGCAGCCCGAGCTGCTCGATGCGCGCGAACACCGGCGCGAACCGCGGATCGTCGAGGTCGCGGTTGTCGATGTTCGTGCCCATGTACACGCCGCGCACGCCAGGCAGCGACGACGCGCGCTCGAGCTCGTCGATCGCATCGGTCGCGTCGAGCATCGGCAGCGTCGCGAGGACGACGAAGCGCGCCGGATGCCGCTGGTGCACGCGCGACGCGGCGGTGTTCCATGTGCGCGCCAGTTTCGCGTTGAACGACCGGTCGCCCCAGTACGCCATCGGCACGCTCAGCGACAGCGCCTGCACGTCGACGCCCGACGCGTCCATGTCCTTGAGCCGCGCGTCGACGTCGATGAATTTCATCGGCAGCGGCCCGAGGCCGCCGGCGGGCGTGCGGAACGTGAACGTCGTGTCGTCGCACGCGAATGCGCCGCCGAACCGCTTGCCTTCGCCGCCGACGAGATCGCAGAAGCTTTCCGGGTAATAGTGCGCGTGGATGTCGATCGCGCGCGGCCGCCGGGCCGGCAGCGTGGCTGCCGCGGACGACGCGGGCGCCGGTTGCGCCGCCGCGGCCGGGCGTCCGGCAAGGGCCGCGACGGCAAGCGCGGCGAACGTGCCGAGCATGCGGCGCCGGCCGGTGGGCAGACAGCAGGGGCAGGTCATCGGATCGTCTCCAGGTCGTGATTGTCGTGTTGTGGCGCGCCGCGGCGCGGCAGGGCGCCGAGTTCGCATGCGACGAGCTGCGCGTCGAACCGCGCGCGTTCGCGTCGCGCGCGGGCCGAGCCGTCGGTGGCCGACACCGCGACGATCGCGACGAACGCGGCGGCCATCGAGAACAGCGCCGGATATTCGTACGGGTAGGGCGCGTGCGCGTGGCCGAGCACCTGTACCCAGACGGTCGGGCTCAGCACGGTGAGCGTGACCGCCGTGACGAGCCCGATCGTGCCGCCGACCACCGCGCCGCGCGTGGTCAGGCCGCGCCAGTAGATCGAGAGCAGCAGCACCGGAAAATTCGAGCTGGCGGCGATCGAGAACGTGAGGCTGACGATGAACGCGATGTTCTGCTTCTCGAATGCGATGCCCAGCACGATCGCGAGCACGCCGAGCACCAGCGTCGTCGCGCGTGCGACGCGCATTTCTTCGCGGTCGGTCGCGTGGCCGCGGCGCAGCACGTTCGCATAGAGGTCGTGCGAGATCGCCGACGAGCCGGCGAGCGTCAGCCCGGCGACCACGGCGAGAATCGTCGAGAACGCGACCGCGCAGATGAAGCCGAGGAAAAAGTTGCCGCCGACCGCATGCGCGAGATGGATCGCCACCATGTTCGCGCCGCCGGCCACCGCGCCGGACGCTTCGTGATACCGCGGGTCCGCCGCGACGAGCGCGATCGTGCCGAAGCCGATCACGATGATCAATGCATAGCCGGCCCCGACGATGCCGGTTGCATGGAGGATGCTCTTGCGCGCCGCGCCGACGTCGCCGACCGTGAAGAAGCGCATCAGGATGTGCGGCAGGCCGGCCGTGCCGAAGATGAGCGCGAGGCCGAGCGACACCGCGGACACCGGGTCGGACACGAGGCCGCCCGGCCGCATGATGGCCGCGTGCTTCGGATGGACGCGCAGCGCCTGCGCGAACAGCGCGTCGAGGCTGAAGCCGAAGCGGCTCAGCACCATGAACGCCATGAATGCCGCGCCGGCGAGCAGCAGCACGGCCTTGACGATCTGGATCCACGTGGTGGCGAGCATGCCGCCGAAGAACACGTAGACGACCATCAGCACGCCGACGATCACCACCGCGGCCGTGTAGTCGAGCCCGAACAGCAGCTCGACGAGCTTGCCGGCGCCGACCATCTGGGACACGAGATACAGCAGGACGATGACGATCGAGCTCGACGCGGCGAACGCGCGGATCGGCCGTGGCTGCAGCCGGTACGACACGACGTCGGCGAGCGTGTACTTGCCGAGGTTGCGCAACGGCTCCGCGATCAGGAACAGGATGATCGGCCAGCTCGCGAGAAAGCCGACCGAATAGATCAGCCCGTCGTAACCGCTCGTGAACACGAGCGCGGAGATGCCGAGCAGCGATGCGGCCGACATGTAGTCGCCGGCGATCGCCCAGCCGTTCTGCAGCGCGGTGATGCGGCCGCCGGCCGCGTAATGATCGGCGACGCTGCGGTTCTGGCGGGCGGCCCAGCGCGTGATGACGAGCGTCGACGCGACGAACAGCACGAACATGCCGATGGCGACCGGATTGTGCGGGTGCGCGAGCGGGGCGGAGCCCGCCGCGAACGCCGGCGCCGCGGCTGCGCTCGCAGTTGCAGCGAGGAGGATGGCGAAGGTGCGTTTCATTGGGCGCCTCCGTCGCGGATCGACGCGACGAGCGCGTCGTGCACCGCATTCGCACGCCGCACGTACAGCGCGACGAGCGCGAACGTCGCGACGAACATGCCGAAGCCGACCGGGATGCCCCACGTGGTCGGGCGGCCCGGCACGATCGGCCGGCCGAGCCATGCCGGCGAGAACGCCAGCGACAGGATGAACGCGAAGTAAAGCGCGAGCATGACGGCGGTCAGCGACCACGCGAAGCGCCTCCTTCGCGTGACGAGATGGCGGAAGCGGGCATCGCGCAGCAGCGGATGCGTGGCCGCGGCGGGCACGTCCTGATCGGGCGCGGGGCCGGCGGCAGCCGGAATCGAGCGGTTCACGGTGTCTCCTTGTCGGTATGGGGCGGGCGCGATGCGGCGGACGCGAGATGTCGTGCATGCGCTTGCCGGTGGTCAGAACCGCGGCGGCACGGCCGTTTCGCGCATCACGACTTCCGCGGTGCGGTAGCGCTCGGCCATCTCGCGTTCGGTGTCGTTCTTCAGTTGCGCCTGCATGTATGCGCCGAGATGGCGCGCGTGTTCCACGATCGCGGCGCCGAACGCCGTGCGCGTTTCGCTGTACGCGTGCAGTGCGTCCAGCGGATCGGCATGCGCGGCCAGCGCGCCGACCAGCGCAAGCGCATCGCCCGCGGCCTTCGTGACGCCCATCCCGCAGTGCGGCCGCGCGACGAATGCCGCATCGCCGAGCAGCGCGATGCGGCCGAACGCCATGCGCCGCACCTCGAGGTCGTAGATCGGCTGGAACAGCGGCTGTGCGGCACGCGACACGACTTCCGCGAACTGCGGCGCGAGCAATGCATGCGCGGCGTCTTCCATGTCGGCGAGCACGTCGCGGCGGATCAGCGTCGGCGGAATGCCGGTCGCCCACAGCTTGCCCGTCGCGTCGGTGAGCAGGTTCGGCAGGTCGGTGTCCTCGCGGGTCGCGCGATACCACACGAAGTTGTAGCGGCGCTCGCCGGGCCGCGTGCTGTTGTGCTGGCCGGCGACCGGGTAGCCGAGGATCTGCTCGCGCGGCGGCAGGCCGAACGCGAACTTGTCGAACAGCGCCGCGTGCGTGCGCCCGGACAGTTCGCGCTCGTCGACGAGGCCGCGCCACGCGACGTAGCCCGCGTACTGCAGGCGCGCGTCCGGCAGGAATCGTTCACGGATCGCCGAACGGAAGCCGTCGGCCGCGACGACGAGGTCGGCATGCACGACCGACCCGTCGGCCAGCGTGAGGGTGGCGTGCTCGGGCCCGTCCGCGACGTCGGCGACGACGGCCCCCGCGTGATGGTGCTGGTCGGGCAGCGCGGCGCGCAGGACGTGGTACATCTTGCTCCATGCGGTCAGCGTCTGCGGCAGTTGCCGCTCGGATGCGAGCGAGCCGTCCCGCGCGAGCGTGACGCGCGATTCGACGTTCACGCCGATCGATGCGTCGATGCGCACGCCGGCCGCGCGCAGCACGTCGAACAGCTCCGGATGCGTGACGATGCCGGCGCCACGGCCGGACAGCGCGTCGGGCACGCGTTCGAACACGTCCACGTCCCAGCCGTTGCGCAGCAACAGGTTCGCGGCGAACAGCCCGCCCAGCGAGCCGCCGACGATGGCGGCCTTGCGATGCGTCGAATGGGTGCGCATGTCAGTCTCCACGGGTAGCGGCGGCCGCTGCGGCGCCGCGCATGTCGAGGCCGGCGACTTCGGCGGCCGGGTAGTTCAGTTCGATCGTCACACCGGACGGATCCTCGATGAAGACCTGATGCAATCCGAGGCTCGGCACGGTGCGGTCGCGCCATGCGACGTGCTCGGCACGCAGCGTGCGCCACATCGCCTCGACGCCGGTCGCGACGAACGCGATGTGGTCGACGGTGCCGGTGCCCGCGGCCGGCACGGGCTTGTCGCCGAGATACGCGGCGAGCCCGTTCGGGTTGGCCGGATCGATGCCGATCAGGTGGACCGTGCCGTAATCGGCTTCGTCGTCACCGAGGTAGAGCCACGCGCCCGGAAAGTCGAACGGCGGGCGGTAGCCGCGTCTGAAGCCGAGCACGCGTTCGTAGAAGCGGCACGATGCGTCGAGATCGGGCGTGCGGATCGAGTAATGCGCGAGTCGGGATACGGGCATGACGAACCTCTTGTTTATCGAAGGATAAGTTATCGTTCGATAAATTCTAGGCCGAAAACGGCGTAGCGCAAAGCCGTGATCGAGTCGTGTTAACCCTTGGCCCGGAATCGGGGGCGAATCGGGGATGAACGGGCGCCGATGGCGCCGCGTGTCGCGTTACGACGGAACTTCGCCGGCGACGACTTCGTCCGCGTAGCACCAGATCCAGCGCTCGCCGGGCTCGATCGAGCGGACGAGCCGGTGGCCGGTTTCGTGGAAATGCCGGCTCGCGTGGCGATTCGGCGACGAGTCGCAGCAGCCGACGTGCCCGCAGATCAGGCACATCCGCAAATGCACCCAGCGGCTGCCCGATCGGATGCATGCCTCACAGTAGTCCTTGTCGGTGTCGAACACGCGTGCTTCGTCGAGATGCGTACAGGCGTTGGCCATCTTGCGCTCCGGTGCCGGCGCGGGAGCGACGCTTGCGGCACGGCCGGCGCGAAGCCGCAAGCGGGAGGGGTACGCGGCATTGTGCAGCGTCGCGTCGCGGTCGCACCTTAATTGTCATGAAGCGGCCCGCGCGGCGTGCGGCGGCGGCGTACAGTCGCGGATGCGTCCGGCGGGGGCACCGGCCGGACCGCATTCGACATCGACATCATCGGGAGGCGCTCATGGATCAACCGCAACACCTGCGGATCGTCGGCCTGCCGCACAGCAGGGATGCGTACGCGATTCGCGATTTCCTGCAGCGGCGCATGATTGCGTACGACTGGTGTGAGCTGACATCCGACGCGGACTGCGCGCAGGTGCTCGGCATCGCGCCGCTGCGCGACATCCGGCTGCCGGTCGTGATCTTTCCGGACGGCTCGCGCCTGTACCAGCCGACCCTGGCCGAGATCGCCGCGCGGCTCGGCTGGATCGCGCGCCCGCGCTTCGTCGAATACGACGTGTCGATCTACGGCGCGGGGCCGGCCGGGCTGTCGGCGGCGGTCTACGCGGCGTCCGAGGGGCTGCGTGCGGTCGTGATCGAGCGCGGCGCGATAGGCGGGCAGGCCGGCACGAGTTCGCTGATCGAGAACTACATGGGCTTTCCCGACGGCATCCCGGGTGCGGAGCTCGCGGAACGCGCGCGCGAGCAGGCGGTGAAGTTCGGCGTCGAGCTGCTGACGATGCGCGAGGGCGTGCATGCGACGTTCGTCGACGGCAAGATCCGCGTCGAGCTCGCCGACGGGTCGATCCTGGTCGCGCGCGCGAACATCTGCGCGACCGGCATCGAATATCGCAGCCTCGGGCTGCCGGAGGAGCCGGCGTTTCTCAATGCGGGGCTGTTCTACGGCGCCGGGTCGAGCGAAGCGCCGATGTGCGCGGGCGAGCAGGTGTTCATCGTCGGCGGCGGCAATTCGGCCGGCCAGGCCGCGATGAATTTCGCGCGGCATGCGCGTCAGGTGACGATGCTCGTGCGCGGTGAGTCGCTCGCCGACACGCTGTCGCGCTACCTGATCGACCGGATCGAGCGGACGCCGAACATCGAGGTGCGCTACCGGTCGAGCGTCGCCGCGCTGCACGGCGACGGCTGGCTCGACGCGATCGAGCTTCGCTCGGCGGACGGCACGCTCGAACGGCTGCCGGCCACGCGCCTGTTCGTGTGCATCGGCGGCGCGCCGAATACCGAGTGGGCGAAGGACACCGACATCATCCGCAATCCGGACGGTTATCTCGTGACCGGCGGCGACCTGTACGACTGTCCGGCGTTCGAGCGCGTATGGCCGCTCGAACGCCGGCCGTACCATCTGGAAACCAGCGTGCCGGGATCGTTCGCGGCCGGCGACGTGCGATCGGGATCGGTCAAGCGCGTCGCGTCGGCGGTCGGCGAAGGCGCGATGGCCGTGACCTTCGTGCACCGGTTTCTCGGCGAGGATGCCCATCGGCTCGCGGGCGCGTGACGCGCTCGCGGGCCGTTCGATCCATTCATCGCGCGTCGGCCTGCGTCGCGCCGCGTAACCCGTCCCGGCCGGCGCGCGCCGGCGGCGTCCATCCGCCGCCCAACGCGCGCACGAGGCTCACCGTCGCGACGGCCAGCGCCTGCCGGCTGTGAATCAGCTGACGCCGCGCATTCAGCGCATCGCGATCGGCGTCGATCACTTCCAGGTAGCTGACGTAACCGTGCGCGTAGCGGCTCAGCGACAGCCGCGCCGCCGCGTCCGTCGCGCGCGCCGCATGGTCGTAGCGCACGATCCGCTCCTTTTGCGCGGCGATGTCGTTGAGCGCATCCTGCACGTCGCGCAATGCGCCGATCGCGGTCGCGCGATAGTTGGCGTCGGCGACGTCCGTGCCGGCCCGCGCGGCGGCCACCGCCGCGTCGCGCTTGCCGCCGTCGAACAGCGTCAGCGCGACGTTCGCGCCGAGACTCCACAGCGAGCTGTTGCGGTCGAGAAACGACCGCAGGTCGCGGGTGGCGAAACCGCCGTCGGCGGTCAGCGTCAGCGTCGGCAGCCACGCGGTGCGCGCGATGCCGAGCTCGAGCGACGCCGCGTCGGCGCGCCGTGCCGCCGCGAATACGTCCGGGCGTCGGGCGAGCAGCGCGGACGGCAGTCCGGCCGGCACATCCGGCACCTGCACGGGCACGGCGCTCGTGTCGACGTCGAACGCGGTCGGCGACACGCCGGTCAGCACCGCGATCGCGTCGACGAGGTTCTCGCGCAGCCGGCGGCTCTCCGCGAGATCGGCCTGCGCGGTATCGAGATCGGCCGACGCGCGCAGCCCGTCGAGATCGCTCGCCGCGCCGGCCTGCACGCGGGCGGCGATCACGTCGAGCGCGGTGCGCCGCAGCGCGATCGTGCGCGTGAGCGTCACGAGATCGTCGTCGACGTAGCGCAGCGTCAGGTAGTCGATCGCGACTTCGGTCGCCACCCGCAGACGCACCGCATCGCGGTCGGCCGCCGCCTGCAGCACGTTCTGTTCGCCGACGTCGGCATCGCCGCGCAAGCGCCCCCATAGATCGACTTCGTAGCTCGCGGCGACGGGAACCGACCAGTTGTGCATCGTGCGCTTCGGCAGCGCGTTGTCGACCGTGCCGGATACGCGCGTACGGCTGAACGACGGGTCGACGCGCACGGTCGGCGCCAGCGCGGCCTCGCGCACGCCGAGCAGCGCCTGCGCCTGGTCGACGCGCGCGGCCGCCGCGCGGATATCGAGGTTGTGCGCGAGCGCGGCGTCGACGAGGCGGCCGAGCTGCGGGTCGCCGAACCCGGCGGGCCACGCGGCGAGCGACGGCGCGCGCGCATCGGTCGACGGATCGGCATGGCGGAACCCGTCGTGTCCGACCGGAACGGGCGCGAGCGGCTGCGGTGCGATCGAGCATGCGGCCAGCAGGCTGGCGGCGAGCACGGCGAAGGCGCGCTTCATTGCGCTGCGCCGCTGTGCTGCAGCGTGACGACGACCGACAGTCCGGGCCGGATGCGCGGCTCCGTCGCGGCCGGACCGTCGAGCAGGATCTTCACGGGTACGCGCTGCGTGACCTTCGTGAAATTGCCGGTCGCGTTGTCGGGCGGCAGCAGCGCGAACTGCGCGCCGGTCGCGGGCGACAGGCTGTCGATGCGGCCGCTGAACGCGCGCTCCGGCAACGCATCGAAGCGCAGTTGCACGGCGTCGCCGGCGCGCACGTGCCGCAGCTGCGTCTCGCGGAAATTGGCGACGATCCACGGATGCGGCTCGACCAGCGTGAGCAGCGCCTGGCCGGGCGCGACATGCTCGCCGGTCTCGACGGTCTTCTTGCCGACATAGCCGTCCGACGGCGCGACGACCGCCGTGTAGCCGAGCTGCAGCAGTGCGTCGCGCAATTCGGCATCGTTCTGGCTCGACGCGGCGTCGGCGGCCTGAGCGGCGGCGATGGCGCTGCGCCGTTGTGCATCGGCCGCCGCGACGCGCGCGCGGGCGGACTTGCGTGCGGCATCGGCCGCATCGAACTCCTGCTTCGACAAGCCGCGCGGCGTCTCGCGGGTCAGTTCGCGTGCACGCGCGTAATCGAGTTCGGCCTTTTCGGCATCGGCGTGCGCCGACACGAGCGCCGCGTCCGCCTGCTCGATCAGCGCGCGGGCGCGGCTCGCATCGGCATGCGCCTGGGCGACGCGTGCGCGCTGCGCCGCGACGCGCACGTCGAAGTCGCGCCGATCGATCTGCACGAGCGCGTCGCCCGCGTGCACGAACTGGTTGTCGTCGACGAGCACACGTTCGACCGTGCCGGCGACGCGCGGCGAGATCACGTGCAGGTGGCCGGTCACGTACGCGTCGTCGGTGCCGCGATCGCGTGCGTCGAACTCGTACACGAGCAATGCGACGAGCAGCAGCGCGATCGCGGCGATCGCGACGATGGCCGGCTTGCGGGAACGCGCGGGCACGGCGGGCGACGGCGCGGAGGAGGGTGGGGTCATGATCGGCAAACTCCAACGTACGGGCAGGATTCGACGCACCGCGTTATGCTTGCGCCAGCTTGACAGGCGGGAGCCGCTCGACGATGAACACGACGTTCGCCACCGGCAGTGCCGTGCCGGCGCCGGCCGCAGGGCCGGCCTCCGACATTCCGACGTTTCGGTCGATCGCCGCGATCGCGGCCGTGCTGCTCGGCGCGATCATCGCGACGCTGACGTCGCGCATCACGTCGCTCGGGTTGGCCGACGTGCGCGGCGCGCTGGGCATCGGCTTCGACGAAGGCGCGTGGATCAACACCGCGTTCACCGCATCGCAGATGTTCGTCGGGCCGCTCGCGATCGCGGCGGCCTTCATGTTCGGCACGCGCCGCGTGCTGGTCGCGGGCGCCGTGGTGTTTCTCGGCGCGGAAACCGTGCTGCCCCTCTGCACGCAATTCGGCGCGTTCATCGTGTGCCAGGCGATCGCGGGGCTCGCGTCCGGCGTGTTCGTGCCGCTGACGGTCGGCTTCGTCGTGCGCACGCTGCCGCCGCGCCTGATTCCATTCGGCATCGCCGCGTATGCGATGAATCTGGAGATGTCGCTGAACCTGTCTGCCACGCTCGAAGGCTGGTACAGCGAACACCTGAGCTGGCGCTGGCTGTTCTGGCAGAACGCGGCGCTGACCGTGCCGTTCATCGCGTGCCTGATGCTGTCGCTCGCCGACGAGCCAATCAAGCGCTTCGCGTCCGGCATCGACGCGCGCGGGATGCTGCTCGGCGCGGGCGGGTTCGCGTGCCTGTGCATCGCGCTCGACCAGGGCGAGCGGCTGTTCTGGCTGCAGTCGCCGCTGATCGTCGCGCTGCTGGCCGTCGGCATCCTGATGATCGCCGCATTCCTGATCCACGAACTCGCGTCGCCGCGCGCGGGCATCGATCTCGGCTATCTGGCGCGGCCCAACATCGCGCTGTTGATCCTGCTCGTCGGCCTCGTGCGCTTCACCGTGCTCAACACGAGCTTCATCCCGTCGCTGTTCCTCGCCAGCACGTACGGGCTGCGCCCGCTGCAGATCGGCGATACGCTGCGCTGGATCGCGATGCCGCAGCTGCTGTTCGCGCCGTGCGTCGCGCTGTTGCTGCAGCGTGTCGACCCGCGCCGGCTGATCGTCGCCGGCTTCGCGATGGTGGCGATCGCGTTCGCGCTCGGGTCGCGGCTCACGCCGGTCTGGGCCGAGCCCGACTTCATTCCGTCGCAACTGCTGCAGGCGCTCGGCCAGACGATGGCGCTCACGTCGGTCATCTTCTTCTTCGGCAAGCACGTGACGGCCGAGCATGCGTTGACGTTCGGCGCGGTCGTGCAGGCGACGCGCCTGCTGAGCGGGCAGCTCGGCACGACGTCGATCGCGGTGATTCAGCGGATCAGGGAGGCTACCCATTCGAATCTGGTCGGTCTGCATGTGTCGCTGTCGGATCCGGAAACGCTCGAACGGCTGCGGGCCGGCGCGGCGTCGCTGGTCGCGCACGGCGCCACGTTCGCGACGGGCAACCAGGCGACCTATGCGCTCGTCGACCGCGCGGTGCGCGTGCAGGCTACCACGCTCGCGCTGGCCGACAATTTCCGCGTGGCGATGGCGTTCGCGCTCGCCGGCGCGCTGCTCGGCATCCTGCTGCGCCCGGTGCGGGCGCCGTGAGCGTCGCACCGGGCGATCTGAAATTTCCTGAAAATTCCTGAACGGCGTGTGTGCAGCGTCCGTCGCGGCGACATGTGCGCCGCCGCGGCAGACGGCGCGCTTACGCCTGCAGGAACGCGAGCAACTCGGCGTTGATGCGGTCGGCGCTCACGACGCACATGCCGTGCGAGCCGCCCTCGATCACCTTCAACACCGCGTGCTTGACGATCTTCGACGACAGCCGGGCCGAATCGTCGATCGGCACGATCTGGTCGTCGTCGCCGTGCAGCACGAGCGTCGGCACGTCGAATTTCTTCAGGTCGTCGGTGTAGTCGACTTCCGAGAACTCCTTCACGCACAGGTACTGGCCGTGGATGCCACCCATCATCCCCTGCGACCAGAACGCGTCGATCGTGCCCTGCGAGACCTTCGCGTTCGGGCGATTGAAGCCGAAGAACGGCACGGCGAGATCCTTGTAGAACTGCGAACGATTCTCCGCGACGTTCTTGCGGATGCCGTCGAACACTTCCATCGGCAGGCCGCCCGGATTGGTCGGCGACTTCACCATCTGCGGCGGCACCGCGCCGATCAGCACGGCCTTCGCCACGCGCTTCGTGCCGTGGCGGCCGATATAGCGCGCGACTTCGCCGCCGCCGGTGGAGTGGCCGACGAGCATGGCTTCGCGCACGTCGAGCGCGTCGAGCAGCGCGGCGAGATCGTCCGCGTACGTATTCATGTCGTTGCCGCGCGACGGCTGGCTGGAGCGGCCGTGACCGCGGCGGTCGTGCGCGATCACGCGATAGCCGCGCTGGACGAGGAACAGCATCTGCGCATCCCACGCGTCCGCGCACAGCGGCCAGCCGTGCGAGAACACGACCGGGCGGCCGCTACCCCAGTCCTTGAAGTAGATCTGCGTGCCGTCCTTGGTCGTGATCGTGTTCATCGTCTGCGCTCCTGCATGGACTGAAGAGGGGCTTGGGGACGGCGTGCCGGCGGCGGCCGCCATCGCGGGCAGCGCGGCCGCGGCAACGGCCGTCGCGCCGGCGAGCAGCATGTCGCGGCGGCGGGCCGACGCAACGGCATCGGTCTGTTCGGGATGCATCTGGACTCCTGAGGTAGGCGGCGGCGAGGCCGCACGGGATGGTGGATCGGTGGCGGCCGGCCGCGGCCATCCCGCCCGGCAGCCGTCCGGCGTGCGCTGCCGCGCGTCGACTGGCGCGCGCGGACGAACGAATGCCGTCGGGAGCGTATCCCGGCGCGATGCGCGCCGTACTGAAATCCGGCTGAATTTTCTTGAACGCCGCGGCGCCGCGCGCGGATTTGCCGCGCTGCAGAAAAATTAAGCGCGGGACAGGGACTCTTCAGCGCGCGGCGACTATCGTCAACATCGGGTCACCGGCACACGTTGCGCGCCACGCGAACGGGCCGGCGGGCCCGCTCCGCCCGTCACCTGCCTGGATATGCCGCCATGGACGCCTTCAATCGCTGGGAGCACATGATCACGTCGCTCGGACCGCTGCCCGTCGCGGGCGTCCGGATGCTGCCGATGCCGCGCGCGCGGGAGACGGACGGCTCGCGTCGCCCGCATCGGGACGATGCGCCGGTGCCGTCGAGCGGCGACGTGCGCCGCCGCAGCGCGATCGTCGCCGTCGAGCGGCAGACCGATTCGTCGATGCTGGTGTCGTGGAGCGATCCGACGCGCTGCCGCTACGACGAACAACGCTGGATCTGCGCGAAGGCGCGCAGGCTGGCGCGCTGCGCGCTCACCGGGCAGCCGATCCGGATCGGCGACGCGATCTACAAACCCCAGTGGCGCGGCGAGAAACGCCCCGCGAACTGCCGCGAGATGGTCCTCGCGACGGCGCTCGAGCAGTTCGTCGCCCGGCAGTCCCGGGCATGACGCACCGCGCCGCACGCTTCGGCCGCGTGCGCGGCCGCGACTTTCCTACCTGAAAGGAACCCTCATGAGCACGTTCACCACCCGCGACGGCGTGTCGATTCACTACAAGGACTGGGGCAGCGGCCGCCCGGTCGTGTTCATTCACGGCTGGCCGCTGAACGCCGACATGTGGGACGTGCAGATGCATCATCTCGCGTCGCACGGCCTGCGCTGCATCGCATACGACCGGCGCGGCTTCGGGCGGTCCGGCCAACCGTGGAGCGGATACGACTACGACACGCTGGCCGACGATCTCGCGACGCTGCTCGAGACGCTCGACCTGCACGACGTGACGCTCGTCGGCTTTTCGATGGGCGGCGGCGAGGTGGCCCGCTACATCGGCCGGCACGGCACGCGCCGCATCGCGAAGGCGGTGCTGATCGGCTCGGTGACGCCGCTCGTCGTCCGCCGCGACGATCATCCGGAAGGTGTGGACGTCGCGGTATTCGACGGCATTCGCGCGGGCATCGTGGCCGATCGCGCGGCGTTTTTCGACGGTTTCTGGCCGCTCTTTACCGGTTCGAACCGCGACGGCTCGACGGTGTCGCGCGCGGCGCTCGGCTGGACGTCGGTCATGGCGCTGCAGGGCGGACTGAAGGGCACGCTCGATTGCGTACGCGCGTTTTCCGAGACCGATTTCCGTGCCGACCTGCAACGATTCGACGTGCCGACGCGGGTGATTCATGGCGACGACGACCAGACGGCGCCGCTCGCACTGACCGGCGCCGCCACCGCGAAACGGGTCCCGCATGCGACGCTGAGCGTCTACGAAGGCGGCCCGCACGCGCTCTACCTGACGCACGCGGCCAGGCTGAACGACGAACTGCTGGCGTTCGCTCGGGCCTGAGCCCGCGCCGCGCGGCGAATCGCGCCGCAAACGCGGGCAAGCGCGCCGACGGACAGATAGTCGGCCGGCACAATAAAGGCGCCTGAAAATAAACCGGCCGGTCAATCAAAACGAACAATGCGGCGCATTGCTCCGATCAAAAAACATTTCGTCTGATATAACGAAATCGTATTTATCGGCGCATCCACGATTTGCACATGAAACGTGCGCGGCCCTGCCGCATTTCGGTGCGGGGGCGCAAGGCAGCGCTTCGGGGCGGCATTTTTCGTCATTTCAAAAAAATCGTGCCGTTCATTCTGATAATTTGAATCATTCGACCATGCAAATACCGTAGCATTGATACCGAACCGGCCCCCGATTTCAGCGGGGCGCCGTTGAATGTCACCCTCAAGAAATTCTCATGATCCGGATTGGAACACTTCACGTTTTTCTCGACAGACGTGAAATTCGTTCGAACGGCAAGCTGCTGCGCATCGGCAGCCGCGCATTCGAAATTCTCGAGCTGTTGATTCGGGCGAACGGCGCGCTGGTATCGAAAGACGACATCATGCAGCGCGTATGGCCGCACACCGTGGTGGAGGAAAACAACCTGCAGGTGCACATCGCCTCGCTGCGCAAGGCGCTGGCCGGCGACCGGAACCTGATCGTGACGGTGCCCGGCCGCGGCTATCGTCTGGTCGTCGGGCAGGACGACGGCGACGCGCCCGTGCGTCCCGCGATGTGGCGGCCGTCCGCTGCGCCGAGCGCGTTGTTCGGCCGCGAACAGACGGTCGCCGACGTGCTGGCCGCCCTGCAGGGCGCGCGCGTCGTGACGCTGGTCGGCGCGGGCGGCATCGGCAAGACACGGGTCGCGATCGAAGCGGCGGCGCGCGCCGACGCGCGCTTTCCGGAAGGCACCGTGTTCGTTTCGCTCGCCACCGTCGCGTGTCCGCGCTTCGTGCCGGATGCGCTCGCTGGCGCATTCGGCATCACGCAGCCGATCGGGTCGCTGACCCTCGAAGCGGTGCTCGCCAGCGTCGCGCGTCGGCGGATGCTGCTCGTGCTCGACAATTGCGAGCATCTGCTCGACGCCGCCGCACAGATCGCGAGCGCGCTCACCGATGCCGACGACGGGCTGTGCGTGCTCGCGACGAGCCGGGAATCGCTGCGCATCCACGGCGAGCGCGTGTGCCCGGTGCCGCCGCTCGACGTGCCCGACGAAGGGGCCGGCGATCACGAGGCGATGCGCGCGAGCGCGGTGCAGTTGTTCGCGGCGCGTGCGCGCGCGGCCGATCCGCGTTTTCCGCTCGATGCGCGCAGCCTGTCGTTGATGGCGTCGGTCTGCCGCCGCCTCGACGGCCTGCCGCTCGCGATCGAGCTGGCCGCGGCCCGCGCCGCCGTGCTGGGCATCGACGTGCTGGCCGCCCATCTCGACGATCACTTTCGGCTGCTGACCGGCGGTTTTCGCACCGCGTTGCCGCGTCATCAGACGCTGCAGGCGATGTACGACTGGAGCTACCGGTTGCTCGGGGAGGCCGAGCGCCTGCTGCTCCGATGGCTCGGCGTGTTTCGCGACGGCTTCTCGATCGAGGCCGTGCGCGAGGTCGTCGGCGCCAACGGGCTGGCCGGCGCCGACCTGCTCGATACGATCGCCGGCCTCGTGTCGAAGTCGCTGCTGATCCTCGAGACCGCACACGGCGCGCCGCGCTACCGGCTGCTGACGACCACGCGGGCCTACGCGCAACAGCAGCTCGACAGTCACGGCGAGGGGGCGGCTGCCGCGCGCGCGCATGCGACCTACTTCCTCGCGTTGTTCCGGCGCGCGGCCCACGGTGGCGACGAGCCGCGCAGCGACGCGAACGGCACGACCCGGCTCGATGCGGTGCGGCGCGAACTCGGCAATCTGCGGGCCGCGCTCGACTGGGCGTTTTCGGCGCAGGGCGACGCGGCGCTCGGCATCGCGCTCGCGGCCGTCGCGGTGCCTTGCCTGTTCGACCTGTCGCTCGTCGACGAATGCCGCGAGCGGGCGCGCGTCGCGCTCGATGCGATGCGCGACGCGGACGCGACCCCGGTGTCCGACGATGCGCGCGTGCGGTTGCTGGCCGCGTATGCGGCCGCGCTCGCGCATACCGCGGGGTCGACACAGGTTGCGCACGATGCGTGGTCGGAGGTGCATGCGCTCGGACTCGATGCGGCCGAGGCCGAGCTGCCGTCGCGCGAGTCGTGACGCCGGGTTCGCGCGCGTCCGCCGTGTTTCAGAACGATTCAGTCCGGTTACAGGACGGCGGCGGGCGGCACGCGTAGATTGCCTGAACGGAGGGCGCCCCGCACTTCGTCGGCACGCGTGCGCGCCGACCCCGTGCGCTCGCCGACATCGCGCGACCCCAATGAACGCCGGCGCGGGCGAAACGCCCGGCGTGCGCGCGGCCGCGCATCCCGCTCAATCGACGAACCGCCGCATGAAACCTGACCAACCGGACCTTTCCCGTCACGCGACCGACCTCGGCCTGCTGTTCCTGCGTGTCGCCGCCAGCGTGCTGCTGCTCGTGGTGCACGGCTTGCCGAAGATCGTCCATTACACGGCCGAAGCCGCGGCCATCGAAGATCCGTTCCATCTCGGCCGCACGCTGTCGATCCTGTTCGCGATCTTCGCGGAGGTCGTGTGCCCGATCTTCATGATCGTCGGTCTGTACCCGAGGCTGGCGGCGCTGCCGGTGATGATCGTCACGCTCGTCGCGCTGGTGTTCGTCCACCCGGACTGGCCGCTGCGCGATGCGCAGTTCGCGTGGATGCTGCTGATCCTGTTCGGCACGATCGCGATCGCGGGCGCCGGCCGCTATGTGTTGCCGTTGCCGGGCGCCGTGCGTCGGCGTGACTAGCCGCAGCCCGCGCGTCGGCGGGCAGCACGCGATGTGCCTGACGATTCCGTTCCCGCGGCGACCGACGTGCTGCCGCTTCCCCCTTTTCGCGCGCCGCGCTTGCGATCCGACATGTTGAATTTCTCCGATACGGCGATCTACGGCGCGCCGATCGTACTCGCCGATCTCGCCGCGTGGCGGCTGTTCGCGCGCGATCGCCCCGTGGTTCGCGCCATCCGGCGCTGCGCGGCGTTCGCCGCGTTGAGCGCCGTGCTGTTCGCGACCGGCGTCAGCCCGCTCGCCGTTCCCGCGTCGCTCGGCGGGTTCGACCGGATCGTGGTCCAGGCCGTCTGCATCGCGTGGTGGCTCCAGTGCGCGATCGTGTTCAGCCTGCTGCTCAATCATCTGCTGCTGCCGCGTGCGTGGCACAGCCAGCGGCTCTTTCACGATATCGCCGCGGGCATCGTGTTCGGCGCGGCCGCGGTAGCCGCGCTCGGCTATGTGCTCGGCCTGCCGTTGAGCGGCCTGGTCGCGACCTCCGGCGCCGTCGCGGTGATTCTCGGTCTCGCGCTCCAGAACACGCTGAACGACGTGTTCTCGGGGCTCGTGCTGAACACCACGCAACCGTTCCGGCTCGACGACACGGTGTCGATCGGCGAGCTCGAAGGGCGGATCGTCGAGAGCAACTGGCGTTCGACGAAGCTGATCGACAGCCTCGGCAACCTGGTCGTCGTGCCGAACAGCGCGGCGGCGCGCGCCACCATCGTGAACCTCAGCGAGCCGGCCGGCCTGCACGGCGTCACGCTCGCGCTCGACCTCGATCCCGCGGTGCGGCCGGCCGTCGCCGTCGGCGCGCTGGAACGGGCCGCGGCGAGTTCGCTCGACGTGCTCGCGCGCCCGGCGCCGATCGCGGTCGTGAAGGCGTTCCGCGCGAACGCGATCCAGTACGAACTCGTCTGCTACGTCGATGCGCTACAGAAGAAGACGACCGTGCGCAACGCGCTCTACGATCTCGCGCATCGGCATCTGGCCGCGGCGGGCGTTGCGTGGCGGCCGCTTGGCGGGCCGGCGCCGGCGTCCGCATCGCCATCGCCATCGCAAGGGCATCCGGTATCGCGTCGGCTGCTGCTGTTGCGTGCGGTCGAATTGTTCGCGTGCGTCGACGACGACGATCTGGCCGTGCTGGCCGATGCGCTGGTATCGCGTTCGTTCGGCAAGGGCGACGTGATCTATGCGTCGAATTCGGAGTCGCGCGTGCTGACGATCGTCGAATCGGGCGTCGCGGCGGTGTTCGTGCCGGGCGCGTCCGGCGACGTCGAAGTCCGGCGGATGGCGCCGGGCGATGCGATCGGGCAGTCGGTCGTGCTCGCCGGCACGCGGCTTCACGCGACCGTCCATGCAGTGACCGCGATGACCGTGCATCAGCTTCGCAGCGAGGATCTGTCGGCGCTGATCGGCAGGAAGCCGGCGCTCGGCAGGCTGATGTGCGAGTCGCTCACCGACCATATCGCGACGGAGGAGAGGATGATGATTCCGCCGGTCGAGAAGGCGCACGCGGGGTTCAGCCTGATCGGCTGGCTCGAGAAGGAAATGAAGCGGCTGCACGATTCGCTCGGCTGACGCGCGTGCGGCTCCGGCGGCCGGCGCCCGTGAACGGGCGCGTCAGTCCGGCGTCGTGAAACGCTCGACGAGATCGGGCTGGTCGAGTTGCTCGACCCACCAGTGCAGCGCGCGGCCCGCCTCGTCGCCGCGCCACGCGAGATAGCAGTGCGTGGTGTCGCGCATGCCCGTCACCTGGCGCGCGACGAGCTTCCCGTCGGCGATCGCACGCGCCGCGATGCATTCCGGCAGGGTGCCGACCGCGAGCCCTTCGCATTGCGCTTCGAGCTTCGCGGCCAGCGTCGGTACCGCGAGGGTCGGCTGGCCCGCATCGATCGCGACCGACTGCGGCTGCAATTCGCGCGACGTATCGCTGATCACCGCGCCGCGATACTGGACGACCGACGCCATCGCCAGCGGTTCGGGCATCGACGCGAGCGGATGGGACGGCGCGACCGCGAACACGTGTTTCAGCGAGCCGATCGGCCGCGCGACGATGCCCGGCAATTCCGGCGGTTCGCCCGCCGCGCCGACGACGAGATCGGCCCGGCGCGAAATCAGCGCATCCCACGCACCGCCGAGCACTTCGGTCGACAAACGCAGCCGCGTGTCCATCCCGAGCGCGTAGAACCGGTGCACGTACGGCCACAGCGCGTCGAACGGCAGAATTTCATCGATACAGACGCGGACTTCCGTTTCCCAGCCTTGTTGCGCCCGCAGTGCCTTCATTTCGAGTTGTTCGGCCGCGCGCAGCAGGCGCCGGCCTTCCTCGACGACGATGCGTCCCGCATGCGTGAGCTTCGCGCGCCGTCCGCTGCGGTCGAACAGCGCCACGCCGAGATCGCTTTCGAGTTTCTGCACCAGGTAGGTCAGCGCCGACGGCACGCGATGCAGCAGTTCCGCTGCTTCGGCAAAGGTTCCGGTGCGGTCGATCGCGTCCAGGGCTTCGAGCGCTTCGAATGACAGCTTCATTGCGAATTCCCGTAGAGGTGGCTGGCGCATCATACCAGTGCCGCTACGGCGCGAGCAGCGTGCGTCGCCGCGATTTGCTAGAGTGGCGGGTATCGTCATTCGCCACCCCGCATCGCCCCATGAGCGCCCCTCAGCCGGATACCGCATCGTCCGATTTCATCCCGGCCGACGTCAGGCAGACCGTCGTCACGCAAGCGTTGCCGCACGGGCAAATCGGTATCGTCCGACTCCAGAGCTTGCGCAGGAACTCGGGGCTGACCGCACCCTACGAACTCGAGAATACGGATCTCATCGTATTGCAGTTGCGTCCGTTCGGCGAACAGGATCTGTGGCTCGATGGCCGCCCCGCACCGTTCGTTCCGTATGACGCGGGAACCGTGTCGATCTACGATCTCGATCGTCGCTGGGTGGCCGACCTCCAGGGCGCGTTCGATTGCCTGCATTTCCATCTGCCGCGCCACACGCTCGAGGAAACGGTCGACGACCTCGGCGGCCGGCGGCGGCCGCAGCTTTACCTGCCGCCGCATCTGAGCACCCACGACTCGATCGTCCATGCGCTCGGCCAGTCGCTACTGCCGGCGCTGGCCCGGCCGGGCGAGGCATCGCAGATCTTCATCGATCATGTCGGGCTGGCGTTTCAGGCACACGTCGCTCACCGTTACGGCGGCGTCGGCGAACGGCGGGAAAGGTCGGACGGCAAGCTCACGCCGTCGCAGGCGCGCCGTGCGCAGGAGCTGTTGCTCGAGCACCTCGACGGCAACATCGGGCTGGCCGACGTCGCGAGCGCGTGCGGGCTGTCCCGCAGCCATTTCGTCAAGGCGTTTCATCGAACGACCGGGCTGCCGCCGCATCGCTGGCTCATCGTGCAGCGCGTCGAACGGGCGAAGGAATGGATGCGCAATCCGAACGTGCCGTTGAGCATGATCGCCGTTGCGTGCGGCTTCGCCGATCAGAGCCATTTCTCGCGAACCTTCATGCGGTTGACCGGTGTCACGCCACGCCGGTGGCGCGCGGACCATACGTGATCGTCGCGACGCGGAGGCGGGGCGCGACGGTCCGTTGCGACGTGCGCGGCGCCTACGCGTAGAAGTCGATCAGCGTGTCGAGATTGCGTTGCGCGCGCGGCTCGAGCGGCGCGAATTCCGCCGAGCGAAACAGGGGAACCTGCTCGCGCAGATGTTCGAGCGCCTGCTTGCGGCCGATGCGGAAGCTTGTCGATGGCGCATCGGGATCCTGCGCCCACTCGCGTGCAATTGCGCGGTCGTATTCGCGAAGCCGGTCCGGCGCGGCCGCGAGGATCGCGAGATCGGCGTCGAGAAAAATCTGCCCCGCGCGCTGCAATGTCGGATCGGCGGCGAACGTTTCAGGCAGCCGGTGCGACTGCGTCGCGAGGACGAGATCGGACGCAACGGACACATGCGATGCGTGCGCGTGCAACCATGACGCGGTACAGTGCGCGTTCGTGACCTGCACGAGCCATTGCGCACTGCGCGGTTCGTTGTCCGCGTAGTCCGGCAGCGTCGTCGCATAGACGGCATCGTGGGCCCATGCCGCGAGTTCGATGGCCGGCCATAGCGGTTCCGCGCGATACGGCGCGAGGTGCGCGAACAGTTCCGCCAGATGGGCGAGCGTGTGATAGAAGCGCTGCGGCTCGCTGTATGCGCGCTCGATGAGCGGCCACACGGCCGCCGTGCCGAAGCACACATCACAGGCGGCGCGCAGCGTGCGCTCGATATCGGGGGTGACGGCGTTCATGGCGGCGACCGGCTCGGGTGGACGATGCGCGCAGCATAGCAAACGCGGCGACGTGCCGGCATGCAACTTGCACGCCGGCACGGGCCGCATCACTTTGGAGGTTTTCATGAAACGACGCTGGCCGCGACAATCGATGCTCGCGATAGGTGTGTTCGCAACGTTCGGCTTTCATGCCGCCATCGCATCGGCGGCGGCCGAGGTGTCGATCAGCCGCTCGGATTACGGGACGACCGCGAGCGGGCAGGCGGTGAGCCAGTACACGCTCGCGAACCGGCACGGCGTGACGCTGAAAGTGATCACGTACGGCGGCATCGTGACGGCGCTCGACGTGCCGGACCGCACCGGCCACGTTGCCGACATCGTGCTCGGCTTCGATTCGCTGCGCGACTACGAAGCGCACAACGGCAACATCCATTTCGGCGCGCTGATCGGCCGGTATGCGAACCGCATCGCGGGCGGGCGTTTCGCGCTCGACGGCAGGACGTGGACGCTGCCGGTCAACGACGGGCCGAACACGCTGCACGGCGGCCCCGACAGTTTCGACGCGAAGGTATGGAAGGTCACCGGCACGCACAGCGATGCGACCGGTTCGAGCGTCACGCTGCGCTACGTGAGCCCCGACGGCGAGAACGGCTTCCCCGGCACGTTGACGACCGACGTGACCTACACGCTGACCCGCGACGACGAGATCCGCATCGACTACCGCGCGACGACCGACAAGAACACGGTCGTGAACCTGACCAATCACAGCTACTTCAATCTGGCGGGGCAGGCCGGCGGCAGCGTCGAACGGCAACTGATCGAGATCGCCGCATCGCGTTTCACGCCGACCGACAATACGTCGATTCCGACCGGGCAACTGGCGAGCGTCGCGGGCACGCCGATGGATCTGCGCCAGTTGACGCCGATCGGCGCGCATTTGCGCGACGCGTATCCGCAGCTCGCGATCGCGCACGGCTACGACCAGAACTGGGTGCTGGACCAGGGCGGCCAGTCGGCGCCCGCGTTTGCCGCGCGCGCTTACGACCCGGCGTCCGGGCGTTTCCTCGAGCTGTACACGACGCAGCCGGGGCTGCAGTTCTATACGGCCAACGGCCTGAACGGCAGCGTCGCGGGCAAGGGCGGCGCGGCCTACCGGCAAACCGATGCGTTCGCCCTGGAAGCCGAGCATTTTCCCGATTCGCCGAATCGTCCGGCGTTCCCGTCGACGGTGCTCAAGCCGGGCGACACGCTGCACGAAGTGACGGTGTGGCGGGTGGGCGCGCGATGACCGTCGGCGCTGGCGGGCGCGCGGCGATCACACGTTGATCTTGCCGCGCCCGATTTCGATCACGCGCCCGCCGACGCCGATTTCGCCCGCCGCATCGACCGACAACCGCAGCAGGCAAGGCCGGCCGACGGCTTCGCCTTGCTCGACGCGAAACGCGGCCGGCAGATCGTGCCCGGCGGCGAGCAACCACCCGCCCAGGTTCGCACAGGCCGATCCGGTGCCCGGATCTTCCGATACGCCGCCGCCTTGCTTCACGAAGAAGTAGCGGGCCACGACCGTTCCCGGGCGCTCGGCGTCGAACGCGAACACATAGGCGGTCTTCCGACCGAGGCTGCTTCGCGGCCAGATGTCGAGGTGCGCGCCGTCGGGCTGCGCGCGCCGCACGGCAGCCGGATCCTTGAGCGCGACCAGCAACTGGTCGGCGCCGGTGTCGACCCACCGCGGCGGCGCGAGCAGGTCGTCCTCGGCGAGCCCGAACAGGGCCGCGGCCCGCGCATCGGGCAGCGCGCACGGCGCCGTGTTCGGCATGCCGGCGTGCGGCGCGATGAAGGTCCACACGTCGGCGCGCGCGGTGACGTCGACGACGCCGGCCTTGAATTCGAGCGACAGCGCGTCGCCTGCCTCGAGCAGGTCGCGCACGACGTGCGCGGTGCCGAGCGTCGGATGGCCCGCGAAAGCCATCTCGTAGCCGGGCGTGAAGATGCGCACGCGTGCATGCGCCCGCTCGGACGGCAGCACGAAGGTCGTCTCCGACAGGTTGAACTGTACGGCCAGCGCCTGCATGGTCGCGTCGTCCATGCCGCGCGCATCGTCGAACACGCAAAGCGGGTTGCCGCCGAACGTCGATTCCGCGAAGACGTTCAGCAGGCGGAAGGTGTATCGGGTCATCGGTATCTCGTGCGGATCAGCCCTGCTTGTCGAGCGGTGCAAGCATCGCCTGCAGGTCGGGATGCTTCAGCACTTTCCGGTATTCCGCCGGCCCCATCGCGTCGATCAATACGCGGCCGCTCACGTCGGCCTTGATGTACTCGACCGCGAGCAGCGCGATGACCGGATTGGTCGTCAGCGTCGCATGGTCGGGCGACTGGTCGCCGAATTCCGCGACCACCGCCTCGGTGTTGTCCGCGACCGCGACGGCGAGCCGCCGCCCCGAGAGCCGCAGCCTCGCGCTGGCGCCGCATTGGGCCATGTCGTAGTGGCGCGGCCCGTTGAGCGTGCGATTGCCGTAGATCGCCACGTGCGTATCGATGCCGCGCGCCGCGGCCGCTTCGAGCGGCGGCCCCAGTGCGTCGATTTCCTCGTCCCACACACCCGCGAAGATCTCCGTTTTCGCCTGGTCGATCACGCGCGCGAATGCGCTGACGATCGCCTCGCGTCCGCTCAACGACCAGACCAGCCCCGGCTCTTGCCGCACCGGCAGCCGGTCGAGCGCGCCCGCCGCCAGTTCGAGATCCGCGTTGAAGCGCGTGCGCAATTCTTCCAGCAGCGATCGGTGCGGCACGGCTGCATAGCGGACCGGCTCGGACCGGTTGACGAGCACCGCGCCGCGCGCCTCCAGGCGGCCGAGCGTCTCGTAGACCTTCGATGGCGGCATGCCGGCGCGCCGGCCGACTTCCGCACCCGTCAGCGCGGCTTGCCCGACGAGCGCCGCGTACGCCTGCGCCTCGTATTGCGTAAAGCCGAGCCGGATCAATGACGTGATCAGTTCCGCGTTTTCGTTCATGTGGATGGACTTGAATGGCCGTGACGGGCGTCACGGACGGGCTTGATTAACTACCGGAGTAGTATAGAATCGATCTCACTTACTACCGAAGTAGTAAGTGAGATTTCCGAACCGTACCGAAGAGGATCAACACGATGCGTCAACGGATCAGTACCGGCTCCCCGTGGGAGCCCAAGGTGGGCTATTCGCGTGCAGTGGTCGTCGACAACACGATCTACGTGTCGGGGACGGCAGGCAAAGGCGACGACGTATATGCGCAGACGCGCGATGCGTTGGCGACGCTCGGCAAGGTCCTCGCGGACAGCGGATTCGCGTTGTCGGATGTCGTCCAGAGCCGGCTGGTGGTCGCGGATTTCGACCATTGGGAAGACGCGGCGCGGGCGCACGGCGAGATCTACGGCGATATCCGGCCGGCGTTCTCGCTGGTCCATGCGTTGCCGTTCGTCGATCCCGAGATTCGCGTCGAGGTCGAGGCGATCGCGGTCCGGACCGCCGCATGACGGTCGCCGGCCCGCACGCGTCCCTGTCCCGCCCCGCGATCGCGATGCTCGCGCTCGCGGCGGGCGTCGCGATCGCCAACGGCTATGCGCTGCAGCCGTCGTTGTCGGCGATGGCCGGCGACTTCGGCGTGCCGGCCGCGCGGATGGCGACCCTCGCATCCGTGACGATGCTCGGCTATCTGGCCGGCCTTGCGCTGCTGGTTCCGCTGGTCGACCGGTTCGGTCCCCGCACGCTCATTCCGGCGCAACTAGGCGTGCTTGCGATATTGCTCGCGTGCGCGTCGCTGTCGTCGACGCCGCTCGCGCTCGATGCCTGCTTCGTGTTGGTGGGGGCGGCCACGACGGTCGCCGCGCAATGCAGCGCGGTCGTCGGGAAGCACGCGGACCCGCAGCGGCGCGGCGGGGCAATGGGCGTCGTCTCCGCGGGGATTTCCGCCGGGATTCTGCTGAGCCGTTTCGTCGGCGGCGCGTTGTCGCAATGGTGCGGATGGCGCGGCGCGCTGCTCGCATTGGCCGGCTGCGTGACGCTGGCGGCCGTCGGCAGCGGCGTGCTGTTGCCCGGCGATCGCCCCGAAGGGCGTTCCGACCGCGCTGCCACGATCGGCGCGATTCCGCGGCTGTTGCGCGACAGCGCCGCATTGAGGCGCCGCACCGGCGCCGGCATGCTGTGGTTCTTCGCGTTCAATCTGGTGTGGGTGGGACTGGCGATTCGTCTGGCCGCACCGCCGTACAACCTCGGGGCGGCCGCGATCGGCGCATACAGTCTCGCCGGCGTGCTCGGCCTGGGCGCGACGCGGGGGGCCGGCAAGCTCACGGATCGCTTCGGCGATCGTGCGGTGATCGGGGGCGGGCTCGCCGTGGCTGCGCTTTCCACGTTGCTGCTTGGCGTTGCGCTCGGTCATCCGGGCTGGCTGGGCGTCGGGCTCGCGCTGTTCGATGCCGGTTGTTTCGCCGCCCAGGTCGCGAACCAGGCCCGTGTCGTGGCGATTCAGCCGGCGCGCGCCGGTGCGTTGAACGCTGCATACCTGACGCTGTATTACGCGGCCGGCGCCGGCGGTGCCGCAGCGGCAGGCATGCTCGTCGAACGGATCGGGTGGGGCGCGATGATGATCGTCGCGGCCGGTGCGGTGACGGTGGCCGCGCGGGTCGGGGCAGCACGCCTGAGCGCCGATGCCGCGGGCGAACCGACGTCCGTCGGTTGAGCCGGGGAAATTGTCGCGTTCCGGTTCGCCGCGCTGCTGAATGCGGATCGGCCGCAGGACATTGGCGGCGTGACCGTCGCTGGCCGGCCTGACGCTCGATGCGCCGTGATGAACGCGTGCGTCGCGGCCGGTTTCCGCACGTATCAATGCGACGACACGAACCTCGCATCGTCGAACGCTTCCGGAATCGCGAAGTTCTCGCGCATGCGCTGCGCTTCCTTCGCCGGCGTCAAGCCGAACAGGCGTTTGAATTCCCGGCTGAACTGCGACGGGCTCGTATAGCCGACCGCGTAGCCGGCCGCTTCCGCCGTCAGGTCCTGCCGCACCATCAACAACCGCGCCTGATGCAGGCGCGTCGATTTCAGGTACTGCATCGGCGACACCTGCGTGATCGCCTTGAAGTGACTGTGAAAGCTCGGCACGCTCATGCCGGCTTCGCCGGCCAGTTGCGACACGTCGAGCGGCCGCGCGTAATCGGCGTGGATCATGCGCAACGATCGCCCGATCCGGCCGAATTGCCCGCGCATCGCGTTGCCCTGCGCGCCGGTCAGCACGCGGAAGTACAGCTCGCGAAGCAGCGCCGGGCCGAGCACCGCGGCGTCGAGCGGCCGCTGCATCGCGTCGACGAAACGCAGCACCGATGCGAGCATCGCATCATCCATCGGCGTCGACATCATGCTCTTCGGCGCCTGCACGGTTTCCGCGACGCCGGCGCGGTCGATCTGCGCGGCGAGTTCGGCGGCCAGCGTGAAATCGAGGTGCAGGTACAGCGCGAGCAGCGGGCGCTCGGGCGTCGCGTCGGTTTCCATGCTGAACGGAACGGGCACGGAGACGGCCAGGTAATGGTGTTCGTCGTACAGATAGCGCTCGCCGCCGAAGTAACCGCGCTTCGACCCCTGGCACACGATCACGATGCCCGGGTCGTACAGCACCGGCGTGCGCGACAGCGCGCGGTTCGAGCGCAGGACGCGCACGCTCGGCAGCGCGGTCAGGTTGTAGCCTTCGTCGGGCGCCAGCGCGCGCAGCAGCGTCACCAGGCGCTTTCGGTCACGCGGCGACAGCGCCGGAGGTCGGGTGGAGACGGGTGCGGTGCTCATAGTTTTGTGCAAGAAAATAACCGGAATCGGGCTTATTCGGCGTCGTTCGTCAGACTAGTATGCACGCTTCAATCCACATTCGGGAGAAGCTCGCATGGCATCCGGCAACATCATGCTCATTACCGGCGTCAGCAGCGGTTTCGGCCGCGCGCTGGCCCAGGAAGCGCTGGCCGCCGGTCACACGGTGGTCGGCACGGTGCGCAGCGCGCAGGCGGCGCGCGAATTCGAAGCGCTGTCCGCGCAGGCGGCCGTCGCGCGCGTGCTCGACGTGACCGACTTCGAGCGCATCGATGGCGTCGTCGCGGACATCGAGGCGAACGTCGGGCCCGTCGACGTGCTGGTGAACAACGCGGGTTACGGGCACGAAGGGATCATGGAGGAGTCGCCGCTCGACGAGATGCGGCGGCAGTTCGACGTGAACGTGTTCGGCGCGGTCGCGATGATGAAGGCCGTCGTGCCGTTCATGCGCGAACGCCGGCGCGGCCGCATCCTGAACATCACGTCGATGGGCGGGCACATCACGATGCCGGGCATCGCGTACTACTGCGGCAGCAAGTTCGCGCTGGAGGGCATTTCCGAGACCCTCGGCAAGGAGCTCGAGCCGTTCGGCATCGCGGTGACGGCCGTCGCGCCGGGTTCGTTCCGCACCGACTGGGCCGGCCGCTCGATGGCGCGCACGCCGCGCTCGATCGCCGACTACGACGCGCTGTTCGATCCGATCCGCCGCGCGCGCGAGGAAAAAAGCGGCAAGCAGCCGGGCGATCCCGCGAAGGCCGCACGGGCGATGCTCGCCGTGATGGCAGCGGACCATCCGCCGGCGCATCTGCTGCTCGGCAGCGACGCGCTGCGCCTCGTGCGCGACAAGCTGGCGGCGCTGGACGACGAAATCCGCGCGTGGGAAGCCGTGACGGTGTCGACGGACGGCTGACGGGCGCGGCGTCGTTCGTTCCTGTTAGTGGATGATCGGCCATTGCATTGCACGATGGCGTCGCGGTTTCACAATAAAGCCGATAATGGCGGCGGCCCGTTCGCCACGTTCATCCACCTCACAGGAGCACCGCGATGCCATACGTCACCACGAAGGACAATGTCGAGATTTTCTACAAGGACTGGGGCCCGAAGGACGCGCAGCCCGTCATGTTTCACCACGGCTGGCCGCTGTCCAGCGACGACTGGGATGCACAACTGCTGTTCTTCGTTCAGCACGGCTATCGCGTGATCGCGCACGACCGCCGCGGCCACGGCCGCTCGGCGCAAGTCTCGGACGGCCATGACATGGATCATTACGCCGCGGATGCGTTCGCGGTCGTCGAGGCGCTCGACCTGCGCAATGCGGTGCATATCGGTCATTCGACCGGCGGCGGCGAAGTGGCGCGCTACGTCGCGAAGCACGGCGAGCCGGCCGGCCGCGTCGCGAAGGCC
>Ga0182007_10000280_pt1 | contig 33847 bp, 40 predicted proteins | sample Sormic07211113_1_FD_123023 | JGI IMG/M metagenome (GOLD analysis project Ga0182007, IMG submission 123023) | Rhizosphere microbial communities from Sorghum bicolor, Mead, Nebraska, USA - 072115-113_1 MetaG | ecosystem: Host-associated > Plants > Roots > Rhizosphere | place: USA: Nebraska...
ATAGTCGAGCCAGCGTAGGTACTCGAGCACATTCAATTCGAGTTTGCCGTCGCCAATGTAACGATAGTGCCGGTCTCGTTCGAGGCGACGACGACGCATCTGGCTGATGAGAGTCGATGCTTTCCGCTTTACCAACGTCGCAGCCTCTTCCAGTGGAACCCATTGTCCGTCATCGCGCTTCGACATCAGCACCTCCTGGTGGTTTGCCCATATGTTCGCATCGTGCTGCAAGGTGCGCAAAAATTCTGCTTGACGACGTAACACGAGAGACATAATCTTGTACTGCGCTTGAGACAACAAGCGTCGGGTTTGGCGACCTGGTTTCTAGAGGCGGATGACGACCGCCATATGGCGGTATTTTTTCGTCTGTATACTACGCACGCGTCCAGTTTATGGGCGGGCGGTGGTAGGGAGACCTTCGGGTCTGCCGGTTTCCTCTAGATCCGGTTCGCCAACCTTGTCATTCGCCTGCCCACCCCCGTTTGGCGACGAGAGGGCAGGCATCCACTCTAGAGGATGCTGTCATGTCTACCGTCAAGCCTTCGTCTGTTCCTCCCTCCGCACCCGACTACACCGATCCGGCGTTTTGCAGCGCGCTGATGAATGACCATTGGGTCACCGGCGACGACAGCGAATTCGCCAAGGTTCCGGCAAACCTCATCGCCGACGTGTATCGCGCGTCTAACGCAATCAGCACAATCGCCCGGCTGGTTCATAACAGCAGCTGCGAGCCGGAAATGTCGAATGCTGAACCTCTCGGACAAGCAGCCCACTTGGGCCTGCTGAACGCGGCCGAACTCATCGGCCAGTACCTGACCGAAGTTGCGGATCGGATGCTGGAAGGCCTGCAACTGGCCAAGCGCGCGAACGAGTCTGCGGAGGTTCGCCATGACTGACATCCGCGCGCTGAAGACGCTGCCCGAGGCGCTTCCCAACGTCAGCGTAATGACAAGTTTCCTTTCTGTCACGGCCGATCTCCCGCTATTGGATGCTCTGCAAGCGTCGTCGTGTCATCTGACGGTTGCGCTCGACGTGCTGAGCGAGACTGCAGCCAATAGCACTGAAGGCTCGAGTGCGTTGTATGCCGTTCTCACGGCTGTGGGGATAGCTAAAGGGTTGCTTGATTCTGCCGTTGGTGCCATCGAGGTCGCCGACAAGGAGGTGCGCCATGACTGACATCACCCGCATTTCTGAATCTGGCCGACCCCGCGGACGGCGCCGTATCCGTCCGATTGATGGAAAGCCTCTCGCAACCGTGATCAGCTTGGATGCGCACCGGAAATCCTTTCAAGCCAAAACCACCGAGGATCAATTGCGGCGGTGCGTTGCCGTCCTCGGTATGGTGTCGAGCGCGATACTGATGGCAGCAGAGGCGCTCGCGAGCCTCAAATGAGCTACGCGGCGTGACGTTCTGCAACGCAACATGACGCGCGGAAGATCTGACTTGGGCGCGCGTCGTTTGATGGGATGCCGCGGGCCGACGTATATTGCGAAGCGAGTTCACCGTTCAGGCTCACCCGAAGCGGAGACGACGCCAGTCAAAGACGTTTTCATGGTCACGAGAAAGGGGATGCGAATGTGCGCGATGTTTCTGACCGACGACGAGTTGAGCGAACTCACCGGAAAGCGCCAGAACGCTGCGCGCATTCGTGCCCTGAATGGCATGGGCGTGCAGCACAAGATCCGTCCCGACGGCTCGATCGCCGTCCTACGTGCGCACGTGGAGCGCCTCTTCGGAGAGAAGCCGCAAAAGGATGACCCCGAGGCCGCTTGGACGCCGCCGTGGATAAACAAAAGGGGGCTTTGAGACGACTGAGAATGGAGGCAACGCGATGATCGCGACAACTGGTCGCCGGCTATTACCACTGCCGGGAAGAACGTCCGTTCGCCTGACCGGCAGTCAACCGTTTACAACCGCGCCTAGCTCGACGGGGCGAACGCAGGGTTCCCTTATCCTGTTGGCGCGGCTTTCTTTAAGGGGTGTGTGAGGGAGCGCCGTGGAACACTTGAGGAAGTCGCACAGTATCAGCAGCTTGGTGAAAAATTGGTCGAATGAGGAGCCGGGAGATCTACAGTTTGAGCTGCTGCATGCAATAGCGAACGGACTACTAGTAGTTACAGATCCCTTAGTCGACGCATCCGTATTGGATACGGAGAGCGAAGTCGAGCAATTCCTTGCTGAACATCCGGATTACCAGCGCGGCTATTGGCTTAGCGGTGACGAGGTAGTCTTTCGTCGCGATTTTCTGACTGCAATCTGGGAGTACATCGAGTATGGCTCACCGAAGACAGTAGCACTCGCAACGCTCTATGCAGCCTGCAATTATCTATGCATCAGGAAAACAGACTTCCTCCAGTACCTCAAGAAGCAACGTCGCTCGCTCCCGGCGTTCTGGTTTTCTTCCGCGGAGCGAACGGTCCTTGCGGATGTTTCTAACGAAGATTTGGGGAGTCGATTGTCGAGAATTGAGTCCGAACTGGACGCTCGGCGCGGCATACCGAGTTTGCTGGATCTCTGGTTCTTGCATGATACATGGACTCGGCAGCAAGGCTTGATGCTTATGTCGGGTCTTAGTCCTAGTACTAGGTTTGACTACGAATACAATACATTCGACGATCGAATTCGGGAAATATCCTATCTTGAAACATTGGATGGACTTGAACACGACCCTAGAGATGGACATACCTATGAACAGAGGTTAGCGTTTTACGAGTCACTCTGGGATAGTGGCGATCATCCGCCAAGAGCGAAGCCACAATATTTTGTCGACTGGGCGGTTGCGAAGCGCAATCCACCGGCATGGCTAGATTGGGCAATTTCAAATAAGTTGCTGAATGGACCGTCCGAATCAGGTAATTCAGCAACAAATGGATTTGAAAGCACCTTGCGCGAGCTGTGCGGTGGCCACGAGACTGTCTTGCTCACCCTCCTGATAAAAGGGGCTGTAGAGTGGTGGAGCAGTTACGATCCGAGCGATAAATCGACTGCTCCGAAAGCCGAGGATGTCACGGCATGGTTTGTCAAGCAGGGTGCGTCATCGCGCGTAGCCGAGGTAATGGCTCAGATCCTGCGAGCTGATGGGTTGCCGACAGGACCACGTGGTAAGTAATCGCGGTCACTTCATTTAAGTCGGATACGTCCCGACAGTTTGGTTGTCCGCGCTATGAAAACCCAATACGGGCGTGGCTTCGCGAGAAAATAGGCGATTGTCCGCGCCAATTTTCCGCGACCTTCGCGCCTATTAGAGAGACTCAATTACCGCCAATATTCACTCACTGGTTCCCAAGCGAGTGAACATGAAGAAGACAGCAGCGCAGGCCGATTCCTGCCAGCCGACCGAGCCGATCCTCCCGCGGGTCGGCCTTTCCAAATGGGCCCAGATCGCGCCCTTTATCCCGATGTGCCGTGAGTCCTGGCGGAAGCTCGGACTCGCCGGCAAGGCTCCGCAGCCGATCCGGATGAGCCGTACCCACTCCTGCTACAGCAACGCCGAAGTGCATCGGTGGCTGGCCGATCCGCTCGGCTATGCCGCTGCGCCTCAGGAAGGGCGGGAGGCGGCGTGACGAAGGCGATGATCACGCACGCGAGCGATTGCGCGACGCACAACGAACCGGCATATCCGGCCGGGCCGTGCGATTGCGGCGCCGCGCTCAAAGCTGAGCGTAGATACGTCGCATGGCTGAGTCGTTGCGCTTGTAATCATGCCGCGCGTTTTGGAAGAGGGCTCCGGTTTCGTGCAGATAGCCTATTTTGTCGGTTCGGAGGAGTTTCCAGTCGACAGGATTCCCTGAACGACTACCCCCGGCCGTCTGATAGCAGCGGAGAAGGTAATGACCATCGTCATTGATTCCGTAGGCGTGTGGCTCGACGACGCGATCATAACCATCATACAAAAGCGCGAGTATCCGCTTATTGGTGATGGCATCGATCAGTTGCTGGTGGAAGCGCATGGTGTCCCCGAAGCAGTGGTCGTTGTGGGCGCGGCAACGGCAATTCTACTGCCGCCGCGGCTTCCCGCCCGATCGACAGAAAAGCGATGTGATGCTGCAGACGAACATTGCTGTCGAGATCCTGATCGTAGCGGCCGTCTCGTTGATCGAGAAAGCCGACAACATGGCTCAACTGTCGACGTCCCCACAAGCACTGGATCGGGCTTCCGCGACACGGAGCGCGCATTGTGGTGTCCCGCCTGGCGTGGGTTTGCGGCCGAAATGGGTTTCTGGTCCGGAATTCGCCGGGAAACCGAAGTAGCCTATGCACGTCGATTGGTCATCGACATAAAGAAAGTGGGCGCCCCGTTTTTTGGGCGATGAGTCGCGCCGGCCCACTCGGCAAGACGTTGGCCTAACCAGCCCATCGCCCAAAGCACGGGGCTTTTTATTGCCGTTTAGTAATCCTTAGTGGATTGTTGGCAAGGATGGTAAGCATGAAACCCGTTAAACATGATCGGTCAGTTGTTGATGATGAGGCGCGAGAAAGGCGCATTGCCGAACTCGGGCGCTTGATCGAAGCGCCGTGTGATTCGGCCACACGTCGACAGCACTGGCTTGAGATGCAAGCCGAGATTTCTGCACGGAGTTCTGACCAGGTTGCTCGGATGGAGCGTGCGCGAGGGCTGAGCCGATGAGAACGATCCTCAAGCTCGTCTTGCTGCGGGCGTACGGCGCCGGCCTCTTGTCGCTGCAGAGCACGCAGCGCGTCTATGACTTCTTCCGTCTGTCGAGGCACTGATGGCTGCCACCGATTACCTGCTCGACCTCGGGCATCCCGTTGCCTACTACCCTGGTCTTGTGAAGCACCTCGGCAGCGTCAACGCCGTCCTGTTCTTCAGCCAGATCTTCTATTGGCAGGACAAGGCCGCGTCCGAACTCGGGGTGTACAAGACCGTCGAGGAAATCGAGGCTGAGACCGGCATGACGTATCGCGAGCAGGCGACCGCCCGGAAGCAACTCGTCGAACGTGGTGTGTTGGTCGAGACGAACAAGAGACTCGAGCACCGCGTCTACTACCGCATCGACCTTGATCGTTTGAACGAGATGTTGGAATCCGCGAACTGCGGAAAGCGCATTTCGGGGGAGGCTGATTCCGCAGTCCGCGGGGCTGCGAAAGCGCAAGTCGTTAATAAGACAAAGACTACTACAGAGACTACATCAAAGAGTACGGCTGACACGTCAGCCAAGCGCGATGTCGTCGACGAGAAGTTCGATGAGGCATGGCGGCAGTATCCGAAACGTGAAGGCTCGAATTCGAAGCAGGCAGCTCAGCGGGCTTGGAACGCTCGGATCCGTGAAGGCATCGATCCGGATGTGCTGGCCGCGGCAGTGGTTGCCTACGCTGCGGCGATGAAGGCTGCAGGGAACATCGGGACGCCGTACGTCAAGCAGGCGTCGACGTTCTTCGGTCGTGATCGGCACTTCGAGGAATTCGCGAAGCTTCGTCCGGCTGACGGTGATCTCTTCGACGGCGGCACGGCGGTTCCGTGGTGGAAGGCGGCGGGCTTCACGTACCAGTGGCAGGCCACGAACGCCGGCTGCAGCGAACGATCGGCACACCTCTGGGCCAACGGTGTACGGCAAGGAGCGCCGGCATGAACGCGCGAGAACTGGCCGAGCTGATGGCGCAGAGCGCGCCGGCCGTCGCCGAGCACCTCCTGCCCAACGGTCGCAAGTCGGGCAAGGAATGGAAATCCGGCAGCACGGCGGGCGAGAAGGGGCAGAGCCTGTCGGTGTGCCTCAGCGGCGCCAAGCGCGGCGTGTGGAAGGATTTCGCCAGCGGCGAGGCGGGGGACCTTCTGGACCTTTGGTGCGCATGCCGGTCGCTGTCGGTGGCAGATGCGATGCGCGAGGCGAAGCAGTTCCTCGGCGTCCGCGACGACATGCCGAAGCGTCAGGCTCCGACGTATCAGCGTCCGGCACGGCCGAAGGCGACGCGGCCGACGAGCTTGCTGGACGAGTGGTTCGGTGGCCGCGCTATCACCGCTGAAACCGTGAAGGCATTCCAGATCGCCGAGCAGGCCAACGGACCGAAGACGCACATCGTCTTCCCGTACCTCCGCGGCGGCGAGCTGATCAACGCCAAATACCGGAACATCGCGGACAAGAAGGACATGCGGCAGGAGGCCGGCGCTGAGCCGTGCCTGTTCGGCTGGAACCTGATCGACCCTGCCCAGCGCGTCGTTGCGATCGCCGAAGGTGAAATCGACGCCATGACGTTGCACCAGGTCGGCATTCCCGCGCTGTCGGTGAATGCCGGCGCCGGCAACCACCAGTGGATCGACAGCGACTGGGAGCGCCTCGAGCGCTTCAGCGAGATCCTGCTCTGCTACGACAACGACGAAGCTGGCCGGAAGGGCGCCCAGGAGGTTGCGAACCGCCTCGGCATCGAGCGCTGCCGCGTCGTGTTCTTCGACGATTCGAAGGACGCGAACGAATACCTGCTGTCCGGTGCCACGGCTGCAGATTTCCGCCGTTGCTGCGATCAGGCATCGGGCTTCGACCCGGACGAGCTCAAGTCGATCGAACGCTTCTGGTCGAACGTCAAATCGATGTTCTACCCGGCGCACGAGGACTCGAATTTCCCGTACCTGTCGTTCTGCGGTCGCAACGAATTGTGGTTCGAGTTCCGCCCGGGCGAGGTGACGGTCTGGACGGGCATCAACGGGCACGGCAAGTCGCTGCTGCTTGGCCAGGTGCTCATCGGTCTGATGTGCCAGGGCGAGCGCGCATGCGTCTTCTCGGGCGAGATGCGGCCGGAGATGCAGGGCAAGCGGCTCGCGAAGCAACTGGGCGGCCTCGATCGGCCGGCGCCGGAGTATCTCGACCACATGGGCGCCTGGCTGCGCGATCGGATGTGGGTGTTCGATCTCGTCGGGGTCGCGGCGATCGAACGCCTCGTGACGGTGTTCACGTACGGCTTCAAGCGCTACGGGATCCGTCACTTCGTGATCGACAGCCTGATGATGACCGACGTCCCGGAAGACGGCCACGGCGCGATGACGGCGCAGAAAGAGGCGATGCGCCTGCTTGCCAACTTCGCGCGCCAGTACAACGTGCACGTGCACCTCGTCGCTCACCCGCGCAAGGGCCAGGACGAAAAGCGCAGTCCCGGGAAGATGGACGTCGGCGGCAGCGGGAAGATCACGGACGCCGCGGACAACGTGTTCTCAGTCTGGTCCGCTCAGAAGGATGAGGACGACGAGAGCGTCGACGAACCGGACGCGTTCCTGACGTTGCTGAAGGCGCGGAACGGCGAAACGCAGCGCCGGTCGCTCGCGCTGTTCTTCAACCGGGAATGCATGCAGTTCGGGCCAAGCGAGAGTCGCCGGCCGTACGTGTATCTGCCCTTCAGCCGGGTTGAGCTGGAGGCAGAGGCATGAAGCAGATCGAGCGGAACGGATCGGCGCAGCGGCAGATTTGTTTGCTCCTCGCGGGCCGTGGCGCCATGACGATCAACGAGATCGCCGAGGTACGGGGCATCCATCCGCGGGCGACGGCTCGTCAGCTCGATGCGTTGGCGGAAGCGGGATTCGTTTCCGCGTCGGGCAACCCCAAGCGCTACACCCGCACGGAGAAGCCGATCCCGCCCGTCGTGCCGCTTACGTCGAAGTCCGCGCGTATCGCGGAGAGCCGGCGGCGCGACGCGGAGCGTGTTTCGATGCCGTTCCGGATTCCGGCACCGACGGAACTCGATCGGGTGATGCTGTCCTGGGTCGGGGCAGAAGCATGATCTCGCTGCGCAACCTGTCCAATCCGGATCTCGTCGGCCACCGCATCTGCGAGCTGCTCGAGCAGCAGGGCATGCTCACCCAAGCGAGTCTCGGTTTGCAGATCGGCGTGCCGCGCGGGACGATCTCGAAATACCTCACGGCGCTGACTGACGAGGGCTATACGTACATCGCAAACTCGATCTCCTACGCCAAATCTAGCGGGGCACGAGGTATCAGACGCGGCGTAATCCTCCTCTACGCTCGGACGAAAAAGCCGCTGCCCATGATCACCGCCGATCGCGACGAGGTCACGCCGGCCGAACTGCACCGGATCATGTGCGGGCTCGTTGAGCGAGGGAAACAGATTTAACGTGGTCGCGTCTCCTTCACTACGGTGATTTGCCCGGCTCGCCGGGCGTTCTTTTTCTGGAATGCGCCTCGAATCCTCCATCTGCCCGCAATGCAAGCGCCTCTGGCGACTGAACATCGTCGCCATGCTGCGTGAAGCGAAGGGCAGGAGATGGGTGTGTCGCGTCTGCCAGATCGCCAACGAAGCGGACGTCGCAAATAGGCAGCGCGACTCAGAAGAAATCGCCGATGGGGGCCCATTAGCCCAGGCCCGAACAACTGGTGCCGAGCCAGCTCGATAAACGTGGCTGAATGGCGGAGTCGCACCGCCAGGACCGACCGGAATGGCTGAACGCACCAAGGCGCAGCAGGTCGACCAAGCCGGATATACCCACCTCGGCCTAGCAACGCTTCTAAAAAAAGCGGGTGGGAGGTTGCGCCCGTTCCATCGGTCCGGAGCTGAACATGATCGCGTACGCCATCTTCACGTCTGACGGCACACTACTTGCCACAATCTCGACGTCGACTCCGCCGACGCTCGAGCAGATGGCGGACTACTGCGCGGAAATCAACGGATTCGCCGACCGAGACGAGTGGATGTACGAGGCGCACATCGACGGCATCGCGTACGCGCCTGTCCATTAGCCTTAGCGGCGGGCCGTAAGCCGGCGACCGTGGAGGCAGGCTCTGAGACAGTCCTCTAGCCGAAGCGGTAGCGCCGCAACGCTATCCGCGCCGATATCGCCAAGCTTGCCGGTTTTGATTCGGTTCGCATGATATTCCGGAAGATCACCGTGATAGTCCCAGAGAACAACCCCGTTCTCCGCATCAAGCTCGATCCAAAAGCGGCAGTCTTTGTCACGGTCGAGTGGAACACCAAGCTTGTCGCGATGAAGCCGGAAAATCACTTCGGCTTGCGCCATGTACGGTTCTTCCGTCTTCTCGGAGTAGACGGCCTCGAACTTGCACTCGACGATTTGCTCCACGAAGCCACGAAATTCGGGCCGCAATTCGCGCATCAAGTCATCGAACGCGACGCGGTTGATCATCGCTCTCCTGTTTCGTGCGGATTCCGAGTGTCGATGCCTCTGGAACTCCGCTTTCTCACGTTCAGCCTTCTCCTGCAGCAGCTCGCTATACCTTTTCATCTACGCCCCGTGGCCCATGGTCTGTTTGGCGATCGACTGCTCGCGATCGTTGTTCGTATGCGCAGCGATTGATCCGTCGCTCATGGCGCGCAGGCATTTAATCACATCCGCTGCGATCGAGAGTCCTCGTAGCTTTCGCAGGTCCATTCCTTCGCGTGCGCGCACGTACGCGCGTGGAAAGGCTCAGGAGAGGAGGAGGGAAAAGGAGGAAAGGTGGCGCAAGAGGGTGTCCTGCGTGCCTCAAAAACACCCGTTTCCTGTCTCGACCCAATCCATTCAATTACCTTTCTGTCACATTAAATACCTTTCATGTTGCAGCGCGATCGGCCTGCTCGGAGCGGAGGTCGACCAACGAAACGTCATAACTCATTGATTTTATTGAGTTGGTGCGCCGCATACAAATTTGACATAATGGACGCTATCAGTCGAAACAGGGCATTATCACGGCATAATGATAGCGATTCTCATCTAGATATTACAAAATCCTAACTCTGGGGCCACCCAGCGTCCTCCGGACGGGGGTGACGAAATTTCGCAGACCACCTCGCCAATCCGCACGCGGGAAAAACATTGATGATCCTCCGCGAGGAGGAAAGTCATGGCCCTATCCAATGGAGCGTTGCTGAAGGCGATCTCGGAAGATCGGGCGCTCGGTTCCGCGATGCTGTTTCCGCATCGGCATCCGCAGGCGTCTCCGGCGTTCCACGTCGAGGTCATGGACCTGTGGCGGTGCGCGGACGAGTGGGTGCTGATCGAGGCATTCCGGGAGGGCGCGAAATCGACGCTGTCGGAAGAGCATTTGCTGATCGAGGCGTGCTTCGGCAACTTCGGGTACTGCCTGATCATCGGCGAGACGTACACGAAGGCTTGCCAGCGTCTCGAGGCGATCAAGTTCGAGGCGACCAGAAACACGAAGCTGCAGGGCCTTTTCGGCCGTCTGAAGGAGTCGGGGCGGGTTTGGAACGAGCACCAGATGGAGCTTTCGAACGGCGTCCTGCTCGAGGCCCACGGCTGGGAAGAGGAGTTCCGCGGCTTCAAGTGGCGCGACATTCGGCCGGATCGGGCGTACCTCGACGACATCGAGAACAAAGAGCGGGTCAAGGACAAGGCGGCGGTCGACGCGTCGATGCGCAAGCTCTACCTCGAGCTGATCCCGGCGATGGACAAGGTCAAGGGCAAGATCCGGGTCACCGGCACGCCGCTGGCCGAGGACTGCATGATCACCCGGCTTCGCGAGAACCCGGACTGGACGAGCCGGCGCTATCCGATCTGCAACGGCGACATCGACGATCCTGACACCGTAGCGATGTGGCCGGAGCGCTATCCGATGGACTGGGTCCGTCGGAAGCGCGACGAGATGGAGCGGGCGGGGCAGCTCCGGGGCTTCATGCAGGAGTACATGCTCATGGCGATCGGCTCGCAGGACAAGCCGTTCGAGAGTGAGCATATCCGGGAGTGCGCGGTCGATCCGGCGCCGTGGCTGCCGAAGGTCGTGATCACCGACCCCGCACGGACGACGGACGTGAAGAAGAGCGACCGGACTGGACGGGTAGTGGTCAGCCGGCTCGGCACGAAAATCTACGTGCACGCATCGTCGGGCGAGTTCTGGAAGCCGGACGAGGTGATCGAAGACGCCTTCAAGACCTCCGCTCGGTATGGCGACGCGGCCGTCGCGATCGAGAAGAACTCGCTCGACGAATGGCTGCTGCAGCCGATGCGCGCGGAGATGCTACGCCGCGGCGTGACGCTCGCGCTTCGCCCGCTCACTGCCCCGCAGGATCGGGACAAGGTGCAGTTCATCATGGGCATGCAGCCGTTCTTCGAGGCCGGTGACATCGTGCTGGTCGGCGGGCAAGGCCAGCACCCGAAGCTTGTTGCCGAGATCCTGAACTTCCCCAGCGGCAAACGGGACATCCTCAACGCGCTCGCGTACTTCCAGCGCGTGTTCTCCGGTTCCCCGGTGTACGAGGACTTCGGGCAGTCGAACATTGTGTCCGAGTACCAGCCGAGTCAGCAGCATCCCCTTGCCCTGGCGTTCAATTCGAACGGCACGGAGACAACCGCGGCCCTGGTTTGCATCGAGGGTCAGCGAATCGTCGTCGTAGCTGACTGGATCTCGCCAGTACCTCCCAAGGAAGCTGTAGCCGACATTACGCAGCTCGTGCGCGCTGCGTTTCCACGCGCACGCGTGACGACATGGCTGCCGGCCGATGTGCTCGACCAGGCCGACCGCATGCCAATCGTGGCCGCTCTTCGCGCCGCGAACATGTACCCGATGCGCGGGGCATACGTGAACGTCGCGCGCGGTGCGCTTTCTCCGCTCATCCGTACCGAGGCCAAGGCTCGACGTCTGTTCCAGGTCGACCACGAAGGCGCGAAGCACACGCTCAACGCGATGGCCGGGGGCTACAACTATCCCGTCGACCGCGCGGGAAACCGGAATACGCTCCCCGAGACTGGTCCGCACCGTACCCTCGTCGAGGGACTCGAAGCGGCCGTGTACGTGATCTGCTCGCAGCAAGCGGACGTCCTGCCGGAAGGCGTGAACATGGGCGTGAACCCGCAGGGTGTGAGCTACCTGACCACTTTGCCGCGGAGATGAACATGGCAGTCGATCGCAAAATCACGCCCAAGGCGCCGTCGCAGCGCCCGTCGGATTTCTACAAGGGCAAGCAGCAGGGCGGCGCGTACGGCCGCGCCGAGAAGGTCGGCGAGCGCATGTCGGGCGGCCCGATGCGCGAAAAGATGTCGAAGCCGGGTCTGTGATCGTGAAGAAGCGCCGCGAATTCCAGGGTACGCGCTCCGAGTCGCGCCCAGTCGGCGACTTCTTTGCCGAGAAGACGGCGAAGAAACCGAATCGGGATGACCGACCGAAGCGCACGCCGAGCGACCGAGGCACCGGCACGTCGCTCGAGCGCAAGCTCCGCGGCAAGGTGATCGGCTGATCCCTCCATGGCCCGCCCGAAGAAGCCGAAAAAGCAGGACGACAAGCCCGCAGTCGAAACATTGGACGCGCGGGCGCTCGACGCTGAGAAGACGGGCGAAGAGATCGAGAACTGGGCCGACCAGCCAGATTCCGACGCCTACACCGAAGCGGCGAAGCTGTATCCGAAGATCGCGAAGTGCTACCAGAACAAGCAGGAGCAGATGGACCGCTGCGAGGAGTACTGGTCTATCTACAACGCCCAGCCGGACGAGAATCAGCAGTACTCCGGCAACTCCCAGTGCTACATCCCGGCCGTGCGCAACGCCGTCAACGCGCGCGTGAAGCGCACGCTGGCGCAACTCTTCCCCGTGAATCACAAGCACGTTGGCGCGACCGGCCCGGACGGCAACATTCCCTTCGCGCAGATCAGCCTGCTCGAGCATTACATCCGCTCGGCCGCGATCAAGGATGTCGTGCGCGCGGACCTGATCGCGGGCGACGTGACGGGGCAATGGAACCTCTACGTCGACTGGTCGCGCACGCAGCGCCGGATCACCGAGCTGATCAAGAAGCCCCCGATTCTTGAAGACCATGAGCTGGGCGGGGAGGTCGAAGACCTAGCCGCGGACGACGACGACTGGGACTGGGAAAAGGAATCGAAAGACGTCACGACCGAAGGGCCGGACATCGTTCAGTTCGCCACGGAGGACCTGGCCGTCTATCCGCCGACCTGCAACGACATCGAGAAGGCCACCGCGACCGCGATCCGGCTGCGTCTGACGATCGATGCGGTGGAACGGTTCGTCGACGAGGGCGTCTTTGTCGGCGTCGAGGCGAAGGAACTGATCGACAACCTCGCAAAGCCGGACGGCGGCCGCGAGAAATATGTTCCGCCGAAGAAGCGCACCGGCGACGCCGGCATCCGCACGGAAGGCACGTTCAAGTACGCGCTGATCTATGAGGTCCACACGAACCTGGATCTCGGTAACGGCAAAGAGCCGTGTTTCGTGTATTTCGCCGGCCAGGATGTGATCCTGGGGATCATCCGCAACCCGTTCTGGTCGGGCAAACGGCCGATCATCTCGGCTCCGATCGAGCGCATCACGGGCTCGTTCTTCGGGATTTCGAAGATCGAGCCGGTCAAGTTCCTGCAGTGGAACCTGAACGACTACTGGAACATGGGCCAGGATTCGGCGCAGTACAGCCTGCTGCCGATCACCATGGTCGACCCGCTGTCGAATCCGAACTACCAGTCGATGGTGGTGGGCCTCGCCGCGGTATGGCTGACGGACCCGAACAAGACGAAATTCGCGAACTTCCCGGCCCTCTACAAGGACGCAATGATGCTCTGCCAGGGCATCAAGCAGGAAATCAACGAGTCGATGGACGTCAACGACGCCATGCTCGGGAAGATGCCCGCCGGCCGGAAGAATCAGGCGCAGATGGCCGCGCAGGCGCAGGCGCAAGAATCCAACATCATCGACAACGCGAAGCGGTACGAGGAAGTCATCCTCAATCCGCTGGTTGAATGGATGTTCGAGCTCGACCGGCAGTTCCGTACTGAGGAGCTGACCGTCGAAGTGCTCGGCGAGATCGGCGCGCGCGCCAACCTGCAGACGATCCCGCCGCAGGCGTTCGGCGAGCGTTACTTCTTCCGCTGGTGCGGCACGTCGTACCAACAGAACCTGCAGCGCATGCAGCAGATGATTTCGTGGATGAACGTCCTGCGCGGAATCCCGCCGCAGCAGCTCGACGGCCGGCGCCTGAACATCGGGCCGATCCTCGAATACGGCACCGAGCAGATCTTCGGGCCCGAGGTCGCGCCGCGCATCCTGATCGACGAGCGGAATCTGTTTCACCTCGATCCGCAGGACGAGAACCTGATGATGCACAACGGCCTGCCGGCTGAGATCCATCAGGCCGACGACGACCGCGCGCACATCGCCGCGCATCTGCAGGCGGCGCAGCTCACGGGCGATCCTCAGGGCCTGTTCCGCGCGCACGTTCAGCAGCATCAGCAAGCCATGCAGGCGAAGCTCCAGGCGCAACAGGCGCCGAAGCAGCCGCAGGGGCAACCCGGCGTGCCGGGCGGCGCGGGGCCGGGTGTAGCAGGAACGCCGCGCGCGGGCGCGCAGCCTGGTCAGCCTCGACCGCAGGGGCCGGCCGGCATGATCCATCCGGACCAGATTGCATCGCCGATGGCGGGGCCGCGATGAAACGCTTCGTTGCCCGGTGCACGCCGTGGGGAACCATCCAGACCGGCATCTTCTTCCGATCACTGACAGCGCTCGAGAAGGATGCAGTGATCGCGCACGAGCGCGCGCACCTGATTCGTCACGACCCGTTGCGCCGGCTCTGGTGGCTGCTGACGCTGCAGTTGATCTTCCGCCCGGAATGGGTTTTCGCGCGCGTGCGCGAACAAGAACTGGCAGCGGATCAGTACGTGAAAGAGCAGGGCCTCGCGGCGGGACTGCGCATGTTCTTGCGCCGCCATCCGCACCCCGGTAGCGCGCTGCATCCGAGCTCACAGGAAAGACTGGAGGCGCTCCATGTCTGACGCATTCCGGATCACACCGTACCAGGTCAAGGCGGAAGGCAAGGACGTCCCGCCGAACGAAATACAGGCCGCCATCAACTCGCTCGCGAATCAGATGACCACGGCGCTCAACCAACTCGGCAACGGGGCTGGTCCTCAGTTTGCCGCAGCGATGCTCGCTTGGTTCAACAGTCTCCCCACCAATATGACGGGGCTGCCGGTTGGGGCGCTTTGGAACGACGGCGGCACTCTCGCACAGGTACAACCATGAAGAAACTCGCTATCCTGCTGCTGATCGGATTGCTGCCGATGCTCGGGAATGCTCAGAGCTATCCCTCACCGACGTACAACAACGTCTTGATCAATGGTACCGCTACGATTCCCCACGCGGCGATCACCGGCGGCACGATCACCGGACTGAGTTCTCCGTTGCCGGTTGCGTCCGGCGGCACGAACTCTGCCAGCGCAAGCGGTACGGCGCTCGACAATATCACCGGCTTTTCATCGACGGGGTTCCTCACGCGCACGGGCGCGGGCGCGTATTCGTTCCAAAGCCTCACGAACGGCATCACGCTCGGCAACCTCGCCCAGCAACCCGCCAATACCGTGCTCGGCAACGCATCGGGGTCCAGTGCGAACGTCACGGCGCTGACCGTTACCGGATGCAACGGCGCGGCTCAGGCGCTTCAGTGGACAAACGGTAGCGGTTTCGGCTGCAATTCGGGAATCGCCACGTCCGGGGCAAACGTCAACATCACGTCGCTGTCAGGATTGACGACGCCCCTTTCGGTCGGCCAAGGCGGGACCGGAGTAACTTCGTCGACCGGAACCGGATCGGTCGTGCTCGGCACGTCGCCGACCATCTCGAGTCCGACGCTGAACGGCACCTTCGCCGGCAGCATGACGATTCCGGCGACGAGCCTGACGTACGCGGCGAGCGGAACGGGCGCCGTATCACAGACAATCGCCAATCGTTTCGCGCAGGTCGCTTTCATCGACAGCTATGGCGCGGTCGGCAACGGCACGACAGACGATTCGACTCCGCTGGTCAACGCTGCGGCGTCGCTTGGGACGGCGGGCGGCCTCGTGTTCCTCGATTGCACGAAGAACTACGCGATCCTGTCGAATGTGACCATTCCCGCGAACGTGCAGGTAAAGCAATGCCGCGGTGGCGGTCCATGGGGTAACCCGGGCGTCGATTGGTCCTCGGAACCGCTCGCCAACCAGCCGCACATCAATCTGGCGAGCACCGCGACGATTACGATGTCGAGCAACTCCGGCTTCGATGGCGTGATCCTGCTGAACGGTACAACGTTCCCCGTATCGTCCCCTTCGGGGTTCGCGGGCACTGCCATCAAGCTCGCATCCGGGAACGCAAACGACGTCCACATCAATGCGCTGATCGTCGGCTTCGCTACCTGCGTTGATGGTACGAACGGCGGCGATCATCAGCGTTGGGATATCGAGTGCGATGCCAATCCCGCGTCGAGCGTTGGCGCCGTGATTATCGGTGGTGCGGGTGATACCTCGTACTACCGCATTCGCACGTATCCGTGGGGAACGGTTGGCGCCGCATCCCCGACGCTGACACGAACGGGGATCGGTATTCAGATCCTTGCCGGCACAAACGACGACAGCCGCATGGAGTTGTTCGATTTCGGCCATGCCGTCGGCATCGACACGCGCGCGAACGGCAACGTGCACTACAAGCACGTTTGGGTGGATAACAATGCCACGATGGGCATGTATGTCTACAACAACAACCAGTCCAAGTTTGACGCGGTATATGCATGGACCGGTCCCGGAATCGTATTCCAGAGCACCAGCAATCCTTCGATTGACTACTTGTATTGCAACAGTAACGGGGTCGCAGGTGGGTCGTGCTTCACGACGGCGGCGGCAGTAAGCCCGATCATCCAGATCGCCAACCTTTACATCGCTCAGTCGGGTTCATTTGGCATCAATATCGGCTCGACTACCGCACAGGTCACGATCGGCAGCGCAATTCTGACAGGCATAAACGGTGGCGCTGCACCATACATCGTTGGCCCTTCGGGATGGCTCGCCAATCAGGTGCGAATCGGAAGCGTTGCATACACAGATTTGGCCGCCGGCGCTTCGCTGCTTGGTGGCAATGTGCAGACTCTCCCAAACGTCGCAAGCGCCGCGACGCTCGCGCCTCCTGTTGCCTACGATCACTTCCTCGTCACGGGTTCAACGACGATCACGAACATCTCAGGTAACTGGGCCGATCGCCGCCTCATCCTGACGTTCGCTACGACTTGCACACTTACGAACAACGCCAATATTTCTCTCACCAGTGGCGCGAATCTATCGGCCGTTGCCGGGACGACGATCGCATTGTGGTACGACCAATCCAACGCCGTGTGGCGAGAAATGTGGCACCACTGATCATCGGTGCTTTGAGAGGCAGGGAAACCGGAATAAAAAGTGCGGAACCCTGATCAGGAGATCGTCGTGAGCAAAACAATTCTGGCCCGTCTGCTTGGCCTCGTCTTTCCGGAAGTCGGTGCCGGCAATCCGCCGAGCATCCCGGACAACGGAGCGATGCCCGATCAGATCGGTCTGTACAACGCGGTTCTCGGTATGAATCCGTTCCAGGAAACCGGCTACAACGTCGCGACGAACACCTCCGGCTTCACGCTCGGCGCCGCGCAAATCAGCGGTGCCGCACAGAACTTCCTGAACCTCACTGGCACGCTCGGGGCGGGCGCAAACGCGCAGCTGCCGACTGTCGCCACGCTGCTTGCGCAGTTGCCGACGGTGGTGCAAGGCTCGCCGGTCGGACTCAGCTTCCAGCTGCGCGTCATTAACAGCTCGAGCGGCGCCTTCGCCTGGACGGTGACCACGAACACCGGCTGGACGCTCGGCGGAACCATGTCGATCGCGCAGAACACCTGGCGCGATTTCATCGTCACCATCACCAGCGCGACGACCGCAACGCTCCAAGCGGTCGGTACGGGCACGCAATCGTAAGGGCGGCCATGAGCAAGCTCCTGCAGCGACTTCTCGGTTATCTGTTTCCCGGCGTCGACGACGCTGATCCTTCGGATCCTGGCGGCGATGTTGGGGGCGGTGACGCTGGTGGCGATGGCGGTGCCGGCGGTGACCCTGGCGCTGGCGATCCTGCTGCTGATACTCCGGATGACGATTTCGACTTCGATTTCGTCGAGCCCACCCCGGCGACGCGACGCACAACTTCCGACGCGGATCGGCTCGCGGCTCTCGAAGCAGAAGTAGAGCGCCGCGGGCGCCTGGTCGACGCGTCGCGCGCTGCGCCGACGGCGCCCGTCGCGGACCGTGATTTCGAAGCCGAAGAGGCGCGTCTGCGCGATCCGAACACCACGGATATCGAGCGCTGGCAGATCCAGTCGAACCGCACGCTGCGCCAGAGCCAACAGGCTGCGCAGGCCGCGCTGTTCCAGGCGCAGGACCTGCGCGACCAGACGCTGTTCGAATCGAAGATCGCCAGCGACCCGCACCGTGCACGCTATCGCGATCGCGTCGAGCAGGCCGTGCAGGACGAACGCCGCGCGGGCCGCAATGTCTCCCGCGAGGCGGTCTACTACTTCATGCTCGGCAAGGACATCGCGGACGGCAAGCTGAAGCCGAAGGCGAAAGCCAAGGCGCCCGCTGCGGACGTTCCGCGCGGCAAGACGCCGGGCGTGCGATCGAACGTGCCGCCGGCGCGCGGACAAACCGAACACCAGAAGCGCGCCGCGCGTCTGGCCGACGTGAACATCTGACCAGCACGAGGACACCATGCTGACGAAAATTCTGGCCCTCCTGACGGGCCTCATGTTCCCCGGGATTACGAACCAGTCGACGAGCTTTACGTCTGACGTCGAAGCGTACATCCAGGAAGAAGTCGAGCCGCTCGCACGCCGGCAACTGGTCGCGTACCAGTTCGGCAAGCCGCTCAAGCTCGACACGAACCGCGGAACGACGTACACCGCGTCGCGCTACCAGCGCCTGCCGCTGCCGTATGCACCGCTGCAGGAAGGCGTTGCGCCCCCGGGCGAGGCGATGACGCTGCAGCAGGTCAGCGCGACTGCGCAGCAGTGGGGCGACCGCGTCATCATCACCGACGTGGCGAACCTCACCATCAAGCACCCGCTGTTCCAGCAAGCGTGCGAACTGGTGTCGCTGCAGATGCCGGAAACGCTCGAGCGCAACACGCTGAACACGCTGCTGTCCGCGCCGCAGGTGAACTACGCCGGGGGCGCTGCAAACCGCGCTGCGCTGACGGCGTCGAACGTGATGTCGCCGCACGAATCGAACCGCCTGTTCGCGTCGATGGCTGCGTACGGCGTGCCGCGCTTCAACGGCGACGAGCGCGAAGACATGATGATCGAGGCGGGCGCGTATCGCGATCCGTCGCAGACGCCGCGCGTCAAGCAGCATTACGTCGCGCTGATCAGCCCGTTCTCGGCGCAGGACATGCGCGAGAACTCGTCGGTGCAGCAAGCGTGGGCCTACAGCGACGTCAATCGGCTCTACAACAACGAGCTCGGCGACTTCGGCGGGATCCGCTACTGCGAAACGAACATGATGCCGTACTGGACGGGCGCGGCCGCGATCAACGGCTCCGCGTCGACGTCGGGTGGCCAGCTCGCGACGGGCACGTACTACGTCCAGGTGACGGCCGCGCCGGCTCTGACGTCGGTCGAGCAGACGATCTATCAGGTTTCGTCGTCGATCAGCGTCACGGGCCCGACGGGCTCGATCTCGGTGACCCTGCCGTCGTTCCCGAACTACGTGTTCAACGTGTATATCGGGACGACCGCGAACCCGGCCAACCTCGCCACGGCGATCGGCAATGGCGTTCCGGTGACCGGTGTGCTCGCCGGCCAGGCGACGCAGCTGCAACCGAACCAGACGGTCACGCTGACGGGCATCGGTGTCACACAGACGCCACCGGCCGCGCCCGCAACCGGCGTGTCGGTGTTTCCGGTGCTGTTCATCGGCAACCACAGCTACGGCCAGGTGCTGCTCGAGAACCCCGAGTTCCACTACCTGACGGGCGCCGACAAGTCGGATCCGCTGAACCAAACCCGGGTCGTGTCGTGGAAGGTGTTCTACGGCTCGATCCTGCTCAACACGGCCTTCCTGGCCCGCGTCGAATGCGGCTCCGCGTTCGCACCGGGCTATCAGGGCGGTACCGTGACCACCGCGTAAGGAGTAACTGATGGCCGCACGTAACTCGCAGGAGCCGGGCAAACCGGCTCCCGGGTCGGCTGATGCCGACGAATTGCTCGGCGGTGCCGCACCGGTCGAGGAAAGCCGCGAAGACCTGCTCGAGCGCATTAAAGCGCTCGAAGCCGAAAACGCCAAGTTGGGCGCCGCGAAGGACATCGCCGAGGAAGAATCGGCTCGCCTGTCCGCGCAGGCGCAGTCGGCGCTGATGACGTCGGGCGTCGTCGAGCGTTTCGCCGGCAAGGCTGAAGACGGCGAGACGGATCTCTGGTGGTACCGCATCGATCTCGCGCCGTGCGGCGGCGAGCACCTGAAGATCAACGGCACGCCGTACCTGCACGGCCACACATACAAGTTCGACACGGATACCCTCCGCTCGATCAAGGAAATGGTCGCGCGCACCTGGGTGCACGAGAACGACATCAACGGCCACGCGTTTAACCCGTACCGTCAGGCGCAGAACAAGGTGCTCGGAGGCGGCCCCGTGCCGGCCTGGGCACGATCGTAATTACCCACCCCGAAAGGAAGACCATGTCGCAAGCCTCTCAGGAAGTTACGGCTGCAACGGTGATCGGCAACTTCACGATCACTCTCCCGGCGCCGAATCAGGCGCAGATCTCGGCCAGCGGTTACCTGGTCGAGGGCGAGGACAAAGCCTCGCTCGACGCCCGAATGGATACCGTGCGCGAGGCGCTCGAACGGCAGCAGCGCATGCTCGAAATCCCGGTGCTCCAAGCTCGAATCGAACAGATCGAGAAGGCACGCGAAGATATCGAGCGCGCCTATGCAGACCTCCTTCAGCGCAACAAGGACAAGCAGGCCGGCAAGGCGGGCTCGAAAGCGCTGTCGAGCCAGGAGCAGGCGAACCTGAAGAACGCCCCGCTTCAACTGAAGGGCATCGAGGCCGAGCTCGAGAAGGCGCGCAAGAAGATCGCCGACGCGCGCGCGGGGGCGTGAAATGGCCTACCTCCAGGCCCAACAGATCGTCGCGCGCGCATGCGCGATTGCGAAAGCCCCCGGCTGGCTGTCGCAAGGCGGCGTCTATTTGAACATGGTCCTGGAGGACCTCTGGCTGCATCGTGATCTGAAGATCAACCGGGTCGTCGAATTCGTGACGGTGCAGGCGAACAACTACGGCCCCTTCACGCTGCCGTTGAACTACCTGCGCACGTACGACCTGTTTTTTCAGCAGAACAACCTGCCGTACTTCCTGCATCCGATTTCGCCGGAGGAGTGGGATCAGGAGTTCAAAGACCCGTCGATCGCGAACTATCCGTACGAGTTCATGACGCTGCTGTACGACGAGACGACAGCGCAGGCGAACAACTCGGCGGGGCAGCTCTTCATCTATCCGCAATCGTCGGGGCAGATCGTCCTGACGCACCGGTACATGGTGAAGCAGCCGGACATCGTCGCGCCCGAAACGTCGACGGTTATTCCGTGGTTCCCCGACCAGAACTATCTGATCAAGGCCACCGCGACTGAGCTGATGAGCGAGACGGACGACGTCCGTCAGGAATCGTTTCGCGCGCAATGCGAGGCGATGCTGCGCACGCACCTAATCATGGAAGGCGACGAGCAGCAGGTCGTCAAGTCGGTTCGGCTCGACCCGCGGCGCTTCCATACGAACCGCACGCTGAAGCCGACGAAGATCACGGACTAGGGCCATGGCGATCCGCAATGCGAAGCCGGTCCGCTTCACGCCGAAAGGGCTCTGCGACGCGTTCGACGCGACAGACGCCTTCGCCGGCGCCTGCCAGCTCCTGAGCAATCTTGTGTTCGACCAGGGCAACCCGGAGATCATCGTCGCGCGCCCCGGCGTCGGCAGCGCAGCGACAACGTTCGGCGGCTTCGCCTCACCGACGTACGTCTCCGTGCACACGGTGATCGGCACTGTCGCGTACGGGATGGTGTCGACGGCGCGCAATCCCGGCTTCGACGAACCGTTCGCGTTCAACCTGCTGACGAGCTCGTTCATCACGATCAGTGGGGTGACGTCGGCGAACGTGCCGTCGTCGCCGGCTACGAGCGGGGCATGGACACCTCCGACGATGGCGGTCGTGGGAACCAAGATCCTGATCACACACCCGGGATTCAGCGGGCTGAGCACGAACTTCTTCGGCGTAATCGACGTCTCGAATCCGTCCGCGCCTGTCTGGTCGTCGTCGAACCTCGCAACGAATCCACTTACCGCCGTGCCGACGTCGGTCGCGAACTTCAACAACCGGGCGTATTTCGCAGTCGGCAACGTGCTGAACTTCAGCGATCCGCTCGCTCCGCTCACGCGCACGAACGCGTCGCAGGCCGTGACGGTCGGCGATACGACGCCGATCACCGTGCAATCGGGCCTGCCGATCCAAACGACGTCGGCCGGCGTGATCGGTGCGCTCGTCGTGTTCAAGGCTGGACAAGTCTGGCAGGTCACGGGCGACCTGACGACGAACAACCTGGCGTTGAACTACATTTCGCTGACGACGGGATGCATCGCGCCGCGCAGCGTTGTGCAGGGTCCGTTCGGCATCTTCTTCGCTGGAGTCGACGCACCCTACATCCTGAACTTCCTCGGCACGCTGGTGCCGCTGTCGAGCCGCCCGGGAACCGACTTCCCGGCCGACCTACAGGTGCCGTTCCAGAACACCACGCAGCCGTCGCGCATCAGTGCAGCGTTTGCCGGGAACATCTACCGCGTGTGCGTGCCGACTCTGATCCAGGGGCAGCAGCAGACAAACGACTACTGGTACGACATTCGGCGAAAGCGCTGGACCGGACCGCACACGTTCCTGTACGACTGCGCATCGCAATACGGGGAAGCGTTCGTTCTGTCGGGTGCGGCGCAGGGTGCGGCGCTATTCGTCAGCACGACGATCCCTTCGTCGAACTCAAGCTACCTGGATGCGGGCGCCGCGTTTCTTTGCCACCTGCGCTCGTCGGACTTCCCGAAAACCGGGCACATGCAGCAGCTTCAAGTTGTCGAATCGACGCTCGAGCTGGGGTCGACAGGAGCCCAGGTGTTTTTCAATCTGACCGCGCTCAACGATCAGAACAACACGATTGCGTCAGCTTTTGTAACGACGCCGGCTCAGGGGTCGATCTGGGATGCGTTCGTATGGGGGCGTGCGAACTGGTCATCGAATTCCAGCATTCCGCACGTCTATACGATCCCGTGGCCGATCGCGCTCGTCTTCCAGAAGATGTCGCTCGATGTGACCGTTACGCCGACCAATGAAATTCAGATCGGGACGTTCTACGCGCGGTATCAGGACGCCGGATACACAAACCAGGGGTGACCATGAGCATCATCGGAACGCTTCCCGCCAACCTGCAGAACGGCACGATCGCCGACGCGTCGCAGGTCATGGCCGACCTGAATTACATCGCCAACCAGGTGAACGCGAATGCCTTGGCTACTGCAGCCCTGACAACCGCCATGGCCGCGGCGGGGCTCGGCGCGCTCGTCAACATCCAGGTGCTGTTGGCATCCGGTACCTACACGCCGTCCGCGAATGCCAACAGCGCGATTGTGGCCGGCGTCGGGGCGGGTGCGGCCGGCGGTGGCACGAGCGCCGTTTCGCCGGGCCCAGCCGTTCCTGTCGCCGGTTCCGGCGGCGGCTCGGGAACCGTCGGGGTGATCTGGATTCCGTCGGGCCTGACCACGCAAGCCGTGACGATCGGAGCCGGCGGAACTGGCGTGGCAGGGTCTGGCGGAAACAACGGCGGTCAATCCAGTTTCGGAGGGCTGCTGATTCTTCCGGGTGGACTGGGTGGTCTCCTTGGCGGCGGTAACCCGGGATCCGGCACAGCCGCGCTCGGCGCGGCGCCTCCGCAATTGCCGGCCGCGCCGAGCGGCTCGGGGATTTTTCTCTACTCGACTCAAGGTGAACCCGGGATGCCCGGCCTGGACTTCCCCAACAACTCTCTGGGCGGTAGGGGTGGGAATAGCCCGTTCGGTTCAGGCGGTACGGGAGGTGTGGGTGGCACGACGACCAATGGCACGAACGGAAACGGTCGAGGAGCGGGCGGCGCCGGCGGCGCGATTTACTCCTCCGGGGTTTCGGGAACGGCCGGGTTTAACGGGACTGCGGCAGCGTTCATCGTTTTCGAGTTGGTTTAGCCAAGGGAAACAAAACCACAATTCGCACAACTATCGGGGCAACCATGGGCAATCGAACACTCACCGAAGACGACGTCAAGGCGATCGCCGAGCAGATCGAAAGCGGCATCACTCAGCGTTTCCAGCTCAATGTCGGCCGGGGGATTCTCGGTCTGGCGTGGCGCGTTTTCATTTACGCCCTGATCGCAGTCGCAGCTTACGGTGCGGGCGGCGGGCTCAAGAAGTTCTTCTAGGAGATGGACATGCTGGAATCGATCAAATCCGCCATCGAGGCGCGTTTCTAGGCACTGGCGAACGATGGCCGTGCCTTCGTCGACAAGGTCGAGGAAGTCGTCGGTCTGGGCAACGCTGCGAAGGAGCTCGCCGATCTCGAATCGCGCGTGACGTCGATCATCACCGATGCCGAGGCTACCGCCGAGCAGAAGGTCGAACAGATCCTGCATGCGGTGGGCAAGCTGTGAGCAGCTTTGACGACGCCTTCGCAGCCCTGATGGGAAACGAGGGCGGGTACTCGAACAACCCGGCCGACCCCGGCGGCGAGACGATGTGGGGCGTCACGGCCCGCGTCGCGCGTGCGAACGGGTACGGCGGCGACATGCGTTCGATGCCGCAGGAAACGGCGCGGTTGATCGCGAAGCGGGTCTACTGGGATCCGTACTACTGCGATCAATTCGATCCGCGCGTGGCGTTCCAGGTGTTTGATGCCGCGTACAACGGCGGACTGCCGGTGACCTGGCTGCAGGAGGCTGCGGGCCTGAAGCCCGACGGCCGAATCGGACCAGTCACGATCGCCGCAGTGAACGCGACGGATCCGCTGCGCGTCGTCGCGCGGTTCCTTGCGTACCGGCTCAAGTACATGGCGGACCTGCACAACTGGCCGGCGTTCAGCCACGGGTGGGCAAACCGCATCGCCAACAACCTTTTGAAGGCAACGTCATGAAGAGTATTTGTGAGCGTTTCTGGGAAAAGGTTGATGTGCTCGTTGACGACCAGTGCTGGGAATGGATCGCGTCAAGATTCCCGAGTGGATATGGCCAGTTCCAGATGGACGGGCGTCCTCATCGCGCTAATCGAGTGGCATTTTGGTTGGTGCATGGGCACTGGCCGATCGTTTGTCGTCACGAGTGCGACAACCCCGGTTGCGTGAACCCCAAGCATCTTTTGGATGGTTCGCACAAAGACAACCGCAACGATGCTGTCGTAAGAAACCGAGCGAGATTTTCGTTGCCTGGAGAAGGGAATTGGAACTGCAAGCTGAGCGATGAACAAGTTCGGTCTTTGAGATCTCTTCGAGGGGCTGTTTCTGAGCGAAGAGCCGCAATGATTTTTGGTGTTAGCCGCGCCCAGATCGGAAGGATTTGGCGCGGTGAACGCCGCTCCAATATTTTGGGAGCCGCGTGATGGGATTCCTCGATCCGATTTCCGCAGTCTCCGACGTCGTCGGGAAGATCATCGACCGCGTCTGGCCGGACCCGGCGCAGGCCGCGGCAGCAAAGCTGCAGTTGCTGCAGCTTCAGCAGACGGGCGAGCTCGCGCAGATCACCGGGCAGATGCAGATCAACCAAGCTGAGGCGCAGAGCAGCGATCCGCTGCAGCATTGGCGTGGCGGGATGGGCTGGGTGTGCGTGTGCGGTTACGCATGGAACTTCGTTCTGCGCCCGGCGATGAGCGACATTTCCGCGCTTTTCGGGCATCACATCGTCCTCACGGAAATGGACCTCACGCAGCTCGCGACGATCACGATCGGCATGCTGGGCCTCGGAGGCATGCACGTCTACCAGCAGGTCAAAGGCAAATGAACAACCTGATCCGCATCGGCGCCGGCATCGACACCGCACCTCTGCTGCTCGCCATCGCACGCCAGCCGGGTCTGTGGAATCGCCACACGTTTCGCACGGCGCGCGAAGACAGTCCACACGCGGACGTATCGGACATCTGGCTGCGCTACAACGACGAGAAGCCGTACAAGGCGGCCGGCGATTACACCGCGTTCAACGACGCGCATGACGCCGTGTTCTACCCGGAGTGGTATGCGCTGCCGCAAGTGCGACCGATCGTTTTCGGGCTGATGGCGCGGGTCGAGGGTACGCGCCTGGGCGGCATCCTGATCACGAAGCTGCCGCCCGGCAAGCGCATCCTGCCGCACGCCGACGACAGCTGGCACGTGAGGCACTTCAACACGAAGCTGTACGTGCCGCTGCAGTCGAATCCGAAGTGCTTGAACCGCGTCGAGAACGATGTGGTCGCGATGGCGCCGGGTGAGGTCTGGTACTTCGACAACACCAAGGAGCACGAGGTGGTGAACGATGGCGACGACGATCGGATCACGCTGATCGTGTCGATTCGGTGCGAGAAATGACGATCAAGCACCACTTCACCGCAGGCGGCGTGTACGCGCGCGAGCAGACGCTGCGCGCGGGGGAGGAAGTGCAGAAGCACGTGCACGACTACGACCACCTGAGCTATCTCGCGCACGGCACGGCGATGCTCGAGGTGGACGGGGAACTCAGCGTGCTGCACGGTCCTTGCATGCTCGAGGTGAAAGCGGGGCGGGCGCACCGCATTACCGCGCTGACGGACCTGACGTGGCTCTGCATCCATGCTGAAAGCGTGGCGGATCCCGAAACGTTGATGAAGGGGTGAACCATGCCGTTCGCAGCAGCCGTCGGCGCCGCCGGGTCCCTTATAGGCGGCCTCGTATCGGGTGGATCTTCGCCGAGCGTATCCGGCGGGGGGCCGTCTTACTACGTGCCGACCGGACTCAGTTCTGCCGATCAATCATGGCAAAACTTGCTGTCCGGGATTGCTTCTGGCTTCAATAACCGGAACCTGGATCAGTACGGACAGGAATCGCTATGGAGCGGTACGAAGGCCGTAGATCAGTACGGAGGGCAGTACCAGAACGCTGCGAACGCAGCTGGCCAGGGCTACACCAACGCGGGCAACGCGCTGACCGGACTCGGCAATCTCGATCTCGCGACGCAGCAGGCATTGCTGGGTGCGGGGCAGAACGTCTACCAGATGGGCCTGGATCCGCAGAACGCGCTCTACGACCGCACACGTCAGCAGCTTACGGACCAGACGGCCGCGACGAATTCCATGTATGGGCTCGGTTCGTCCGCTGCCGGCGCTGGTGTGCAGAACCAGGCGCTGTCGAACTTCAACATCGACTGGCAGAACAATCAACTGTCACGCGCGCTGCAGGGGCTGCAGGGTTTCACAGGCGCGGCGAACACGGCAGGCCAGTACGGCCAAGCCGGCGCGAATGCATTGACGCAGGCACCGGGGTACATGCTGCTCGGTGGATCCGTGCCCTTCGATACCGCACAGACGATCGCTGCAACGCCGGGCAACCTCGCCAACACCTACGGCGCGTTCCTGAACCAGAACGTGTATGGGCCAGCGGAGGGGATCATGGGGTCGATCATTCCGTACATGAACTACGGTCAGGGCGCGCAATCGGTGCCGTTCCAGAGCCAGGCACAGGGCGCCGGCGCGCTCGGTAGCCTTGTATCGCAGGGCATTTCGGGTCTGGGTAACTCGATCCAGAATGCCGGCGGTTTCGGCAACTTCTTCAATGGCACGACCGGCTCGTTCGGCGGTGGGGATTTCAGCGGCGCGTTCACGTCGAACCCGTATTACTCGGGCGGCGGGAACTCGTACGGTTTCACGATGGGGTAAGCCATGGCCGGACTCGCAGGGCTTCCGTACTTCCTTCAGTATCAGCAGCAGGCGCAAGAAGACGCCATGCGGCGTCAGTACGCCCAAATCCAGCTCGCGCAGTTCCAACAACAACAGCAGGATCGACAGCGGCAGCAGGCTGCGCTGACGGCCGCGGGCAACGCGCTGCCGCAATTGCTCGCAGGGCAACAGCAGCCCGCGCAAATGGCCCCGCCACCCCAAGCACCGAACCCGGGGCAGGCGTCGACGCCGGCACAACCGCTGACCGCCATGCCCGGTCAGATACCACCGCTTCCACCTGGAATGCCTCCTGGCATGGGCGGGGGCACGGGCGCGTCCGGGAAACCACCGCTGCCGCCGTTTCAGCCGATGCCGACGGCTGGCAGTCCGGCGCAGGCTTCGCCGGCGCAGATCCCGACACCTCCGGCCGCGCCTAGCGCCCAGCAACAGACGGGCGGCCCGCTGACGCTCGACAACGCCATCAAAGTGTTGAAGGACCAGGGGCTGTCCGGCGCGGACCTGATGGCCGGCCTGCAGCAGTTGACGCCTATCCTTGATTCGCAGGCGAAGGCGCAGGCAGCGCAGATCCAGCAACAGTTCACGCGTCAGCTGCAGATCGCGCAGTTGCAGGAGCGCTACGACTCGTTGCGTCAGCGTGCCGAGGACAACGCGTTGAACCGCGAAGACCGTCGGCAGGCCCGTGCCGAGTCGAATGCACTGCGGGCTGCATCGATTGCGCTTCGCCGACAGACGATCGCCATGGGAATGGGCGACGATGCGAAGTTCTCGCCGGAAGACCTGAAGTTTCTCGCGGAGCAGGCGCGCGCGGGCGATACGTCGGTCTATCTGAACCTCGGCCGCGGCGCGCAGGGCTCGAAGAACATCATCGCGCTGCGGCGCGAAGTGATGCGGCAGGAGCGCGAAGCGGGCGGTACCGGCGCGGACATCGCCGCGGCGAATGCTGGCTTCCAGGGCGAGAAAGCGGCGGCCCGCACAGGTGCTACGCGCGCGGCGAACATCGGCATGGCCGTTGCGGAAGCGCAGAAGACTTTCCCACTCGTGCGCGAGGCATCTGCCGCGCTGCCGCGTACCGAGTTCCCCGGCGTGAACCGCGCGATGCAGGCAGCGCAAACGGGTACAGGCGATCCCCGCGTTGTTGCGCTTGGCACGGCGCTGAATACGTCGGTGAACGCCTATGCTCGCGCGATCAGCCCGACCGGCGTGCCGACGGTGTCGGACAAGGAGCACGCACGCGAGCTGTTGTCCACCGCCAGCACGCCGGAGCAGCTGAATGCGGTGCTGTCGATGATGGAAAAGGAAATGTCGGCGGCCCGCCAGGCGCCGACCGAAGTGCAGGCACAACAGAAGGCTCGCATTTCCGGCCGCGGTGAAGGCGCGCCGGCGGTCGGCACGATCGAGGGCGGCTACCGGTTCAAGGGCGGCGATCCGTCGAAGCAAAGCAACTGGGAGAAGATGTAATGGCCGGCCCGTGGGAAAAATACGCGCAGGACACGGCCGCGTCCGCTACGGGACCGTGGGACAAGTACGGCGCTGCGCCCGCGGCAACGCCGCGCGGCCCCGTGGCACCCCTCGATCGTCTGCCGCCTGATAGCCCGGCGCCCGCCACGGCGTCGAAGCACGCCGACACCATCGCGGAGCGCCTGCTCGGCTTGGGCAAAAGCGCGGTCGGGCTCGGCGAGGCCGGTCTGTCAACGGTGACCGGTGCGTTGGCCGCGCCCGTGGGCGCCGCATACGGCATCGGCAAGACGCTCACGAGCGGCAAGTACGGCACGCAACAAGGCATCGAAGAAGGCGACCGCGCGGGCGCTGCGCTCGCCGGCAAGCTGACGTATCAGCCGCGCACCGAGGCCGGCCGCGCCGATGTCGAGGCGCTCGGCAATTCGGGGCTGATGCATGCACTGCAGGGATTGCCGGTCGAATCGCCGATGATTTCGCGAATCCCGGAAGTGCCACGCGGCGTGCTCGCGACCGGTGAAGGCGCAGCCGGCGCCGCGCGCGCTGGGGCGAATGCCGTCGGCCGCGGTGCCGTGCGCGCCGCTGCTCGTGCGCTGCCTGAAGTCGATCCGGAGACACTTCGGCTCGCGCGCGAGGCGCACGAGATGGGCTTCCGCTTCCGGCCGGACCAGATGTACGAGAACAAATTCGGGCGCATCGCCGGGCAGCTGTCGTCGGACGTGCCGTTCTCTGGCGAGACGTCGGGCGCGAACCAGCGCGTGTTCAACCAGCGCTTGATCCAGGCGATCGGTGGTGACGGCGACAAGCTGACGCGCCAGGTGTACGCCAACGCGATGAAGAAGTCGGGGACCGAGATCGACGCGATCACGGCCGCCCACAGCATCCCGGTCGACAACGCGTTCCTGAACCGCCTGCAGCGTGCGAAGGGCAACCAGCTGCCGGAAGTGCAGGGCGTCGTGCAGGGGTACATCGACGATCTGGAGGGGCTCGCCGGCCCGCGCCAGACGCTCGCCGGTGGTGGCGCGACGTCGGCTGCGCGACAGCTCGATGGGGCGAAGCTGCGCCCTTTCCTGACGAAGCTGAAGTCAACGATCCGCGGCACCTCCAATGGCGACCTGCGGCACGCGCTGAGCGATCTGCAGGGCGAAATCGAAGACGCATTCCTGCCGCAGTTGTCGGCCGATGACGCGGCGCGCTATGCAGCCGCCCGCCGGCAGTACGCGATCGGGAAAACGATCGAGCCGCTCGTGGCGAAGTCGCCGGGCGGCAACATCAGCCCGAAGGCATTGATGGGCGCGGTAACGTCGAATGCGTACGGCAAGCGCGCGATGGCGATGGGCCAGGGCGGCGAACTGGGCAAGCTGGCGGACATTGGTTCACTGTTTCTGCGCGAGCCCGGCACGTCGAACACTGCCGAGCGCGGCATCGTGGCCGGTCTGCTCGGCGGCGCGGGGTTCGGGGTCAATCCAGCCGCCGCCGCGGTGCCTTGGGCGGCCGCCAATCTGTACAACCGCGCTGGCCCTGCCATCACCGAACAACTCCTTCAGCGGCCGCCTACCCCATGAGAATCCTCGCGATCGACGTCGGTTCGAACTGCCTCGATTGGCTGATGCGCTGCCAGGAGTGGGGGCACCAGGTTCTCTGGTACGACAAGCCACGCCCGGACGGCACCGATCGTCATGCGGGCGAAGGCATCGTGCCGAAGATCCGCGACTACGACGAACTGCGGCGGAAGTGGCTCGGCTGGGCGGACCTGATCTACACGCCCGACAACGTCAGCTACCTCGACATGCTCGAGCCGTACCGCCGGATTGGGTACCCGATCTACGGCTGCAACTTGGCGGCCGTCGAATGGGAGCTTGATCGCGAGGTGGGGCAGAAGGTCATGGAAGAGTGCGGGATGCGCATCATCCCCGGCAAGACTTTCCATGACTACGAGTCCGCGATCGCCTACGTGAAGAAGCAGGGCAAGGCGTTCGTGTCGAAGCCGTCGGGCGACGGAGAACGCGCGATGTCCTACGTCGCCGACAGTGCGGCCGACATGGTCTACATGCTCGGGCGCTGGAACAAGATCGACAAGTACCGGTCGGCTGCGCGCAAGGACGGCTTCATACTGCAGGAGAAGATCAGCGGTATCGAAATGGCCGTGGGCGGTTTCTTCGGGCCCGATGGATGGTCGCGCGGCTGGGTCGAGAACTGGGAAAACAAGAAGCTGATGAACGGCGACCTCGGCGTGAACACCGGCGAGATGGGCACCACGGTGCGCGTCGTCCGGCAATCGAAGCTTGCCGACGAGGTGCTGAAACCCGCTACCGAACACCTGAAGCGCATCGGCTACGTCGGCTACGTCGACGTGAATTGCATGATCCCGACCGACGGGAAGGGCCCGTATCCGCTCGAGTGGACGATGCGCGACGGCTGGCCGATTCGCCACAACCTGACCGCGCTGATCGAGGGCGATCCGGCGCAGTGGATGGCCGACAAGATCCAAGGCCGCGACACGCTGAAGATCCGCATGGATGAGGTGTGCATCTCGGTGCTGATGGCGCTGCCGGACTTCCCGTACTCGAAGATCACGAACAAGGAGTTGTGCGGCATCCCGATCTACGGCGCCGAGGACACGGAGCATCTGCACTTCTCCGAGGTAATGATGGGCACGGCGCCACGTGAGGTGAACGGCAAGGTAGTTGACCTGCCGGGGCCCGTGACGGCCGGCGATTACGTGCTGATCGCTACGGGCACCGGAGAGACGATCACTGGCGCACGCCGGTCGGCGTACAGCGCGATCAAGAAAGTGAAGATCCCGAACAGCCCGTTCTACCGCACCGACATCGGCGTCGGCCGGCTGAAGAAGCAGCTGCCCGAACTGCAGGCCATGGGCTACGCGAAAGGGCTGAGCTACTGAAATGAGACGATCCATGCGCGCCGGCTTGATTTCCGAAGAATCAATCAAGACCGCCCTGACCGAAGCCAAGGGAGACATCTTCCTGGCTGCGTCGACGCTTGACTGCACCGCCCACGAGCTGGACGGGTACATTCGTGCATCTGCCGAGCTTCAGGGATTCGCCGCGGCGATCGAGAGGGTCAAGGTCGATCCGTCTTACTCGCGCATGAGCAGCGAGCAGTTTGACGCTCGAGTAGCGGATCTCACCCGCGCATACAAAGTGGTCGGCCTTGAGGAACTTCACGGTCTGGCGACGATGAATCACAAGGACAGTGCAGCGATGGCGAAGGTCAAGCTGCAGGCTGCGATCGCTCTGCGCGGCGGTGAACAGCGCGCCGTCGGCGATCGAGAGATCGAGCATGCTCTGTCCGAGCTCAACCAGCTGTATCACGCCAACGCTCCACGTATCAAAGAGATCCGCCAGACCGTCGTCAAGCTTGAAGATGGTCGGGAAGCGACTCAACGAGTGATCGAACTTCAGCAAGATCAGCAATAGCCTGCAGGCGCTTTCGTTCGAGCAGGTCCCAATCGGGTTCATCGCTTCGGTACACCTGCCACTTCGTCAAGGAAATGTGCCCGCGGCGTGCCATCTCCTTGATGGCGGCCTTGTGACCTTCTTCGCGTGCCACCTTCTTCGACTCCGTCCGTCCGGACCCGATCCAATCCCAAGCGGGTACCAATCCGGGTGCGTCAGGCGCCAACCGCGGACGCAGTTCCCATTCCTCGACTGGCTTCAGACTCTTGCGCATGTATGTCACGCGCTGGCGAGGAATTCCTGTCTCGGCCTCAAGTTGCTCGTCCGTCAATCGTCGTCCGCGGCATGCGCTCCAGATCGCGCGCAAATTTTCGGCGCGCGGCGTGCGCAGGTCGATGCATTCCTCGTGTACGCGCCAGGTGTGCGGGACCGGGATCACGGTGTATTCGGAAGTATTGGCCTGAGAGCGCGTCAGCCGGTCCATCGTCATCGGGCATTCCACGAATACGAGGACGTCCGCCGGGCCGGCCCGATCCGAATACGTGTAGCGATCAAGTAAGACGCCGCCGTTTTCCCGCCATCTCACCAGTTGTCCGTCGCTCGCGCGCTCCCACCACGCCCACACATAGACGGGGAGATCGGCGATCGACGCGCTCTTGAAGAACGCCGGCTTGATCGTTGTGTATCCGCGGTTCACCAGCACATGAGTGAAATCGGCGAATGCCTTGCGGATCGAGCCGGCAGTATCAGAAGTCGAATAGAGCTTCACGGCGCGTCGTCACTTCCGGAGCCCGCCTTGAGCTTGCGACGCCGGGCAGGGCGCTTCGGGTGCCTCACACGCCCGAAGCACCGGGCCAACCTGGCCGCCGGCCGTCGCATTGCGTGCTACCAGAGGACCGGGCTCGTCACCGCCACCGCATGCTGCACATGCGAGCAGTACCGATACGGCTAACGAAATGCGAAATGCCCCACTGAAGTTCTTTGCCATGACGATCTCCTTGCGCGATGATGGAATCCGTCGGTGTGTTGTGCCGATGAGACACAAAACCGACAGGCTGTGCGCAAGGGGGCACATGTGGGGGCATCCGGAAAATACAAACTCGCGGAATGCCAGTATCAGAAAGGCAGAGCGCTCTTAATATGGCTCCGGCCTCAGCACCAGAAGTCGAACGCGCCCCGTCACGGGCCGTTCGCGAAAAAGCGCTGCCGGTCGGCTGACCGCAGCGCTTTTTTGTTGATGGCCCTCAGCCGGGATGATGCCGTTCGCGCAGGCACGGTA
>Ga0182007_10000281_pt1 | contig 33821 bp, 29 predicted proteins | sample Sormic07211113_1_FD_123023 | JGI IMG/M metagenome (GOLD analysis project Ga0182007, IMG submission 123023) | Rhizosphere microbial communities from Sorghum bicolor, Mead, Nebraska, USA - 072115-113_1 MetaG | ecosystem: Host-associated > Plants > Roots > Rhizosphere | place: USA: Nebraska...
GATCGATCCCGACGACGCCGTCATGCTGCTGATCGACCACCAGAGCGGCTTGTTCCAGCTGGTGCGCGACATCGAGCAGCACGTGCTGCGCGGCCACGTCACGGCGCTGGCCAAGCTGTCGCGTCTGGCCAACATGCCGACGTTTACCACCGCTTCCGTGCCCGACGGCCCGAACGGCCCCTTGATCCCGGAAATCCACCATTTCAACCCGGATGCCGTCTACATCCCGCGCACGGGCCAGATCAATGCCTGGGACAATCCGGCCTGGGTCGAGGCCATCGAAAAGACGGGCCGCAAGACCCTGCTGATCGCCGGCACGCTCACCAGCGTGTGCATGGCCTTCCCCACCATCAGCGCGCTGGCGGCCGGCTACAAGGTGTTTGCCATCATCGATGCCTCCGGCAACTGGTCGAAGATGGCCACCGACATCACCATGGCGCGCGTCACGCAGGCCGGTGCCGTGCCGATCGACACGTATGCCGTGCTGGCTGAAGTGATGAGCACCTGGAACCGCGCCGATGCGATGGATTTCGCCGCCATCATGACGGATCACATCGTGCCGCCGTACCGCGCCCTGATCGAAAGCTACGACAAGGCGCAGGGCGTGCAAAAGAATGGCCGCGAGACGAAGCTGGAAATCCTGGAAGCGGCCAGCAAGGGCTGATCGCCTTACGGCGCGTCGTAGCGGGCGCGTATCGCCGCCAGCACGCCGCGCTGTTCCAGGCGCGTGATGGCGGCGTTCAGGCGCGCCAGGTCGGCCGTGCTGGTGCTGTGCGCATTGAGCATCAGGTGCACGGGCGCGCGCAGGGCGAGGAAGGGCAGGGCGGTCAAGGCGACACCCTGCAGGCGCGCTTCGTGGCGCACGGCCAGCACGTCGCCCAGCAGCAGGTCGGCGCGGCCCGCATCGAGCATGCGCAACCCCTGCTGGAAGCTGCCGAAGGTATTCAGGCGGCCGTCTTTTTCCATTGCCGGACGGGCCGCCGCATACTCTGCCCCATACCAGCCCACCTTGGGCGCCAGCAGCGTGGCCTTGCCGCGCGCCAGCTGGCCGAAGCTGGCGACATGGCGCTGCGCGGCGGGCGTGCCGGCCTTGCCGAAGACGCCGACGGCTTCATCGCGGTACGAGATGGAGAAGCGCGCATAGGACTGGCGTTCCGGCGTTTCGGACGCGGCCAGCATCAGGTCCAGTCCCCCTTTCTGAAACAGCAGCTGGCGCCGCGCCGTGGGCAGTTCCGGCACGGTCAGCAAGGTGCAGCGCGCCTCCTTGAAAATGGCGCGCAGCAGTTCCAGGTCCAGCCCCGTATAGCTGCCCTGGGCGTCGCGATACAGGTACGGCGGCCATTGCTCGAGCGCCATTGTCATGCGGCAGGCCAGGGCGGGCAGGACGCTGCCGAGCAGCGTTGCCGCAAGCAGCACGTGGCGCAAGCGCATGGAACATCTCCGCAGTGGTTCAAGGGTCGTGCTTGCCAATTTGCCAGAATGGCCACGAAAGTCAAGCAGTGCATGGCTGGTTGCGGATACCAAATGGGCTATAGTGGCGGCCTGCCTCCATTCAAAGGAAATCCGCTTGACTCCCCCGCTCGAGATCGCCGCCAATGTCTTGATGACTGCCTCCATCATCCTGGCCGGACGCAACAATATTCATTCCTGGTGGATCGGCATCGTCGGCTGCGTGCTGTTCGCCGTGCTGTTTTTCCAGGTCAATCTGTACGCCGACGTGATGCTGCAACTGTTTTTCATCGTCACCTGCGTCATCGGCTGGCTGCAATGGCGGCGCGGCGCGGGCGGCAAGCCGTTGCCGATCACGCGCACGGGCTGGCGCAGCCTGGCCTGGGTGGTGCCGGCCGGCATCGCCTCCGTGGTGATCTACGGCATGCTGCTGCACCGCTTCACGAATGCCTACGCGCCCTTCATCGATTCGGCGGTGTTGGTATTTAGCATCATCGCGCAATTTCTGCTGATGAGCCGGCGCATCGAGACCTGGGCTTTCTGGCTGCTGGTCAACACCGTGGCCGTGCCGCTCTACTACAGCCGCGGCCTGCACCTGACGGCCGTGCTGTACGCGGCCTACTGGGTCAATGCCGTCATTTCCTGGTACTGGTGGAGCGTGCAGGCACGCCGCGCGGCGGCCGCGCCGCAGGCGATGGCCGACGCCTGATATTGCCAAAGACCAAGTCCTTAGATTCAAATCGTATATACAATCAATTTTTAATTCGTTCACGCCATAAAGACGCCGGGATATAGTGGCCTTTCCCCGCTTACCGGTGTCTTTTATGTTGCGCATTAGTCTTTCTCCCTGTTTTTATGCCGTCCGGCACCAGCTGACCATGCAATGCATGGCGCAGTGGATGCCGGTGCGTGCCCGTCCACGCATCCCGTAATTCCTTCGTACCCCCCGTCGTCGTTTTGCCCGCAGGCCCATCCGGTCCGCGTGCCCCTGCTCGGCCTTTTTTATCGGAAAAAGGCTGCAATCCCAATAAGAGGAAACCATGTTCAAACCACTCGCCATCAGTCTTGCCATCGCTGCCGCCTTTCCCACCCTTGTTCACGCCGAAGAGGAGATGCTGCGCGTCAACGTCACCGGATCGAATATCCGCGTCAGCGAAAAGGAGGGCGCCAGCGCCGTGCAAGTCATCACGGCCAAGGAGTTGAAAGCCAGCGGCAAGACCAGCGTGTCGGATGTGCTGCGCGCCATCTCCGCCAACAGCGGCAACAGCTACAACGAACAATACACGGGCAGTTTCTCGGCCGGCACCTCGGGCCTGTCGCTGCGCGGCATCGGCCAGAAAAATACCTTGATCTTGGTCAATGGCAAGCGCGTGGCCAGTTATGCGACGGCGCAAAACCTGCAGGAAACCTTTGTCGACCTGAACAGCCTGCCGATGGCGGCCGTGCAGCGCATCGAGGTGCTCAAGGATGGCGCCTCGTCCGTCTACGGTTCCGACGCCGTGGCCGGCGTGGTCAACATCATCCTGTACAAGGAATTCACGGGCACGGACATCACGGCGCAGTGGGGCGGCTCGACCGAAGGCACGGGCCAGCATGAAAAGAGCGCGGCGCTGCAGACGGGTTTCGGCAAGCTCGAGGAGGACGGCTACAGCCTGGTCTTCTCGGTCGACGCGCAGCACCGCGACAAGCTGCAGCAAAGCGACGTGGCGTGGATGCGCGATGCGGACTTTCGCAACCAGCAGCGGGGCAGCCTGGGCTGGGCCATCACCAACTATGCGGGCACGGACCCGACGAATACCTTGGGCGGCGTGCGCGGACCATTGCAGCTGGTCAATTATGGCGACATCACACCCGGCAAGACGGGACAAGTACTGGCATACAACCCGTCGCCATATAAAACCCTGATTCCCGGCATCCAGCGCGTGCACACGGCCGCGCGCGCCACTTTCAAATTGAATGCGGACACGGAAGCGTATGTCGACCTGCTGCACAGTTACTCGCGCGCCGACCAGACCTTCAGCGCACCGCTCACCGTCAACAATGCCACGCGCGTGTGGAACAACGCCACCCAGGCGCTCGACACGATTCCCGTCGTGCTGCCTGTCGGCCATCCGAACAATCCGGGTACGACGCCGCTGCCGTTCACGGCCACCCTGTTCGACCTGGGGCCGCGCCTGAAGCAGGACAAGGTGACGTTCTACCGCGCGCTGGCAGGCGTCAAGGGCACCCTGGCGGGCTGGGACTGGGATGCGGCCGTGGGTCACTCGAGCAGCAAGCTGGAAGAAACCGTGCAGAATTTCGTCAACCGCTACGCATTCCAGCAGGTGCTGGCCGATGGCAGCTATAACTTCTTTGACCAGTCGCAAAACAGCGAAGCGGTGCGCAACCGCCTGCGCCTGTCGACCCTGCGTCCGGCCGAGTCGACCCTCGACACCGTCGATTTCTCCGCCGCGAAGGACTTGTGGCAGTTGCCGGCCGGTCCGCTGGGCTTTGCCGCCGGCGCGCAATGGCGCCGCGAAAAGATGGATTCGCAAACCTCAACGGCCGTCTTGTCGGGCACCGAGCTGCGCCCGGCGATCAACATCATCAACGGCTCGCGCAGCGTGTCGGCCCTGTTTGCCGAATTTAACGTGCCGGTGGTGAAAGACCTGTCCGTCAACCTGGCGGGCCGCGCCGACCATTACAGCGATTTCGGCAATGCGTTTTCGCCGAAAGCCAGCGCGCGCTACCAGGCGGCGCCGTGGCTGCTGGTACGCGGCACCGTGTCGCGCGGTTTCCGCGCGCCGTCGCTGCCGGAAATCACGCAAAGCACGGCCGTCAGCTATGTCAGCGTGCTCGATCCGAAGGACCCTGTCACGCCCACACAGACGCGCGGCGTGACGGCCATTACCATCGCCAATACCGCCTTGCGTCCGGAGCGCTCGAATAACCTGAACCTGGGCGTGGTGGTCTCGCCCACCAGCAGTTCGAGCATCGGCCTCGATTACTACCGCATCAAGCAGGATGGCGTGATCGGCACGGAAAGCGCCACCACCACGCTCGCCAACGAAGCATCGGCGCCGCAGAAGATCACGCGCGATGCCGATGGCCGCATCACGACCCTGTACCGCCAGTACCGCAACCAGGGACAGCGCGAAGTGTCCGGCATCGACCTGGACCTGCGCCAGCGCTTCGTCGACAAGGACTGGGGCAAGCTGACCCTGGCCGGCCAGCTGAGCCGCGTGCTGCGCTTTGCCGAGCCGCTGTCGGACGGCGCGCCGCTGACGGACGGCGCCGGCACCAATTATTTCGGCTCCATCCCGAAATGGCGCGGCGTCACCTCGGCCACCTGGGAGCAGGGAAAATGGTCGTCGACCCTGACGTGGAATTACGTGGGCAGCTATGCGCAAAATACGCATCTCGATGAATCGGTGGCCGCCTTCAGCACGTTCGACGTGACCACCAGCTGGCAAGTCACGCCGGCGGCGAACGTCACCTTCATCGTGCAGAACCTGGCCAACAAGCGCGCGCCGTGGGATTACTCGGCCTCGGGCTTCGACTATACGCAAGCCGATCCGCGCGGCCGCTTCGCATCGCTCAAGCTCAACTACAAGTTCTAACCGCCCGCCGCCTGCCGCTGTCCCGTCTGCTCATGCAGGCGCTGGCGGTAGGCGCTGGGCGTGATGCCCATGCGCTCGCGGAAGGCCGTGGCGAAGTTGCCCGCGTTGTGGAAACCGATCAGCAGGGCGACATCCTGCACGTCGATGTCCGTTTGCTGCAGCAGTTCCACGCCGCGGGCGATGCGCGCTTCGCGGATGAAGGCGAAGACCGTCATGCCCGTCTGCTCGCGGAACATCAGGGTCAGTTTTTCGCGGTAGGTGCCCACGCTGCGGGCGATTTCGGACAGGTTGGGCAGGCTGCCCAGGTTGTCGAGGATGAGTTGTTTGACGGCATTGACGAATACCAGGTCCGGATGTTGCTGCCGTTCGCCGATCGGGGTCGCCGCCGGTAAGGTACTGTTGCTTTTACGCATCAAACCCAGGTGGATATGGATGCGCGCGGCCAGTTCTTCCGGCTGGAAGGGCTTCGAAATGTAATCGACGCCGCCCACCTGCAAGCCCATGACGCGTTCCTTGGCGGCATCGGCGCCGCTGAGAAAGATCACGGGAATCTGTTCCGTCTCGGGATTGGCCTTGAGCAAACGGCAGGCCGTGTAGCCATCCATCTCGGGCATGCGCACGTCGAGCAGGATCAGGTCGGGATGCGTGGCCAATGCCAGCTGGTAGCCCTGGTAGCCATTGAAGGCGATGCTGAAGCGGTAGGGCTGCTCGCTGAGCAGCTCCATCAGCATGCGCTGCTCGAACGCGGAATCGTCCACGATCAAGATGTTTTTTTTGATGGTTTCGCTGGTCAATGGCATGGCATGGATGACTTAACCAAATAGCAAGTTGTGGCTTATTATGCCTCGCTTTTTCTTTTTTTTCTGCTTTTCTCGTATTTCAAAAGATGTTTCTCCGCGAGAAGAAGCGCGGATTTCATAGATCGCCAATAATTCGCTCATGCATTGATTTTAAGCAATGTCGATTGCCAAAAAATCTGTTTTGCCAATGCCGCAAAAAATGCCGGAGTCCCCGGGTTCCTGACTCTCTCGGCACATGTATTTTGTCGTCCTGGTTTGCGTGCCCAAGAAAACGCCGGCAATACCGTGACTATCCTCGACGCCCCTCATATTGGCGGGCTCATTAATGATGTTCCGTCATCAGGAGGTATCATGTTGCGAGTTATTTCCCCCCGCTTGATCGCTGTCGCCAGTGTCGCCATCGCCAGTACGGCATTCGTCCCTGGCCAGGCCGATGCCGCCGTGTACCTGAACGGCAGCAACACCGCGACCTTTGACGTCACCCTGAAAATCATCGCCAATTGCACCATCGCGGCGGCCAATCTCGACTTTGGCCAAAGTCAGGGTGTATTGGCTACTGCCGTGAACGTCAATACGACCGTGAACGTCACCTGCACCAACACCACGCTGTATAACGTGGGCTTGACGGCCGGCTCGGGCACCGGCTCGACCGGCACCACGCGCTATATGAGCGGCACGGGCGGCAACCTGGGGACGGTGCAATTCAATCTGTACCAGACGGCCGGCAGCACCTTGTGGGGCGATACCCAGGGCACGAATACGGTCGGCGGCACCGGCAACGGCTCATCGCAGCCGATCACGGTGTACGGCAATATTCCGCCGCAGGCGACACCGGCGCCCGATACCTACAAGTCGACCATCACGGCCACCGTGTACTTTTAAGCCAGGCGCTGCGTGAAGGCCCGTGCTGCCTCCCTGATGAAAAGCGTGCTGGCGCTGCTGGCTTGCTGTGCCGCAGGCGCGAACGGCGCCAATCTGCAGATTTCGCCGGTGACGCTCAATTTGCGCGCCGCACAGAATGCCGCCGGCATCAATCTGCAAAACCTCGGCGACCAGCCCATCTACGGGCAGGTGCGGGTGTTCGCCTGGGAGCAGCGCGATGGCGAGGAAACCTTGGCGCCCACGCAGGAACTGGTGGCCAGTCCGCCGATCGTCGAAATTGCCGCGAACAGCCGGCAGACCATCCGCCTCGTGCGCGCCCAGGCCGGCCCCGTGGTGCAGGAAAAGACGTATCGCGTGCTCATCGATGAAGTCAGCCGTGAGGATGAGGCGGGCCGCAGCGGCGTCGATATCCGCCTGCGCTACTCGGTGCCCGTGTTCGTGCTGCCGGCCGGTGCGCCGGGCAAGGAAATACTCGACTGGCAAGTCTTTCGCGAGCGGGGCGAGTGGATGTTGCGTGTCAAGAACAGCGGCAATATCCATGCGCAGATCGGGGCGATGACGCTGACGAATCAGGCGGGCAAGGAGTTTGTCATCAGCAAGGGCCTGTTTGGCTATGTCCTGGCGGCACGCATGCGCGTCTGGCGCCTGCCCGTCGCCAGGGAGGCCGAACTGGACGGACCGTTGAGTATTGCGGTCAATGTGAACGCGAAGGCGCTCGTTGCCACGAATTCGACACCTTGAAACGGGCCGTCATGGCAGGCGGGCTTGCCGCGCGTCGTGGGCATGGGCGCAAACGGGTTAAACCATGAGACGCGCACGGGCATCCTTGCTGCTGCTGTTGCTGGCCATGGCACCGGTGGCCAGGGCCGATGGAGCGGCCGCCGGGACGGGCGCCGATCCGGGACCGGCCAGCTTGCCCAGCGATCCGATGGCGCCGAATGAACTGTATCTGGAGGTAACTGTGAATGCTGAATCAACCGGGCTGATCTTGCGCTTTACCCAGGTGGGCAAAGGCTTGCGCAGCAGTGTGGCGAACTTGCAGCAGCTGGGGCTGGACCCCGCGCACCTGGTCGCACCCGGTCAGACGGACGTGGCGCTCGACGCGATTCCCGGACTCAGCTATGACTATGATGCGGCGCGCCAGAGCGTGTCGCTGCAGGTGGCGGACGACTTGCGCGCGCCATACCGCATCAGTGCGCGTACGGCGCCGCAGACGCCGCCGTCGCGCGTCACGCCCGGCGCCGTTCTCAATTACGAAGCCTATGCGGAACTGGGCCGCACGCGCCGCGCCGCCATCTTCAACGACTTGCGCTATTTCAATGACAGCGGCGTGTTCAGCAATACCGGTACCGTGAACCTGGGGGCGGACCAGCGCAAGTACATGCGCTTCGACACCTTCTGGAGCCATGCCGACCCCGAGACCCTGCAAACGTGGCAGGTGGGCGACCTGATTTCTTCGTCGCTCAGCTGGAGCCGCGCCGTGCGCGTGGGTGGCGTGCAGTGGCGCAAGAATTTCCAGCTGCGCCCCGATTTGCTGACTTTTCCCGTCGCCTCCGTCGATGGCACGGCGCTCGTGCCTTCGTCGCTGAGCCTGTATGTGAATGGCGTGCAGCAATACGCTGCCAGCGTGCCCAGCGGTCCGTTTGTGCTGAACCAGGTGGCCGGTATCAATGGTGCGGGGCAAGCCACTCTCATCACGCGCGATGCCCTGGGGCGCAGCGTGACGACCGTGCTGCCCCTGTATGTCGATACGCGCATGCTGGCCAGCGGCTTGAGCGATTATTCGGTCGAGGCGGGCGCCGTGCGGCGCGACTATGGCCGCCGCCTGTTCGGCTACGAGCGGCAACTCGTTGCCAGCGCTTCCGGCCGCCATGGCGTCAGCGACAGCTTCACCATCGAAGGCCATGCGGAACTGGCTGCGGGCCTGTACCAGGCGGGGGCGGGCGCGCTGGTGCGGCTGGGCCAGGCGGGCGTGCTCAGCGGCTCGCTGTCGGCCAGCGCCGGCCGCAGCCGCGGTGCGCAGCTGGGCGCCGGGTATCAATATGTGGGGCCGCGCTTCAGCGTCGATGTGCAAAGCGTGCGCGCCAGCGCCGGGTTTGGCGACCTGGCCTCGCGCGATGGCACCCCTGTCGTGCGCGCGGCGGACCGCGTCACCGTGAGCCTGCCTTTGCCGGCGGGAAGCAGCATCAGCAGCAGTTATATCGGTTACCGTACCCCGGGCGCACCGCCATCGAAGCTGGCCACCTTGGGCTATTCGGCGACCCTGTTTCACGGGCTGTTCCTGAACGCCAGCCTGTTCCAGGATTTGCGGCAACGCGAGAAGCGGGGTTTTTATGTCGGCCTGAGCATGGCCTTCGACAACAATCTGGCCATCAGCACGAGCGGCAGCCGGCAAAACGGCGAGAGCGGCCGCAGCGTCAGCGCGCAGCGCGCGGCGGACTTTGGCGGCGGTGTCGGCTGGAACTTGCAGGCTGGCACGGTGGGCCGCAATGCCTACCGGCAGGCGCAAGTGGAATACCTGGGCAATGACGGCCGCGTGAATGCGCGTACGCAAAGCAGCAGCATGGGCAATGCCTCCTCGCTGGGCGCGGCCGGCGCGCTGGTGCTGATGGATGGGCATATCGAGGCGGCGCGCCAGGTGGGCAACGGTTTTGCGCTGGTCTCGACTGGCGGCGTGGGCAATATTCCTGTGCTGCATGAAAACCGCCAGATCGGCGTGACGGGCGGGAGCGGCTATCTGCTGGTGCCAAATTTGAATCCCTATGGTAATAACCAGATCAGCATCGCCACGGAGGACCTCGACGTCGACGCGCGCGTGCCCGTGACCAATATCAATGTCGTGCCGCAATATCTGGCCGGCGTGCTGGCGGCCTTTCCCGTCGAACGCTACAGCGCCGCCACCGTCATCGTGCAAGGCGCCGATGGCAAGCCGCTGGCCACGGGCTTGCCCGTGCTGCATGTGCAAAGCGGCAAGCAGACGGTGGTGGGATTTGACGGCATCATTTTCATCGACGATCTGCGCGAGCAGAATCAGCTGCAAGTCGGCGATGGCGACAGCGCGTGCACGGTGCGCTTTGCCTATGTACGTCCGGCGGCGGGCGGTTTGCCCGTGATCGGCCCGCTACGCTGCGCTACCGGAGGAGGCCGCTGATGCGCCGCCTGCTGCCATGGCTGACCTTGCTGCTGGGCTGCGCCTGGGGCAGCGTGGCGCAGGCGGCCGATACCTGCACGGTCAGCATGACGAATATCGATTTCGGCAACGTCAGCCCGATTGCCGGCAGCGATTACGTGGCGCAGGCCACGGGCACCTTCAGTTGCCTGTTTTCATCGCTGAACCTGGGACAGCTGCTCACGCCCAACGCGCAAGTGTGCATCTCGCTGGGGCTGGGCACGAATTCCACCTCGGCCCTGCCGCGCAAGCTGGGCAATGGCAGCAACCGCATGGAGTACAACGTGTACGTGGACAATTCGTATGCCACGGCGAAGATCTGGGGCGGCGCCGGCGTGGCGGGCGCGCCGTCGACCTTCGGCATGATCCTGTCGGCCGGCTTGCTGGCCCCGCCCGGCACGTATTCCACCACCTTTACCGTGTACGCCAAGATCCCCGCCGGCACGGCCCTGGCCGCCGTACCGACGGTCGCCAACGCCAATACCGTGTACACGTCGAGCTTTGCCGGCGTGGGCACGTACACCTACACCACGTATGGCCTCGTCAATTTGCAGGGTTGCTCGGCCAGCAGCGGCAGCTTCGGCTTTACGGTGAATGCCACGGCCGTCAACGACTGCACCATCGCGGCCAGTCCGATGGCGTTCGCGAACGCGTCCATCCTGACGGGCAATTTGCGCAGCACCAGCACCTTGTCCGTGCGCTGCGTGAACAACAATGCGTACCAGATTGCCCTCAACGGCGGCAGCGTGGCGGCCGATGTGGCGAACCGGCAAATGAAGAATACCGTGACCACGGACAAGGTCAGCTACCTGCTGTCAGCCACGCTCGATGGCCCGCTGTGGGGCGATGGCACGGCAGGCACGAGCATGGTGACGGGCACGGGCACGGGCGCCAGCGTGCCGCTGACGATCTACGGCCGCGTGCCGGCGCAGGTGTCGCCGCGTCCCGGCGACTACAAGGACACGGTGACGGCAACGATTTATTTTTAGAACGTGACGGTGACGAGGCCGGCGCCCGATGGCGTTGTCTGCTGGAGCAGCAGATAGGGCGTGTTGTGCTGGCAGCGCACCTGGGTGCCGCTGCGCTGCGAGACGACGGTGCACGCTTCGTGGACGACGAAGGTGGCCTGGAACGTGGCGGAAGAGACGGTACCGGCGGTGGTGGTCTGGCAAAGGGACAGGGCGAGCAGGGCAGGCAGTACGGCAAGCTTCAAAGGAGTCCTCTAAGCGTATCGGGTGAAAAACGGGCGGAAAGCAACATTCTCTGACGCCGTTTCGCACATCGGGACTGGAGAAGCTGAACTAGGCATGATTGTACTAGAGCAAGAAAAGTGTGAGTTTTTGCGTATTTTTAAGCCCTCGCCGGGGCGGGGGAAGGCTTGCAAGGTGATAGTAACTAAGTTTCCGTACTGCAACTGAAATACTTTTCGATTGTTGTTTTAAATCAATGTGAGGAGATGGTCATGAAACATACCAACTTTAATAATTTGCCTTGTCCGATTGCGCGCAGCCTGGGCAAGGTGGGCGAATGGTGGAGCATCCTCATCCTGCGCGAAGCGTTTTATGGCAAGACGCGTTTCGACGAATTTGAAAAAAGCCTCAAGATCGCCCCCACGATCCTGACGCGCCGCCTCGCCGACCTGGTGGAAGGGGGCTTGATGACGCGCCGCCTGTATTGCGCCAAGCCGCCCCGCTACGACTATGTACTGACCAAGTCCGGGCGCGCCTTCAAGCCCGTCCTGCTGGCGTTTATCGCCTGGGGCAATGAAAACTTCGCGCCCGAAGGCGCCAGCCTCGTCATCGCCAGCCGCGACACGGGCCTGGCCGCCGATCCGGTGCTGGTCGACGCCACGACGGGCTTGCCCATCAATGATGAGTATTACGCGTTCGCGCCCGGGCCTGCCGCCAGCGACAGCATGCGCAGCATCATCCTCGATGCGGAAAAAAGCAGCGGCATCGCGCCCAAGCCCAAGGCAGCGCCCGCCAACCGGGGCTGGGTGGCGGAAGGGCACCTGGCCTGAAGACGCGCTGGCAGGCGAGCAGCAAGTTTGGCGCAAAGCAAAGCGGGCACGGCGGTATGGCCTTACTGTCACACTACAGCAAGATTTTTTGCGTGACACCAGTGCGGCGCACGCCCGGTTGTGCGGGGCAGGACGCCATCCGTGACCCCATGTCCGTTGAAGGAGTACTGCCATGACCACCTTGCCACAACACGTACGCCGCGCCGCCAGCGTGCTGGCGCTGGCCGCCCTGCTGGGTGCCTGTTCCCATGGCCCGCATCACCCGGGTGGCCATGACGTCACCCTGACGGGCGCGCAGGAAGTACCGGCCAATACCAGCATGGCCAGCGGCAGCAGCAATATCCGCGTCGGCCACGACCGCAGCGTCAGCGGCGTCGTGCGCTACACGGGCATGGTGGCCACCGTCGCGCATATCCATGAAGCGCCCCCTGGCGCCAACGGCCCCGTCATCGTGCCCTTGATGCAGACCAGCGCCGGCATGTTTGCCGTGCCGGACGGCACCATGCTCACGCCGCCCCAGTATGCGAGCTACCAGGCCGGCAACCTGTACGTGAACGTGCACAGCGCCGCCTACCCGGCCGGCGAGATCCGCGCCCAGCTCAAGCCCTAGCCGGTTGCCGGCGTTTTCTCCGAAACCTCCTTGGGCCGCGCGAGCGGCCTTTTTTTGCGCCAGGCGGCCAGCCAGTGCGGCGCGCTACAATGGCGCTTCATGCTGACCATCCTCGCCATCACCTTTCCCTTCTTCGCCCTGGTGCTGTGCGGCTACCTGGCCGTGCGGCGCACGCTGCTGCCGCTGGCCGCCATCGGCGGCTTGAACAGTTTTGTCCTGTACTTCGCGCTGCCGTGCATGCTGTACCGCTTCGGCGCCGCCACGCCCATCGCGCAACTGCTCGACGCCAGCGTGTTCGGCGTCTATCTGCTGTGCGCGCTGATCATGGTGAGCGTCACCACCGCCATGACCCTGAGCCACCGCATCGACTGGAACAATGCCGCCTTCGGCGCGCTGGTGGCGGCCTTCCCGAACACGGGCTTCATGGGCGTGCCGCTGCTATTGACCCTGCTCGGCCCCCGTTCCTCGGGGCCCGTCATCGTCACCATCATCGTCGACATGCTCATTACCAGTTCGCTGTGCATCGCCCTGTCGCGCATCGGCAGCGGCGGCGCGCACGGCAGCCGCGCCGCCGTCGTCAACGCCATGAAGGGCATGGCGGGCAACCCGATGCCGTGGGCGATCGTGCTCGGTGCCCTGTCGTCGTGGCTGGAGCTGGCCTTGCCCAAGCCCTTGATGCAGACGGTGGGTCTGCTGGCCGACGCCGCCTCTCCCGTGGCCCTGTTTACCATCGGCGCCGTGCTGGCCCGCTCGCAGATGAGCACGAGCGACCCGGCGCCGCTGGGAGAGTATGTGCCCGTGGCGCTGAAAAAACTGCTGCTGCATCCGCTGCTGGTATGGGGCATCGGCCATGCGGCCATCGCGCTCGGTGCGCCGCTCGAGCCGTTCGCGCTGACATGCATGGTGCTGGTGGCGTGCCTGCCCAGCGCCAGCAACGTCTCGCTGCTGTCGGAACGCTTCGGCGCGAACACGGCGCGCATCGCCCGCATCATTTTAGTGTCGACGGCGCTGTCGTTTTTGACGTTCTCGGCGGCCGTCAGCTGGCTGACGTAAGGGACACTCAACGTCCCGGGGCACGCCCCGCGCCTTGCGCATTATCGGGAGCACAGCGACGGCGCGCATCGCCCGCATCATTCTCGTCTCGACGGCGCTGTCGTTTTTGACGTTTTCGGCGGCCGTCAGCTGGCTGGCGTGACGTTGGCGGCGATCAGCGCGCCCAGTGCCTGCGCCGCGCCGGGTTGATGTCCCAGCGCCAGGCCATGCGCCATGCTGGCCTGGTCCTGCATGCTGCGGTTCTGGCCCAGCTTCCATTTTCCCGTGATGCGCGTGAGGGGAATTTCGATGCCGAGGATGGCTTTCAGCATTTTGTCGATATAGCCGGCCGGCGCATCGCTCACCTTCCACGGTGCGGCTTGATCCGCCTCGTGGCGCGCCGTCAGCCGCTCCACCAATCCCAGCAGCCATGCCGCATCGTCGATGGCACGCAGGGGGCCGTGCGCGTGTACCACCGCATAGTTGAAGGTGGGGACTTCCTTGCCGCTGCGCTGTTTTTCCGCATACCAGGCGGGCGTGATGTAGGCGTGCGGCCCCTGGAAGATCACCATGCAGTCATCGTTTCCGCCGGCGGCGCGCCACACGGGATTGGCGCGCGCCACGTGGGCGCGCAGGATGCCGAACGGGGCCTCGGGCGTGGGCGCGGCGATCTCGAACGGCAGATGGTCGGCGCACAGGCCATCGGCGCCATGGCGCACGAGCGCGCCCAGCGGATGCGCGTCGATCAGGCCATGCAGCACGTCGAGGCGCTCTTCGCGGAAGGTGGCGGGCGTGTACATCTAGGCGGCTCCTTCCACGACCACGTCGGCCGTCAGCGAATTGGCGATGTAGCAGCGCTCGTGCGCGTCGTGGTGCAGGGCGGCCAGCGCCTCGGGCGAGGGCGGCGTTCCCGCGAAGGCGATGCGCGGACGCAGCACGATGCGCGTCATGGCCAGGCGTCCTTGTGCATTCTTGCCCAGCTCGCCGACGGCATGGTCGCGGTAGTCGTCGATGACGACGCCGCGCTGGGCTGCCAGCGACAGGAAGAACAGCATGTGGCAGCTCGACGTGGCGGCCACCAGCGCCTCTTCCGGGTCGATATTTGCCGCCACCGACATGGGTAGCGGCACGGACAGGGGCGACGACGAGGCGGGTACCGTCAGGCCGCCGTCGAACTGCCATTCATGGCCGCGGCTGTAGCGCTGGCCGGCGAAATCCTGGCCGTCGCGCTGCCAGGCCACGGTGGCGAAAAACTGATGCATGGGTGCTCCGCAAGAGTAGAAGGGGATGCGCCATCTTAGCGCCAGTCTTGGCTATTTAAAACAGCCAATAAGTGCTATCTTGAAGCTACCAATTCAAGAGCCACACCATGCCAGCTTCCCACCTGAACCAGATCATCGCCGCCTTGCCGCTGCAGCGCGGCGCCACCGAACCGCTGTTCCGCCAGCTGTATGCGGCCATCAAGGCGGCCATCCTCGACGGCCGCATGAATCCCGGCATGCAGTTGCCGCCCACGCGCGATTTTTGCCGCCTGCTGGCCGTGTCGCGCCAGACGGTGCTCAATGCGTATGCGCTGCTGACGGCCGAAGGCTACCTCGATGGCGCCGTGGGGCGCGGCACCTTTGTCAGCCGCGAGGTGCCGTTGCCTGTGCCGCCGGCAGCTACGCCCGGCCTGCTGCGGCCCCTGTCTGCGCGCGGGGAGGGCGTGGTGGCGGCCATGCGCCAAGTGGCATTCCACCGGGGGCCGCTGCGCGCTTTCCGCGTCGGCATGCCGCGCATCGACCATTTTCCATTTGACGTGTGGAACCGCCTGGAAGCGCGGCGCTGGCGCCGCCCCGACCACCAGTTCGGCTACAGCGACCCGGCCGGCTACCTGCCGCTGCGCGAACTGCTGTGCGTGTATTTGAAGGCGTCGCGCGGCGTCCAGTGCACGCCGCAGCAGATCGTCATCACGTCCGGTTCGCAGCAGGCGCTGTTTTTGCTGTCGACCATCCTGCTGGCGCCGGGCGATGCAGCCTGGATGGAGTCGCCCGGCTACCGGGGCGCCAGCGGCCCGCTGCGCGCGGCCGGCGCGCGCGTGTTTCCCGTCCCCGTCGACGCGCAGGGGCTGGACGTGGCCTACGGCGTGGCGCATTGCCCGCAGGCGAAGCTGGCGTACGTGACGCCGTCGCACCAGATGCCGCTGGGCGTGAGCATGAGCTTGCCCCGCCGCCTGGCCTTGCTGGCTTGGGCCGCGCACAATAAAGCCTGGCTGGTGGAAGACGATTACGACAGCGAATACCGGTACACGGGCGCGCCGCTGGCGTCGCTGCAAAGCCTGGACCGGGCCGGCTGCGTGGTGTACGTGGGCACCCTGTCTAAAGTGCTGTTTCCCGGCCTGCGCCTCGGTTACATGGTGGCGCCGCCCGCGCTGGCCGAAGCGCTGGTGCAGGCCAAGGCCGTGATGGACCGGCACACGGCCATCGTGCCGCAGATGGCGCTGGCCGACTTCATCGCCGAAGGGCACTTCGGCCGGCATATCCGCCGCACGCGCGACAGCAATGCCGAGCGGCGCGACCTGCTGGTGCGCGGCCTGGCGCGCGAGCTCGATGACCAGCTCGCGTGCGGCCCGGCCGACAGCGGCCTGGAACTGTGCGCCTATTTTCGCGGCGATCACGATGAAGAAGCGGTGTCGCGCGCAGGACTGGCGCGGGGCATCGAACTGCGCCCGCTGGGACACTATGCCGACCCGGCGGCGGGGCCAGAGTGCGCCACGCCGCCCGGGCTGCTGCTGGGCTTTGCGGCCATTCCCCCGGCCGACATACAGCACGGCCTGCTTGAACTGGGGCGCATCCTGCGCGGCCGATAAACTATACTGGCAGTTGCCTGCACATGAAGAACACGACCATGACCACCATCCGCTGCTCCTGGGCCAATCCGGCCAATCCCCGCTACCTTGCGTATCACGACACGGAGTGGGGCGTGCCCTGTCACGACGAGCGCCGGCTGTTCGAGATGCTGAACCTGGAAGGGGCGCAGGCGGGCCTGAGCTGGGAAACCATCCTCAACAAGCGCGACACTTACCGCGCCGCTTTTGACGACTGGGATGCGGAAAAGATCGCCGCGTATGGCCCGGACAAGGTGGCGCAGCTGCTGGCGGACCCCGGCATCGTGCGCAACCGCCTGAAGGTGGCGGCCGCCATCACGAATGCCCAAGCCTATTTGCGCCTGCGCGCGGAAGGCCAGACCCTGGACAGCTTTTTGTGGGCGTATGTCGATGGCCAGCCCATCGTCAACAGCTGGCAGCCGGGCGAGTTTCCCGCCAAGACGGCCCTGTCCGACACACTGTCGAAAGACTTGCTCAAGCGGGGCTTCAAATTCGTCGGCTCGACCATCATCTACGCCTACATGCAGGGCATCGGCATGGTCAACGACCACGCGCCTGCCTGCTTTTGCCGCGCGGAGCATTGATGCGCCGCGCGCTCGTCCTGCTCGACACGGATTTCGACGGCGCCCGCCTGCGCGCCGCCTGCGCCGCGCATGGCGGGCGCCGGCTGCATTACATCGCGCTGGCGCCGCGTCCCGTCGACGCCAGCCACTTGCCCGAGGAGTGGCGCACGCAATGGCCGCCCTGCGTGCCAGGCTTGCACCGCATGGTCGCGCGCGACGGTTTGCTGACCCTCGACGTGCTGATCGGCGAGCCCGATGCCTGCCTGGCGCAATTGTCGGCGACCGTCGATGAAGTGCATCTGGCCTGGGTGCCGGCCGCCACGCCGGTGCTGGCGCGCCTGATGGCCGATGGCGCCCGCCTGCAAGCCGTGCACCTGGAGGAAGCGCAGCGCGCGGCCCTGCAACAGCAGGGTTTCGTGTTTGACGAGAGCCGTTTGCGCGCCGTGTTCTATGCGCGCCGCAGTGACAGCGTGGCCACCGTGGCGCCCGAGCGGCGCGCCATCGTCATCGGCGCGGGCGTGGCCGGCGCCGCCGCCTGCGAACGGCTGGCCGCGCGCGGCTGGAAGGTGACCTTGATCGAACGCCACGCGCAGCCGGCCAGCGAAGCGTCGGGCAACCTGGCCGGCATCTTCATGCCGCTGATGTCGAAGGACGACAATATCGCCACGCGCCTGGTGCGCGCCGCCTACCTGTACTCGCTGAGCCGCTGGAAAGACCTGGGCGGCATCGGCGCCGCCATCGAGGGGGCGCAAAGCGGCGTGCTGCACCTGGCGCGCGACGGCGCGCATGCGCAGGTGCAGCGGCAGATCGCCGCCAGCGGCCTGTATCCGCGCGAATTCGCCCGCTGGCTGGAGGGGCCCGAGGCGAGCGCCATGCTGGGCGCGCCGGCCCCCGATGGCGCCTGGTGGTTCGGGCAGGGCGGCTGGGCGCGCCCATCCTCCGTCTGCGCGGCTATGCTGGACGCCTGCGGCGCCTTGCTCACGCGGCGCTTTTCCAGCAGCGCCCTGCGCCTGGAACGTGGCGACGGCGAATGGCTGGTGCGCGATGCGGACGGTGCCCTGATCGCGGCGGCACCCACCGTCATCCTGGCGACGGGCACGGGAGCCGTCGATTTCGAACAGGCGGCCGGCTTGCCGCTGGACGCCGTGCGCGGCCAGGTCACGCACCTGGCCGAAGGCAGCTTGCCATCGTTGCCCTTCGTCGTCTGCCGCGAAGCCTACATGACGCCGGCGCACCAGGGCGTCGTCTGCGTGGGCGCCAGCTACGACACGGACGCGGACGCCAGGCTGCGCCCATCGAACCAGGAAGAAAATATCGCGAAGATCGCCGACATCCTGGGCGTTGCCCCGTTCGCCGCGCCGCTGGCCGGACGCACGGGCTTTCGCTGCATGGCAGCGGACCGCCTGCCGCTGGCGGGCGCCTTGCCCGACCCGGGCATACCGGGCCGTTGCGAACGCCTGCGCGACGTACCGCGCTGGCCCGGCCTGTTCGGCTTGCTCGGTTACGCCTCGCGCGGCCTGATCTGGGCGCCGCTGGCAGCCGAGCTGCTGGCGTGCCAGCTGGAGGGTGAGCCGCTGCCGCTGGAACGTCAGTTGGCCGAGGCGCTTGATCCTGCCCGTTTTTTACTTCGCGAACGCCGCCGCGCTTCCTGATGACACCCAAAGGCAAATTCCGGGGTCGGACCCTCAGGGTCCGACCCCGGCGTTTGCTCTTGGGTTAACAATCAAGAGATGGCGCCAACGCGCGTGAACGTCTTACCCCATATCTGTTTTTCAGCTTTCCAAACTCTTTTTAATTTGTTTTCCGAACAACATAAGTTCGCTACAGTGGACTCGTGCTGGTTTTTGACGACGGAATAAAGAGGTGGACAGATGGCTGCTGCAGAACTGATTTTCGATCCCCGCGCCGCGCACGGCGAGGCGGCGTTTGACGAAGTACTCCATCTCGCGCGCAGCCAGGCGCAGGCGCAGGGCTTGCCGTATGCGGGCATCGTCAGCGCGCAGGATGCGTGGCAGCTGGTGCTGGCCGGCAAAGCCGTGCTGGTCGACGTGCGCACCAACGAAGAACGCACTTTCGTCGGTTACGTGCCCGCCTCGCTGCACGTGGCGTGGGCCACCGGCACGGCCATGAACCGCAATCCCCGTTTTACCCGCGAGCTGGAAGCGAAGGTGGGCGGCAAGGATGCCGTCGTGGTGCTGCTGTGCCGCAGCGGAAAGCGCTCGGCGCTGGCGGCCGAAGCGGCGGCCAAGGCGGGTTTTACGCACGTCTTCAATATCGCGCAAGGCTTCGAGGGCGACCTCGACGCACAGCAGCAGCGCGGCCACAGCGGCGGCTGGCGCTGGCATGCGCTGCCCTGGCTGCAAGATTAAACCGCTTCCCGGGACCACCATGACCCAGCGAGCCATTCCCTCCGCCTCCCTTGCCGTGCAGCCGCAATGGGAGCTGCATCAGATCGTCGACGAGTTGCGCGCCGTGCGCGCGCAGTGGCGCGAAGGGCTGGCCAGCAGCCAGGAGTGCGGCGCGCGCGAATTCCCCTCGCGCCAGCATCTGCACGACATCATCAAAGCCCTGTGCGCTGCCCTGTTTCCCATGCGCCTGGGTCCCCTCGACCTGCAGCAGGAGAGCGAGGATTTCTTTGTCGGCCACACGCTCGACACGACCCTGACGGGCCTGCACGAACAGGTGCGGCGCGAACTCAGTTACCACGCGCGCCAGCACGGCTTGCAGCAGACGGTATCGATCGAACAGCAGGCGCTGGCCATCGTGCAGCGCTTCGCCCGCACGCTGCCGCGCATCCGCGCCCAGCTCGACACGGACGTGGCGGCCGCTTTCCATGGCGACCCGGCCGCGCACAGCGTCGACGAAGTGCTGCTGTGCTATCCGGGCATCCTGGCCATCATCCATTACCGCCTGGCGCATACCTTGTACGCGCTCGGTGCGCCGCTGGTGGCGCGCATCATCGCCGAAGTGGCCCATTCGCAGACGGGCATCGACATCCACCCGGGCGCCATCATCGGCAGCAGCTTTTTTATCGACCATGGCACGGGCGTGGTGATCGGCGAGACGGCCATCATCGGCGAACGGGTACGCATTTACCAGGCCGTCACCCTGGGCGCCAAGCGCTTTCCAGCAGGCTTTGATGGCGTGTTGAAAAAGGGACTGGCGCGCCATCCCATCGTGCAGGACGACGTGGTCATCTATGCGGGCGCGACGATCCTGGGACGGGTGACCATCGGCCAGGGCTCCGTCATCGGCGGCAATGTCTGGCTGACCCGCAGCGTGGCGCCCGGCAGCCATGTCACGCAAGCGCATAACCAGCAGGAGGCGCCGGAATCGCCGGCGCCATCCCACCCCGCCTTTGCCCACCACCCATGAGGACAGCATGTTGATCAAACAGTTTGGAATGGCCGTGCGCCAGTTGCGCGAAGGGCATGGCTGGTCGCAGGAGCGCCTGGCCGAAGCGGCCGACTTGAACCGCTCGTTCATCGGCGAAATCGAACGGGGCGCCGCCACGCCGTCGCTGCTGACGGTGGAAAAACTGGCCATCGCGCTGGGCATCGGCCTGGCGGGATTGATGGCGCGCTGCGAACCGGAATTGGTGGATTAAAGCCGGCCTGGTGGCGATAGCATGTTGAGAAGAATGGGGAGACGCTCGATACTTTATTTGTTTTTCAGATAAGCATATTCACTTTTCTCATCAGGAGTAGTCATGACAGTAGCAACAGAGAGCCAGTTTGCGCTGGGCGACAACGCCGCGCGCCAGCTGGCCAATGCAAGCAAGAGCGTCCCCCAGTTATCCACGATCACGCCGCGCTGGCTGGTGCACCTGCTGCAATGGCTGCCCGTGGAAGCGGGTATCTACCGCCTGAACCGCGTGAAAAATCCGAAGGACGTGCGCGTGGCCTGCTCGCAGCGCGACGAATCGGAACTGCCGCAAACCTTCGTCGATTACGACGACCAGCCGCGCGAGTATTTTCTCAATGCCGTCAGCACGGTGCTCGACGTGCACACGCGCGTGTCGGACCTGTACAGCAGCCCGCACGACCAGATCAAGGAGCAGCTGCGCCTGACCATCGAGACGATCAAGGAGCGCCAGGAAAGCGAATTGATCAACAACCCCGACTACGGCCTGCTGGCCAGCGTGCACGACGACCAGCGCATCTTTACGCTGACGGGCGCGCCCACGCCGGACGACCTCGACGAACTGCTGACGAAAGTGTGGAAGGAGCCGGGCTTCTTCCTCGCGCACCCGCTGGCCATTGCCGCCTTTGGCCGCGAATGCACGCGCCGTGGCGTGCCGCCGCCCACCGTCAGCCTGTTCGGCTCCCAGTTCCTCACGTGGCGCGGCGTGCCGTTGGTACCGTCCGATAAGCTGCCCATCGAAGACGGCAAGACGAAAATCATCCTGCTGCGCGCGGGCGAACAGCGGCAAGGCGTGATCGGCCTGTTCCAGCCTGGCCTGGCGGGCGAGCAGAGCCCGGGCCTGTCCGTGCGTTTCATGGGCATCAACCGCCACGCGATTTCGTCCTACCTGATTTCGCTGTATTGCTCGCTGGCCGTGCTGACCGACGATGCGCTGGCCGTACTGGAAGACGTGGAGATCGGTAAATACCATGACTACCCAGACACCTACAAGTGATGGTGCGGCGGGCTTGCCTGCCGTCCCATTTTTACCCGACGAAGCGACCCTGAACCGTTTGGCCGGCGAATTCTTTGCCCGTTTGCCGGGCTTGGACAAGTCGCCCAGCCTTGGCGGCTCGGGCAGCGTGCTCGATGCGGCGCCCCGCTATGTAAACCGTCCGCCGCCCCAGCCCGGCCCGTCGTTCGCCGCCATCGCGCCGGGCGTGGCGACGGCGCAGGTGCCGCCCGTGACGGCGCCGCTGGAAGCACCGATGGCGCCGGCGCCGGCATCGGTGCCCACGCCGCGGCTGTCCGCCATCGGCGCACCGTCGCCCTATTATTTTGTCGGCGGCGCGCATGGCTATCCCGTGTCGAACAATAATCTCGACGGGCTGGCGGGCCAGGGACTGGGACAGGCCGCGCCCGACGCGTTTGCCACGCCGCAGCGGACGCCCGCGCGCCAGCTGCCCGTGTCGCCATCTGACAGCCAGCCCGCGTTCTATTTCCAGACCGAGCTGCCTGCGCGGCCGCAAGGGCATGGCCAAACCCCCGCGCCATTCGACGTGCACGCCGTGCGGCGCGACTTTCCCGTGCTGGCCGAACGGGTCAACGGCAAGCCGCTGGCCTGGTTCGACAATGCGGCCACCACGCACAAACCGCAATCGGTGATCGACCGCGTGTCGTATTTCTATGCGCACGAGAATTCGAACATCCACCGCGCCGCCCACGCGCTGGCGGCGCGCGCCAGCGATGCCTATGAAGCGGCGCGCGCCAAGGTGGCGAGCTTTCTGGGCGCCGCCTCGGCCAATGAAATCATTTTCGTGCGCGGCGCCACGGAAGGCATCAATCTGATCGCCAACACCTTCGGGCGCAAGTACATCGGCAGCGGCGACGAGATCATCGTCTCGCAGCTCGAGCACCATGCCAACATCGTGCCGTGGCAGCAGCTGGCGGCGGAAAAGGGCGCGATTCTGCGCGTGATTCCCGTCGACGACAGCGGCCAGATCATCCTTGATGAATTCCGCAAGCTGCTCAACGGGCGCACGAAACTGGTATCGGTGACGCAGGTGTCGAATGCGCTGGGCACCGTTACGCCCGTGGCGCAGATCATCGCGCTGGCGCATGCGGCCGGCGTGCGCGTGCTGGTCGATGGCGCGCAAGCCGTGTCGCATTTGCGCGTGGACGTGCAGGCGCTCGGTGCGGACTTTTACGTGTTTTCGGGCCATAAAGTGTTCGGCCCGACGGGCATCGGCGCCGTGTATGGCAAGGCGGACTTGCTCGAGCAATTGCCGCCGTGGCAGGGCGGCGGCAACATGATCGCCGACGTGACGTTCGAGCGCACCGTCTACCAGGGCGTGCCGAACCGTTTCGAGGCGGGCACGGGCAATATCGCCGATGCCGTGGGCCTGGGCGCGGCCATCGATTACGTCCAGCGCATCGGCCTGGAGAACATCGCCGCCTACGAGCACGCGCTGCTGGAATACGCGACGCACCAGTTGCAAGCGATTCCCGGCGTGCGCCTGATCGGCACGGCGTTCGAGAAGGCCAGCGTGGCGTCGTTCGTGCTGGCCGGCTATGCGCCGGCGGAAGTGGGGCGCGCCTTGAACGAGGAGGGCATCGCCGTGCGCTCGGGCCACCATTGCGCCCAGCCGATTTTGCGCCGCTTCGGCGTGGAAGCGACCGTGCGGCCATCGTTCGCCTTCTACAACACGTATGAGGAAATCGACCGCATGATCGTCGTGGTGAAACGCCTGGCGGGCGCGCGCCGCTGATCTTGCCCGCTTGTCAAGCTGATGCCGCCCCTGCGCCAGCGGGGCGGCATTGTTGCGTCAGATCACGGACTTTGCGCGCGGCTGGCTGGCGTCCGCAGGCTGGCGGTATAATTTATCCTTGGCAATATTCAAGCCGCGGCGCCGTGCCGCCGGCGCCCAAGGAGATATCCGGTGGAAGATCAACACAGCTCGCCCGAGCTTTTCCTGTTCCTGGCGTCGACCGTGCACGACATGAAAAACTCGATCAGCGTGGTCAGCGGCACCCTGGAATCCTTGCTGGCTGCCGAGCAGGCGAAAGACGCGCCGCAAGCCGACCCCGCCTACCTGCAGATGGCGCAGATGCTGTACCAGACCAAGCGCCTCAACGATAACCTGATCCAGCTGCTGGCCCTGTACAAGGAAGTGGGCAAGCCCGGCTACCCCTTCGACGTGCAGCCGCAGCTGGTGAGCCAGGTTATCGACCAGGTGGTGGACCAGGAAAAGATCCTGCTGGCCTCGAAAGGCATCCATCTGCAGACGTCCTGCCCGCCGGAGCTGATCTGGACCCTCGATGAAGACCTCGTCATCGGCGTGCTCGCGCATGCCATCAACAACGCCATCCGCTACACGAAGGATACGATCCGCCTGTCGGTGCGCGAGGCCGATGGCTTGCTGGAGCTGCGCGTGGAAGACAATGGCGACGGCTATTCGCAGGCCTTGCTCGACGCGGGCAGCGCGGCCATGGATGGCATGGCGGCCGGCGTGAATTTTTCCACCAACAGCACGGGACTGGGCCTGTATTTTTCCAGCGAAGTGGCAAAGATGCACAAGCACCGGGGGCAGGGCGGCAGCATCGCCCTGGAAAATGGCGGCGCCCTGGGCGGCGGCTGTTTCATCCTGCGCCTGCCCTGAGCGAGAACACCATGACGACAGACAGCCACGCCACCGCCGCCGAAGCGGGCAGCACCGACTGGGCCGACAAACATTATCTGCTGGTCGACGACTTCATCGGCATCCGCATCCTGCTGCGCGAATCCTTGCGCAACCTGGGCGCGCGCCATATCGACCAGGCGGCCAGCGGCGGCGAAGCCATGAAGCTGCTGGCCAAGACGCGCTACGACGTGGTGCTGTGCGATTACAACCTGGGCGAAGGCAAGAACGGCCAGCAAGTGCTGGAAGAGACGCGCGTGCGCAACCTGACGGCGCCGTCGAGCGTGTGGCTGATGGTGTCGGCCGAGAAAAGCGTGGAATCGGTGATGGGCGCGGCCGAGCACCAGCCCGACGCCTATTTGATCAAGCCGATCACGGAAGGCGTGCTGCTGACGCGCTTGAACCGCGTGTGGCACAAGAAGCAGGTGTTCCGCGAAATCGACCAGGCCTGCATGGAAAAGGATTATCTGCGCGCCGCCAAATTGTGCGATGCGCAGATCGAAGTCAACAAGCTGCACGAGCTGGAATTGCTGCGTATGAAGGCCAGTTTGCTGCTGAAAAGCGGCGAGCCGGAAAAGGCCCGCGCCGTGTACGAAAAAGTGCTGGCCGAGCGCGATTACAGCTGGGCCAGGGCGGGCCTGGGCAAGATCCGCATGAATAACGGCGAGCACGAAGCGGCGCGCCAGATCTTCCAGGGCGTGATCGTCGAAAACAAGTACTACATCGACGCCTACGACCAGATGGCCGTCGCCTACCAGCTGATGGGCCAGCACGAGGAAGCGTGCGGCGTGCTGGAAAAGGCGGCGCGCCTGTCGCCCAATTCCGTACCGCGCCAGCGCAATCTGGGCCTCGCTGCCTTAAAAATAGGCAATATCAGCATGGCGGAAAAGGCCTTCCGCAAGTGTATTTCCATCGGCGAATTTTCCGTCATGAAGACGCCGGACGCCTACCTGGGACTGGCGCGCGTGTGCGGCCTGAAGAAGGATGCCAAGGAGGCGCTGCAATGGCTGCTGCTGGCGCAGCGCGAATTCTCGCCCGAGCAGATCGGCTTGCGCGCGAAGATCACGGAAGGCATGGTGCACCACGAAACGGGCGACTACCGGCGCGCGCGCAAGTGCGGCGACGAACTCGAAGCCATGCTGCTGGAAGACCCGGCGCGGCCCGAGAAAAGCATCTGCATGGAACTGGCGACCCTGCTGTTCGCCGTCGGCGTCAAGGATGCGCCGGCCGGCCTGCTGTGCTATGTGGTGAAGAACAACCACGACAACCAGGTGGTGCAGGACGAAGTACAGAAAATCTTCGACAAGGCGAAGATGGGCGACGAAGGCACGAGCCTGATCATCGCCTCGCGCAAGGAAGCATCGGACTTGATGAACAAGGGCGTGCTGCTGTGGAAGACGGACAAGCTCAACGAAGCCGTCGCCTGGATGCGCGCGGCGCGCGAAAAACTGCCGAACAACCTGCGCATCCTGTTCAATTCCGCGCAAATCATCGTATCGTTCCTAGAGCAGCGCGGCTACCAGGCGGACTTGGCGGCCGAAGCCATGGAAGTGTTGTTGTATGTAGACAAAATTGCACCAGGGCAGCAGCGCTTTGCGCAATTGATGGAGCAACTGGTGCAGCTGACGCCGCCGCCCGGGCCGGAAGAGGCCGTCGAGGTGCCGGAAAAAACGCCGCCGGTACCGGAAAAAGGGGGAAAATCCGTGCGCGAGCGTGCCGGATGATAAACTAGGGGCCAGCGTGGGTTCGCCCGTGCTTGAGTTGCTCTACAACAATAAGGAAGAAACTATGCGTGATGTGGTCAATGAAGTATACAAAAAAATGAAAGTTGGCGCCGTTGCCTGGGTACGCCCGGTCGCCGCCAAGGGAGACACGCTGGAAACATTCCAGTCTTCGTACGAGCACGCCAAGGCGCTGGCCGACGAAGGCCTGATCACGATCGGTGACGTAAAACGCCAGGCCGACAATCAGATCGAGGCGATCCGCATTCATCGTATCGCCTGATCATATCGCCAGCTTGACGTGCTAGGCCTTGCCTGGCGCTTTCGATTTGGGTGCCGCGCGCTTTGCCGGCGCCTTGCGCAGCGGGGCCTTGGCCTTGGCTGCCGTACCTGCTTCTGCCGGCTTGGCGGATTTGCCGGCCGCTGGCTTGGCCGTCGCTCCAGCCGCGCCACCGCCAAAACTGGCCGCTGCCGCGCTGGCGGCATCGGGCGACATGGCTGTCGACACGGCCTGCTTGAACTGATCTTGTAACAAATTCCACCAAGCACTTGGATTGGCCAGCTGGGCTGCCGCGTGGCTGCCGGCATCGCCGGGCGCGGCCGCAGCCGGTTCCGGCGCGGGTGCGGGCGCCGGTTTGGGCTCAGGCGCTGGCGCCGCAGGGGCAGCTTGCTGGAAAAACGCGGAAGCGTAGGGCACGGATTCAAACACGGTTTTCTCGCTGGCACCGGGCTGGGTGATGGCCGCCGCCAGGGAAGCGCCCATCGATTTCAGGGTGGCGATGGTGCCGCGCTGCACTTCCAGTGCCTGGATACTGCCGCGCAGCATGCTGGTATTGAGGTTCAGCCAGGCTTCGACGGCTTTCAGGTCGTTGATTTTCTTGTCCAGCTCTTCCACCGACATGGTGGGCGCCGTGATGCCAGGCACGGCCATGCCGGGCACACTCATGCTGCCCCACAGGTTCTTGACGAAGTCGAGGGTGTCGGTCACAACTGCTGCGCCCGGCATTTGGGGCATTTGCGGGTTTGCCATGCGAAATCTCCTGGTAGGTGGATGTGCCTAGCGTAGCAGATATCAGCTTGCAACTGACGCAAAGCTGCCAACATTTTCTTACATAAAACAGCAGGAGTTGAGCACGGGCAAGAAGCGGCAAGCGGCGTGAAAGCGGTACACTACGGCCTATGATGCCTGACTCTTTCTTTTCGCCACCGCGCCGCCGCACCGTCATTTTTGTCGCGGTCATCGGCGCACTGCATTACGTGGCGCTGGAGTGGCTCACCTCGCGTGCCAGCATGGTGCCGCTGGGGCAGGATCATGCGCAGGTGGTCAGCATGGCATTGATCGCCGAGCCGCCCAGGCCCGTGCCGGTGACGCCGCCTCCGCCGCCCAAGCTGCGGCCCTTGCCCGAGCCCCGCTTGCCGCCGCCACCGCCGCCGACGGAGCTGCCGTCGAGCGAGTCGGCCCAGTTGACGGCGCCCGCCAGCGACGCGCCGGAAGGCCCGGTGACGCCCGCGGCACCGGCGGCCAGCGCGCCAGCCATCACGGCGCCGGCCCCGGCCGTGGCGGAAGCTCCCGCGCCGGCTCCCGCGCCGCCGCCACCGGCCGTTGAGCAGGCGCGGCGCTACAAGACGAATGCGCCAGCCTCGGCCCAGTTCGACCTGCACGTGGACCGGCGCGATGCGGACGGCACCAAGTGGCAGGGCGTGGCCGCCATGGCGTGGGACAACCGGGGCGACACGTATCAGCTGAAGCTGGAAGTGGGCTTGAGCATGCTGATCACGCGCATCAACCTGCTGGTGCTGACCAGCGAGGGCCTGATCGACGGCAGCGGCATCGTGCCCGTCACGGCCACGGAGAAACGCAAGGGCCGCGCGCAAACGGCCACGCATTTCAACCGCGACGCCAAGGCCATCACGTTTTCGGCCACGACGGCGACGGTGCCATGGCAAGAGGGGGCGCAGGACAAGGCGACCGTGCCGTTCCAGCTGGCCGCCATCGGCCGCGCCGACGTCAACCAGCTGTCCGGCAATATCGACATCCTCGTCGGCGAGGAAAAGGAAGCGACCGTGTTCCGCTTCCAGCTGGTGGGCGAGGAAGAACTTGAGACCAAGATGGGCCGCCTGGTGACCTGGCATTTGCGCCGGCCGCCGAAGCCGGGCACGTATTCGTCGCAGCTCGATATCTGGCTGGCGCCGTCCATGCAGTGGTATCCGGTACAAATACGTAATACCGAAGCGAACGGGGCGCTGACTACGCAAACCGTGACCAATATCCGCGTCAATGACGCTACAGGAAAATAAATGACTACTTTGACCACGTTGAAACGCCTTTTGCTCGCCAGCCTGCTGGCCGCCACCTTCACTCCCGCCATGGCCGACGCTCCCCTCGAGCATCCGGCCATCAAGCGCCCGTACAAGCTGGTGCCATCGGCCGACCTCGTCTATTCGATCAAGGCCAGGCAGCGCGGCATCGGGCTGTCCGGCGAATCGGTCAGCAACTGGCGCGTGGGCGACGGCAAGTATTCGCTGCTGGCCGAAACCAAGGCTGCCCTGTTCGGCAAGATCCTCGAGCAGCGCAGCGAAGGCACGGTCGACGATTACGGCCTGGCGCCTTTTCAATTCGTGGAAAAGCGCTTCCGCAAGGATGCCGTGACGACCACCTTCAAGCGCGACAGCAAGACCATCGTCTTTGGCGAAGGCGATGAAACCTATCCGCTGAAAGGCGGCGAACAGGACCGCAACAGCGCCGTCTGGCAACTGGCCAGCGTGGCGCGCGCCGCGCCCGAGAAATTCGTCCCCGGCTCGGAATGGGCCTTCTTCGTGGCCGGCGCGCACGATGCCGAGCCGTGGACCTTCAAGGTCGTCAAGGAAGAGACGGTCGCCACGGGCATGGGCGAGGTCGCCGCCATCCACCTGGTCAAGGCACCGCCACCGGACAAGAAGGGCCAGCAAGTGGACCTGTGGCTGGCGCCGTCGCTGGAATGGTATCCCGTCAAGGTGACATTCGCCGATGCGGACGGTGGCGATTATGTCGAGCAAACCCTGCAGAAGATCGTCAAGAAGTAAGTGCTTGCTATCATAGCAAATATTGATTTTCTCTATTTTTCACCCCTAACGGCAAATGCTGGGGTCAGACCCGCCGGGTCTGACCCCGGATTTTCGCTGTTGGTTTTTTTGCTGATGCAACACTCGGCTTGTCGACAGCGCCATCGCCCCTCTTCCACAAGTCGAATTGCATGTCAGAACTGATATACTGACGCCCCCGCCCCGCAGCGCTGCGTTAGCCCGCTGCGCCGCCCGCTGAACACTCATCCGGAAAAGAATGATTGATATAATGGCAAGTGCAGCCGTGGCTACGGATGCAAATCAGACAGAGCAGGAGCATCACGATTCCTTGCAGGCGCATTTCCAGCCCAATATTTCGGCCGATGAAATCGAGCAAGTATTTCACTTGAAGCGGGCACAGCCCTTGCTGCAAGTGTTTACAGCCCTGTTCCACGGCGGTTTCGATGGCGTGCTGGTGCGTCTGCTGGTGTTGCGCGAGCTGGCGTCCGATGCCGCCACGTCCGCCTATACGCGCGCCGATATCAACACGAAACTGGCCTATCTGTTGCCGGAAAGCCTGGAAACGGTCTTGCTGCGCCTGCGCTCGAACCAGCTGCTGGCCTGGGATGCGCAGCAGGGCGTGTACCGCGTCACGCCCATGGCGCGCAATGTGCTGTCCGCCATCGACAGCCTGCTGGGCCTGGGCCAGACGGAAGACGAAGCGGAAATGGGCTTTTTGCTGTCGCAGGTGGCGGGTGCGCAAGCCGTGGGCGGCGTGTCCGTTGAACAACTGCAACATCTGCTGGGCCGGCTGGTCGACTTGACGGAAGAGTTCTCCGACGCCATCGCTTCCGGTTCCGAATTCCGGCTGCGCACGGCGCAGGCGAAGTGGAACATGGCGTGCGACTGGGTGGAAAAGGGTTCCGAGATCCTCGTGGCGATCACTTCCGATGAAAACGCGGACAGCGCCACGCACAAGGCGGCGCAGGCGATCGGCCGCGCGCAAAGTAAATTGTTGAACATGCAAGGCATGTTTTCGCGCGCCCTGAACCAGATCGAGCGCCAGCGCGTGCACCTGGGCCAGTCGGGCCTGTCGACCACCGACATCAAGCGCTGGCTCCTGCTGCACGACGACCTGGCCAGCCTGGCCGAAGGCGCCATCGACCAGCCCGTCGTGCCCCTGTTCTCCACGCCGGCCGAGATGATCGACGTGGCGGAAACGGAACTGCTGTCCGAACGGGCGGCAGGCGTCATCAACACGGGCCTGCCCAGCGGAGAGGATGCGCCCACCACCATCAGCGACGGTCCCGCCATGCAGCTTGAACTCGACGATTTGCTCGAACGCCTGTCGAACTTCGCCAGCCTGGGCAATTTCCCCAGCATCGGCGAAGAAGGACCGAAATCGGTACCCGTGCAGGATTCGCTGCTGCCGGCCAGCTTTGCCGTGGCGTCCTACCGCGCCTCGATGCTGCCGCTGCTCGGCGACGTGTCCGAAGCGAGCTTGCAAGGCTCGACGGCCGAGCTGGCCCGTTTGCCGATCACCTTTACACCGACCGACGAGATGGTCCAACTGTCCGACCCCCACGTGGCGGCCATGTCGATCGCCTCGCTTTCACTGAATGTTTCACTTGATTTAGATAGCGGCACCGCCGATGAATGACGATTCCCAAATCCTGATTGCGCGCCTGCTCACGCATCAAACCCTGCGCCGCGACGACAAGCTTGTCAAGCGCGTGCTGTCCGACGAGCTGTTCCGCGCCGAAATCGACGCGCGCCTGCTGGCCTGCGGCCTGAAGCTGCTCGACAACGTGTATGCCGACCATGTCACGCTGGCCCTGACGCGCACCATCGAGCCGAAGATTTTCGGCGCGCGCGACGTGTGGCAAAACAATAATTTCGGTCTGGCGCGCGATGGCGTGGCCTTGCTGGTGGTGCTGTGGGCGCAGATCATCCTGCCCAAGCGCGAACGCCAGGAAACGCACCAGCACGCGGACGACGACCAAAATGATATGTTTGGCACGGAAAAGCCGCTGCCGCGCGCGGAAGACGCGTCGATCGGCATTTCCTACAAGGCGCTGCTGTCGGACTTCGGCGACAAGCTGGGCAAGAAGACGCGCATGGACATGAATCTGGGCACCCTGGTCAAGCTGGGCTTCATCGAACGGCGCGGCGACTTCATCCTGGAAGGCCCGCTGCTGGACCTGATGATGGATACGGACGTCTTGAAAGAGCGCATCATCAATGGCGCCCTGGCCGACGTGTTCAAGCGCGCGCCGGCGCGTCTGGTGGCCGTCGACCTGGACGCTGACTTGTCCGCCGATCTGTCCGCCGACATCGGCGACCTGCCTGACGCGGGCGACGAGCCCGTGTCCGACCTTCCTCACTGAAAGCGCCCATGTTTCATATCAAATCACTTGAACTGGTGCACTGGGATTACTGGCAGCGCATCAAGAATATTCCGCTCGACGCGAAGATCATCACCATCGCGGGGCAGAACGGCTCGGGCAAGACCACCTTGCTCGACGCCTTGCGCACCCTGTTCGGCCTCGACTGCTCGATGGGCCGCACGTATAAACACTATGCGCGCCACTCGGGCCAGCAGACGGCCTGGCTGCGCGCCGTGGTCGACAACAAGAACGTGGGCAAGCAGCTGTCGAACCGCCCGTTCCGCAGCTCGGGCTTCTTCAGCGACGATGAAGTGACCCTGTTTTGCCAGATCCAGAAGAATGGCGGCGACTGGAAGCGCCAGTATTTGATGCGTCCGGGCAATGTGCAGATCGAGGACATCACGGACGCCAACGACTGGCTCGGCGTGGAAAACTACCGCAAGCGCCTGGCCAATGCGGGCCTGTCGCCCGCCATGTCGAAAGTGCTGGCGCTGGAGCAGGGCGAGACGGACAAACTGTGCGAATACGCGCCGCGCCAGCTGCTCGACCTGGTGTTCCAGGTCTTCGGCGACAAGGAAGTGCTGGACGCCTACGACGAAGCCAAGCGCCACCAGCGCGACACGGAAGTGGAGCTGAAACGCTTCGAAACGGAACTCGAGGCGTCGAAGACCAACCTGGAAGGCTTGCGCCTGCGCGTGGCCAATTACCACCAGTGGGAAGGTTTACACAAGGAACGCCGCAACCTGCTGGAAGAAGTATTGCCCAGCCTGCAGTATCACGAGGCGCGCGAAAAGGCGGCCATCGCCAGCCGGCAATTGCGCGACGCGCGTAAACCAATGGCGCAGGCGGACCAGCAGCTGACCGATAAACGCAATGCGCTGGCCGCGCAGGCCAAGGCCCTGTCCGACGCGCAGATGAACGAAACCCTGCTGGAGCAGGAATCGATCGGCTTGCAGAGTCGCCTATCGCTGATCAATGCCAAACTGAAACCGCTGGACAGCCTGCTGGAACAGAAGGACCGCCTGCACAAGCTGGCGGCCGACTCGGGCAGCGACATCGCCGAAGTGGCGGCCCAGCTGGAGCAGAAGGAAGCGCAATTGCTGCAGCAGCGCCAGCAGCGCGACGCCTTGTCGGCGCGCATCGCGGGCGAGCAGGCAACGATTGCCGCACTGCAAGGCAAGACGGCCATGCCGGAGCCGGACAATGTGCGCGGCATGCGCCGTGCGCTGCGCGACGCGGGCATTGCGCACGCGATGCTGTCGGACATCGTCGAAGTGACGGACAGCCGCTGGCAGGGCGCCGTCGAAGGTGTGCTGGGCGGTTACGCTTCGGTGGTGCTGCTCGACAAGGCCAAGGATGCGCCAGCCGCGTATCGCCTGGCCGAGAAGGAACGCTACCGCCACTTCATCGTGCCCGATCTGGTCACGGCGCCCGTGGCGAAGGACGAAAGCTTGCTGGCCGTGGTGAAGTTTTCCGCGCCCGTGCCCAGCTGGCTGATCGAGCAGCTGTCGCGCATTGCCCGCGTCGATTCCGTCGAAGCGGGCTTTAAACTGGGCAACCACGAAGAGTGGATCACGCCCGAGGCGTACCACCGCGAACGCCGCGGCGGCCGCTCGCTGTTCGTCGAAGCGTCGCGCTACCGCTTCGGCCAAGCCGGCCGCAGCGGCCGCCTGGAAGCGCTGCTGCGCTCCTTGCCGGGCCTGGAAGGCCAGGAAGACACGCTCACCTTGGCGATCTCGAAGCTGGCGGCCGAAGTGGGTGCCCTGAAAGCGCGCATCGCCGGCGTCGATGCCGCCAAGGAACTCAGTGCGCGCCAGGAAGAATTTGCCGAAGCGCTGCGCAATTCGAAGCCGCTCAAGGAAGAGCGCCTGGAAGTGGGTGGCCGCCTGGGCGAACTGCAAAACCTGACGAAAAACGCCACCGTGGCGCGCACGCGTGCCGATACCGTGTGGCAAAACGCGCGCCTGGCCCTGTCCGAAGCGGAAGCGGGAGCGCGCCTCGGTTACAAGAAACAGATTGAACAGCGTGCCGAGCATGCGCGTGCCTTGCTGGCCCTGCGCCATGCGTGGCGCCATTTGCCGAAAAGCTGGCGCCGTCCCGCCCGCCGTGCGGCGCTCGTGGCCGAGCACCAGAATGCGCACCAGGTCGACTTGCGCGTGGCCAGCCTGCAAAACAGCCTGGCGCGCGACGACTGGGAACTCGACGCCACCGTCATCGACCAGCACCACCGCCTGTCGGAGCAGCTGCACGGCCGCCAGTCGGAAACGGACGAGCGCCGCTACCAGAACAACCGCGCCATCGAAGCGACGGGCAATGCCCGCGGCGCCTACATGGAGCGCTTGCGCTACACCATCAAGACCTACAGCAAGAACATCAAGGA
>Ga0182007_10000284_pt1 | contig 33721 bp, 30 predicted proteins | sample Sormic07211113_1_FD_123023 | JGI IMG/M metagenome (GOLD analysis project Ga0182007, IMG submission 123023) | Rhizosphere microbial communities from Sorghum bicolor, Mead, Nebraska, USA - 072115-113_1 MetaG | ecosystem: Host-associated > Plants > Roots > Rhizosphere | place: USA: Nebraska...
CCCTACCGGCGCAGATGGCTTTCCTCTGCCCGAACGTCAACTCCTACCGTCGTTTCGGCGCGCAGTTCTACGTGCCGAACTCGCCGTGCTGGGGCCTGGACAACCGCACCGTGGCGATTCGCGTACCAACCGGCTCCTCCGATGCCGTGCGCATTGAACACCGTGTGGCTGGCGCCGATGCCAACCCGTACCTGCTGATGGCCTCGGTCCTGGCCGGCGTGCACCACGGCCTGGTCAACAAGATCGAGCCGGGCGCGCCCGTGGAAGGCAACAGCTACGAGCAGAACGAGCAAAGCCTGCCGAACAACCTGCGCGATGCACTGCGCGAGCTGGACGACAGCGAAGTCATGGCCAAGTACATCGATCCGAAATACATCGATATCTTCGTCGCCTGTAAAGAGAGCGAGCTGGAGGAGTTCGAACACTCCATCTCCGACCTCGAGTACAACTGGTACCTGCATACCGTGTAAACGGTTGCCGTAAAAACAACGCCGCCGGCCTTACCGCCTGCGGCGTTTTTTTATGGCCAACCACTAAACATTGTGGCGAGGGGGCTTGCCCCCGTTGGGCTGCGTAGCAGCCCAAAAACGGCAATCTCGTTGTATCAGGGATACCGAGTTAGCTGGATTGGGGACTGCTGCGCACTCCAACGGGGTATGGATCATCTCTGCGCTCTGCGTACAATGCCCGCTGCCCTGCAGGAGACTTCAATGACCCGACTCGCCACCCCACGCAAACCCCGCGCACGCAGCCAGGCCCGGATCGACTCGATACTCGATGCCGCCCGCACGCTGCTGGCCGCCGAGGGCGTGGCCAGTCTGTCGATCTACAGCGTCGCTGAACGCGCAGAGATCCCGCCCTCCTCCGTCTACCACTTTTTCGCCAGCGTCCCGGCCCTGCTCGAAGCCCTGACCGCCGACGTCCACGCCGCGTTCCGTGCTTGCCTGCAAGCGCCCATCGACCACCACGCCCTCAACGGCTGGCGCGATCTGTCGCGACTGGTGGAGCAACGCATGCTCGACATCTACGACGAAGACGCCGCTGCCCGCCAACTCATCCTCGCCCAGCACGGTCTGACCGAAGTCACCCAGGCTGACCGCCAGCACGACATCGAACTCGGCGACCTGATGCACAAACTGTTCGACCATCACTTCGAGCTGCCAAGGCTGCCGACAGACGTCGATGTGTTTGCCCTGGCCATGGAGCTGGGAGATCGAGTGTATGCGCGCTCGGTGCAGCAACATGGGCAGATCACGCCGCGCATGGCTGAAGAAGGGATGCGGGTGTTTGATGCCTACCTCGGGCTGTATTTGCCGCCGTACCTGCCCAAGCGCGTAGCGCTTTAAAAAATCGCGGCCTTCGAATACACCACCACTACCACTGCACGCATAAAAAACCCCGAAGGGCTCACACCCTCCGGGGTTGTTGTTGGCGCACGCACTTACAACTTGGCGATCGACACCTCGGTGGATTTCACAAACGCGATCACTTCGCTGCCGACCACCAGTTCCAGCTCTTTCACCGAACGAGTGGTAATCACCGAAGTGACGATGCCGGAGGCAGTCTGCACGTCGATTTCCGAGAGGACGTCGCCGAGCACGATTTCCTTGATCGAGCCTTTGAACTGGTTACGAACGTTGATGGCTTTGATAGTCATGATGTTGATTCCTGTCGTTGGATGAGTTTTAACGTTATTGAGCCCAGCGCAATTGCGTGGGCAATGGTGAAACAGGTTCCGGTTCCGGCGGTTGGCCGGGTACCGACAGCACGCGGTTGAGCACTTCGGTTTCCAGCGCCGCCAGCCGATGGGAGCCGCGAACCCGAGGGCGCGGCAATTCGACTGCCAGGTCGAGGCCGACTTCGCCCTCTTCAATCAGAATCACCCGATCGGCAATCGCCACCGCCTCACTGACGTCGTGGGTCACCAGCAACACGGTGAAACCGTGCTTCTGCCAGAGCCGTTCAATCAGTTGCTGCATTTCAATACGGGTCAGGGCATCCAGTGCCCCCAGCGGTTCGTCGAGCAACAGCAGGCGCGGTTGATGGATCAGCGCGCGGGCCAGGGCCACGCGTTGCTTCTGGCCACCGGACAGTGCCGCCGGCCATTCGTGGGCGCGGTCCGCCAGGCCGACCGACTCCAACGCGTCCAGTGCTTGCGGCCGCCAGTTGCCCTTGAGCCCGAGACCGACGTTGTCGATGACCTTCTTCCACGGCAGCAACCGCGCTTCCTGGAACATCAGCCGGGTGTCTTCCCGGGCGGCACTCAGCGGCGCGGAGCCAGCAAACAACTCGCCAGCCGTAGGTTTGTCGAGACCGGCGAGCAAGCGCAGCAAGGTGCTTTTGCCGCAACCGCTGCGCCCGACCACCGCCACAAACTGCCCGGCAGGAATGTGCAGGTCGATTTCACGCAGCACTTGCCGCGAACCGAAGGTCTTTTGCAGCTTGCGCGCTGCCAGCGGGATTCCGCGCAGCAGGCGTGGAGGTTGTTGAGCCGTCATGCGGCACCTCCCTTGGCAACCTGATAGGCCGGATGCCAGCGCAGCCACACGCGTTCAAGTCCACGGGCCGCGAGATCAGCGAGTTTGCCGAGCACGGCATACAACAGAATCGCCAGTACCACTACGTCGGTCTGCAAGAATTCCCGGGCATTCATTGCCAGGTAGCCGATGCCGGCGTTGGCGGAGATGGTTTCGGCGACGATCAGGGTCAGCCACATGAAGCCCAGGGCAAAACGCACGCCGACCAGAATCGAAGGCAGCGCACCCGGCAGGATCACCTGACGGAACAGGCTGAAACCGGACAGGCCATAACTGCGGGACATTTCCACCAGCGCCGGATCGACGTTGCGGATGCCGTGGTACGTGTTGAGGTAGATCGGGAACAACGTGCCCAACGCCACCAGGAAAATCTTCGCCGACTCATCGATGCCGAACCACAGGATCACCAGCGGAATCAGCGCCAGGTGCGGTACGTTGCGGATCATCTGCACCGAACTGTCGAGCAGGCGTTCGCCCCACTTCGACAGGCCGGTGATAAAGCCCAGCGCCAGGCCAATGCCGCCGCCGATGGCGAACCCGAGTGCCGCGCGCCAGCCGCTGATAGCCAGGTGAGTCCAGATTTCACCGCTGCGGAACAGGCTCACACCGGCTTCGATCACCGCGATGGGCGCCGGCAGAATCCGCGTCGACAACCAGCCCTCCGACACCGACAACTGCCATACCGCCAGCAACAGAATCGGCAACACCCAGGGTGCGAGGCTGTGGATAGTTTTCTTCATGGCCACGCCTCAGCTCTGGGACGCGGCTTTGGGAAGAATGTCGTTGGCCACCATCTCGCCGAACGGGCTGACGTAACCGGCGCTTTTCGGCAGTTCCGGGCGCTCGATGTCCAGGTGCGGGAACAGCAACTCGGCCACCCGATAGGATTCTTCCAGGTGTGGATAACCGGAGAAGATGAACGTATCGATGCCCAGATCGGCGTATTCCTTCACCCGAGCGGCCACGGTCGGACCATCGCCGACCAGCGCCGTACCGGCCCCGCCGCGCACCAGACCGACACCGGCCCAGAGGTTGGGACTGACTTCCAGGTTGTCGCGACTGCCGCCATGCAAAGCGGCCATGCGTTGCTGGCCGACCGAATCGAAACGCGCCAGAGAAGCCTGGGCGCGGGCAATGGTGTCATCGTCCAGATGAGAGATCAGTCGATCCGCCGCTTGCCACGCCTCGGCGTTGGTTTCGCGAACGATCACATGCAGGCGAATACCGAAACGCACGGTGCGCCCGAGCTTCGCGGCTTTGGCGCGAACCTGTGCGATTTTCTCGGCAACGGCGGCCGGTGGCTCACCCCAGGTCAGGACCATTTCGACCTGCTCCGCCGCCAGATCCTGCGCCGCTTCCGACGAGCCGCCGAAATACAGCGGCGGACGCGGTTGCTGGATCGGCGGATAGAGCAACTTGGCGCCCTTCACGCTGATGTGCTGACCGTCGTAATCGACGGTTTCGCCTTCCAGTACCCGGCGCCAGATGCGGGTGAATTCCACCGAGGCCTGATAGCGCTCTTCGTGACTGAGGAACAGACCGTCGCCGGCCAGTTCTTCCGGATCGCCACCGGTGACCAGGTTGAACAGCGCACGGCCGCCGGACAGACGATCCAGGGTCGCGGCCTGACGCGCCGCCACCGTCGGGGAAATGATCCCGGGGCGCAGGGCGACGAGGAATTTCAAACGCTGGGTCACCGGGATCAGCGAGGCAGCCACCAGCCACGAATCTTCGCAGGAGCGACCGGTGGGAATCAGCACCCCGCCGAAACCCAGACGATCCGCCGCTTGCGCGACTTGTTGCAAGTAACCGTGGTCGACGGCGCGAGCGCCTTCGGCGGTACCAAGGTAATGGCCGTCGCCGTGGGTAGGCAGGAACCAGAAGATATTGAGGCTCATGGAGTGGTCTCCTTGGGGAATCGAATTACGGCGCTTTGGCGACGGCTGCCGGTGGCGTCCAGATCACGTCCTTGATACTCAAGGGCTTGGGAATCAGCTTGAGCTGGTAGAAGCTGTCGGCGATTTTCTGTTGGACGGCGACCACCTCAGGGGTCAGGAACAGCGCGCCGTAGCCCTGGCGCTTCACCGAAGTCAGGGTGATGTCCGCTGGCAGGCCGAGCAGTGGCGAAACCTGTCGGGTGACGTCCTCGGGGTTGGCCCGGGACCATTCACCGACCGCGCGCACTTCTTCCACCAGGGTTTTGATCACTTGAGGATTTTTCTGCGCATAAGGCTTGGTCGCCAGATAGAACTGATGGTTGTCGACGATGCCTTTGCCATCGCGCAAGGTGCGCGCTTGCAGTTGCTGTTCGGCGGCAGCCTGGTACGGGTCCCAGATCACCCAGGCATCGACGCTGCCGCGCTCGAATGCGGCGCGGGCATCGGCGGGCGGCAGGAACACGGTCTGGATATCGGTGTATTTGAGGCCGGCGTCTTCCAGCGCACGCACCAGCAGGTAGTGCACGTTCGAGCCTTTGTTGAGCACGACTTTCTTGCCCTTGAGTTCCTGCACCGATTTGATCGGCGAGCCCTTCGGCACCAGGATCGCTTCGCTGTGGGGCGCTGGCGGTTCATAAGCGACGTAGAGCAGATCGGCGCCCGCGGCCTGGGCGAAAACCGGAGGCGTTTCGCCGGTGACGCCGAAGTCGATGGAGCCGACGTTCAGGCCTTCAAGCAGTTGCGGGCCGCCGGGGAACTCCGTCCATTGCACGTCCACACCTTGGGCGGCGAGGCGTTTTTCCAGAGTGCCTTTGGCTTTGAGCAGCACCAGGGTGCCGTATTTCTGATAGCCGATTCGCAAAGTCTCGGCTTGGGCTTGAGTAATGACGCCGAAGGACACAGCCGCAGCAAACAGAGCGACCAGACCACGACGCAAAATGACAGGGCGCATGGCGCTCTCCTTTTTGCAGTTGGGTTTTGGCTGCACCTGCTTGCCCGTTAGCGGGCCAGTAAGGTGAGTACTTCAAATTCAGATGTTGCTTGAGGGCTGGCTTAAATGCTCCAGCGAGCACTCAACAAACGTTCGTTCAACAGGTTTGGATCGAGCGGCTTGGGCCGGCGAGCCATGGCGCTGTAGAACAGCTCCAGCGATTCACTCAGTCGTTGTGCAAGCTCGGGAGCCAACTGCGCCTGGGTGCTGCCTTCGCCGTAAGCGATCTGACTGTCTACGGCGAAAATCCCGTGGAGCATTTCCTGGGCCTTCAACGCCGACAGCACTGGCTTGAGCGCGTAATCCACCGCCAACATGTGGGCGATGCTGCCGCCGGTCGCCATGGGCAGAACCACTTTGTGGGCCAGAGCGCGCTCGGGCAGCAAATCCAGTACGGTTTTCAACGCGCCGGAGAACGAGGCTTTGTAAACCGGTGTGGCGATGAGCAGGCCGTCGGCGTTATCAATCTGTTGCAACAGATCGATCACCTTCGGGCTGTCGAAACGGGCATGCAGTAAATCTTCAGCCGGGAAGTCCCGTACCTGATAACTCACCACTTCCACACCTTGCTCTTGCAACCAGCGTTTGGCGCGCTCCAGCAACACCCCGGAACGGGAGCGTAGGCTGGGGCTGCCACCGAGTGAGACGACCAGCATTCAGACAATTCCTTGAGCGGTGTTGGCGATTCGCAGCTTGCGATCTCGCGTCGATGGAATGACCTTAACAGGTGATTCATATATCCATAAATCATATTTATTCATTTGGTTATATCTTAAGTGAATATGCTGTTTGTCTTTTTCCGGACAAAAAAACAGGCCGTCGAAACGGCCTGAAAATCCCCTGCTTTGGTAGACATGATCGTTCCCACGCTCTGCGTGGGAACGATCTTTTGACGTTAACGATTCGGCTGCGGCGTCAGGCGCAGGTACGGTTTCACCGCACGGTAACCCTTGGGAAAACGTCGCTGGATTTCATCTTCGTCCTTGAGCGACGGCACGATCACCACCTCATCACCGTCCTGCCAATTGGCCGGTGTGGCCACCTTGTAGTTGTCGGTGAGCTGCAGCGAATCGATTACCCGCAGAATCTCATTGAAGTTACGGCCGGTACTCGCCGGGTAAGTGATGGTCAGCCGGATCTTCTTGTTCGGATCGATCACGAACAACGAGCGCACGGTCAAAGTGTCGTTGGCATTCGGATGGATCAGGTCGTACAGGTCGGACACTTTACGGTCCGCATCGGCGAGGATCGGGAAATTGACGATGGCGTTCTGGGTTTCGTTGATGTCCTCGATCCACTTGTGATGCGAATCCACCGGGTCCACGGAAAGGGCAATGGCTTTGACGCCGCGCTGGGCGAATTCATCCTTGAGCCTGGCGGTGAAGCCCAGCTCGGTGGTGCACACCGGCGTAAAGTCTGCCGGATGGGAAAACAGCACGCCCCAGCTATCGCCCAGCCATTCGTGGAAACGGAGGGTGCCGGCGCTGGAATCCTGTTCGAAATCGGGGGCGATATCGCCAAGTCTGAGGCTCATGGTGCTGCTCCTGGTGAGTGCTTGTTGAGCTCAACTGTGCCTGCGTTCCAATTTAATTAAAAAGAATAAATATCAATTTATTTAGATCATAAAGAAATATTAAAGATCTGTTCACTGGACCTGATCCGCCATCGGGACGAACATCGATCCCAAGGTTCGAGAAGGCCTTGAGTTGTTGCAAAAAGGGAACTTCAAGGAGGGTTTACGGGGGTGAGCCCGCCTTGAAAACGCAAAAGCCCCGCCCGGCGTGATGCCGGGCGGGGCTTTTTTTCGTCGGTTATGCGAGCGCTATTACAACAGCGGGATCGAGTAGCTGACGATCAGACGGTTTTCGTCCTGGTCGCGCTGACCTGGGATGTCGTTGCGCCACATGGCGTTTTTCCAGGTGAGGCCCAGGTTTTTCAACGGACCTTCTTGTACTACGTACGCCAGGGTCAGGTCGCGTTCCCACTCGGAACGGCCAGTTGCGTTGACGCTAGTCTGAGCTGCCCCCACTTTACCGGTTGTGTCGATGTTATCGCCACGCAGATAAACCATGCCCGCAGTCAGGCCTGGGACGCCGACTTTGGCAAAATCGAACGCGTAGCGAGCTTGCCAGGTACGTTCGCCAGCACGGGCAAACTTGGCGATCTGGCTGTCGGTAGCCAGGTAAGCCGACGAGCCATCACCCTGGTTCAGCCAAGGGAAGTCGCTATTACCATTGCTGACCTGGTAACCGCCGCCGAAGGTGTGACCGGCAACCGAGTACAGGAAAAGACCGCTATACAGGTTATTGTCGACTTTACCTTTGGTAATGCCGGTTCCGTAGTCACCTGTAGTGAAATAGGCAGAGTCATGGCCGTTGGCGCCATCGTTACGGCTGTTGAAGTAACGGAAGTCAGACTTCAGCACACCTGGACCAATCGACCAGTTGTGAACCAGACCCAGGAAGTGCTGCTTGTAGAAATCTTCCAGGTTGCCGTAGTAGTACTGGGCGGTCAGGTCCTTGGTGATTTTGTAGTCGCCACCGCCATAGATGAACTTGTTGCTGTCACGACCGGCAGCAGTGTGAGCGTTGGCACCAGCGATCGACAACTCTTCGTTGTTGCTGGAGTTACGCCCCTTGGCGTGCTCGATCTGACCGCCGACCAGTGTCAGGTCTTTGATTTCGTTCGAGGTGATCTGACCGCCCTGGAAGGTTTGCGGCAGCAGACGACCGTCGTTGGTCACGATCACCGGCAGTTTTGGCTGCAGGGTACCCAACTTCAATTCGGTCTGGGAAATCTTGGCTTTGGCAGTCAGGCCCAGGCTGGAGAAGTTATCAACCGCTTTGCCGTTGGACTCACTTGGGAAAACAGTGCCGCCGTAAGAAGTCGAAGTGGCGCCGTTAGTACCGCCACCGGTGTCCAGACGCACGCCCAACAGGCCGATGGCATCGATACCGAAGCCGACAGTGCCTTGTGTGTAGCCGGAAGTGAAGCGCAGATCGAAACCTTGGCCCCATTCTTCGTTCTTGCTTTGAACGCCGTTGGCCTTGACCTTGGCGGTACCCGCGTCGGAATCGCGGTTATCGGTGTTGATGTAGAAGTTACGCAGCCCCAATGTAGCCTTGCTGTCTTCGATGAAACCGGCGGCGCCTGCCTGCTGCGCCAAAACCCCTACGGCCACAGCCAGGGCCAAGGTGGACTTGTTCATTGTTTCGCTCCTCTCATTTCTAATTCTGGGTTCCTGGTCCTGGTCGAGTGCCCGGATCCAAAGATGCGCAATGAGCGCCGGGTGGTCAGCCCCCTTGTTTTTGCCGACATGACAAACCAAAAGATTTATTGCAGTATTTTTTAATGCCATTTAGGCATATATATCCATGCCGGGACATAAGGTATCGGCTCATGAACCAATTCCTTGATCTTCAAAATCGGGGGTGCTGAATCCGATACTCGTGTCGCTGCCAATGAGTACCTGATGGATTCATTTTATAGACTTGGGTAAAAAACAAAAAAGAATAAATAATCAACTTAAGCTATTTTTTTGGAATATAAAAAAACACACCAAAAAAAACCTCGCCAACAGGCGAGGCTTTTTTTGAGGGTTATTACAGGAAGCTGTAGGTGTAGTTGAAGATCAGACGGGTCTGGTCTTGGTCAGCGGTGCTGGTATTACCGCTGTAAGTACCGTGACGCAGAGTCGTGCCAAACCCTTTGAGTGGGCCCGTTTGAATCACGTAGTCCACACGCGCGTCGGTCTCGTGCTCATTCAGGTCTTTACCCACGCCGTTGGTTGCCTTGATGTCTCGGCCATCGAGGTAAGCAATCGAAGCTTTCAAACCTGGCACGCCCAGTGAGGCGAAGTCATAGGAGTACTGACCGTACGTGGTGTTTTCACCGGCACGGATGAAGCTGCCCACGGTGGCGTCGGTGAACGAGTAGAAGCTGGCGCCACCGGCACCTTCTGGACGACCTTTGCTATCGATCAGGCTGCCCTGGTTCAAGAAGACAAAGCCGCCGTCATCGCTGACACGCTGATGACCAAGCAGGAACGCGCTGCCACCCAGGGTGTAGGTGAACGTCGCGCTCCAGGTCTTGTTATCGACCTCGCCTGGATTCTTGGCGTAGCCATTGTTGTTGTTGAAGCGGTAGCCGACGTCGCCGTTCTTGCCATCGGAGCTGCTGTCGAAATAACGAATATCAGTCTTGAACGACTGGTTCGGGGCGATCGGGTAGACGTGCACCAGGCCGAGGAAGTTCTGCTTGTAGTAGTCTTCCAGGTTCGCGTAGTAGTACTGCAGCGTGAGGTCTTTGGTGACTTTCCAGTCAGCACCGGCGTAACGGAACTGGTTGCTGTCATGAGTACCGCCAGCGACTGCCAGGCCAGTCCTGTTGGAGGAGGCGCGACCCGACGCGTGCTCCAGTTGACCCAAGTTGAAGGTCACATTGTCAATTTCCTTCGAGGTGATGGTGCCACCGTCAAAGGTCTGCGGCAGCACACGGCTGTCGTTCGCGATCAGGATCGGCAAGTTAGGTGCCAAAGCGCCACCCAAGTGGGCCTCGGTCTTCGAGAAGCGCGCCTTGACGTTGCCATCCAGACGACTCCACTCGTCGGCGGACCTGTCGCCGTCGCTCGGGAAGAAGGAGTTGCTGTTACCGAGCGGGTGATGTCCCCTGCCGCCATCCAGATGGATGCCGACCAGTGCCTGGGCGTCGATACCGAAACCAACGGTACCCTGGGTGAACCCGGACAGGTAATCGAACTTGAGACCCTCAGCGGCTTCTCGCTGTCTGTTAGCAGGAGTGCTCGCTCCTTCACGTACGTCAGCGTCGTAATACATCGTGCGAGAACTGACGGAAGCCTTGCTATCTTCCAGGAAACCCGCTGCGCCTGCCTGCTGCGCCAAAACCCCCACGGCCACAGCCAGGGCTAAGGTGGACTTATTCATGTTTCGCTCCTCTCGTTTTCTAATTTTTGTGTTCTTTGGTCTTGGGTCGAGAGCCCTGGATCCACAGATGCGCGATTAGCGCCAGACCGTGACTACCAAGTCAATCGTAACCATGTGTGTCTACGACCAAGGTCTAACGTCGAATATTGAGTCCCTGCCGGCGGCTCATCGAACCGGATATAACGGCATTGGCCCAAAAGCTAATTCCTAAAGGGTATTTACCAGCCTTTTTTTATTCCCATTGGCTTTGGCACATCCCGTACGCGTCAATCCCTATCGAAAAGGCGACGCCATCATGGCTAAACGCGCACTATCTAGTCAATTTGTTACAGTTTGTGTATCGCTAATATTTTCTCTTTCCACTCAGGCGACGACGCTCGCGTTCGGCTATCAAACCGGCGTCCCCCCCCACCGCAGGCCTTCGAGCCGACGGCGATTCGAGAAACCATAGGCCATAAAGTCGATTGGCGTCGTTTCAATCGCGGTTCGTAAGTGGTCAGCGCCGCGCAGCAGACCGCGGTGCATTGGCGGCACGACGAAGACGATTGGAGAGATGGCGAAGTTCTTGCGGGAGCAAGGGAAGGTAGAAACGGTGCTGCCGGATTATTCGCCGTATGTCAGCGCCAAATACGTCACTGAGTGATGATCGTTCCCACGCTCTGCGTGGGAATGCCTCTTCGGACGCTCTGCGTTCGGCTCTCGATGGAACGCGGAGCGTCCCGGGTTGCATTCCCACGCGGAGCGTGGGAACGATCACAGCCGCTCAGTCAGAGGGCTTTTTCGAAGATCTTCGAATTACGCTGATAGTTGTAAAGCGACGCCCGCGCCGACGGCAAGCGATCGACGCTGCTCGGCACGAAACCCCGCTCACGGAACCAGTGGGCGGTCCGGGTGGTGAGCACGAACAGGGTTTTCAGGCCCTGAGCCCGGGCGCGGGTTTCGATGCGCTCCAGCAATTCATCACCGCGACCGCCATGACGGTACTCCGGGTTCACCGCCAGGCACGCCAGCTCCCCCGCATCCGAATCGGCAATCTGATACAGCGCCGCGCAGGCGATAATCATGCCTTCACGCTCGACCACACTGAACTGCTCGATCTCACGCTCCAGCACCTCGCGGGAACGGCGTACCAGAATGCCCTGCTCTTCCAGCGGGCTGATCAAGTCCAGCAAACCGCCGACGTCCTCGATGGCCGCCTCGCGCACCACCTCGAATTGCTCCTGGGCCACCAGCGTACCGCCACCGTCACGGGTGAACAGTTCGGTCAGCAGCGCGCCGTCTTCGGCGTAGCTGACGATATGACTGCGCGCCACACCGCCCCGGCATGCCTCAGCGGCCGCATCCAGCAGCTCGGCCTGATAGTTGCTGCCCAGGCGTTGCAGGTGTGCCGGCACTTGTTGCGGACGCAACTCGCGAACCAGACGACCCTGTTCATCCAGCAGACCGAGCTCGGCGCCGAACAGCAGCAACTTGTCTGCGCCCAGGTCGATGGCCGCGCGGGTCGCGACGTCTTCGCAGGCGAGGTTGAAGATTTCGCCGGTCGGCGAGTAACCCAACGGCGACAACAGCACGATGGAGCGTTCGTCCAGCAGGCGATTGATGCCCTTGCGGTCGACCCGGCGCACTTCGCCGGTGTGGTGATAATCGACACCTTCGAGCACGCCGATCGGCCGCGCAGTGACCAGATTGCCGCTGGCCACCCGCAGGCGCGAGCCCTGCATCGGCGACGAGGCCATGTCCATGGACAACCGCGCTTCGATGGCGATGCGCAGTTGGCCGACCGCATCGATCACGCACTCCAGCGTCGCCGCATCGGTGATGCGCATGCCGTGGTGGTAGTGCGGGGTCAGGCCGCGAGCAGCGAGGCGGGTTTCAATTTGCGGACGCGAACCGTGAACCAGCACCAGTCGCACGCCCAGGCTGTGCAGCAGCACCAGGTCGTGGACGATATTGCCGAAGTTCGGGTGCTCCACACCGTCGCCGGGCAGCATGACGACGAAGGTGCAATCGCGGTGGGCGTTGATGTAAGGCGAAGCGTGACGAAGCCAATTGACGTATTCGGGCATGAACCTGGGCCTGTAATAAATAGCAGCCGAAAAAAGAGTAACGCAGTAAACGCACAGCGGGCTGATGGTTATCGTCGGAACAGGCTTGGCGACACGCGCGCTCTCCTCATAAGTACGGGTAGTGACACTGGCAATTTATACGAGCGACGCCGGCGTCAGGCAGTAATGTTCGATCAGTTGACGTAATAGATGCACGGTAGGCTGCAAACGTGACATTTCGAGGTATTCCCCCGGTTGGTGGGCGCAGGCGATATCGCCGGGGCCCAAGACCAGTGTTTCACAGCCAAGGCGCTGAAGATAAGGCGCTTCTGTGCCGAACGCCACTGCTTCGGCGCGATGGCCGGTGAGCTTTTCGGCGACCCTCACCAATTCCGAGTCCTCGGCCTGCTCGAATGGCGGCACTTCGGGGAACAATGGCGCGTAATTGATCTTCACCTGGTGCCGTGCGGCAATAGGGTTGAGCTTCTGCAAAATCGCCGCGCGCAGGGCACTGGGGTCCATGCCCGGCAGCGGACGCAAGTCAAATTCCAGCGAGCACTGGCCGCAGATGCGGTTGGGGTTATCGCCACCGTGAATGCAGCCGAAATTCATCGTCGGCTGCGGCACACTGAACTGTGGATTACGAAATTCCCGCTGCCACGCCAGACGCAAGCCGCGCAGTTCGCCGATGGCATCGTGCATGGCTTCAAGGGCGCTATGGCCCAGGCTCGGGTCCGAGGAGTGACCGCTCTGACCGAGGATATCGATGCGCTCCATCATCACGCCTTTGTGCAGACGGATCGGTTTCAACCCCGTCGGCTCGCCAATCACCGCCGCACGACCTAGTGGTCGCCCGGCTTCGGCCAAGGCACGCGCACCGGACATCGAGCTTTCTTCATCGCAGGTCGCAAGAATCAGCAAGGGTTGCTTGAATGGTTGCTCGAGCAAGGGTTTGACGGCTTCGATGGCCAGGGCAAAAAAGCCCTTCATGTCGCAACTGCCCAGACCGACCCAACGGCCATCCACTTCCGTCAGTTTCAGCGGATCGGTCTGCCACAGCGCCGCGTCGTACGGCACCGTATCGCTGTGACCGGCCAGCACCAGGCCGCCGGGACCGGAACCGAAACTGGCCAGCAGGTTGAACTTGCCGGAGCTGACCTGCTGGATGTCGCAGGCAAAACCCAGCTCCCCGAGCCATATCGCCAACAAGTCGATGACCGGCCGATTGGTTTGATCCAGATTCGGTTGGGTACAGCTGACGGACGGCGCGGCGATCAGCGCAGCGAACTGATCTTTCATGGACGGCAAAGGCATCGCTGACTCCCAACTCCCGAATTGAAGTCCATCATAGAGCCATCCGGCGACAGGAATAAACCGTCGCGGCCGTCACCAAGCGTCAACAGACCCTACAACCCTTGAGTCCTGTACACTGCACGACCTTGGCAGCCACACATTTCCCCGGCTGCGCTCCCGATCCTGGATTTTCCGGCCATGCAGAAAGAAACCGAAATCAAACTCCGCGTCAGCCGCGAAACCCTCGCCGCCCTGCGCGAGCACCCGTTACTGAAGAAACGCAACAAAAGTGGCTGGGAACGCCGTGAGTTGATGAACCAGTACTTCGACACGCCCGAGCGCGACCTGGCCCGCGCCAAGGTTGCCCTGCGCCTGCGCCGCGATGGCGAAGAAGTGATTCAGACCCTCAAGACCCGCGGCCAGAGCGTCGCCGGTCTGTCCGAACGTCACGAGTACGACTGGCACCTGCCCAAAGCCAAACTCGACGTGAAGAAGCTCGACGGCGAATGCTGGCCCGAGCAGTTGGCCGAACTGGACAAGAAAACCCTGAAAGCCATCTTCACCACCGATTTCGTGCGTGAACGCGCGGAAATCGCCTGGGGCCGTGGCAAGACCAAAGTGGTCATCGAAGCCGCGCTGGACCTGGGCCACGTGGTGGTCGGCAAGCAGAAAGAAGAAATCTGCGAGCTGGAACTGGAACTGCGCGAAGGCGAGCCGGCCGCACTGCTGGAACTGGCCGCCGAACTGGCCGCGACCCTGCCGCTGATGCCATGCGACATCAGCAAGGCCGAACGCGGTTATCGCCTGTTCGACGCCAACAGCTACTCGCTGAGCTTGCCGGCGCCGCAGATCACCGCCGAAATGCCACTGGACGATGCGTTCGCCGCCTTGTGCTGGCATTTGCTTGGCAGCAGCCAGCGCCTGGCCGAGCAATATCGCTTTAATGGCCACTGGCGCCTGCTGCAGGACTGGGTCGAAAACCTCGCTGAAATGCGCGCGCTGATCAGTAGCCTCGGTCAAGCCGCGCCGCGTCAGTCGACTCACGATCTGCGGGTCGCGCTGGATGCCTTGCTGGAAGACTGGCGCCCGCTGGTACAGGCCGGCCTGGACGACGAAGACGTGCGCAAAGCCGCGCCGGAGCAGTTCCTCGAAGAGCTGGAAGATCCGCGCTGGGGCCTGTTCTCGCTGAACACTTCGCGCTGGTTGCTGGCCCGTACCTGGGCTGCCGATCGCAACACCCGTGGCAATCGCCAGGGCGCCGCGCAACTGGGCAGCTGGCTGCCACGCCTTCTGGGCGAAGAAGCCAACTCGCTGCAACTGCAGCGTTACCAGCAACAGCCGGAAGACCTGGCCGAGCAACTGCCGCGCATCGAGCGTATCCAGGCCTGGCTGCACCACGCCCGTAGCGTGCTGGACATCCCGGAAATGGATCGCCTGTACGGTGAGCTGAAACAGCTTGCCCTGCTGGCTAACGAGCCGATCACCGATGAGTCGCTGGATGCGCGTAAGCAGCAGGCGATTGCGGTGTATCAGAATCGCGCCTGGAAAATGCTATTGCGCATGTAACACCCAACACCTGTGGCGAGGGAGCTTGCTCCCGTTCGGCTGCGAAGCAGTCGTAATCCGGGCATCGCGGTTTGTCTGGCATACCGCAATGGCCGGATTAGGAGCGCTTCGCACTCCAGCGGGAGCAAGCTCCCTCGCCACAAAGGCCCTCGAACATCATCAACGCAACACCGGCAAACTCGTCGTGGATTTGATTTCCGACAAAGCCACGATCGAGTTGACCTCCTGTATCCCCGGCACCATCGACAGTTTCTCGAAGAAGAAACGCTCATAAGCCTCGATGTCTGCCGTGACGATCCGCAACAAGAAATCCACCGATCCCATCAGCACATAACATTCCAGCACTTCGGGAAAACCGCGAATCGCTTCGGTGAACTCAGTGAAGTTCGAACGTCCGTGGGCGTTGAGTTTGATCTCGGCGAAGATCTGCGTGTTCAGGCCGATTTTCTTGCGGTCAAGCAACGTCACCTGACCGCGAATGATCCCCTCCTCCTTCATCCGCTGGATCCGCCGCCAGCAGGGCGACTGCGAGAGTCCCACCTGTTCGGCGATCTGCGCGCTGGAGAGCGAAGCGTCCTCTTGCAGCAACGCGAGAATCTTGCGGTCGTAGCCATCCAGCTCGCTATGCATAGAAAAACCTGAAATTAATATGATCTTGAATTGATCGATTCGATAAATCGTCAACAAGCCCAATCATAGATAAAAAATACCCCACACCGAATGTAAAAATTCCTCCAATGATTTTGGAGCCTGACCATGCCGCCCCTCGAAGCCGTGAACACCCCGCCCGCCCGCGCCGATGTCTGGAACGTCAGCAACGCCCACTGCCGCGTTCAATACCAACTGCTGGCCGAGGCCGAGCCGGATCTGCTGTGCCGCGCGCTCAATCTGTTCGCCTTGCAGTTTCTGACGCCGCAGCAGGTCAACGTGCAGCGCCTGGACGATCTGCTGTCGATCGACATCGTCATGGACGGCCTGAGCTGGCACCGAGCCCAGGTGATCGCGGAAAAACTGCGTAACCTGATCAGCGTCTGCTCGGTGAATCTGCAAGCGGCCGATTCGGCGTGGCAGGAGCCGGCGCAGGCAGCGGGCTGACCCCCTCCCCTGAAAAAACCCGACACGTGTTGGTCGGGTAGTGGCCCAACGGTCTGCGGGTGCCCAGCTATCCTTTGCGAACGGTTGTTCATAAGGAGCCCGCATGTCCGTTCAACTTGCCACTCAGGACCGCTGGCTGGACCTTAACGATTTGCTGCGTGAACTGGTCGCCCAGGGCTTTGTCAGCCAGGACTCTGCCGAACACGCACTCAACGCCCGCCGCCGTCACGCCACCAATGCTCAGCAACATCCGCTGGAGTTCATCGCCAGCCAACATCTGGACGATCTCAGCCGTCCCGGTAAACACCTCGATCTGGAAAGCCTGACGCTGTGGCTGTCCCAGCAGGCCGGCCAGCCTTACTTGCGCATCGACCCACTGAAAATCAACGTCGCCGCCATTACGCCGCTGATGTCCTATGCCTTCGCCCAACGCCACAAGATTCTGGCGGTGGCCATCGACCGTGATGCCGTCACCGTGGCCAGCGCCCAGCCCTTCGTCAGCGGCTGGGAAGTCGACCTGACCCACGTATTGAAACTGCCGATCAAGCGCGTGGTGGCCAACCCGGTGGATATCCAGCGCTTCAGCGTGGAGTTTTTCCGCCTGGCTAAATCGGTCACCGGCGCCACCAACGCCGATCAGAAGACAAGCAACCTGGGCAACTTCGAACAATTGCTCAACCTCGGCGCCAGCGACCAGGAGCCGGACGCCAACGATGCGCACATCGTCAACATCGTCGATTGGCTGTTCCAGTACGCGTTCCAGCAGCGGGCCAGCGATATCCACATCGAACCCCGGCGCGAGCAAGGCACGGTGCGCTTTCGCATCGACGGCGTGCTGCACAACGTCTATCAATTCCCGCCGCAGGTGACCATGGCCATCGTCAGTCGCCTGAAAAGCCTGGGGCGGATGAACGTTGCGGAAAAACGCAAACCCCAGGACGGCCGGGTCAAGACCAAGACCCCGGACGGCGGCGAAGTCGAGCTGCGGTTGTCGACATTACCGACAGCGTTCGGCGAGAAGATGGTGATGCGGATCTTCGACCCGGAAGTGCTGCTCAAGGACTTCGATCAACTGGGTTTTTCCGCCGAGGACCTGCGCCGCTGGCAAGACATGATCCGCCAGCCCAATGGCATCATTCTGGTGACCGGGCCAACCGGTTCGGGCAAGACCACCACGCTGTACACCACCCTCAAAAAACTGGCGACGCCGGAGGTCAACCTCTGCACCATTGAAGACCCGATCGAAATGGTCGAACCGGCGTTCAACCAGATGCAGGTCCAGCACAACATCGACCTGACCTTTGCCGCCGGCGTGCGCGCGCTGATGCGACAAGACCCGGACATCATCATGATCGGCGAGATCCGCGACCTCGAAACCGCCGAGATGGCAATTCAGGCGGCACTCACCGGGCACCTGGTGCTGTCGACATTGCACACCAACGATGCCCCGAGTGCCATCAGCCGCCTGCTGGAACTCGGCGTGCCGCATTACCTGATCAAGGCCACGGTACTCGGGGTCATGGCCCAGCGCCTGGTGCGTACGTTATGCCCTCACTGCAAGGCCCCCTTGACGTTGGGCGAAGACGATTGGCAAACCCTGACCCGGCCTTGGCAAGCGCCACTGCCGACCAATGCCCAGCGCGCCATCGGTTGCCTGGAATGCCGCGAAACCGGCTATCGCGGTCGCGCCGGGGTTTACGAAATCATGCAGCTGACGGATGGCATCAAAGCGCTGATCAACCCCGACACCGACTTGCTGGCGGTCCGGCGTCAGGCGTTCAAGGAAGGCATGCGCAGTTTGCGGTTGTCGGGGGCGCAGAAAGTAGCGGCGGGGTTGACCACGATTGAAGAGGTGTTGCGGGTGACACCGCAGAGTGAGCAGAAATAGGTTACAGATTGCGCTCGGATACTTCCCCCAAGTCGCATCCAAACCTTTTGCCCTACACTCTGGTCATCGCAACTCAATCCAGACTGGACAGGGACCGTTATGAGCATTGCACTGATTCTCTTCGTCGCGCTGGTCGTGGCCATTCTTTTCATGGGTTTCAAAGTGGTGCCCCAAGGGTTTGAATGGACGGTCGAACGCTTCGGCCGTTACACCAACACCCTCAAGCCAGGCCTGAGCATCATCATTCCGGTGATGGACCGCATCGGCCGCAAGATCAACGTGATGGAAAGCGTGCTGGACATTCCGCCCCAGGAAGTCATCACCGCCGACAACGCCACCGTGCAGATCGACGCCGTGTGCTTCTTCCAGGTGGTCAATACTGCCCAGGCCGCCTACGAGGTGAACAACCTCGAACATGCCGTGCGCAATTTGTTGCAAACCAATATCCGCACCGTGCTCGGGTCCATGGAGCTGGACGCGATGCTCAGCCAGCGCGACAACATCAACGAAAAACTGCTGCGCACCGTCGACGAAGCCACGGCGCCGTGGGGCATCAAGATCACCCGGATCGAGATCAAGGACATCAGCCCTCCCGCCGACCTGATGGCCGCCATGTCCGGCCAGATGAAAGCCGAGCGGATCAAGCGCGCACAGATTCTGGAAGCCGAAGGTTTGCGCGCTTCGGCGATCCTCACCGCCGAAGGCAAGAAACAGGCGCAGATTCTCGAAGCCGAGGGCAGTCGTCAGGCGGCGTTCCTCGAAGCCGAGGCCCGGGAACGTCAGGCCCAGGCCGAAGCCCAGGCCACCAAAGTGGTGTCCGAAGCCATCGCCGGCGGTAACGTGCAGGCGGTCAACTACTTCGTCGCACAGAAGTACATTGATGCCTTGGGCAAACTGGCCTCGGCCAACAACAGCAAAGTGATCCTGATGCCGCTCGAAGCCGGTTCGATGATTGGTGCAGTCGGCGGCATCGGCGAAATCGTCAAGGCCACCTTCGACGGCAAGAAAGGCTGAGGTCGCCGCCCATGGAACTGTTCTCGTTCTGGAGCTGGCTGGCCCTGGGTGCGCTGTTGCTGATCCTCGAGGTGTTCGGTGCCGGCGGTTATCTGCTGTGGATCGGCATGGCAGCCGCCGCCGTCGGCGTGCTGAAGTTCCTGATACCGGGTTTACCCTGGGAATGGCAGGTGCTGTTGTTTGCCGTTTTTTCGATCCTCACCGCCCTGTACTGGTGGAGACGTCAGCGCAGTGTGGTGCGGGCCAGCGATCAGCCGAACCTGAACCTGCGAGGGCAAGAGCTGATCGGCAAGGTGTTCGTGGTCACTGAAGCGATTGTCGATGGCCGCGGCAAGATCAAGGTCGCCGACGGTGTGTGGATGGCCCGAGGGCCTGATGCCGCGTCCGGCAGCCGTGTTCGGGTGATCGGGCAACAAGGGGCGATTTTACTGGTGGAGCGGGCCGACTAACGTCACGGAACTCGATTGGGTTATTGGCAATCAAAGGCCGCAGTTAAAACCCAGTGGAGTCACCTTTTATGCGTCTCAAACTTGCTGTCGCTACCGTCGCCGTGTTGTCCCTTCAAGTCGGTTCGGCGATGGCTGATGACAGCTTTTTGCGTAACGTCCTTACTTCCGGTGCCACCACCGGTACGTCCTACCTGACCTCCAGGGATCACAAGCTGATCGTCGCCGCCCAGGACGACGCCGGTAGCTTTGTCGCCAGTGACGGCGCCATTCGCGGCCCCTATCTGGAAGCCGCCATGCAGAAAGTCCGCGCTGAAAACCCTGGCCTGCAAGCCACGGACATGGAACTGGCGAACGCCATCCTGGCGAAGAATGCCATCGCCTCGAAGTAAGGTTCGTTGCTGAACAAAAAATGCCGCTCTAAATGAGCGGCATTTTTTCACCCCTGATTTGTCGGGGCGAGTGACTTCAGCGGTATTCATCCACCGGCACACACGCGCAAAACAGGTTGCGATCGCCGTAGACATTGTCCACACGGTTCACCACCGGCCAGTACTTATGGGCCTTGGTGTGTGCATCCGGCGTCACCGCCTGCTCGATGCTGTACGGCCGCTCCCAGACACCGGTGATGTCGGCCAGGGTATGCGGCGAACGCTTCAGCGGGTTGTCCTCCGCCGGCCAGTTGCCGTTCTGCACCTCGTTGATTTCCGCGCGAATGCTCAGCATCGCATCGATAAAACGGTCCAGTTCCGCCTTCGATTCACTCTCGGTCGGTTCGACCATCAACGTCCCCGGCACCGGGAATGACATGGTCGGCGCATGGAAGCCGTAGTCCATCAGGCGTTTGGCAACGTCTTCTTCGCTGATCCCGGTCAGCACCTTGAGCGGACGCAAGTCGAGGATACATTCGTGGGCCACGCGCTCGTTGCGCCCGGTGTAAAGCACCGGGAACGCCCCGGACAAATGCTGCGCCAGGTAATTCGCGGCGAGGATCGCCACCTCACTCGCATCCGCCAGTTGCGGCCCCATCATCGCGATGTACATCCAGCTGATCGGCAGAATGCTTGCACTGCCCCAAGGGGCTGCGCTTACCGCTCCGTTCCCCGGCAGCGGGCCATCGATCGGCACCACCGGGTGATTGGCGACAAACGGCGCCAGGTGCGCCCGGACACCAATCGGGCCCATCCCCGGCCCACCACCGCCGTGGGGAATACAGAAAGTCTTGTGCAGGTTCATGTGCGACACGTCGGCGCCGATGTCTGCCGGCCGCGCCAACCCGACTTGCGCGTTGAGGTTGGCGCCATCCATGTATACCTGACCGCCATGGCGGTGGATAACTTCACAGATCTCGCTGATGCCTTCCTCGTAGACCCCATGGGTCGAAGGATAAGTCGCCATCAGGCAGGCGAGTTTGTCCCCCGCCTCGATGGCCTTTTCTTTAAGGTCTTCCAGATCGACATTACCCGCCTCGTCGCACTCGACGATCACCACCCGCATCCCGGCCATTTGCGCCGAGGCCGGGTTGGTGCCGTGGGCCGAAGACGGGATCAGGCAGATATCCCGCGCGCCCTGATGACGGCTCTCGTGATATCTGCGGATTGCCAGCAACCCGGCGTACTCGCCCTGGGCGCCCGAGTTGGGCTGCATGCAGATTGCATCGAAACCGGTGATCGCGCAGAGCCAGCGTTCCAGTTCCTCGATCATCAAGGAATAACCCACCACCTGCTCTTTCGGCACGAACGGGTGCAGGTTGGCAAACTGCGGCCAGGTGATCGGGATCATCTCGCTGGTGGCATTGAGCTTCATGGTGCAGGAGCCCAGCGGGATCATCGACTGATTGAGCGCCAGGTCTTTGTTTTCCAGCTGCTTCAAGTAACGCAGCATTTCGGTTTCGCTGTGATGGGCGTTGAACACCGGATGACGCAGATAAGGCGTACTGCGCTGCAATCCTGCAGGAATGCCGGACGCCAGGGTCTCAGCATCCAGTTCCTCGACGTTGAGCCCATGATCGGCACCGAGAAACACATCGAACAGCTTCGCCACGGTGGTTTCGTCACTGGTTTCGTCGAGGCTCAGGCCCAACCGCCCGCGACCGAGAATGCGCAAGTTGATCTGCGCCGCCTGGGCACTTTCGATGATCGCGGTCTGAGTGCCACCGACCTCCAGGGTCAGCGTGTCGAAGAACTGTTGGTTCACACGTGTAACGCCATGGCGTTCCAGGCCGGCGGCGAGGATGCAGGTCAGCCGATGGACACGCTGGGCAATATTTTTGAGCCCTTCCGGACCATGGTAGACCGCATAGAAACTGGCGATATTGGCCAGCAGCACCTGGGCGGTGCAGATATTCGAGTTGGCCTTCTCCCGGCGAATGTGTTGCTCGCGGGTTTGCAGGGCCATGCGCAGGGCGACATTGCCGCGAGCATCTTTCGACACGCCGATGATCCGCCCGGGAATCGCCCGTTTGTACTCGTCGCGGCTGGCAAAAAACGCCGCGTGCGGGCCGCCGTACCCCATGGGCACGCCGAAGCGCTGGGATGAACCGAACACCACATCGGCGCCCAACTCTCCCGGCGGAGTCAGCAACAACAGGCTGAGCAGGTCGGTGGCGACGCAGGCCAAGGCTTGCTGAGCATGCAGATGATCGATCAGCGGATGCAGGTCGCGAATTTCGCCATGGGTGTCGGGATATTGCAGCAACGCGCCGAACACTTGATGCTGCTTCAAGTTATCCACAGCGTCGATGACCAGGTCGAAACCGAACCCTTCGGCCCGGGTCTGCACCACAGAAATCGTCTGCGGGTGACAGTTTTCGTCGACGAAGAACAGATTGCTTCTGGACTTGGCGACACGCTTGGCCAGCGCCATGGCCTCGGCGGCCGCCGTGGCTTCATCCAGCAGCGAGGCGTTGGCCAGTTCCAAGCCGGTCAGGTCGATGGTCAGTTGCTGGAAATTCAACAGCGCTTCGAGCCGGCCTTGGGCAATCTCCGGTTGGTAAGGCGTGTAAGCGGTGTACCAACCGGGATTTTCCAGAACGTTGCGCAGGATGACGGCTGGCGTGAGGGTGCCGTGATACCCCATGCCGATCAGGCTGGTCCAGACCTGGTTCTGTTCGGCGTAGCCGCGCAGTTTGGCCAGTGCGGCTACCTCATCGAGGGCCGGCGGCAGGTCCAGCGGTCGGTTCAGGCGGATTCCCGGCGGCACCGTCTGCTCGATCAACTCGACGCGGCTGCCAAGGCCCAGGCTGTCGAGCATCGCCTGCTGCTCGGCGGCATCGGGCCCGAGGTGGCGGCGCAGGAAGGTATTGGGGTCGCGTAACTGGCTCAAGGACGGCAACTGGGACATGACGGGCTCTCTCATGACTGGCGCTCAGCGTCGATGCAACTCGGTCAAACCAGCATAGCAGTCGATACCGGCACGGATGGCGTGGCGCTGTCGGTCAATCCGGATCATTATGCTCGGCGCCTACAAACGTTCGCTGATCGGGTATCCACATTTATGAGCCAACTGTCTTTCCTGCCCTTCTCCAAACCCACCATCGATGAAGCCACGATTGCCGCTGTCGGCGATGTGCTGCGCTCGGGCTGGATTACCAGCGGCCCCAAGGTGCAGGCTTTTGAAGCGCAACTCTCGGAATATTTCGGCGGGCGCCCAGTGCGTACGTTCAATTCCGGCACCTGCACCATGGAGATCGCATTGCGAATTGCCGGCGTCGGACCGGGTGATGAAGTGATCACCACGCCGATTTCCTGGGTGGCCACCGCCAACGTGATTCTGGAAGTTGGCGCCACGCCGGTGTTTGCCGACATCGACCCAGTCACCCGCAATATAGACCTGACGCAGCTTGAAGCAGCGATTACCCCACGCACCAAAGCCATCATCCCGGTGTTTCTCGCGGGACTGCCCGTGGACATGACGCGCCTTTACGCGATTGCAAAAAAGCATGGTTTGCGAGTGGTGGAAGATGCCGCCCAAGCATTGGGTTCGAGCTGGAACGGCCAGCGAATCGGTGCGACTGGCGATTTCGTGTCCTTCAGTTTCCAGGCGAACAAGAACGTCACCTGTTCAGAAGGCGGTTGCCTGGTACTGAACAACGCCGAGGAAGCGCGGCTGGCGGAAAAGTACCGCTTGCAGGGCGTCACCCGCAGCGGTTTCGACGGGCTGGACGTTGATGTGCTGGGCGGCAAGTTCAACATGACCGATGTCGCGGCAGCCATTGGCCTGGGGCAGTTTGCCCACATCGAAGCGATCACCGCTCATCGTCGTGAGCTGGCCAAACATTACTTCGCTTGCTTCGGCGAGGACTTCGAAGCGCAGTACGGTGCTCAACTGCCCCCGGCGGATTTCGAGAACAGCAATTGGCATTTGTTCCAACTGGTGCTCCCGGAACGCCAGGATGGCAAACCGGCACGGGCCACTTTCATGGAGCAGATGCAGGCACTGGGAGTGGGTATCGGCTATCACTACCCGCCGATCCACCTGCTGAGTCTTTACCGCGAACGCGGGTTCAAGGAAGGCATGTTCCCGGTCGCCGAACGGGTCGGACGACTGATCGTCTCGCTGCCGATGTTCACGGCCATGGATAAAGCGGATGTCGAGCGTTCGGTGGCTGCGGTGAAAGCCGTGTTGCGGACTTGATTCGGCCTTTGCAGGAGCTGCCGAAGACAGCTCCTGCAAAGCGGGCATTACTCGCCGATGGCGGCCTTGTAGGCCATCGGGTCGAGCAGCTTGTCCAGCTCAGAGGTATCGCTTGGCTCGAGTTTGAAGAACCAGCTGTCATAAGGCGCGCTGTTGACCAGTTCCGGGCTGTTGGCCAACTCTTCGTTGACGGCAATGACTGTGCCGGAGACCGGCGAGTAGATATCCGACGCAGCCTTGACCGACTCGACGACACCCGCCGCTTCACCGGCAGCGAACACTTTGCCGATCTCCGGCAACTCGACGAACACTACATCACCCAAGGCTTCCTGAGCATGGTCTGAAATACCCACTTTCACGCCGCCATCATGGTCTAGACGGGCCCATTCGTGACTTTCGGCAAAACGCAGGTCGACAGGGATTTCGCTCATGTTCTGTGTCCTCAAGAAAAATGTCGGCAGTCATTGACCGCCAAAAAAGGTTAGATCAAGGTTTTGCCATGGCGTACGAAGGTCGGCTTGACCACTCGAACCGGGTACCACTTGCCACGGATTTCCACTTCAGCGCGGTCGGCGGTGGCCGCCGGCACGCGCGCCAGTGCAATCGACTTGCTAAGCGTAGGAGAGAAACTACCACTGGTGATCTCCCCTTCGCCAACATCGGCGATGCGAACCACCTGATGCGCTCGCAAAACGCCACGTTCTTCAAGGACCAGACCGACCAGTTTGTGCTGCACGCCAGCGGCCTGCTCGGCCTCCAGGGCGGTACGGCCAAGGAACTGGCGCGTGGCCGGTTCCCAGGCAATGCTCCAGGCCATGTTGGAAGCCAATGGCGAAACGTCTTGATGAATATCCTGACCGTACAGGTTCATGCCGGCTTCGACCCGCAAGGTATCGCGCGCCCCGAGGCCGATCGGGGAAATTCCTGCGCCCACCAGATCGTTGAAAAACCCCGGCGCCTGATCGGCCGGCAGCACGATTTCCAGACCGTCCTCACCGGTGTAACCGGTGCGGGCGATGAACCAGTCACCGTCGGCCTGACCTTCGAAAGGTTTGAGCTGCTGGATCAACGTAGCGCGGGACTGGGTCACCAGTTCGGCAATCTTGTGCCGGGCGTGAGGGCCTTGAATGGCCAGCATCGCCAACTCGGAACGCTCGTTGAGCTGCACATCGAAGTCGCCGAGATGAGCCTGCATCCAGGCCAGGTCCTGATTGCGGGTGGAGGCGTTGACCACCAGCCGATATCCGTCATCGAGGCGATAGACGATCATGTCATCGACGATACCGCCGTGCTCGTTGAGCATGGCGCTGTACAAGGCACGGCCGGGGCTGTGCAGGCGCTCGACGTCGTTGGCCAGTAAGTATTGCAGCCAGGCCTTGGCCTGGGGGCCGTCGACATCGATCACGGTCATATGGGATACATCGAAAACCCCGCAATCGCGGCGCACCTGATGGTGTTCCTCGACCTGCGAGCCGTAATGCAGAGGCATATCCCAACCGCCAAAATCGACCATCTTCGCGCCGAGGGCGAGATGAAGGTCATACAGAGGCGTGCGCTGTCCCATGGGTTTCTCCTTCCGGGCGTGGCGAAGGTGCGGACAGCCGCTGTACGGGGTGAAATGCCTTGAAATAAAGGCTTTCAGCCGATTTCAGCAACCCGGTCTGAAAGACGGACCGCACCGAATGCCGCGCATTGTAGCCGCAAGGTGTAGGACTGACACCTAGCCGTTTCGATGCGCCGACCTTCTGATTAATCCGATGACCGGCAACAGCCCGACCAGAACCAGGGTCAGTGCCGGCAACGAGGCCCTCGCCCACTCGCCTTCGCTGGTCATTTCAAAGATCCGCACCGCCAGCGTGTCCCAGCCGAACGGGCGCATCAGCAGGGTCGCGGGCATTTCCTTGAGCACGTCGACGAACACCAGCAACGCAGCGCTCAACGTGCCCGGAAGCAGCAGCGGCAGATACACTTTGAAAAACAGTCGTGGCCCACTGACGCCAAGGCTACGTGCTGCTTCGGGCAAAGAAGGCCGTATACGCGCCAGGCTGCTTTCCAGCGGCCCGTAAGCCACGGCGATGAATCGCACCAGATAGGCCAGCAACAACGCCGACAGACTGCCCAGCAGCAACGGTTTGCCCGCGCCGCCAAGCCAGCCCGACAGCGGAATCACCAGTTCGCGATCCAGATAACTGAACGCCAGCATGATCGATACCGCCAATACCGAGCCCGGCAGTGCGTAGCCGAGGTTGGCCAGGCTGATGCCGGAACGGATCGCCCGGGTCGGTGCCAATCGACGGGCAAACGCCAGCAGCAGCGCGACGCTGACAGTAATCAACGCCGCCATGCCGCCCAGGTACAGGGTGTGCACGATCAACCCGGCATAACGTTCGTCCAGATCAAAGCGCCCGCGTTGCCAGAACCACACCAGCAGTTGCAGCACAGGAATGACGAAGGCGCAGGCGAACACCAGACCACACCAGCTCATCGCCGCCAGCGCCTTGACCCCATGCAGGTGATACAGCGCCTTGACCCGCGGCCGTTCGTTGCCCGCCCGGTTGGCGCCGCGGGCACGGCGTTCGCCATATAACACCACCATCACCACTAACAGCAGCAGGCTGGCCAGTTGCGCGGCGGTGGAGAGACTGAAAAAGCCGTACCAGGTCTTGTAAATGGCGGTGGTGAACGTATCGAAGTTGAACACCGACACCGCACCGAAATCCGCCAGGGTTTCCATCAGCGCCAACGCCACCCCCGCGCCGATCGCCGGGCGAGCCATGGGCAACGCCACTCGCCAGAACGCCTGCCACGGGGATTGCCCAAGGACTCGCGCCGCTTCCATCAGGCCTTTGCCCTGAGCCAGAAATGCAGTGCGCGCCAACAGGTAAACGTAGGGATAGAAAACCAGCACCAGCACCAGAATCACGCCGCCGGTGGAACGCACTCGCGGCAGCCTCAGACCACTGCCGAACCATTCGCGCAACAGGGTTTGCACCGGCCCGGCGAAATCCAGCAGGCCTACAAAGACAAAGGCCAGCACGTAGGCAGGAATCGCGAACGGCAGCATCAACGCCCAGTCCAGCCACCGCCGCCCCGGGAACTCACAGAGGCTGGTGAGCCAGGCGAGGCTGACGCCCAACAGCGTCACGCCGATGCCAACGCCGACGACCAGCGTGAGGGTATTGCCCAGCAGCCGCGGCATCTGCGTACCCCACAGGTGGGACCAGATCTGCTGATCGATGGTTTGCCAGGAAAGAAGCAGGACGCTCAGGGGCAGCAGGACCAGCGCAGCGATGGCGAAGACCAGGGGATACCAGCGGCGTTGGGCGGGGTGGGCCAAGGAAAAGCTCTCGGGTAAATCAACGAAGTGTATGCAAACCGCAAAAAGATCGCAGCCTACGGGAGCTCCTACGTCGGGATGGTATTTACCCGGTAGGAGCTGCCGCAGGCCGCGATCTTTTGATCTTTAAAGCAGCAGACTCAGTTCCAGCCGACCCGATCCATCATCCGAATCGCTTCAGCCTGACGCTTGCCGGCGATTTCCACTGGCAAGGTATCGGCCACGAACTTGCCCCAGCTCGCGACTTCACCCGAAGGCGGAACGGCAGGGTTGGCCGGGAACTCCTGGTTCACGTCAGCGAAAATCTTCTGCGCTTCAGGCGTGGTCATCCACTCCACCAGCGCCTTGGCGGCTTCCGGGTGCGGTGCATGTTTGGTCAGGCCGATACCCGACAGGTTGACGTGCACGCCACGGTCGCCTGATTCGGCCAGAACAGTTTCACCGGCAGGTCCGGCTTCTGCTTGTGCAGACGGCCATAGTAGTAAGTGTTGACGATGCCGACGTCGCACTGACCGGCATTGATCGCTTCCAGCACGGCGATGTCGTCGGAGAACACGTCGGTGGACAGGTTGTTGACCCAGCCTTTGAGGATCTTCTCGGTTTTCTCGGCGCCATGGACTTCGATCATGGTGGCGGTCAGGGACTGGTTGTAGACCTTCTTCGCCGTGCGCAGGCACAGGCGGCCTTCCCACTGTTTGTCGGCCAGCGCCTCGTAGGTGGTCAGCTCACCGGGTTTCACCCGGTCGGTGGAGTAGGCGATGGTCCGCGCCCGCAGGCTCAGGCCGGTCCAGGCATGGGAGGATGCGCGGTATTGCAGCGGGATGTTGGCGTCGATCACCTTGGAGGTGAACGGCTGGAGGATGCCCATCTGCTCGGCCTGCCAGAGGTTGCCGGCATCGACGGTCAGCAGCAGGTCGGCAGTGGCGTTTTCGCCCTCGGCCTTGATCCGCTGCATCAACGGCGCTTCCTTGTCGGTGATGAACTTCACCTGTACGCCGGTTTTCTGGGTGTAGGCATCGAAGACCGGTTTGATCAGCTCATCGATACGCGAGGAGTAAACCACCACCGCGTCGGCAGCCTGGGCGGCGGTGCTGCCTATCAGGGTCAGGGCCAGTGCGGTCAGTAGACGCTTGGGTGCCAACATGGAAGCGGTCTCTCGAAATGGGAAGTGAGGCCAAATGATAAGGACTCACATTTCGCTTCTCAATCGAACACTGGGCGGAGGAGTTACCAGATGTTGCACAATCGAATGAATCACAATGTGGCGAGTGGGCTTCAGGCCTTGGCCAACGCCGGCAAATCCCCAATCAACCCAAGCGCTTCGCGCACGAACAACGCCTTGGCCTCGGGCATCTGGTCGACCATCTTCAATCCGGTATTGCGCAACCAGCGCACCGGCAACGGATCGGCCTGGAACAGCCGTTCGAACCCTTCCATCGCCGCCATCAACGCCAGGTTGTGGGGCATGCGCCGACGCTCATAGCGACTGAGCACTTTCACATCCGCCAATCGCTCACCGCGCGCGGCCGCTTGCAGCAGCACTTCGGCCAGCACTGCGGCATCGAGGAAACCGAGGTTCACGCCCTGTCCGGCCAGCGGATGGATGGTGTGGGCCGCGTCGCCGATCAGCGCCAGACCTTCTGCCACGTAACGCTTGGCATGACGCTGACGCAGCGGCACGCAAAGACGCGGGTCGGCGCTGAGCACCGTGCCGAGGCAGCCTTCAAAGGCCCGCTCCAGCTCCTTGCAGAAGCTTTCGTCGTCCAGCGCCATCAGGCGTTCGGCTTCGCTCGGCGTGGTCGACCAGACAATCGAGCACCAATCCTGCTGACCGTCACGTTCTAGCGGTAGAAACGCCAGCGGGCCGTTGTCGGTGAAACGCTGCCACGCGGTCATTTGATGCGGTTTGGAACAGTGCACACTGGTGACGATCGCGTGGTGCATGTAATCCCATTCGCGGGTCGCAACGCCGGTCAGGCGCCGCACCGCCGAGTTGGCGCCATCCGCCGCGATCACCAACGGTGCCCGCAAGGTGCGGCCATCGGCCAGGGTCAGCAGCCAATCGTCACCGGAACGGCGCATCTGCTCCAGACGCGCATTGGCCAGCATCCCGAGGTCGCAGTCGTGCAGCCGGTCGAGCAAGGCGTCCTGAACCACACGGTTCTCGACGATATGCCCGAGTACGTCGGCATGTACGCTGGTCGCCGAGAAATGGATCTTCCCGGTGCCGCTGCCATCCCAGACGTGCATGTCGGTGTAAGGACTGCTGCGCCGGTTGGCGATGCCGTCCCACACGCCCAGGCGTTCGAGTATTCGTTGGCTGGCCGCCGACAGGGCGCTCACCCGCGGCTCGAACGGCGCTTGGCCATCGAAGGGTTTGACGCTCAAAGGGCTGCCGTCCAGCAGCAGGACTTCAAGCCCGCTGTTTTGTAACGCCAGCGCCAGGGCACTGCCGACCATTCCGGCCCCGACAATCAGCAGATCTGCGCGCATTTCCATGCTTTAGGCCTGTCTCTCTTGCGGCTTGAGCCGCAGGTAAAGGGTTCTCTCGACGCGCGTCACCGAAGTGCTCGCGTCGTCATGAATATTGATGTGCAGGTGCGCCCGCTTAAACATCGGGACGTGTACCCAGGCCCATGGCCTGCCGGGCGAACCAGCGCTTGGCCGGCGGCAGCAGATCGAGACCGAGCAGGCCGATGTTGCGCCCCAGGGAAACCAGCGGCTGGGTGCTGCCAAACAACCGGGTGACCTGATCGGAGAAGCCCACGGTCAGGTTCTGGTCCAGACGCTGGCGCTCGCGATAAGCCTGCAACGTGGTGAAATCGCCGAGCGCGGTCTCGCTGCTCAGCAAGGTGTCGGCCAAGGCCTGGGCATCGCGCAGGGACAGGTTGAAGCCTTGTCCGGCAATCGGGTGCAGGCTGTGCGCGGCGTTGCCGAGGATCGCCAGATGTGGGCGGACTTGCTCCTCGGCTTCGATCAGCGACAGCGGATATAAATTGCGGGCGCCGACCTGTTTCAGCGTGCCGAGGCGATAACCGAACACGCCCTGCAACTCGTTGAGAAAGCTGCGGTCATCAAGGGCCGCCAACCGTTGCGCGTCCATGCCCAGACGGGTCCAGACCAGGGCGCAGCGGTTTTCCGGCAGCGGCAACAAAGCCATTGGGCCGTCGTCAGTGAAGCGTTCGAAGGCCATGCCGTTGTGCGCTTCGCTCGGAGTGATGTTGGCGATCAGCGCGCTCTGGTTGTACGGGCGCTTCTTGATGCCGATCCCCAACTGTTCACGCAGGCCCGAACGGCCGCCATCGGCCAACACCGCGAGGTCGCATTCCACCAGGGTTTCATCGTTGAGCGTCAGGCGATAGCCGTCGGTCAGCGGCTCCATGGCGGTGACTTCCGCCGGGCAACGCCAACTGATCACATCCTTGTCCAGACTGTGCCAGAGGCATTGGCCGAGCCAGGCGTTTTCCACCACATAACCCAGTGCTGGAACGCCCTCTTCCATCGCCGACAACCGCGCCGTGGAAAAACGCCCACGGTCGGAGACATGAATCTGCTTGATCGGCTCGGCGCGGCGAGAGATTTCCTGCCACACGCCCAGCCGTTGATAAATCTGCCGGGCGCCGAACGACAGCGCTGAAGAGCGAGCGTCATAGCTCGGTTGGTACGTATCGCCGGGGGCAAAGGGTTCGATCAGCACGATCTTCCAGCCACGGGCCTTGGCCCCGGCCTGTAACGCCAACGCAAGGCTGGCGCCAACCAGGCCGCCGCCGATGATTGCCAGATTGACTCGACTCATGCCGCTTGTGTCCGTGCGGCGGCCATCAAGGCCTCGATCTCGGCGACCGTTTTCGGCACGCCGTTCGTCAGGATTTCACAACCGGTTTTGGTGACCACCACGTCGTCCTCGATGCGCACGCCAATGCCGCGCCATTTCTTCGCCACGCTCTGGTTGTCCGGGGCAATGTAGATGCCCGGCTCGACCGTCAGCGCCATGCCGACTTCCAGCACGCGCCATTCGCCGCCGACCTTGTACTCGCCGACATCATGCACATCCATGCCCAGCCAGTGGCCGGCGCGGTGCATGTAGAACGCCTTGTAGGCTTCGCTGGCGATCAGTTCATCGACCTCGCCCTGCAACAGGCCCAACTTCACAAGGCCCGCGGTAATGACGCGAACCGTGGCTTCATGCGCCTGATTCCAGTGTTTGTTCGGTGCGATTTCGGCAAACGCCGCTTCCTGGGAAGCCAGCACCAGCTCGTAGATCGCCTTCTGTTCCGGTGAATACTTGCCGTTGACCGGCCAGGTGCGGGTGATGTCGCTGGCATAGCAGTCGATCTCGCAACCGGCGTCGATCAGCACCAGATCGCCATCTTTGAGCACCGCGTCATTCTGCTGGTAATGCAGGATACAGCTGTTGCGCCCGGCGGCGACGATCGAACCATAGGCCGGCATCTTCGCCCCGCCCTTGCGGAACTCGTAGTCGAGCTCGGCTTCGAGGCTGAACTCATGCAAACCGGCACGGCTGGCCTGCATCGCCCGGATATGCGCCTGGGCGGAAATCCGCGCGGCTTCGCGCATCACCTTCACTTCTGCCGCCGATTTATACAGGCGCATGTCGTGCAGCAGATGATCCAGGGCAACGAATTCGTTCGGCGGCTGGGCACCGAGATTCGCCTTGGAGCGGATCACGTTGATCCAGTCCATCAGGTGCCGATCGAATTCCGGATTGCTGCCCATGGCCGAATACACCCGGTCGCGGCCTTCGATCAGGCCCGGCAGGATGTCGTCGATGTCGGTGATGGGGAAAGCGTCGTCGGCGCCGAAGTCGCGGATCGCGCCTTCCTGGCCGGCGCGCAGGCCGTCCCACAGCTCACGCTCGGCATTGCGTTCACGGCAGAACAGGATGTATTCGCCATGTTCGCGACCGGGAATCAAAACGATAACGGCCTGAGGCTCGGGAAAGCCGCTGAGGTACTGGAAGTCGCTGTCCTGACGGTAAACGTGCTCGACGTCACGGTTGCGAATGGCAACCGCAGCGGCGGGCAGAATGGCGATGCTGTTGGGTTCCATCTGCGCCATCAAGGCCTTGCGGCGACGGCTGTATTCCGATTTCGGGATATGAATCATGGGCAGATGGCTTTTCCTGGCTCGCGATTAATGCAACGACGGTTTGGCGGCTGCTTCGTCGGTTTTCTTGGTTTCAGTGAACAGCAGCAACGGTGCGACGCGCAGGTACTCCATGACTTCCATGTAGTCGCTTTCGCCGTCGTCGGACTCTTCCAGGGCGTCTTGCACCTGAGAAATGGCGGCCAGATCCTGCAGCACTTCAGTCGCTTCAGCGCTGAGGGCATATTCGCGACGGGTCAGGCCGAAGCCAGTGAGGAAGCCCTGGCACCACTGGCCCAGCGCGGCTGCGCGCTCGGTGAGCGGCGCGTCGTCGCTCGGCAGCAGCAGAACAACGGTCATGTCGTCGCTGGTAAGCTCGCCCATGACCATCTCTTGCAGGCCGATCAAGGCGTTGCGAACGTTGTCTTGCGGCTCGCCTTCGAGCAGCTCGGCGGCGTCTGCCAGCCAGCTGTCGGCATCGAAACCGGCACCGGCGCAGCTACGGCCGAGCAGCAGGCCGTGCAACTCGGCAGGCGAGACGGGATGGCCGCTGGTACTCAGCAGGGTGGCGAAGGCTTGGTACGGAGAATTCTGAATGGGCATGGGTAGCTAGGCGCCAGACGGCGCTATGTCTAGAATGAAGGCCTTGTATCCTACATCGACAGACTCGCCAAGACTATTAAAGGCTGTCCGCCAGCTACCTCCCATCAGACGAACACGTGGACACAATGGAAGACACCGACCTGCAAGCGCTGATGGCCAGACTCGAGCTGCTGATTACCCGAGTCGAGCAACTAAAGAGTCAAAACGCACTCTTACTAGCTCAAGAAAAGACCTGGCGCGAGGAACGCGCGCAGCTCATTGAAAAAAATGAAATCGCCCGGCGTA
>Ga0182007_10000286_pt1 | contig 33489 bp, 28 predicted proteins | sample Sormic07211113_1_FD_123023 | JGI IMG/M metagenome (GOLD analysis project Ga0182007, IMG submission 123023) | Rhizosphere microbial communities from Sorghum bicolor, Mead, Nebraska, USA - 072115-113_1 MetaG | ecosystem: Host-associated > Plants > Roots > Rhizosphere | place: USA: Nebraska...
CATCCCCCTACGAATCCCTCGATTCAAAAAAACTCCACGAAGCCGCCGAGCGCGCCCTCGACCACTACCTCAACCCCGCCGCCCAAATCATGGCCACCACCCACGAACCCGAGCCCATGTACTTCGCCAACCCGAAGTACAACACCGAAGCCCTGCTGGCCAACGCCAGCGAAACACTCGGCTCGGCCACCCTCATGCTCAACAATTTCGCAGCGTTGCTGGAGACCTCACATCGCAAGACCCTGCTGGGCATTGCGCAAGTGGTCATGCTCGGTGAACTGGCGGTGAACCAGGCACTGGATCCACCAGCCTCCGCTCACCGAAACTTGCGCACAGCAACTGTAGGCTAAGCTTTCAACAGCTTATTGCTCACGATGCTCGCGTCTGCAGGTTTGGGTTTTTTCTGGAGAGCGTCTGCAACAGCTATTTCAGACAGGTCCAGATCATTCACGCAGGACTGACGCGATGACCGAGCCCCTTCTCAGTTTCGAAGCACTTAAACGCGCCGCTGCCGCCGGCGAGATCGATACCGTGCTGGTGTGCATGGTCGATATGCAGGGGCGACTGGTCGGCAAGCGCTTCCAGGTCGAATTTTTCATCGACAGCGGCCACGAAGAAACCCACTGCTGCAATTACCTGCTGGCCGACGACATCGACATGGAGCCGGTGCCGGGTTACGCCGCTGCCAGTTGGAGCAAAGGCTATGGCGACTTTGTGCTCAAACCCGACATGTCCACGTTACGGCGTGTGCCGTGGCTGGAATGCACGGCGCTGGTGCTCTGCGATGTGCTCGATCATCACCATAGAAAAGACCTGCCCCACAGCCCGCGAGCGATCCTGACAAAACAGGTCGAGCGCCTGCGCGAGCGTGGCTATACCGGCATGTTCGCCTCTGAGCTGGAGTTCTATCTGTTCGATGAGAGCTATGAGGCGATCCACGAGCGCAATTACCACCAGCCGAAGACCGCCGGCCATTACATCGAGGACTACAACATCCTGCAGACCACCCGTGAGGAACCGGTGTTGCGGGCGATTCGCAAGCACCTGCAGGCATCCGGTATTCCCGTGGAAAACTCCAAGGGCGAATGGGGGCCGGGGCAGGAAGAAATCAACATCCGTTATGCCGATGCCATGACCATGGCCGACCACCACGTCATCATCAAGCACGCCTGCAAAGAGATCGCGCAACTGCAAGGCAAGGCGATCACGTTCATGGCCAAGTGGCGCTATGACGCGGCCGGTTCCAGCAGCCACATCCACAATTCGCTGTGGGACAAGAACGGCAAAAAGTCACTGTTCTTCGACTCCAAGGCCGAGTTCGGCATGTCGAAGTTGATGCGCTCGTGGGTCGCCGGGCAGCTCAAATACGCCAATGACGTCACCTGTTTTCTCGCGCCCTACATCAATTCGTACAAGCGCTTTCAGGCCGGCACCTTCGCGCCGACGCGGGCGGTCTGGAGCCGGGACAATCGCACCGCCGGCTTTCGTTTGTGCGCTGAGGGCAGCAAATCCATCCGCATCGAATGCCGCATCGGCGGTGCCGACCTCAACCCCTATCTGGCCTTCGCCGCGTTGATCGCCGCAGGCCTGGCCGGGATCGACGAGAAGCTCGAACTCGCGGCACCGTTCGAGGGCGATGCCTATGTCGATGAGCATTTGCCTGAAGTGTCGAAAACCCTGCGCGAGGCCTGCGCCGCCCTCAAGGCGTCGAGCATGTTGCGCGAGGCGTTCGGTGATGAAGTGATCGACCACTACGTGCACACCGCCGACTGGGAACAGAAAGAGTACGACCGACGGATAACCGACTGGGAACTGCAGCGCGGCTTCGAGCGCTATTGAGCACGCCATGACTGAGACCGTTCAACTTATCTCCCCGGTCGATGGCCGGGTCTATGCCGAACGCCGCCGTGCCGATGCGGTACAGATCGAGCAAGCCCTGACGGCGGCCGAAACCGCCCAGGCGCAATGGAAACGCCGACCTCTGAGCGAGCGTGCCGCGTTTTGCAGCGCTGCCGTGGACGCGATGCTGGCGATGAAGGATGAGATCGTGCCGGAATTGGCCTGGCAGATGGGCCGCCCGATACGCTTCGGCGCTGGCGAACTGCGCGGTTTCGAAGAACGTGCCCGGCATATGATCGCCATTGCGCCTGAAGCGTTGGCAGCGATAGAGCCCACGCCTGTCGCGGGTTTTCGGCGCTATATCAAACGCGAGCCGCTGGGTACGGTGCTGGTCGTCGCGCCGTGGAATTATCCGTATTTGACGGCGGTGAATACGATCATCCCGGCGCTGATGGCGGGCAACAGCGTGATCCTCAAACACGCCACTCAAACGCTGCTGGTCGGGGAGCGTTTCGCTGAAGCCTTTCGCCGCGCCCATCTGCCCGAAGGCCTGTTCCATAACCTGCTGCTCAGTCATGTCTATGCGGCGGCGATCATTACCTCCGGACGGGTGCAGCAGGTGAACTTCACCGGTTCTGTCAGCGGCGGCGAGGCCATGGAACACGCGGCCGTCGGAGGTTTCCTCGGCGTGGGGCTGGAGCTTGGCGGCAAAGACCCGGCCTACGTCCGGGCAGACGCCAACCTTGAGCATGCGGTGGAAAACCTGGTGGACGGCAGCTTCTTCAACTCCGGGCAGAGCTGCTGCGCCGTCGAACGGATTTATGTCGATGAAAAAATCTACCCGGCCTTTGTCGAACGCTTCGCTGCCCTGACCCGCCAATACGTGCTGGGCAACCCGCTGGACGAAGCCACCACCCTCGGGCCAATGGTCACACCGGGCGCCGCTGAGTTCGTTCGCAAGCAGATCGCCGATGCCCAGGCACAAGGGGCCAGGGCGCTGATCGATCCAAAGGACTTCGCTGCCGGCCCGCCGGGCAGCGCCTACCTCGCGCCGCAGGTGTTGGTGGACGTCACTCATCAAATGGCGGTGATGCGCGAGGAAAGCTTCGGCCCGGTGGTGGGCATCATGCCGGTGGCCAGCGACGACGAAGCCATCGCCTTGATGAACGACAGCGAGTTCGGGCTCAGCGCCTCGATCTGGACGCAAGACCTGGCCGCCGCCGAACGCATCGGCAACGAGATCGCCACCGGTACCGTGTTCATGAATCGCTGCGATTACCTGGACCCGGCCCTGGCCTGGACCGGGGTGAAGAACAGCGGGCGCGGCGTAACGCTGTCGCGCCTGGGCTATGAGCACCTGACCCGAGCCAAATCCTTCCACTTGCGCCACGAGATTTGAGCCATGAGCCTGACCGCGAACTGGAACTACCCCACGAGCATCCGCTTCGGTGTCGGCCGTATCGCCGAACTGGCGGAAGTATGCCGCAGCCAAGGTATCCAGCGACCGTTGCTGGTCACCGACAGCGGCCTGGCACGTGCCCCGATCACCACGGCGGCGCTGGAATCCTTGCGCGCCGCCGGCCTCGGTGTCGCGTTGTTCTGCGACCTCAAGCCCAACCCCGTTGAAGCCAACCTGGCCGGTGGGCTCGACGCCTGGCGTGCCGGCAACCATGACGGCGTGGTGGCGTTCGGCGGTGGCAGCGGCCTGGACATGGGCAAGCTCATCGCGTTCATGAGCGGCCAGACCCGACCGGTGTGGGATTTCGAAGACATCGGCGACTACTGGACACGCGCCGACGAAAGCCGCATCGCCCCAGTCATCGCGGTGCCAACCACCGCGGGCACCGGCTCCGAGGTCGGCCGTGCGGCGGTGATCATCGACGAGCACACGCACACCAAACGCATCATTTTCCACCCGAAGATGATGCCGAAGGTGGTCATCAGCGACCCCGCCCTTACCGTCGGCATGCCGGCCAAGGTCACCGCCGGCACCGGCATGGACGCGTTTTCCCATTGCCTGGAATCGTACTGCGCTCCCGGCTTTCATCCCATGGCCGAAGGCATTGCGGTGGAAGGCATGCGCCTGGTGGCCAATGCCCTGGTGCGGGCAGTGCACACGCCTTCCGACCTCGACGCGCGCGCGCAAATGCTGGCGGCGGCGGCGATGGGCGCCACCGCGTTCCAGAAAGGTCTGGGAGGAATGCACGCCCTCTCGCATCCGGTGGGCGCCCTGTACGACACCCATCACGGCATGACCAATGCCACGTTCATGCCCTATGTGCTGAAGTTCAATCGCCCGGCCATTGAGGAGCGCATCACCCGTCTGGCGGCGTATCTGCGCCTGCCCTCCCCGGGCTTCGACAGTTTTATGGCCTTCGTCCTCAAACTGCGCAAGGACATCGGCGTGCCGCATACGCTGGTGGAGCTGGGGGTGGATGATCAGCAGGCCGACCTGATCGCGGATATGGCGATTGTCGACCCCTGCGCTGGCGGTAATCCGCTGCCATTGACACGAAATGGCGCGGCAGAAATTTTCGAAGCGGCTTACCACGGCCGTCTTTAGAGCTCAGCAATCTGCCTTTTTGGGTACACATCACACTTATGTGATTTTGATATCAGCGCCATCAAGCTTCTGGTATCCATTGGGCTGGCATACCGGAAAAATCTCGAACTCAGACCGTATCGCTGAATCCAATGTGTAGGCCAACGGAGGTAAGCGAAATGAACAATGATGACCGTGTCAACGACGTCGAATCAGAAACAACCTCGAACACCCCACCCACCGATCCGTCTGATGAACCCATCGATGTGGTCGACACAGAGCTTGAGGACAGCAACGTTGAAGATGCCACTGCGACTCGAACCCAGAAGCAGGAAGCTGAAGAGCGCAGCCGAAAAATAGCCGAGATCGAACGCAAGGTGGCGGATGGCAATTAGAAAAAAACACGCGCCTCATCAGGTTCAGGGCACAGGCGAATGACAGAGGGCAATGAGTTCTCCGATACTGTCGCGCAAATGCAGTGCAATGAGAACCGAAATGAAAACCCATTGTGAAATAAGTGATGTCCCTGAGCCGAAAACCCGGCGTAACAGCAACCTTCACCACGCTACCCGTCTGCAGCAGGCGGTAACAGCATGATCGAGGTCACCGAGGTTTCCATTGCCGAGCTGCGTGCCGCGCTCGAATCCGGCCGGACCACGGCGGTTGAGCTTGTGCAGGCCTATCTCGCCCGGATCGACGCCTACGATGGCGCTGACACGCCCACCGCCCTCAACGCGGTGGTGGTGCGCAACCCCGATGCGCTCAAAGACGCGCAGGCGTCCGATGCCCGTCGGGCCAAGGGCGAAACGCTAGGCCCGCTCGACGGTATCCCCTACACGGCCAAGGACAGTTATCTGGTGAAGGGGCTGACCGCCGCCTCTGGAAGTCCCGCCTTCGCCAACCTGATCGCTTATCGCGATGCGTTCACCATCGAACGGCTTCGCGCCGCCGGGGCGATATGCCTGGGCAAGACCAATATGCCGCCAATGGCCAACGGCGGGATGCAGCGCGGGGTGTATGGCCGTGCCGAGAGTCCGTACAACGCCGACTACCTCACCGCCCCTTTCGCTTCGGGCTCTTCGAACGGCGCCGGTACCGCAACCGCCGCCAGTTTCTCGGCATTTGGCTTGGCGGAAGAAACCTGGTCGAGCGGACGTGGCCCTGCCTCGAACAATGGCCTGTGCGCCTATACGCCTTCGCGTGGGGTGATCTCGGTGCGCGGCAACTGGCCGTTGACGCCGACGATGGACGTGGTCGTGCCGTTCGCCCGGACGATGGCGGACCTGCTCGAGGTGCTCGATGTGGTGGTGGCCGATGATCCCGACACACGCGGTGATCTATGGCGGATGCAACCTTGGGTGCCAATTCCGAGTGTCGCTTCGGTGCGCCCCGCTTCCTACGGATCGCTGGCCGCGAAAAGCGATGCGCTGAAAGGAAAGCGCTTCGGCGTGCCTCGTATGTACATCAACGCCGATCCCGACGCGGGCACCAGCGATGCGCCTGGCATCGGTGGGCCGACGGGCCAGCGCATCAACACCCGCCCTTCCGTGATCGGGCTCTGGGAGCAGGCGCGCAAGGCACTCGAAGCGGCCGGCGCTGAAGTGCTCGAGGTCGATTTCCCGCTGGTTTCCAATTGCGAGGGTGATCGTCCTGGGGCGCCAACGGTGTTTAACCGGGGCCTGGTGTCCAAAGAGTTCCTGCACCATGAGTTGTGGGATCTGACGGCCTGGGCGTTCGATGATTTTCTGCGAGCCAACGGCGATCCAAAACTCAATCGCCTGGTCGACGTGAACGGGCCGCTGATTTTCCCCCACGACCCGGGGACGCTGCCCAACCGCGAGGGCGATCTTGCCGCGGGCATGGACGAGTACGTGCGGATGGCCGAACGCGGTATTACGCCGTGGGATCAGATCGACACGCTGCCGGATGGATTGCGCGGGCTGGAACAGACCCGTCGAATCGATCTGGAGGAATGGATGGATCGGCTGGGGCTCGACGCGGTGATTTTCCCGACGGTAGCCGACGTTGGGCCGGCGAATGCCGATGTCGATCCGGCGTCTGCCGATATCGCGTGGAGTAACGGGGTATGGGTTGCCAACGGCAATCTCGCCATCCGCCACCTGGGCGTTCCCACGGTCACGGTGCCGATGGGCGTCATGCCGGACATCGGCATGCCCGTCGGGCTGACATTTGCCGGTCGCGCCTATGACGACTCGACGCTGCTTCGCCTGGCTTCGGCGTTCGAGTCGACGGGGACGAAACGCTTGATCCCACCGCGCACCCCGCCCTTGTCGGGTAGCCAAAAATAGAAAGATCGCAGGTTCCTGCAGAGGTTGAGTACCCTCGTACCCATGCCCTGTAGGAGCCTGCGATCTTTCGGCCATTCATGCGAAAACCGGCAACAGTGTTTGTCCAGTCGGCCGCTATTTGAAAGACGTTCAGACACCTAACATCGTCTCTACCCAGTGAGCCAATAGCGTCAGTATCCATTAGCTCACGAGGTAGTCACTCGAAAATCCGAGATGAGTTTTACGATCATCTCGGCCCCCGAGTAAACCTTGGACGATACGGTGAAGATAATGAAAACTTTAAAAATTGCGGTTCTTCTGGCACTTGCCGGTATAGGCGCACACGCCTTTGCAGACGATGGCCATTCAATTAACGCGACCAGCAAAACACCTGTTGAGATCTACACGTACGAAACGAAGCTCGACATTAAGAAAGTCATTTACCTCTCAGAGATTCCGGACGAGTGCAAACCGGTTCCGGTGCAAATGACCTATGAAGACTCTCACAATCAACGGCATATCATGCAATATCAAGTGATGGGCACTGGATGTTCAAACGGTTGAGTACCGTGCGGACGATGGAGGGTCGACACTCCATGCCTGTGGTGCAACCCACTCAATAACTGATATTTTTTCCCGAACCTACGATTTTTTCATCGGATGCCAACATGCCCGGGATGTGATGTTTAAGAAACTCCACCCAAGTCTTTGTCTTCGCATCCACGAATTTTCGTGATGGGTAGATTGCAAATAGATTCAACTCTTCAAGCCGATACTCCGGCAACACGCGCACTAACGTGCCGGCCCTGAGACCATTGACCGCAGAAGCAATCGGCTGAATACCGATGCCCATCCCGTTTGTTATCGCAACGGTCATTCCATCAGCCGTATTGATGTGAAAGGGAGACAATGGGACGTTGATTGACTCCACGCCTTCAGGCCCCTCAAATGCCCAGTGTTCAACCGGCATTACCGTATTAACAATCCTCAAACAATCATGTGTACCAAGAGAACCCGGAGAGTCCGGGATTCCGCGTTTCTTCAGATAAGCAGGCGAAGCGCAGAGAATGCTGTAAGTGATGCCAAGCCGCTTAGCGACAAACCCTGAATCGGGCAGATCCCGCGCTAAAACAATCGACATGTCATACCCTTCCTCAAGCAAGTCAGGTAGCCGATTGGACAGCGTCAAATCAAACATGACCGAGGGATGAGTCTCTCTGTATTTGGCAATGGTATCGATCACATAGTGATTACCGATGGCTGACATGGCATGAATTTTCAGCCTGCCCACGGGCCGGGTGTGAGCGCTCCCGGCTTCCTCATCGGCTTCACGTACCTCGTCAAGAATCCTCTCGCATCGTTGCAAATAGCGCGCACCGGCTTCGGTCAGCGCCAGGCGTCGGGTGGTGCGGTTAATCAGACGGGTTTGAAGCCTGGTCTCGAGGCTGGAAACGGCTTTGGAGACGTTGGTTGTCGTGGTGTCCAATAGCTCGGCTGCCGCGGTAAAACTGCCGCTCTGGGCAACAGCCATGAAAAACCGCATGGTTTGGAAAACGTCCATCGTTTTCACCTCAAGGCCGTGGATAACAGGGGCGGCCTTACAGCAGGCCGCCCTCCTCGTCACGTGTCACTTTTTCCGTGGAATAAATCCAGGCACACCGGTTTCCACGACCGAGTTGAATCGTACCCTGATCGTAATATCTTCCTTGATCTCAAGCATCGCCCTATGCGGCAGGGTGGAGATATCCAGGTTTTCCTTGATATGACTTGGTGTAGCGGACGTGGTCAAAAAAGCAACGCCCCGTTGTACAGACCAGGCCAATGCCACTTGAGCCGGAGTCTTCTGCAAGCGCTTGGCGATCCCTGTAATCACCGAATCTTCCAACACTTTCGGCTCCATGCCATGGCCCAGTGGCGCGAACGCCAGGAGGACGATTCCATGCTGTTTGCAGAACTCAAGCAGTTCCCATTCCGGCAGATAAGGGTGGGACTCGACCTGCACCACGGCAGGTTTGATCCGGGCCACTGCCACAATCTCTTTTAACGCTTCCAACGTGATATCAGACAAGCCGATGGACTTGCAGCGGCCTTCATCCACCAGGCGTTCGAGTGCTCTCCAGGTCTCGATCAGTGTCACGCCGGAGTCGTAGATGACGCGACCCTGTTCGTCTCTCGGGTCCTGATTCTCACCGGGTTGAAAGGCAAACGGCGTATGGATCAGGTAGCAGTCGATAGAGTCCACTTGGAGGCGGCGGCAGCTGGCCTCGAAGGCAGGTTTGACTCGCTCGGGACGATGGTTGGTGTTCCACAGTTTAGTGGTAATGAACACGTCCTCCCGGCGGATCTTGCCCGCCTCCAGCATCTCTTTTATCGCAGCGCCGACACTCTCCTCATTGCGATAGCGCTCTGCACAATCGAAATGGCGAAAGCCCGCTTCCAAGGCGTCCTTGACCGCTTGTGTGGTGACGCTGAGATCACTGAACAGCGTGCCAAACCCAACGGCCGGCATTTCACCTGAGCCGTGGTTCAGCGCAAACCGGGTATCGCGAAGTGCATCGTGAAAAGCTTCGTAAGACATCTCTTGACTCCAATGTTCGGGGCCGTAGCCGTTATTGATACGAAGGGTTATGTGCTTCGCGACTGGCAATCCGTTGCTCAAACGCGCCGACGGAATTACCGCCGAGGGCTACATACAGTTGCACCGTGTCGAGATACTGCGCGGTCTTCACCCGAATTTGCCCCAGCAACGCTTGCTCGTAGGCACGTTCCGCTTCCAGTACCTGGAGAATGCTGTTCTCGCCTTGCGCATAGGCTTGCTGGTTCAACCGAAAACTGGTTTCTGCAGCGCGTAACGCGTCTTCCTGCGCCAGGTTTTGCTCGCTGTCATGGTTGATCGCCTGCAACGAGTCCGCGACCTGACCGAACGACTGAATGACCGTCTGCTGATAACCGGCGAGCGTCGCCTTGTAACCGTCGACGGCAGCCTGACGTTCAGCCTTGAGCGTTCCGCCGTCAAAGATCGGCCCCGCCAACCCTGCAGCCAAACCCCAGAGCGCGGCACCACCATTGCCGGAAGCGGCCTGTACCAACGAGGCGGACAGCGTTACATGGGGATAGAGGTTCGCAGTCGCGACACCGACTGCCGCGCTGGCCATGTGCAGTTCCGCCTCTGCTTGCAGGACGTCCGGTCGGCCGTGGGCCATTTCCGAGGGCACACTCACTGGCACGTTGGCCGGCAATACGAACTCGGCAAAATCGAAGTCCGGCGCGATCCAGTCGCCAGGGCCCTTGCCGGTGAGAATCGACAGCGCATGGCGCGCGGCATCACGCTGCTGGGCGAGGGGCGGCAACAGTGTGCGGTCCTGGGCGAGCCGGGTCTCGGCCAGCGAAACGTCGATCTGCGTGGTGACGCCGCTGGCATGTGCCCTGCGCACCAGGTCGAGGTTCTTGGCGTCATTGGCAAGCAGCTTTTCGACGGCTGCCATCTGCGCGTTGGCAGACGCCACCAACAATGCCTGGCTGGCGACATTCCCCGTCAGGGTCAGGTACGCCGCTTCGTATCGATGCTTCTGAAGATCGGCAAACGCTTGCTGCTGCTCGACCCGCCGCTTGTTACCGCCGAACGCATCAAGGTCGAAACCGACCCGCGGCCCGATCGCGTAGAAATTGGAGATCGAAGGCTCTTTCGCGTTGTGTACCCGCTGACGACCCGCCTGGGCGCCAAAGTCGACCTGCGGATAAAGCGCACCCTCCGCCGCCGCGACGGACGACGCCGCTTGCCGGATCGTTGCATCCGCCGCCACGAGCTCAAGATTGCCCTCGATGGCGCGACGCACAACCTGGTCGAGCTTGTGCGAATGGAAGGCCGTCCACCAGTCTCCGTTGACCTTCTGGCCAAGGTTTATGTGTTGCCCGCCAGGCTGGTTGCCGCCCTGGCCGAGACGCTGCTCGGCCTGTTGGTCGTAGTGCTGCGACAGGCTCGGCGGCTGCATTTGATAGTCGGGGCCGACGGTGCAAGCCGTCAGGAACGCAAGAACCGACACCGCACCGAACGTGGTGTTGAACGTCTGTCTGTTGATGAAGCGTGCATTGGATTTCATTGGGCAAACTCCACGAAAACTAGTTGGTCGGAACGGGCTTGCGAAGAAAGACAACCAGTGGACTGACCACCAGCATCGCCACCATCAACAGCTTGAATTGGTCGACCACCGCGATAAAAGCCGCCTGGCCGGTGATCATTTCATTGAGCCCCGCCAGTGCTTGCAGGGACATCGGCGCGGCATGCGCAGCGGTGCGATAAGGCGTCAGATGGCTGACCAGTGCCAGGTGCATCGCTTGCGTATTGTTGAAGAAGAAAATCTGCACGATCGCAACGCCGAGGGTGCTCCCGTAAACACGCGACAGATTGAAAAAACCAGTGCCTTCCGGGCGTAACTTGGGATCGAGCGTGCTGAACGCGATCTTGGTGAGCGACGGCATCAAGATGCCGATGCCAATCCCCTGGATTGCCCCGGCGATCGCCACCGGTGACCAGTCCATCAAAGGCGAATAACCGAGCATCAGCCAGTTGGCGTAAATCACCACGGCCACGCCAATCGCCACGAACCACCGACGGTCGAAACGCTCGGGAACACGACCCATCAGCAGGAACGCCCCTACCAGCCCCACACCGCGCGGTATCGTCAGCGAACCTGTCGTATCAGGCGGATAGCCGAGGATCTCGTCCAGCATCGGCGACGTCAGTGCCATGGTCGACAACAGCACGAAACCCACGGCGAAAAAGATAATCGTCGACAGTACGAAGTTGCGGTCCTTGAACAGACGCTTGTTGAGGAAATGCACCTTCTCGCTCAACAGATGCACGGCGAACAGATACAGCCCCAACGCGCAGCCCGCCGCCTCCAGCCAGATTTCGGTCGAGGCAAACCAGTCAAGGCGTTCGCCGCGGTCGAGCAACATTTGCAGGCTGATCAACGCCAGCGTGAAGCTGCCGAAGCCGAAGAAATCGAACGACGGACGTTGCTCGGCCTTCTTCTCGGCAAGCAAAAGCGCCATCACCAGGAAGATGAATGCCGACAACGGAAGGCTGATGTAGAAGATCGGCCGCCAGCCGAAATGCTCGCTGACCCAACCACCGATGCTCGGGCCGCTGACGATGCCCAAGAGCACGATTGCCGTCCATGTCGCGCCAAATTTCGCACGCTTCTCCAGTGGCAACGTCTCCATTGAAATCGCCATCGACAGCGGCGCCAGCACGCCACTCGCCAGGCCTTGGATAATTCGCGCACCGACGAACTCCAGCGGAGTCGTCGCAACTGTGGCGAGCAGCAAGCCAAGAACGAAGAAGGCCAGCGCGGCCTGATAAACCCGCTTCAAGCCATAACGCCCGGCCAGCCACTGCGCAACCGGCATGGTGATGGCGCTCGCCGCGAGGTATGAGGTGAATACCCAGCCTGCCTGGTCGTCAGTCATCGACAGACTGCCTTGGATAAACCTGAGTACCGCATTCGGCAACGGCAGGTTCGCCGACTGCATATAGGTCGCGAGCAGCGCGGCGAACCTCAATGTTCCCGCACCTTGAGGCCCGATAGAATTGGCGTTCATCAGAAGTTACCTGCGGTTAACAGCGCCTTGAGCGGATGCCACCATGGCGTGTGATACCCGGTATCGACCTTGACCGTGGCGCTGGTGCCCGAAAAAAGCGGAAACGCAGGGTCGGCCTCGTCGAGTTCAAGGCGCACCGGTACCCGCTGGACAACCTTGACCCAGTTGCCGGTGGCATTTTCAGGCGGCAGCAAGGCGAAGTCTGATCCGGCACCGGGGCTCATGCTGGTCACGTGGGCTTTGAAAACGTGATCGGGATAGGTATCGATGCTGATGGTTGCTTCCTGGCCTGGACGCATGTGGGTCACCTGCGTCTCGCGGAAGTTGGCCTCGACCCAAATCTGCCGATCGGACAGCAGCGCAAAGGCCGGCGCACCGTTGCTGACGTAGTTGCCAACCTGCAGATCGTCGACCTTGGCCACGATGCCATCGTCCGGCGCATATACCGTCGTGTACGAGAGGTAGAGTTGCGCCTCGTCCAGCTGCGCCCTCGCTTCACGAACCGTCGGGTGGTTATCGGCTTCGATGTCTGGATTACCGTTCAACGCGACAACCGTGCTGGCGATCTGTTGTTCGATCGACGCGATGCGTTGCCGGGCAACTTTGAGGTCGGTGTCGGCGCGCTCGTAAATCGCCCGCGAGACGAACTCGGTAGCGACCAGCGCTTTCTTGCGGGCAAACTCGCGCTGATCGAAATCGGCCGACTCTTTGGCCGATTGCAGTTCAGCCTGCTGCTGGCGGTAACCGGCCTTGAGCCCATCGATGCGCAGCCGCGCCACGCTCAGCTGTGCTTGCGCACGGTCAACCGCGATCTGGAACGGTTTCGGGTCGATCCGAAACAGCATCTGGCCTTTGTGAACCGGTTGGTTGTCCTCGACGGCGATTTCGACGACTTGTCCGGAAATACGCGCGTTGATCGACGCCTTCGCCACTCGAGCGTAGGCGTTATCGGTCGAAATGAACGCCTCGCCTGCTTGATAGCGGGCATAGCCCAGCGCTGCGAAGAGCACCGGCAAACCGACAATCAACAAGGGCCGAAATTTCTGCTTGAACGGTTTTTTGATGGGCGCGTCAGGCCTTGCGTGCTCGAAGGTCTGCGTAGCCGGGATGTCGAACTGTTTAGTCATGATCGAATACACCTTTAACCGGGAAATCGGGCCAGCACCTGCGAGAATCGCCTGCGGCCCTGATGGCAAAAATTGCTGTGAGAAAGCAAACCCGTGCACGGTCAGGGAGGATCGCTCCACCGCACCGGTTTCGTCGCCGCAACACCCAGTTCGAGCTCAGCTACAACAAACCTGACGTTCAGGAACTTCTGGTTCCTTAATTTTGTGCGATGATGTAAGAATATAGAGCAGTCCATCCCCACACAAGGATTTTGTACAGCATGGCACAAAAAAAGATTACAGAGGGCAAAGGCCGAGGCCGCCCCCGCGCATATGACCCGCAGACAGCGCTGCAACAGGCACTTGGGGTTTTCTGGAGCACTGGATATTCCGGCGCTTCCCTGGACAGCATCGCCACCGCCGCCGGCATGAATCGCCCAAGCCTCTATGCGGCATTCGGTGACAAGCACGCGCTCTACATCAAGGCGCTTGAGCAGTATTGGGAGTCTGCCTCCGCTGCCATGCAGGAGGCGCTTATGGACAAAGACCTGACTTTGGAGCAGGCGCTAATGGGCTTCTATGAGGGACAGTTGTCGATCTACTTCTCGGGCGAGGGGCAACCGCGTGGCTGCTTTGCGATCGGCACGGCGACGACCGAAGCCGTCGAGGATTCTGCAATACGAGAGGTTCTTGCGGACCGGCTCAGCCGGCTCGATGCCGATCTCGAAACACGTCTGCGCGCGGCAGTCAGCGCCGGTGAGTTGAAAGACGATGTCGACCCAGCCGCCCTCGCCGTACTCGCCTCATCCCTGTTGCATAGCATTTCGATACGGGCGCGGGCGGGCAAATCCCGCACGGAATTGACGGAGCTTGCCCGCAATGCGGTCAACGTGATTTGCGGTGTGTGAGGTGTAGGGTGGGTGAAGGACTCGAAGACATCCTCACCGAACGGCTTGCGGTGATTTTTTGTGGCATTAATCCGGGCGTGACTGCCGCCGCCCTGGGCCATCATTTTGCGGGTCGAGGCAATCGCTTCTGGCGCACAATCCATCTCGCCGGTTTTACGCCTACAGAGGTGCACCCGGAAAGCGACCGGACGATCTTGCAATATCAATGTGGATTAACCGCAGTGGTTGAACGGCCTACGGCGCGAGCGGATCAGCTGTCCGTGCATGAATTCACCGCTGCCGCCGCGGATTTTGAACAAAAGATCGCACGCTATGCGCCACGCTTTGTGGCGTTTCTCGGCAAAGCTGCGTACAGCGCGTTGTCCGGTCAACGGGACATCGCGTGGGGGCTTCAGTCAAAAACTTTTGGTGATGCCTCGGTCTGGGTCCTGCCCAATCCCAGCGGGCGAAATCGCGCGTTCACGCAAGATCAATTGGTGGATGCGTATCGCCAACTCCATTTAGCGGCCCAGCAACCGGGCCAGGTCGCACAAAACACTGTTCGATAACCGTCGCCCCCCACTGCTGGCCCTCTTGCTCCTGTTCCAACTTGAAGCCAAAGTCTTCATACAGTTTACGAGCCACATCCAGGCCTTTGAACGTCCACAACCGCGTCGCGCAAAAGCCCTGTTCGTCACAGAATTTCATGGCTTCAGCCAACAAGCGTTTGCCTGCGCCTTTGCCTCGCGCCGAGTCATCCAGAATGAAACAGCGCAGAATCGCTTCGCCGCCCTCGCCTTCACCGTCTATGGCGATGGAACCGACAATTCGCTGGCCATCCAACGCCACCCAAACTTCGTTGCGTGGATTGTGCAAACGCCCCATCAACTCCGCCATGTCCGATGCAACCAGGCTTTCGAACGGCTGGCCGAAATTCGAATGCCGTGCGTAGTAGTCGGCATGCATTTGCACCATGCGGCCGATGATTCCGGGCCGGTAGCCCCGAGCGATCTCCAGCTGCGCGGGTGGCTGCGGCGCTGTACCGAGTCGATGAGCTTGCAGTGCGCCGGCATAGTTGGCGATGCCCTCACTCACCGCTTGTTGTTGCTCATTCGTCAGATAAACCAAGGCAGCGTCCACCTGTTGCCTGGCGAACGAATCAATGGCTCGCAGGGTTTTCTTGCCCTGTGCCGTGAGTCGCAGTTTCTTGGAGCGCGCATCCTCCTCGTGTGGAATTTCTTCGATCTCGCCGGCCTCAATGAGCTTGCGCACCATCCGGCTCACAGTGGATTTTTCCAGGCCGAGCAGCTCCACAAGTTCCCCTGCTGTCAGCGCCCCCCGATCTCCAATCTCCACGATCGTGTGAACAAACGAAGGCGAATAGTCCGTCGCCGCCAGCGTGGTTTGCATGAACCCCAACTCGCGCACCATGAGGCGCGATGCTGAACGGACTTGGTTGATCAGGTCTGACTGGGTACGGGTCACGGCAAGCACCTCGAACAGAATGTGCATTTAGTTGTATAACACAACCAAATACCCGTCAAATCAAGGGTGCTCCGTCAAGGCAAGAAACCAGGCAACTGCCCTACCCGTTCGGCCAGATACTGCATCAATAAACGCGTGCGCAGCGGGCGGTAGCGGCGTTCGGGATAGATCAGAAAAGCGTCGTTCGGTGGGCCGCTCCAGTCGGGCAGCACCCGGACCAACTGCCCGTTTTCAAGCAGGTCGCTGACCAGCCAGGCCGGCGTGATACACAGCCCCGCACCCTGCAGAAGACCGTCGCGAATGGCCAATGAGCTGTTGGTTCGATAGCGCCCCTGAGTCGTGACACTGATTTGCTCACCATGGGGGCCGTTGAGCTCCAGACGGTCGCCCGCGGTCAACCACGCAAAACGCAGGAAGTTGTGCTCGCTCAAGTCCGCCGGGCTGTTCAATGGGGAATGGTTGCGCAGGTATTCCGGTGCGGCCACCAGATAGCGCGGTGAAGTCGCTATGCGTCGGGCAACGGCGTTCGGCGGCAGGCTGCCCCCCAGGCGCAGGGCCAGGTCGACGTTTTCCTCAGTGAGATCGACGAAACGATCATTGAGGATCAGCTCCACTTCAATAGCCGGGTACTGCTCCATGAACGACAACAGCAACACATTCAACCGCAACACACCGAGGCTGACCGGAGCGTTGACGCGCAGAAAACCTTCGGGGCGTTCGGTCAGACCACGCACATCCGCAACGGCCTCGCCGTACTCTTCCAGCACGCCTTTGGCACGCTCGTAGAAACGCTTTCCCTGTTCGGTAGGCGTCAACCCGGTGGTGCCACGAATCAACAAACGGGCTCCCAATTGCTTTTCCAGGGCCGCGACCAGTTTGCTGACGGTGGGCTGAGTGCTGCCTAACTCACGCGCGGCAGATGACAGGCTTCCGAGCTCAATGGCGCGGACAAAACAATGCATCGCTCTAAGACTGTCCATGGGCATTCGATTCTGGAATGGGCTGTATGCAGTTTCCCCTTCTACCACACGCATTTTGAATAGACCAATCTGGCCTTCTTGAATCATTACCGCCCAAGGAGATACCTGGATGAAAGCCTTTCACTCGAGAATATCGTTGCCTCTTGCCTTGACTGCCCTGCTTGCCGCAAGCCCTGTCATGGCGGCGGAAAACTGGGTCACCACCTGGATGGCCAGCCCTCAACCCACCTGGGGCAATGAACTGCCACTGCCCACGCGAATTCCGGAAGCGCTGACCGATAGCACCCTTCACCAGAGGGTGCGCATCAGCAGCGGCGGAAGCCGGTTACGGGTGGTGGTTTCCAACGAATATGGCAAGCAACCGCTGGTCATCGGTGCCGCGCGTATCGCCTTCACTGAGGGCGTCGATCAGATTCGCCCAGGCTCCGGGCACACGCTGAAGTTCAGTGATCAGGAACAGGTCACCCTCGCTGCGGGTGAAACGCGGATCAGTGATCCGATAGAACTGGCAGTGCCGGCGCTCAGTGAGCTTGCGATCGCTCTTTATCTGCCGCAGCACACGCCGTTGACGACCTTTCACTGGGATGGCAAACAAACCGCATTTATCGCCCCCGGAAAACACGTCGATGCTCAGCGACTGGAAGGCAGCGAGCAGGTGGAGGCGCGGCTGTTTCTCAGCGACATCCTGGTGGATGCACCGCTCGACACCCGTGCCCTTGTGGTGCTCGGCGACTCGATTACCGATGGCAATGGCTCGACCCTGGACAGCAATCGACGCTGGCCGGACTTCCTCGCTCAACGCTTGGCCGCGCAGAGCCTCGCGGTGCTCAACGCCGGGATATCCGGGGCTCGCCTGCTCGAAGATGGCATGGGTGTCAGCGCACTGGCGCGATTCAAGCGCGATGTGCTGGGCAAGCCCGGAGTAAAAACGGTGATTGTGATGCTCGGCATCAATGACATCAGTTGGCCAGGCTCCTCCTTCGCTCCGAACGAACGCCTGCCAGCCAAGGAACAGTTGATTGCGGGCTATCGGCAACTGATCGATCAAGCGCGCCTGAACAACATTCGCATCATTGGAACAACCCTGATGCCGGTCGAAGGCGCCCTGGAGGGAACGATCGTGAAGAATTATCACAGCGCCGAGAAAGAACAACTGCGCCAGGTCATTAATGACTGGATACGGACCAGCCACGCATTCGATGCCGTGATCGACTTTGATTTCATGACCCGCGACCCTGAACACCCAAGTCGCTTACTGCCGACTATCGACTCCGGCGACCACTTGCATCCCGGCGATGCCGGCAACAAGGTGATGGCCGAGGATATCGACCTGAAAACGCTGATCTAGTCGTTTGAAACAAAACGCGAAAAACCATATGGATCTTGAATTGCCCAAGTTCGAGAATGACATGAACTGTTGGCACCGATGGAGATCAGCAGATAATGTAGTCGAAATTCATCCTAGGGGGTTTTGTGGAAAACCGCTCCGAAGACAATACCCGCCACTCCCCTTTGCAGCCGAGAAGACTGCCGGCAACAGCGATCTCCGTCGTGTTCATGGCTTTAGTCACCCTCTCGATACTGAGTATTTACTGGCTTCAAGCCGCCCAAAGTAAAGCCTATGAACTCTCACAAGCAAAACTGGTATCAGGCAATTTGACGTGGTCAATGGCCCAACAAGCGACTGACACGTTTGATGAAGCCAACCTGATCCTGGATGAACTGATCGACAGAATAAAAGACAACCCAAGTGCCGAACAGCTCGATAAAACGCAAAAACTGCTTAAGCGCAGAGTCTTTACCACCGAACAGTTGCACGGCCTTTTTTACTATGATGAAAACGGCAACTGGATCCTGACTTCGTTCGATTCGAAACCTGAAGCGCCCAACAATGCCGATCGTGATTACTTCATCTTTCACAAAAACAACGTAACCCTGTCGCCTCGCATCGGCCGGGCCATCCGCAGCCGCACGACCGGCGAATGGATTATTCCTCTTTCCCGACGAATCAACGATAGCGAGGGCCATTTTAAGGGTGTCGTGCTGGCCACGATCAAAATGGCCTACTTTGACAAGTTCTTCTCAACGTTCTCCATTGACCGCAAAGGCGCCATTTTCCTGGCCCTTCCCGACGGAACGATAATCGCCAGGCGGCCATTTGCTGAAGAGTTCATCGGTGCGTCGCTAGCCAAAGGGGAAATATTTTCCATCTATTTACCCAAGTCTCCGGCTGATACCGTCATGATCAAATCGATTATCGACGGCGTTGATCGACTCTTCGGCTACAGGTTGCTTCAAAAATATCCGCTGGTCGTCGCTGCCGCCAATTCACGGGAAGCCATTTTTGCCGAGTGGAAAACCGGAACAATCAAGATGGCATTGATGATTGGCGCAGTGCTGCTGGTCAACCTTCTTGTCGGCCTCTTGCTCATCAAGAAAATACGTTACGGCGTCTCGGTAGAGAATCATTTGAAGCAGACCCGGGCAGCCCTGGAAAAACTGGTATTGCAAGATGCCCTCACCGGACTTGCAAACCGACGCCACCTCGAAAACAGCTTGCAGCAGGAATGGCTTCGCGCGGTAAGACATCACTCTCCGATCAGTTTGATAATGCTCGACATTGATTATTTCAAAAGCTTCAACGATCAATACGGGCACATTGCCGGCGACCATTGCATCGCTTCCGTAGCGCAGGCAATCGCACAATGCATTCACAGGCCATCGGATTTAGCCGCGCGGTACGGTGGCGAAGAGTTTGCGGTATTACTACCCGATACAGATGCCGAAGGTGCCTACTCCATTGCCGAAGACATCAGGCTCGCGGTGCTGAACCTTGCTATTGCACACGATGGCAACCTTGCCAGGCGGGTGACCGTCAGCTTGGGGGTTTATGCCTGCGTACCGGAGACTGCCGAATATAAGCAGCTGCTGACACAGGCGGACTCGGCACTGTACCGGGCGAAACGCTCAGGCCGGAATCAGACTGCCTGCTTGTCTTTGATCGAGGCCGGATAAGGCTGTAGGAGTGAGCACCGCTCGCTTCTACAGGGTTTTCGTCGCTCAGCAAGACCGTTCCCGACACTCATCCCAGACCTCACGCATCAATTCCTTAAGCATCAACGCCTCGGCCCAGCGGTCGGTGATGTCGCGTCCGTCGGCCCCGGTGATGGCATAGGGTGGCGGGCCGAGTTCACAGGTGAAGGACAGGCTGCTGGGCGTGTCCGGTCGGGCCAGCCAGTTCTCGATCCCATAGCGCCACCAGCCCAGGAAACGCTCCAGCCAAGGTCGATGCTGGGCGAAACTCAAAGGCACCTGGACCTGTTCGCTGTTGGCGACACGGCCGTGAAACCCCCAACTATTGCGCAGAATGGTCTGGATCTGTTCGTCGTCTTCGGCCGCGGCCGGCTCCGGCAGTTCGCGGCCCACGACATAGTGGGACAAGTCGGCCAACAGTTTGAGATCGGGCATTTGCGCGAGAATGTCGAGGGTGAACAACAGGTCACTGGTGAGGCGATAACGGTGGGTTTCCAGCAGGATCGGAAAGTCCACCTGCTCGGCCAGTCGCTGCCACCCCTCGATCAACTGGATGGCTTGCGCCAGCGTGCGTGGCCGGACGTCGGCTTGCAGCGTGAGATGGTGGCAGCCGTAGCGGGACGCGACGTCGATCGCTGCCGCCAGATCATCCACGGTGCGGGGGAACACCTGACCTTCGATTTGCAGGCCCTGCGCCTTGGCGGCGGCATGCAAGCGTGCGGCATGGTTCGCCACCCAGAAATGGTCAGTGATTCCGTCGAAACCGGCGGCAGCGATTTTCTCCAGTTGCGCTTCCAACGCAAGTTCGCATTGGCCATGGTGATCTTGCATGGCCCAAAGGGACTGGAAGACCAGGAATTCACGCATGTCAGTTCCTCAGCAGTTGTTTGAGCGATACTTCGGCGTCGGCCAGAGCCTCTACCGAGAGGGGGTTATGCGAAGCGATCAGTCGTTCGCACAACTTGATGTCCTTGGCGACGCTATTGCCCCGGCCCCAGCCGCAAGCACCTTGCAAACGCTGCTCAGCATCGAGGTAGAACAGCAGGAAACCGCCGCCCGGGGTTGTCCGGCTCGCCGTGGGTTCTGTGTTTGCGATCACACCCACGGTCTGCAATCCCCAGTCGTACTGGTCGGACCAGAAACCGGGAATGATTTCGAAAGGCAGCTCGCCGCCCAGCAGATTCAGGGCGGCGTGGCGGCCCTGGGTTTCGGCGTTGCGCCAGGTTTCCTGACGCTGGAAACCGCCTTGCGGGTGCAGCCGAAATTCACAGACATCCCCTGCCGCAAAGATGTCCGGCGCGCTGGTGCGCAATTGGGCATCGACGCGAATGCCTTGGCCGACCTCAAGCCCGGCAGCCATGGCCAACTCGGTGTTGGGTTGCATGCCGATGCCTACCACCACCAGATCACAGGGCAGCAGTTGGCCATCGGCCAGTTGCACCGATTCAACATGAGTAGTGCCCTGCACCGCCTCGATCGCCACGTTGAGTCGGACATCCACACCCTGGCTGCGATGCAGTTCCAACAGAACGCTGGACAACCGTTCCGGCAACACCCGCCCCGCCAGACGCGGCCCGGCTTCGAGCAAGGTCACCGTACAACCCAAGGCTCGGGCGGTGGCTGCGACTTCGAGGCCGATGAAGCCGCCGCCGATGATCACCAGTCGGGTGTCGGGCCGCAACGAAGCGCGCAGTGCCAGTGCCTCGTCATGGCTACGCAGATAAAGCACATTGCGCAGATGCTCGGGCACACAGGCAAGCTTGCGCGAGCACCCTCCCGTCGCCAGCAACAGCCGGGCGTAATGCAGCCAGCTGCCGTCGGCCAATTGCAGACGATGCCGTTGCGGGTCCAGGCCTTTTACCGGGTTGCCGGCCAGGTGTTCGATACCCAGCTCAGCGAGCCGAGCGCTATTGCACAGGCTGTAGCCCGCCAGATCGACCGTGCCCTGCAGCAACCCTTTGGACAGCGGCGGACGTTCATAAGGCGGGTGAAACTCGTCGCCTATCAGGATCAGGCGACCGCTATAACCTTCGTCGCGCAGGGTCAGGGCCGCGCGGCCACCGGCATGCCCGGCGCCAACAATGACCAGTGGAGCATTGGCAGGACTCATGGCACAGACTCCGTGCAGTTAAACCGTGATGGCGAGCAACACACGCCCCGCCTCGACCCGGACTTCATAGGTCTTGAGGTTGACGCACACCGGTGCGCCGAGGGCTTTGCCGGAGCGGTAGTCGAAACGCCCGTTGTGTTTGGGGCACTCGATGACGTGCTCCATCACCAGGCCATCGGCGAGGTGAATGGACTCGTGGGTGCATAGGCCCGCCGTGGCGAAAAACTCGCTGTTGGCAGAGCGGTAGACGGCATAGGTGTGCGGGCCATGGTCGAAACGAATGACATCTTCTTCGTTGATATCGCCCACGGCACATACATCGATCCATTGATCGGTCATGGCGTTTTCTCTGGTAGTGGTACAGACAGGAAGGTGTCAGGCCGGCGTTACTTCAGGCTCTGCCTGGACGGTGGCGGCCGATGCTGCGCGTTGTGGCAAAGGACGACAGACGAAATGGCTCGGGTCTTTGCGCTGCCTCCAGATAGTCGGGATGATTTCCTTGAAGGCCTCGGACAGGCTGCCGTAAGGCGGCGGGCAGTCGCGGCGGATCTCTTCGTGAAGCTGCGCCAGCGCATGAAAAGGCACCATCGGATACATGTGATGTTCCAGGTGATAGTTCATGTCGAGGTACAGGAAACGCAGCAGTCGGTTCATGTAAATCGTGCGGCAGTTGCTGCGGTGATCGAGTACGTCTTCCGCCAGGCCGACGTGCTGCGAAAGGCCGAACAGGTAGGACAACCAACCGCCATAGAGGGTCGGCAGACCGATAAACATCAGCGGCAACCAGCTCTGCAGAAAAAGCGCCGTGCCCACGGTAAGCCCATAGATGACCAGCCAAACGCGTGCGTCTCGCGCCACTTTGGGCCATTCGGATTCGGGGATGAAGGTCTGCTCTTCTTCACCCATCCGCCCGACTGCATGCCGGCAAACTGACCCCATCGTCTTCAACGCGTAAGGCATTCTGAACAGACTCAGCACCATCATGGTCAGACTCGGTGGACGCGGCTCGACGATTTCCGGATCGCGACCAACGATGATGGTGTCGGTGTGATGCCGCGCATGGCTCCAGCGCCAGACCTGGGGTTCAAACATGAACATGAAGCTCGACAGCTGGTAGACCGCATCATTCATCCAGCGGGTCTTGAATGCCGTACCGTGACCCGTTTCGTGCCAACGGGCATTGGACGCGGTGCCATAGAGCAGCCCATAGACGAAGAAGAACGGAACGCAGGCCCAGGAGCCCCAGAACCAGTAGCCACCGAAGCCGGTCACAGCCATCGCCGACAGCCAGATGGCGGTATCACGCAGGGCCGGGCCATCGCGACGCTGCATCAATTCTTTCATGCGTTTGCGGGAGATGGGCGATTGGTACCACGTTGCCGATACCAAACCTTTTTGCGCCGCTCGGGCGGCTTCGGGACCGGTCAATCGATAATCCCTTGGCACGGGTTTATCGGTTTTTTCAAAGGCTGCGTTGTGTTCGTGCATTTTATTGTTCTCCGCAAGCTTGATGGTTTAAGCACTTGCTTTCGATGCGGGATGGCATCGCTGGAGAAAATATAGGGAGCGCGCAAATCCCCCTCAAGCCCTTGAATACATTCCCTATCAAGCTATCATCCAGGCCCAGTACAGCTTGATAGTTTTCTATCAAAGCGCTTTCGGGGCCCTCATGAACAACAATAAACGCCCAACCATCGCCACCGTCGCCGAGCACGCTCGCTTGAGTGTCGCCACCGTGGACCGGGTGCTCAACGCCCGGGCTCCGGTCAGCCCAGCCACCGCCGAGCAGGTGTTCCAGGCCGCCGAAGCGGTCGGTTATTTCGCCGCCCGGCTGATCGGCCAGCGCATTCGCGAACGTCGTCCCAGCTATCGTTTCGGCATCCTGCTGCTCGGTACTGCCCAGGCGTTCTATGCCAACGTTGCCGCCGCCATCACCGAGGCGGCACAGCGTCAGACCGGCGCGAACCTGAGCTGCCAGTTCGAATACGTCTTCGATCGCACACCCGGCGCCATCATTGCCCAGATCGAACAACTGGCGGTGCAGTGCGATGGCCTGGCGGTGGTCAGCTTCGCTCACCCGCTGATCAATGCCGCCATCGCGCAAATCAGAGCAGCGGGAGTGCCGGTGATCGCCCTGCTGTCCGACATCCACGAGGCGGCGGAAGAACCTTACGTTGGTCTGAACAATCATGAGGTCGGGCGCACCATGGGCTGGCTGCTGGCCCACACCTGCGGTGCACGCAAGGGCAGCGTCGGCGTGCTGCTCGGCGGTCATCGTTTTCTTGGTCATCAGGCTCGGGTCGAGGGGTTGCGCAGTTACCTGGCGGAGCGCGCACCGGGGCTGCGGCTACTCGAAGCGGTGATCAACCTGGACAACTGCGACGTCACCGAAGAGGCGACGCTGGAACTCCTCGCGCGCCATGCTGACTTGCGAGGGCTGTGCGTGGTCGGCGGTGGCGGCGACGGCATTATCAGCGCCCTGTCGCAGCTGCCGAAGCGGCCGTCGCTGTGCTGCATTTTGCAGGAGTCGACCGAGCTGTCGCGACAAGCACTGGATCAAGGGTTGATCGACCTGGTCATCGACTCCCAGCCGCGATTGCTGGCGGCCGCGCTGGTCGACTTGCTGGTCGAGTTACAGACCACGCCGGACTTCGATCCGCTCCGGCATCGGGTGCATATCCCGTTGCAGATCATTACCTCAGAGAACGCTCGAGGCTGCGTTCGCTGGTAGCAGCTGTCGAGCCTGCGAGGCTGCGTTCGGCTGCGCAGCAGTCGTGAATCCAGCTGACGCGGTATGCCTGACACACCGCGAGTTCTGGTTTTACGACTGCTGCGCAGCCGAACGCAGCCTCGCAAGCTCGGCAGCTGCTACAGATCGCATTACGGCTTAAGTGAACAGCATTACCCATCAGAGGTCGGTGCTCGCACGAAAAGCATCGGCGCTCAGCCCGAACCGATTCATCTTGTTGTACAAGCCGCCACGAGAAACGTTCAGTTGCCGGGCGGCCAGGCGGATGTTGCCTCGGGCATCCTTGAGGGCGGCGATGATCGCGTTCATTTCATGGGTGCCAAGGTCAAGCGCAGCCCGGGGTTCGGGCACACTTCCCGGCACCGATGGCCGCAGCCTTTGCTTGATTTCAAGTGGCAGGTCACCCGGCTGGATCATCTCGGTCATCGCCAGATTGGTTGCGCGCTCGATGGTATTTTCAAGCTCCCGAACATTACCCGGCCAGCTGTAGGCCGAAAGAATATCCAGCGCCTCTGGCGAGATGCCCTCCACCGATTTGCGCAATGACCGCGCGCAACGAGCGAGAAAATGTCGCGCCAGCAAGGGCACATCTTCCCGGCGCATCCGCAGCGGCGGAACCGTCAGGTTCAGGACGTTGAGCCGGTAGTAAAGATCCTCACGGAAAGCGCCATTGGCCACCGCCTGGCTCAGGTTGCGGTGGGTGGCGGCGATGATGCGCACATCCACCTGCTGCGATTTTTTCGCCCCCACGCGCGTCACCTCGCCTTCCTGCAAGACCCGTAGCAGACTGACCTGGGCATCGAAAGACATGTCGCCGATTTCGTCGAGGAAGATTGTGCCGCCATCGGCCAACTCAAACTTCCTGGCAGATCCGCCGCGAGCCGATCCGGTGAAGGCGCCCTCGACATGACCAAACAGTTCGCTTTGCACCAGATCGCGCGGAATGGCTCCGCAATTGACCGCCACGAAAGGACCGTCGCAACGCTCGCTGGCGTTATGGATCGCCTGGGCGAACAGCTCCTTGCCGGTACCGCTCTCACCCAGAATCAGCGTGGTCGATTCACTGCGACTGGCGATCCGTCCCAGGCGCAAGGCGTCTTGTATCGCTCGCGAATTACCTTGAATGGTCTCGAAGGTGTAGCTGGCTTGAGTGCCGATGACCCGGCGCGTAATTTCGCGGATGCGCCGGTTCTCACGCAACGAAACAATCCGTCCACCCTGCTCCAGCGGGCACACCGACACTAGACACGCCAAATGGCTGCGATCATGCAGTTCAAACGTGCAATCCAGATCTCGTAGCCCTTCCCCGCCATGCAGCAGAATCTTATCGGTCAGTTCGCTTTGCCCCAGACGACGGAACGGGCTGCCGAGCAGATCCTGGCCCACGCGGAACAATTGCCGGGCATAACGGTTGAGCGCCTTGATGCAGCCCTGCTCATCCAGCACCACCAGTCCCTCGTTGAGCACTTCAAGCACGGTTTGTTGTTCTTCCAGCAGGCTCTGCAGCGCCATCTGCCGCGAGACCGCTTCGGCCGCGGCCTGGACGGTGCCCAGCGTATGAAAATGAAACCAGCCCGGCTCAGCGGTCAGGGTCAGCATGGCGAGCGTCCTGCCCTGCGCATCCCTGATCGGCGCGGCGGCGCAGTGCATGCGCCGTCGACGCAAGCCGCTGGCGAAGTTTTCCTCGGCCAGCACATACACCAAGCGATCTTCGGCAAGCGCCAGCCCCGTGCAGTTGGTGCCCTGCACCGACTCCAGCAATCGGCTGCCCACCGGTGTGAGGTCCAGACCACAGAAATACAGGGTCGTGCCTTGAGCATCGGTCAGGTTGATATGGCCCCTGGGGTTGTAGGCCAGCAATCCCCCCATGACCTGCGCCGCCGCTGCAATCAACGTGCGATTGGCCGCCAGCGTCGCGGCCAGAACGGCAGGAGCAACAAATCGATATTCGCCATCCTCAGGATCGAGGCCGGTGCCGACGCTGCGCCGCCAGGAATCCCAAATCACCTGCCTGACCCCGGCAGGTCGATCGGTGCGCCCGTTCAGACACGCCAGCCAGGCCTGTTCCAGCGCGGCGATCGAGCCTTCGTTCAACGACGCGGGGCCGAGAGCGGTGATGTAATCGAGGTCTTGCGCGCTGAAGGCTGTTACCTGTGGGTTGACCATCATCGACATCCGCTTCCATGTTCATGTTTTAGACATGTCAGTGTAGACATGTCCTGCGAATGAACACTTCTTTCAAAAAATATTGATTAACCCTTTAAATATCAAAGACTTAAATACTGGCACAGCGCTTGCTCAAAAGGTTATGCCAGCCGAGGACATTCCTGCGGCCGAGTCACTGAACAACAATAAAAGGGAGTCAATTCATGAGTACGTCCAAGATCATCCGCCTGGGCCTTATCGGCGCCGGCCGCATGGGCAGTTTTCACGGCCAGACGGCCGCCCGGCACATCCCCGGCGCCTGCCTGGCCGCCATCGCCGACCCGACACCCGGCCAGGCCGCTCGGTTGGCGGCAGAGTTGGGGGTGCAGAAGGTCTATACCGATCCACAGCAACTGCTCGATGACCCGGAAATTGACGGCGTCCTGATCGCCGCCCCCGCCCGCAGCCATGCCGAACTGGTGATCAGTGCGGCCCGGTCCGGCAAAGGTGTGTTTTGTGAAAAACCCATGGCCATTACCCTCGACGAGGCCGACCGCGCGATCGCCGCAGCCGCCGATGCCCGCGTGCCGCTGCAGGTTGGCTTCAATCGTCGTTTTGCCAAAAGCTTCCGCACCGCCCATCTGGACGTGGTCGCCGGCCGTATCGGTACGCCGCAACTGCTGCGCTCGCTGACCCGCGACCCGGCACTGAACAATCCCGCCGCTTCGCCGCAGTGGGTGATTTTTCTCGAAACCCTGATCCATGACTTCGATACCCTGCGCTACCTCAATCCCGGCACCGAAGCGGTCGAGGTTTATGTCATGGCCGATGCGCTGATTGCACCGGACTACAAGAGCAAAGGGTTTCTGGACACCGCCGTGGTCACGATCCGTTTCGACAACGGCGCCATCGCCACGGCCGAGGCCAATTTCCAGGCCGTTTATGGCTACGATGTTCGAGGGGAAGTGTTCGGCAGCGCCGGCATGCTGACCATGGGCAGCGTCAATGACTCAGACCTGGTGCGCTACTTGGCTAATGGCATCCAGGCCGACACCCAACGCATGGACACCGACCTGTTGCGGGATGCCTATGTGGCCGAGCTCAATCACTTTGTCGACTGCCTGCGCACCGGTGAAAAACCACTGGCCAGCGGTGAAGATGCCCGAGCGGCACTGGCCATTGCCCGCGCGTGTATCGAGTCCGTCCAACAGGGCAAAGCAGTGCGCGTGCAAGGAGCCCGTTCATGAGTTTTATCCCGTTCAAACTGGCGATCAGCGCCGAGATGGTATTCCTCGACCTGCCGTTCACCGAACGCGTCAAACGGATTCACGCGCTGGGTTTCAGCGCCGAAATTTGGGACTGGACCCAGAAAGACATTCCGGCCCTGGTCGCCACCGGCGCCGACTTCACCTCCATGACCGGCTACATCTCAGGCAACCTGACCGACGCCGAAGGCATCCAGCATCTGCTCGACAGCGCACGGGAATCGCTGGCCGTCGCCGCACAACTGAATTGCCCGAGCCTCAACCTGCATGGCACCGGCCTGGGCGATAAAGGCTTGCCGGTCAAACCCGTGGCCCACACCACCGGACGCATGTGGCTGAGCGCCTGCAAGACCCTGGAAAAAATCGCTCGCCTGGGCGAAGACGCGGGCCGAGTGTTCCTGCTGGAAAACCTCAATACCGAAGTGGACCACCCTGGCACACCCTTCGCTCGCGCCGACGATACCCTGGCGCTGATCGAAGCCGTGGGCAGCCCGCATTTGAAGATGAACCTGGACCTTTAGCATGCGCAGATCGGCGAAGGAAACCTGATCGAACTGATCCAGCGCGCCGGCAGCGCCATCGGCGAAATCCAGGTGGCCGATGTCCCCGGCCGCATGGAGCCCGGCACCGGTGAAATCCATTATCCGGCCATTGCCAAGGCCTTGTTCGGCATGGGATACACCGGGGTCGTCGGGCTCGAGGGCTGGGCCAGCGGTGACAGCGAAGTGGCACTTGAGCGTTTTCGGCAAGCCTTCACGCTTGATTGAAATGTCGCTCTCTTTGTAGCCGCTGCCGAGCCTGCGAGGCTGCGTTCGACGGCGAAGCCGTCGTGAATCCAGCTGACGCGGTCTGCCTGACGCACCGCGACTTCTGGTTTGACGACTGCTGCGCAGCCGAACGCAGCCTCGCTGGGGCTCGACAGCTGCTACAGCGTAACCAGCCCCTACGTTTTGGATCTCTCATAACAACAAAAGGAAAACCATCATGCGTCGCTGCACACTTCTATTTGCCACGCTGTTATTACTCGCCAGCCAATGGGCCGCCGCCAGCTATCGCATCGGCGTCAGCATTGCCAGGGTTGACGACAACTTCATGACCTATGTGCGCAGCGGCCTGGAAAATGCTGCCAGGAAGGAGAACGTCCAGATCCAGTTCGAGGATGCCCAGGGCGATGTGGTTCGCCAGCTCAATCAGATTCAGGGCTTTCTCGGTCAAAAGGTGGATGCCGTCATCGTCCTGCCCGTGGATACCGCCGCCACCGCCAACATGACCCGCGCAGCCGTCGAGGCGAAGATTCCTCTGGTCTACGTCAACCGCCACCCGGACGAACGCGTGCTGCCCAAAGGCGTGGTCACGGTGGCGTCCAATGACATCGAGGCCGGGCAACTGCAAATGCGCTACCTGGCCGACAAGCTGGGGGGCAAAGGCAACATCGCGATCATCATGGGCGACCTGGCACAGAACTCCACGCACGACCGCACCGAAGGGGTCAAACAGGTGCTCAAGGACTACCCCGGGATCAAAATCATCGAACAGCAAAGTGCCGAGTGGCAGCGCAACAAAGGGATGGACTTGACCAGCAATTGGCTGCTGGCTGGCACTGGCTTCGATGCCATCGTCGCCAACAACGACGAGATGGCCATCGGCGCGGCCATGGCACTGCAGCAAGCCGGCAAAGCCAAGGGCGAGATTGCGATTGTCGGCATCGATGGCCTGCCCGACGGCCTGGCGGCGATCAAGCGCGGGATGTTGGTCGCCTCCGTCTTTCAAGACCCCAAGGCCCAGGCGACCAGCGCGGTACAAGCGGCCATCAAGATGATCAAGGGCGAGCCGGTCGAAGCGGATGTCTGGGTACCCTTTCAGCTGATCACGCCGGATCAGGTAGCGATGTTTGAGCAGCATTACAAATAGCGTCAAAAGCCGATCGATGGCTGCCCTGCGGGACGGGGCAGCAATCGGGCCGGAAGTCAGGTGCGCAGAGGTGAAGGAAAGCCTTTATTTAACGAGCCGCTTTTCCTTGGAAGGTCTGTACCCGAAGTACGAGCTATAACACTTGCTGAAATGACTGGGCGACACAAAACCACAGGCCACCAACACGTCGACCTGGGACAGTTCGGTGTGCTGGAGCAGTCGCCGTGCTTCGGTGATGCGCAGTTCCATGTAATACCGCTGCGGCGTTGTACCGAGTTGCTCCTTGAACAAGCGTTCCAGTTGCCGCCGGGAACGTCCGGCATAGGCCGCCAGTTGCTCCAGCTCCAGAGGCTCTTCGAGGTTGGCGTCCATCAGCTTGACCACCTCGCGCAAGGGCGCGCTCACACAGATATTTTCAGCCGGTTTGATGCGCCGATAGCGAGACTCCTCGAACGCCAGAATGTCCTCGATCCCCTCGACGAGGGCTTTATCGTGCAGGCCCTTGATCCAGTCCAGCGCCATATGAAATGCCCCCGAGGGGCTGGACGCGGTGAGGCGGTCGCGATCAATGACGTAGGGTTCACTGGTGACTTGCGTCGCCTTGGAGATTTCCGCGAGTGCGGGGCGATGTTCGGGGTGAATGGCGCAACGATACCCATCGAGCAAACCTGCGCTGCCCAGAAACCATGCGCCATTCCACAACCCGGCCAGGCAGACACCCTGGTTCGCCGCCATACGCAACAGGCTGATGAACTCGTCATCAGCCTTGAGCTCTGTCCTGTAGCCGCCACAAATCACCAGCAGATCCAGGTCGTGAATGGCTGAAGCATCCAGACGTGCATCCGGCCGGATGACCAGCCCCAAATCGCTGATGACCTCGCCGTCGTTCAAACCGAACGTTCGCGAAGAGAACAACCTGGGTCGTAGAAGATTCGCGGTGACAATGGTGTCCAGTGCCTGGGTGAACGCGGGCAGCGAAAAATGCTCGAGCAGCACAAAGCCTGCCCGGGTCATTCGAGCAGGCTCATCAGGGTTTTCATTCAGATAGCGGAGATTTTTTCCCTTCATGCCTCCGCTGAATTGGCGTCGTTCGATCAATGTTCGACCCACTCGGTTACTGCGTAGATAAAGCCTAATGCTAACTGTAGAAGCGCAAAAAGCCCTAGCACCATTATGCGACCGATCAAGCCAGTTGAAACCCGTGACGAAGCGGGTCTTTGCCAGGCGCTGGACGTTAGGCAGCGTGGAGAGGCGTTCATCATAAAGCTGCTGGAAAGACGGCAGATCCCGAGAGACGACGTGGAGCAGGTAATCGGGCTTTCCAAAAAGCCTTTGCGTCTCTGCACACATCACCGCCGCCGTTGCCATTCCTACCGTCGGCATCGGTGCTGGCAACGGTTGTGACGCTCAAGTATTGGTGTGGCAAGACATGGCGGGACTGCGCACCGGACCTCGGGGGAGCTGAACACTGAAGTTGTCTAGTCCTGAAATAGGTTTACACCTGTTTCACCCCAATGCCGTCCCCTATTCCGAAATAGGACTTCCCACATTATCCTGTGAACACCGTCGCAAGAGTAGCCACCAGGAGAGAGCCGAGACGGTACAATTCCGTCCTATCTGATTTTCGTTTGCAATGTTTTTGTCAAACTGGAAAAGTTTCTCAGCATCCCTGAAAAAGAAAACACCCCCCCATTCGTAAGCTTTACCACCACGCGTGGGCTACCTTTATCTCGGCGTAACTGAACGTCTAAAACATCCCTCAACAGGAAGGTTTTTTTCGTGAATCCGTAAATCTCCACACGTGTCTCATCAACGCGAACTGAAAACTTGAAAAGATAGGCGGCGTATATGATTACAATCGTGGCAAAACCAAAGCACATCAGGTACCCGACCGACGAAATCGGTTTCGCAGGATTATCTGAAATGGCTGGAACGATTATGAAAATCACAGAAACGGCAACTGCCAGAAATACAACATGGAAGGGATATCGGTAAACAGCCTTCCCTTCATTTGGGGCGCGAACCGGCATATCACCGACAGATGCTAGTCGCTCTTGTTGCCCCATCGATTCAGCCCGCAGTTCATTAAGCAGCTTTGCTGTCGCTATCCACACTACGAAGGCTATGAATAGATAAGCCATGCAAAAGTAAAGCCCCGGCGAAATTCGTATACCCCACCATTCAAAAAGCCAATCTCCGCCTTTCACTGCCACGAAACAGCCAATGACGACCAAAACTAATGCTCTGACAATATCCGGAAAGTACTTTGGTTTTTTCCTCATTTGCCACGCTCCTTCTGCTTACACAGAATTTAGTCGTGTTGCATCGACCGGTTGAATCCACAGTCGAAACCATCCCTTCGCACCACACAACAATCGACCAACTGCACCCCGCATCACTATCTCGCGCCCTGCTGGTATTCACGGGGCGTACATCCAAACTCGCGACGAAACACCGTGTGTAGATATTGTGCGGATTTGAAACCGCAATTACGGGCAACGTCCGCAATCGCTGTGTCGGTATTTTCCAGCCCGCTGGTGGCGGCCGCCAGTTTGAAGCGCAGAATCTCGTCGTGCACGCTGCAGCCTCGCACAGTGCGAAAGTGCGACTCCAGCGATGAGCGCGACACGCCGACATAAGCCGCCACTTGCGCCGTTTTGATGCCCTGGCAGGCATATTGGCGGATAAACAGCAGCGCTTGCATGACGTAGGGGTTGCCCAAAGGTTGGTGCAAACTCGACACCTGCACGTTGATCGCATCAGGCGGGATCAGGATGTGCGTGCCCGTGGACGGCTTGCCGTGCAGCATCTGGTGCAGCAGTTGCGCGGCGGTGCGGCCCATGGTTTCGGTGCCCTGGATGACCGAGCTCAGGGGGACCCGGGTCAGGCTGCGTGTCAGGGGGTCGTTGTCGATGCCGATCAACGCCACCTGCTCCGGTACGGCGATTCCTGCGGTCAGGCAGGCTTGCAGCAACTGCCGGGCGCGGGCGTCACTGACGGCGATGATGCCAATGGGCTTGGGCAGGCTCTGGAGCCAGGCGATCAGTTGTTCGACGGCGCTGTCCCAGAGCGGTGCGCTGGTACCCATGCCGCGATAGACCTCGGCGTGCAAGCCGTCACGTTGCATCAGTCGTCGAAAGGATTTTTCCCGCTCCTGAGCCCAACGATTTGCCTGCGCTTCAGGCAGGCTGAAGCAGGCAAAACGCTGCAGCCCTGCCTCGATCAAGTGCGTGTAAGCCAGTGTGATCAGTGCGTTATTGTCGGTAGCGACGTACGGGATCCCTTTGGGATAGGCCCGTTCATCCTGATAAGAACCACCCACCGCCACCACGGGCAACTTGATATCGGCCAGCGCCTCGCCAATCAGCGGATCGTCGAAGTCGGCAATGATTCCGTCACCTTGCCAGCGCTCGATCCCTTTCAACCGGCAGAGAAAATCCTCTTCCAGGAACAGGTCCCAGGACGCGCGGGTGCTGCTCAGGTAGTTGCCGATGCCGCTGATGATGCCGCGGTCATAGATCTTGCTCCCGTTGAACAACAGTGCG
>Ga0182007_10000288_pt1 | contig 33395 bp, 34 predicted proteins | sample Sormic07211113_1_FD_123023 | JGI IMG/M metagenome (GOLD analysis project Ga0182007, IMG submission 123023) | Rhizosphere microbial communities from Sorghum bicolor, Mead, Nebraska, USA - 072115-113_1 MetaG | ecosystem: Host-associated > Plants > Roots > Rhizosphere | place: USA: Nebraska...
AATCTCTGAGATGACGGGCAACTCGATGCTTCGGATCGTACCAACGGAGCGCTGCCCAATGGCCGCTCTGACCAACTCGACGTGCGCTTGCTTGGTTGGGTGCAGGTAGCGAGGAGAGGCGGTGCGCTCAAAAAGCTGAGCGCTCGACACCGACCTGATGCATCGCATCAAGTTCTGCGCACCTGCTGTGCTCGTGGGCAAGAGCGGCGACCTTCCGCGGGATGTGAACTTTGAACGCGACCCGAAAAGATCTTCTGCGTGACAAGGAGCGCTCCAAGGCCGCGCTTGTGCAGGCCGCCACCGATTTGTTCGCACCGCAAGGCCCCGAGTCCATCTCGACGGATGCAGTCGCTGGGCGCGCGGGGGTGAACAAGCGGCTGATCTACTACTACTTCCGAGATAAAAGCGGGTTGTACAACGCGGTGATCGAGGCCGCGTACAAGCAGCTTGAGAGTGCCCTCCCGATCATGGGCGCTTCGCAGGATCTGCGGGCCCTCCTTGTCGAAAGTCTGACCTTTCTCGGCGCGCACCCTGCGATCGCGAAACTCCTGGTGTACGACCTGCAGCGGCAGGATGGGCGCTCGCGCGTAAACGGGCGAGCGCTGCATAGGGAACTCGAAAAGCTGTCGTCAGTAGCGTCGCAGGGGCGCAGCGATCGGGGGGACGTGCTGGTGTTGCTCGAGAGCGTCTGTCAACTCTCCATTCTTGGTGTCCTGAGACCGAGAGGTGCCGTTCCGAGGCACATGCTGCACGGGCAGGTCCTGTTGGGCGCGGAGTTTCTTCTCGCCGTGACGACAACGCCGGCATCTACCGCTGTGCTGTGACATCGCAGGAAAATTCGAGAGGTGATGCTGGCAGCAGTCACCTCTTGTTTGTGCACGACTCGTCATGAAGCGTCAAGGAGTTGCTCTTGACGGGTTGAGTCTAGGCATGGGCACAAGGCCTCCGATTCCACTGTGGATGCAGTGCCAGTTGTAGTGGCGCTGTCAGCTTGCTGGGCGAATTTCTGATAGGCCCACCCGTATGCCCACTCGCTCGAGCGGTAGGCTGAACGGTTGTCCGTCGGTGGGCGCTTGATGGTGATGCCGAATCGAGCCGTGATAGGCCACGGCGTTCTGCGGAACCTGTGCCGCCGAATAAGACGCAAAAAGTACCTTCGATCATGTGCTTCGGAAGGCCTCTTTCGATTCCTCACCGTTGGGTCACATCGGAGCCGATGAGCAAGCCACCAATCCGTGCAAAGGCGCGGCTCGCCGTGCGCAAGTTCGCGATGAGTTGCTGTCCGGGAAAGAAAAGCCCTCGCGCGCTTGCGCGCAACTTGAGGAGACGCACATGCAAACCGACAAATTCGCGGCGATCGGGGAGGACTTTTTCTCGATGCCTTTGACATCTACACGGGTGGCGTGGTCACGAGGCTACTTGATCGCTCCTTGCTCAGGTTGCCTTGGGAAGTGCCTAGGAGGGGAATGCTGGACATGCAGGGGATGAGTAATAATGGGAATTGATTCCCAATAGTCTTAGATGCAATTCATGCCGGTTGTCTCTCGCTCGCTATCCGTTTGGCAAACGGAAAGAGCTCCCACGGATATCGCTCGGTCCTCATCGCTCAGCCGGCTGCGATCTATCGATGCACTGCGTGGCCTAGTGATCCTGTTCATGCTACTGGATCATGTGCGTGAAACCTTCTTCCTCCATCATCAGGTGCCCGATCCGATGGTTGTGGCCGAGACTGCGCCTGACCTGTTCGTGAGCCGGCTGCTGGCGCACCTGTGTGCGCCGGTGTTCGTGTTCCTCACTGGACTTTCGGCCTCTCTCTACGCATCGAGACACGGCGACGGCTGCTCCGCCGCTTCATCGTTTCTTTGGAAGCGGGGACTGTTCCTTGTGCTGCTGGAAGTCACGGTGATCAACTTCGCTTGGACCTTTCAGTTCCCGCCCACCAAGGTGTTTCTGCAGGTGATCTGGATCATCGGACTGAGCATGCTGGCGCTCGCCGCACTCGTGTGGCTGCCGCGCAAGGTGCTCATCGTGCTGGGTGTCACTTTGGTCGCGGGGCACAACCTACTCGATGGCCTGAATTTCCCTGCGGGGCATGCACTGTACGTGCCGTGGGCGATCCTGCACGACCGTGGCTGGATCGAGGTGTCCGAGGCGATGCGCCTGCGCACCTCCTATCCGTTGCTGCCATGGATCGGAGTGATCGCACTAGGCTACGCCGCCGGACCGTGGTTCCTGCCTGCCTCCGATGCCCGGCAACGCCAGCGTCGGCTGCTGACCTGGGGTCTTGGGCTGCTAGCGGGTTTCATTGTGCTGCGTGTGCTCAACGTCTATGGCGACAAGCCCTGGATGGCGGGTGACACCGTTATGGTCACGGTGATGAGTTTCTTCAACATTACCAAGTACCCGCCGTCGCTGCTCTTCATCGCGCTAACACTCGGGATCGGGTTGCTGGTTCTGCGCGCGTTCGAAGTTGGCGGTGATCGTGGCTGGATCTTCTGGCTCGCCACATTCGGCGCCGCACCGATGTTCTTCTATGTGCTCCACTTGTATGTGCTGAAGTTCCTCTATCTTGCCGCCGAGGCAACTTGGGGTTCCAACCAAGGCAAGGTCTTCGGCTTCGACGCGATGTGGATGGTGTGGCTCTGTGCTGTCGCGCTGGTCGTCATGCTCTATCCCGCAGTGCGTGCCTTCGCCGCCTTTAAGGCCCGGCGTCGCAACATTGCCTGGCTCAAGTACCTGTGACGGTCTGGACATTCGCTCGCTAGCCCTTGTTGCAGGTCGCAATGGCGGCCTCATTGCTGTGATTCGTATTGGCTTTGACCTGTGTCCCCGATATGCATCTATCGTACGCGGTCAATTAACCACGCCCTTGTTGAGTGAACGATGAGCTGTGAGGCTACGTGCCCATGTAGAGCAACATGGACATGTAGAGATGACAGAGCAGTACGCGGAGTTGAGAAGCCGGCTGGTTGTGGGACGCAAGAGTGACGGTCGCGGCGTCTACGACGAAGCTGCCAAGAAGGAATTGATCGTTGCCTGCCTCAAGCCGGGAGTGTCGGTGGCACGCATGGCGATGGAGCACGGTGTCAACACGAACCTTCTGAGGACGTGGATCACGGCTTACCAGCGGCGAAGTGCCCAGGTGCCGACTGGTGACATCGCGCGAACGCACGATGCGGCATTCGTTGCCGTGCGCGTAGAGGGTGAACAGGATCCGCCGCAGCGCGAGCGTGCGGTGGCTGCGCCCGCGGTAGCCCACACACCTGCTACGGCCGTGGCGGTGATCCCGAATGAGAGCTCCTTGGCGGCATCGACCCCGATGGTCGGTTTGCAGGTGCGGCTGCCCAACGGTGTGCAGCTCGATCTCGGCGAGACGAGCTTGCAGGAATTGCCGACGCTGGTGCAGATGTTGAGCCGATTGCCATGTTCCGCTTCGACGAAGGGCTGAAGGTCTACCTGCACCGCGAGCCGGTGGACTTCCGGTTGAGCATCAACGGCTTGGCCGTGCTGGTGGAGCAGGCGCTGGGCCTGGACCCGTTCGCCTCGTGCGCGTACGTGTTCAGCAACCGCCGGCGCGACCGGGTGAAGATCCTGGGTTGGGAGCGCAACGGCTTCTGGCTGTTGCTCAAGCGCCTGGAGAAGGACAGGTTCATCTGGCCCTCGGCCGATGCGGTTCCCACGCTGACGGCCGAACAGCTGCACTGGTTGCTGGAGGGCATCGACATCGCGGTGGTGCAACGCCACTCTCGTCTGCGCTATTCCAGCGTGGCCTGAAGGAACAATGATGGGGCATGCCGATCCAAGCGGGCGTGTCGTCGCCCGCCACCATCACCGCTGAAGAACTCGTCGCGCTCATCGCCGAGCGCGATGCGCTGGCCGGCGCGCTTCGATTAGCGACCACCGAGCGGGACTTGGCGCTCGAGCGGTTGAGGTCCTTGCAGCGCCAGCTCTTCGCCGCCAAGAGCGAAGCCCGCGGCACCGATCAGAAGGACCTGTTCCTCAACGAGGCCGAGGCGCTCGCGCCCACAGATCAGACGCCGCAGGCCGAGGTCGAAGACATCGACGAAGAGGAGTCGACACCGGTCGCGGGCCATCAACGTAAGAAACGCGGACGCAAGCCGCTGGACCCTGCGCTGCCGCGCGAGATCGTGCGCCACGAACTGCCCGAGGCCGAGCGTGTGTGCGCGCATGACGGGCACGCGCTGGTGGAGATCGGCGCCGAGGTCAGTGAGCAGATGGATGTCATCCCCGAACAGGTGCGCGTGCTGCAGCACCACCGCATCAAGTACGCCTGTCCCTGCTGCGATCAGAGCCTGAAGGTTGCACCGACGCCGGCGCGCATCATCGCGCGCGGGCTGCTCACCGAGCAGGCCCAGGCCTGGGTCATCACCGGCAAGTACCAGTTCGGCATGCCGCTGTACCGAACGGCCGTATTGCTGCGCCGCTTCGGTGGCGACATCGCGAGCAATACGCTGGCTTCCGGCATCGTGCGCATCGGCCAGGCTGTACAGCCGGTCATCAACCTGCTGCGCGACCACTTGCTGGACTCGGACCTGATCTACGGCGACGAGACCACGGTCCAGGTGCTCAAGGAGCCTGGGCGCAAGGCACAGACGAAGAGCTTCATGTGGGCGCAGATGAATGGCACTGGTCCACCGGTACGGCTGTTCGCCTATGCACCGGGGCGCGGCGCCGTGCACGCCGAGAAGCTGTATGCCGGCATCCGTCCCGGAACGACGCTCATCACCGACGGCTACGAGGTCTACAACGGCATCGCGAAGGCCGGCGGTCTCACGCACCTTGGATGCTGGGTGCACGCGCGCAGGCCGTTCATCAAGGCTGACGAGTCCATCCCGAAGGCAGCCCGCTCGTCCGATCAGATCGCGGCCCGGTTCGTACGGCTGATTGGCAAGCTGTACCGTGCGGAGTCCTTGGCCAGGCACTGGACGCCCGCGCGCCGCCTGCGACTGCGTTCGCGCTACAGCGCCGCCATCGTGCGCGAGATCGAGCGCTTGCTGCTCACGCACCTGCACAGCGTTGCGCCGTCGAGCCTGCTGGGTGAAGCGCTGCACTACCTGCACGGTCAGTGGCCCAAGCTCGTGCGGTTCCTGGACAACGGCTCCTGGCCGTTGGACTCCAACCCGGTGGAGAACGCCATCCGGCCCTTCGTCGTCGGGCGGCGCAGCTGGTTGTTCGCCGACACCGTCGGCGGTGCCAACGCGAGCGCCAATCTCTACTCGCTGATCGAGACCGCCAAGGCCAACAACGTCGAGCCCTACCGCTACCTCGTCGCGCTGTTCAAGAAGCTGCCGCTGGCGCAAACGGTCGACGACTACGAGGCGCTGCTGCCCTGGAACCTTGAACTCGGCGGCGCGTAGGCCGTCCTGCGCGCATCGGCTCTGACACCACGCGCAAGGGCGTGGTTTATTGACTGCTTACCATCTATCGGCAAAGAAGGCGAAGCTCGGCATGATGTCGGCCGTGGTGTATGGGAGTGGCAGTCCAAATTCATGTCTCAGATTGGGCTGAGCATTTCGTGGTGAGAGATGGGTCGCGGCAATCGGACACACCATTTTCGCGATTGTCCGATCAAGATCCTCTACCTGAATGCTTCGAGCCGAGGTCGGGTCTGCGGTCGACACCGGGGGCTTGGCGAGATATGGACCGCCGTGCCAGACGGATTGATCCGTGCTCCGCGCTATCCCGGCGATTCCTGGAGTGGGGCCGGGGTTCTCGAAATTCAATTGGTACTGGACTTTTCGGGCACTGACCAATGCTCATAAGCTTGAATCGCCGCAGCGAGGTCCTCTAAGGCCGTGCCGACTGATTTAAAGACTGTACGTTCGGTTTGCGATGAGCGCCCAGCATTTGACTTGGCGCAGAGACCTTCCAACGTCGCAACCACTTCGCTGTGCGTGAATACTCCGCGTGACATTGGTTCAAGAAGCTCACCGCTTTTCTCTAGGGCCTCTTCCGTGTCGATAAAGATGCGCGCTTGATTGAATGCACTATCGTCTGTCTCTCGCATCTGCGGCGTAAAACTACCTATCAAATCGAGGTGGGATCCGTTGCTGAGCCATATTCCTTGCACGATAGGTTCCGTCGACAGCGTCGCCATACTGACGATGTCTGCTCGTGCGACGGCGCTCGCCAGATCCGGGCCGACGACGTTGGAACTGGTCCCGCTTTGGCGGATGGACCTTGAAAGCGCCTCTGCTGCACTGCTCTTTCGGGTCCATACATCGATTGCATCAAGCTGGAAAACAGCTCGATATGCTTCGGGTAGCAGCCTCCCGACACGTCCGGCACCAATCACGAGCAGACGCTTCGAGTCCCTGCGTGCAAGAAAGGTTGCCGCAAGCGCTGAGGCCGCCGCAGTCCTCCGTGATGTGATCACGTTCCCATCCAGTTGGGCCAATGGCTTTCCGGTCGTCGCATCAAAAAGAGTGAAAACAGAGAAAAGGCCGGGCATTCCTTTCGTGCTGTTGCCCGGATAGATATTGACTGTCTTGATTCCAAGGTACTTGCCATTCCATGCGGGCATGATCAAGACGGTTCCATTGCCGTCTGGTGTAACGACCGGATGGACATGGCGTCGCGGGACGTGGCATCCAGCTCGGAACATTCGCCTGAGGGTTTCGATCAGTGGTCCAAATGGAAGGGCTTCGGTGGTCTGGGGCTCGTCAAGAATGATCATTGGGACTCGCTGCTAGGCGGTGATTTTCTCGTAGGAACGTAGTACCGCGTGCGCGGAGATGATGACGGCCGCGTCGCTCACTTCGCATATCAACTCTCCTTGTGCGGGAGACGCTTGAAGAGCTCGCACGGTTTTTATCCCAAGTCGCTCTGACCAGAGGGGGGCAATGGCGCAGTGAGCGGAGCCTGTGACTGGATCTTCGTCCACTCCCAAGCCGAACGTTGGACAAAAAAAGCGCGAGACGCAGTCGTATTCCAAGCCCTGTGCTGTCGCTATAAACCCTCGATGACCAAGTGCGCGAAGCCTGGCCATGTCTGGTCGAAGACTGCGGACCTCTTCCTCGGAGGTGAACACAGCCAGGACGTCGCGCCCACCATCGAGCAGTTCTGAAGGCTCCTTGCCCAGTGCTCCACTCAGTTCAGGCCAAGGAGGGCGGGCGCGCGGTTGCCAGCGCGGCAACGCCAGTCGAAACTGGCCATCGCGCCTCTCGACCATGACCTCGCCTCCGGGCGTGATGAAGCTGAACTCGTTCAGTTCAGGGTGAAGCAAATTCACTGCAAGTGAAGCCGCGAGCGTGCCGTGACCGCACATCGACTTGACGAATGATCCAGAGCGAGAAAGCCAGCGAAGTTCGAGGCCCTGCGCGGTTCTTACGATCACGGATGTCACCGGCAATGCGATGGCGCGCGCCAGGTTGCTGAGTTCCTCGTCGGCAGGCCATTCAGCCAGAAGTACGACACCAGCCGAGTTGCCGCCCCCTGGTGTGCGGGTGAAGGCGGACACATGCATGTACTGCTGAATCATGGTCAAGCTCTCCCTTGTTGCAACCTGCGTTCGAGGCGGCCGCCAAGCCACCCGAGTCCGGTCGCGCATGAAAAATAGGCGAGGCCCACGAAGAGGTACACCTCAAGGTAGGCGTTGGCCCATTCAGCGTTCCCGTAGGCCGTCTGCGCCGACGCGGTGAAGTCGAAGAATCCGATGATGGCCACGATCGAGGTCTCCTTGAACGTGGCGACCAACAGGTTGACCGTGGCTGGTAGCCCATTGGTCATCGCTTGCGGCAGAAGAACAAGGCGAAGCCGAGAGTACTTGCTCAGCGCCAGGGCCTTGGCTGCCTCTTCCTGGTGGCGCGGTATCGCCTGCATGCCGGCGCGGACAATCTCAGACTGATAGCAGCCATAGACGAACGCGAAGGCGAACGCGACGCGCCAGAGTTTGTCGCCCGACAGCGACCCCGGAAAGACGATCGGCGCCAGCACACCCACCGTAAAGAGAATCATGACCATCGGAAGCGTGCGAACTGCGTCGACCACAAAGGCGGCGACTGATGACAGGTACGAATTGGTGCTGCGCCGCAGTAACGCCAACCCCACGCCGAGAGGCAAGCCAAGCAGCACGCCCACGACGTACAGAAATAGTGTCAATGCGAATCCACCCCAGCGGTCCGTCGAGACGTAGGGAAGTCCGAACAATCCGCCACGCATCAGCACAACGAAGACGATCGCGACCAGCACTGCGGACCATGTGAGCATCGAGGCGCGCCAGAGTCGGGACCATTGCAGCACTGTGATGGTTGCGATCACTAGAAGGCATGCCATAGCGGGACGCCAGTGTTCCTCGTAGGGATACAGGCCAAATAGGATGATGCGATAGCGTGCCTTCAGCACTGCCCAGCACGCGCCCCCCGAAACGCACTCGTTGGCCGAGGCTGCATTCCAGGTCGCGTCGATGACCGCCCACTCGAAGACCAGCCAACCCATCCAGACCAGTAATACGGCCGCTGCGAGCGTTGCCAGCTTGGAAGGAACGCGGCTGAGCCTGCGAGTAGCAGGGGGGTTAGCTGGCACTGAATCCGGGGATTTCAAAAGCATGATTCAGCGCATTGGCGATGGACACCACCGCTTGATTGAGGATGACAAAGCACGCCGTCATAACGCACAGAAGCGCCACGGTGTGACCGGATTGGTTGATCGACATCAAGGTCACCGCGAAGAGGTCCGTGAAGCCCACGGCCAATCCCACCGAGGTGGCCTTGATCAGCGTCGTGTATTGGCTTCCCATGGGGAGGATCACGGCACGAAGTGCGAGCGGGACTCGCACCTTCAGTTCAATAGCCCAAGCAGGCAGTGCTAGCGCACGCGCCGCTTCAGTCATGCCTCTGGGAACGGTGGCGAAGCCACCTCGCACGATCTCCGCGATGTAGGCCGATCCGAAAAGCGACATCGCGATCAACATCGAGATTAGCTCCGTTGGCAGGTGCACACCGCCAACGAAGTTGAATCCCTGCAGTTCAGGCACCGTGAAAAGCGACTCACCCGGGGAAAGTATCGAGACGGCGGCGCCCGCAGCGACCGCGGCCCCGCCCGCGATCCAGGTACGACCGCGCTGGAATGGTCGTAGGCGCCGCAGAAGGCACAGTGCGAGGAGTGCTGCAACTAGCGCGCCGGCCACTGCTCCCATGGCCTCACCGGTCAGGAACGGGACGCTCACGCCCCGGTTACTGGCCGCGACGCCCATGAACTTCACGGCCTGCCTAGGTGCAGGCAGATGGGAGACGACAGCGAACCAGAACAGAGCCTGCAGGATCAGCGGCATGTTGCGGAAGAACTGCACGTAGCATCTGGCCAGTTTGCTCCAAAGCGCGTTGCCGCTGATCGTGACGAAGGCAACCATGCCGCCGATGACGGTCGCGACCGAGATTGACACGGCCGCCACGACCACTGTGTTTAGGACGGAAATGCCGATGGTCTTCCAATAAGGATCGCTGGGGGACTGCTGTACCGCCGCAAAGCCCATCTGCCAGGCTGTGGCATCCCACAGGAATCGCAAGTTGTCGGTGACATAGGCCACTGCCATAGCGATGAGCACGATGAGAGTTAGCAGAGACCCGGCCGAAAGCCGGATCCTGCCTCTCGCAGTGGAAATCCGATGGTTCATCTACGGATCCGGATCAGTCGAACACTGGGCCGTAGATCAGGCCGCCGTTTTTCCATAGGCGATTCGATGCGCGATCGAGCTTGTACGGCGAGCCCGTGCCCAATTCTCGGTCATAGGCTTGGCCGTAGTTGCCCACGCTCTTTATGACGGTGTAGACCCATGTGTCCGGAAGACCCAACTCGGCGCCGACGCCCTTTTGCACGCCGAGGAATTTCGCGAGGCCAGGATTCGACGCCGGATTGGCGGCGAGTTGAGTGCGCATGCTGTCAACATTCGCGCTCGTGATCCCAAGTTCCTCCGCGCGGATCATCGCAGCAATGACCCAATTCACCGCAGTGCGGAATTTCTTGTCGTCCTGACGGACCGCAGCTGCGATTGGTTCGAGCGACAGCGTGATCGGCAGGATCGTCTGCGACGCCGGATCCTTGACTTTCTGTGTCCTCGTCACAGCCAGACTCGGCCCCCAGCCGGCCAGTGCATCGCAGCGTCCTGCGAAATATGCACCCTGGAGCTCTTCGGATTTCTCGTAGGTCACGATCTGAAACTTGACCTTCTCCGATGCCGAATAGTCGGCGAGCACGGGTTCGATGCTCGTGCCCGAGGCCGTGCAAACGGTTGCGCCGTTCAACTCCTTGCCGCTCTTGATCTTGGAGCTCGTCGGAACCATGAACTGGAATCCGCCGACGAAGTAGGGGATGGTGAAGTCGATCTTTTGCTTGGTGTCGCGCGAGAGCGTCCAGCCTGTGGCTTTGAAGACGATGTCGACGTCCCCGGAGATTAGCGATGGAAACCGTTGTGCCCAGCTCAGTGGCACATAGGTGACTTTGTCTGGCGAGCCAAGTACCGCGGCCGCAACCGCCTTGCAGAACTGGATGTCAAAGCCTTTCCAGGTGCCTTTGTCATCGACCTCAAAGAAGCCTGGAAAGCTACCGTTGTGCGCACTGCAGCGCAGCGTGCCGCGCTCCTTGATCACGTCTAGGCCGCTCTTTGTTTGGGCGGCTGCCGGGCTGGCGGCAGCGACTACGAGGACGGCGCCGGCTGCCCAGCTCATGAATGGAATCATGCGATCAAAAGTATTCACGGTCACTCCAGTGAGACCTCGCGCCCCATGCACACCGCACAGTCCCAACGCGAAAGTGCATGTATGATATGGCAAATATTTTTCGTTTAGGAAAATTGTTTTCCAAGTAAGGAGTTGAGATGACCAAGGCGTTGAGGACCGAGGCCGGGCGCAGGGCGCCTGCGGCAGGCGAGGGGTCCAGTGCGCTGGGCGCGATCGTCAGGACGCTACGGCGACGCGCGGGGCTGACGCTTGTGGAACTCGCGGAAAAGGGTGATCTCGCCGCCTCGACGATCTCCAAAATCGAAGCCGGTCTCTTGTCGCCCGGCTACGAAACTATCCAGCGGCTCGCGATTGGTTTGGGGGTCGAGGTTTCGGAACTCTTTCAGTCCCGCATCGACACCGTGCCGACAGGGCGACGCGGCGTCACTCGCCGCGGACTGGGAGTGCACCATGAGTCGGCGCATTACGACTACGAAGCCCTGGCGCCCGATCTGTCCAAGAAGCAGTTCCTTCCCCTCGTAGCGACCATCAAGGCGCGTAGCACGTCGGCCTTCGCCACGCTGCCGTCGCATGAGGGCGAAGAGTTCGTATATGTCGTTTCCGGCACGGTGACCATTCATAGCGAGCACTACGAGCCGCTCGTGCTCGAGGAGGGCGACAGCGTCTATTTCGACAGTCGCGCGGGCCACGCCCTGGTTTCGAGTGGGCCGCAGGACGCCAAGATTGTCTGGGTGTGCTCCGACCGCGACGCGCTGCAGGCTCAACAGAAGGATGCCCATGAGTGAAGAGACTGTCGCCGGCGGCGCGAGCATCGTCGCCTCCAAACTGAACAAATGGTACGGTGCAACGCAAGTGCTCCATGACGTTGACGTGTCAATAGGGCGGGGCGAGCGGGTTGTTGTGTGCGGTCCCTCGGGCTCGGGCAAGTCGACGCTGGTGCGCTGCTTCAACGGTCTTGAGCCCTATCAGGCGGGCAGCCTCGTAGTGCAGGGCAGAAACCTCAGCATTTCACGCGAGGTCGATGAAGTGCGGCACGAGGTAGGAATGGTTTTCCAGCAATTCAACCTCTTCCCGCACCTGACGGTCCTGGAGAACTGCATGCTGGCGCCTGTCTGGGCCCAGAAGAAGCGGGCCGATGAGGCTGAGGCAACGGCCATGGAGCTGCTCAAGCGAGTGAGGATTGGTGATTGCGCCAGGAAGTACCCTGGCCAGCTCTCCGGAGGTCAACAGCAGCGGGTGGCGATTGCTCGCGCACTTTGCATGCGCCCGAAGGTCATGCTCTTCGACGAACCGACCTCTGCGCTCGATCCCGAGATGGTGTCCGAAGTACTTGACGTGATGGTCGGCCTTACGGATATGGGTATGACCATGGTTTGCGTTACGCATGAAATGGGCTTTGCTCGGTCGGTCGCGGACCGGGTCATCTTCATGGCTGACGGCCGCATTGAAGAAACGGCTCCGCCGCAAGAATTTTTCGTCAACCCGAAGTCAGAGCGAGCGCGGCAATTCCTAGGCCAAGTTTTGCGCCACTAGGAAGGGGTAGACGAAGTCAATAGAGGTTGATGAGTCTGCTGGGCTGGATACGAGCCCCGGTGAGTCAGGCCCACGCGGTGGAGATCGACGTCTTGCTGTCGTGGTGCATGACCATGCGCCTGCAGCGCTCGTGTTAAGCGTGTGTGCGTTCAACTCCCCAGTGCTCGGGCAGCACAACGAACCCGACCATCGGCAGCCGTCAGTGCAACTGCTGTGAATCATGCCACGTGCCGATCGAACGATCGTCAGGCCCGCGCCCGACTTCGACGCGGATGCCGTGGGCGTGTTCGATGGCTTGCTCGCACCTGCCACCGTAAGCCCCATCGGTGAACAGCCGCTCCAGGGGGGGGGGGGCTTGCGACATGCCTGTTTCACGACCTCGTTGGTATCACCACGGACTTGCACGTTGGCCGCGGTCACCGTGACAGTCAGCAGCAGGTCGAGCGTATCGACCTCCATGCGGCGCTTGCGCCCCTTGACCTTCTTGCTTGCATCGAAGTCGCTGTCTCGTCCTTGCGGCGAGGGCCGTGCTGACGAGGCGTCGACCGCCGCAGCGATAGGTCCGGCGCTGCGCCCATGCGCAAGCGCCACTGCTGGTGCAGTCGGTCTTGCGCCCGCTCGAAGGCACCGGCCTGGATCCAGCGCACGAACGCCTTGCAGGCTGCCTGCCACTGTACAAAACTCAATGGCAGTAGGCGCCGAGCGTAGCCCGTATGCGGGACGTAGCAGCAGGCGTCGACCATGTGTCAGCGCTCGTAGCGAGCCGGTGTTTCAAGCGCTCTCGCAGGGACGCTCGAGGAGATCGGCGACCAGTGCCCATTCGGCGTCGATCAGGGCGGTGCTGTATTGCGGGTCTGCTTCGCGCCGATGGGCGGCTGTGTCGCTGTAGTGCTTGTGATTGGATCGACTGTTTGGAACACTCTGCGCTCGGGCAGCATGCGCACGATGTCCTGAGCGCGAAAGGTTCTACGAATGGTTGCCGCGCCCACCGCACTGCACGCCGGTACGGTCGGTTCTTCCCGCGCCGCATGAGGCATCTGCGTGTTGATGGCGCGCAGCAAGACCACTTGTGCAGATTTCAATGTCGGCACCGAAACTGCACGCACTATATTTTGGGAATTTTTGCCTCTTCCACCACCTTATTCCACCGAGCTGCATCCGCGGCGATCAGTTGACGAAACTCCTCGGGTGTGCTTCCCTTCACTACGGAGGCTTGTTGTGCCAGCATGCCCTGTACTTCGGTATCCTGCAAAGCGGAATTCAGCGTGGAGTTGAGCTTGGCAACGATGGCCGAGGGCGTTTTTGCTGGTGCGAGAAAGCCCGTCCAAGCTGGCGCAATAAATCCACCAAGGCCTATCTCCGCAAAGGTCGGAACCTCGGGCAAGAGCGGCGATCGGGTCGGCGTTCCTACGGCGAGCGGGCGCAAGCGCTTCTCCCGGATGGTAGGCAATAGACCAGCTATGCTATCAATGGCAATGTGCACACGTCCAGCCACGAGCTCTGGTACCGTCTCGGCAGTCCCTTTATACGGCACATGCACGATATCGGTCCCGGTGACTTGTTTGAACAACTCCATCGTTAGTTGAGCAGAGGTACTCGCGGAGGCGTAGTTGAATTTTCCTGGGTGTGCCTTGATCAATGCGACCAGTTCTTGCACGCTATTCACTTTCAGAGTCGGACTAACGACCAGAATGGGGCTCGTTACTGTTGCAGTACCGATTGGCTCAAAACTGGTAACGGAGTTGTAAGGGAGATTTTTGTACAAGGCGGCATTGAGTGCATGACCGGCACCTACAAACTGGAGGGTGTAGCCGTCCGCGGGGGCATTTGCGACCGAAGTGGTTGCGATGACGTTGTTGGCGCCGGGACGGTTATCGATGACCATAGGCTGCCCCAGCCGCTCGCCCCACTTTAGTGCGATTGTGCGCGCTACAAGGTCGGTCATCCCACCCGCGGTAAATCCAACAACGACCCTTATTGGGCGGTTTGGATAGTTGGTAGAGCTCTGCGCATTTGCGGATGACACAAAGATAGTCACTGGAGCTACTAGTGCCGCGCTCATGCGTAACATGGTTCTTCTGCGAACAGAGTTCATTCTTGTCTCTAGAGGTAATTTGAAAGTCTGAGCCATTCAAAAAGTATGGCGAACGCCGATGGCCGTTGCTTTGGGATCCGCTCCGGCCGCTGTTGGAGCGATGGACACATCTGCTGCAAGCACGGCTACGGAGGCCGTTGCGTTGTTTATGCTACGCCCCCAAGTTGCATAGAGCGTGGTTCGGCGGCTGAGACTATAGGTGTAGCCTAGACCGATCACGGTGGCCTCTCGCTTAGATCCTGCGGGATTGGCTTGGCTCAGGCTCTGAACCTGTGTCGATACGGTGTGGTTTCCCATTGAGTAGGCAACTCCTATCCAGCTAGTGCGGCCATTCCACGGCGAAGAACCACGCCAGTGCCCAGTCGTAGCCGCGAAATCGCCGTTCGTGTAACGAGCGCCGAGGAGCCAATTCCGCACAGTCGTTGTGTTCCCTGTGAATGCGACGGGCATTCCGGCGGTGTTGGCGAGTTGCAGCGCTTGATATGATCCAACGAGTTCAAGATCCCCCATTGAGTACTCAGCTCCGAGGCCCCACGCATTGCTTGCGCCCTTTGGTGCTGTTCCGGGTGCGCCAGTGTTTTCCCCAAAACTGTATGCGGCCCGGACGCGCAAACCGCCAAGGTTCGGGCTGAGGTAATTCACCCCATTGCTAAAACGTACCCATCGCTCCGATGACCCAGTGATGCTGACGCTGCTTTGTAGGTTGCCGAACAGTCCAAGCGACATCGTGTCAGCCTTTAGTACGGCATGAAAGAACGGCGCATAGTCACGGCCGAAATGAAACTCGCCGATAGGTGTGTCGAGCCCGACAAATGAGCGACGATTGAAGCCCCCAGTAAAGACAGCGCCGTTTGGTGCGGTTGGAGTGGCGCTGGAAGGCTGTGGACTGAAGGCTTTAAGGGTGCCGGTATCTAGGTCAAGTCCCGTTTCGAGCGTGAACAGCGCTTTCAGTCCCGCACCTAGATCTTCGACCCCTCGTACGCCCCAACGAGAGCCTGAGAGAATGCCGGAGCTGACTTGGGTGATTTTGACGCCGTGACCACGATCGGCGACGACGAACCCTGCATCTAAGATGCCATATAGCGCCACGCTTGATTGTGCATTTGCGGCAGGCGAAAGACATATCGCTGCAACTGCAAAGCTGGCCGCAGAAAGGGGGGGATGGTGTCTCATCGGCGTGTCTTTCATTGAATGTCTCCTGGTTTTTTTTAGGGCGAGTAATCTGACAGGTCATGCTTGAAGCAGCCAGTGCTTATCATTTGGGACGTCTTGAAGGCGCACCGCAGTCGGCTGGGGTACGACTACTTTGGCTGTCTGGGTGTCCATATCCAGATCGTGCTCTTGCAGCCGTACGCGTCTGACCTCAATCCGGTGGAATACCTGTGGGCATGGCTCAAGCCGCATGTCCTGGCCAACTGCTGTCTCGCCGACTTCGGCGAGCTGCGCGCGACAGCGCGTGATAGGCTCAAAAGCATCCAGAAGCTCTGGATGCAAGCTACGCAGTGTCAATGTCATTGTCGTGGTACCGATCAATAAGCACACCGCGCAATGGCACCGTGTGTTTTGAACTGAAGCGAAGAAAGGTGGCGCCTCGGTGTTCCAAGGCTTTGGAGCGTCTATGAGTACTTGGCTCAGTCAGCCGCTGTAATGCGGGGGCTATGCTGTTCCCAGATGCTGACGTAGCGCCAGCGCCAGACGGTCAAACGCATCCCTTACCCTGGGGCACACGTCCATCGCCCGTAACATGCCGTGCATAGTTCCGGGGACTATTTCTACTGTGGTGAGGACATCGGCCTGCTTAAGCAATGCCGCGTATTCACCTTCCTCCTCCAGCAGAGGGTCGTATTGAGCGTTCAGGAAATATGCCGGTGGTAATCCTCGCAACTCGTCGATAGACGCGCGCAGCGGTACTGCAAGAGAATCAGTTGCGACTCCAGGCTGCGAACCGAGGTACGCAGGAACTAGCGTGCATATTGAATCGTAGAAGAGCGAAGTGTCCTTGGCGGTACGGTAGTACGGGCGCTCCGTATTCATGTCAAAGACGCCATAGACCAGTGCTTGGCAGCGGAGGCGCGGTCCTCCCTTTCTCTTTGCGAGCATGCACATGGCAGTGGAAAGCAGTCCGCCCGCGCTGTCGCCGGCAACGGCCATCCGCGATGAATCCCATCCAAGTGTTGTTCCTTGGGCGTGCGTCCAATTCAAAGCTTCCCAGCAATCTTCATGAGCCGCTGGGAAGGGGTTCTCGGGCGTTCGCCGGTAATGCACACTAACGATCGCCGCGCCTGTTGCCTGAGCAAGCTGCGCCACGATCATGTCGTGCGAATCGTGGCTCCCTGCGACGAAGCCGCCTCCATGCATATAGAGGATGACAGGCGGTGGTTCTTCGGTGGCAGGCCAATAGACTCGAAGTGGAATCTCCCTGCCTTTCAGCACAATGAATGTATTGCGCACCCGCATGCCTGCGGGCCTTGGGTAGACATAGCGCTCTCCAAGCATGTCGTACCGAAGACGGACGCCGGGTAGGCCCTGCAGTGGATTGTCTCGTGCTAGCTGTTGCATCCGATCCAGATGGGCCGCATAGCCAAGAGCGAGGTCTAGTCCTGCATATTCGTACATTCAAAGCTCCAGTTGAGGTCGTTTCTTGTGTAGGGGAAGATAGATCCCGGGCTCTTCCAAGACCGGAGTTCACTCACGTCCAGATGCGGTCCAGCAGGCTGTAGCAGGCCACCCCGGCAGCGATGTAGAAGCGCTGCAGCCCGTGCAGCGGAAGGGGCTGCACGGGCGTGATCGGGAAGGGGCAGGCCGCCGCGCCGCCGCCCGCTGCCAAGGCTGCCACGTGCCGGCCTAGGCTCGTGGCGATGGCGATGCCGCGCCCGTTGTAGCCCAGTGCCATGGTGATGCCCGGCGCGGGCTGGTGCAGGTGCGGCATGAAATCGCGTGTGATGGCAACGCGCCCGGCCCAGCGATACTCGTACTGCAGAGGCCCGAGGCCGGGGAACATCAGCGCTACCGCGCGCTCCAGGTGCGCGAAGTCGCCGGGGCCCCGCGGGTCGTTGAAGTGACCGCGTCCGCCCATCAGCAGCCGGCCCTGCGCATCCTTGCGGAAGTACAGCAGCAGTCGCTGCGAGGTCGAGCCCGTTTCGCCGCCGGGCAGGATGTGCTCACCCGCCTTGCCGAGCGGCCGTGTGGCCACGATGAAGCTGTTGGCGGCGAGCACTGTGCGGGCCAGCCCCGGCCATAGTCCGTCGGTATAGCCGTTGGTGCCCAACACCACCTGTTGCGCCTGCACGCGGTGGCCTTGGGCCGTGGTGGCGACCCAGCCGGTGCCCTGGCGCTGCAGTGCCACCACGGGCGAGCCTCCGTGCACTTGCACACCCTGCGCCTGTGCCGCGCGCACCAGGCCGCGCACATAGGCCAATGGCTGAATGCTGCCGGCGCGTCCGTCGAGCCAGCCACCCGCGAAGGCCGGAGTGCCGATGCGTGCGGCCACGGCCGAGCGGCCCAACGTCTCCACGCGCACGCCACGCCGCTCCCATTGCTGGGCGCGAGCGTGCATACCGTCTATCGCCTGCTGGGTGTAGCCCACCTGTAGCCAGCCGGCTCGCACGGGGGCGCAGTCGATGGCGTGGCGCTCGATCAGCTTGTATACGAGGTCGGCCGAGTGGGAGACGGCGTCAATCAGCGGCTCGGCGCGCGCAGCACCGTAGACGCGCACCAAGTCGTCGGGGTCGTGCTTGAGCGTGGGGTTTACTTGCCCGCCGTTGCGCCCTGAGGCGCCCCAGCCGGGCTCGTGCGCATCTAGAACGCACACGCTGGCTCCGTCCTCAGCCAGGTGCAATGCGGCGGATAGGCCCGTGTACCCCGCGCCAATCACAAGCACGTCGGTTGACGAGGGGGCACTGAGCGCGGGTGTGTTGGGGGCTTGGGGTGCTGTGGCGGCCCACAGCGAGGGGGCGTCGGGGTGCGAGCCGATGGAGGGGGCACTCATGCCGTATCTCCGTCCGGCGCATGACGCAGGAAGGCCGGTTGCACAGGCATGTCCATGGGCTCGTTGCTGGGTGAGTGCTTCGTTGCCTCATCAGTCAAAAATTCAAATCGCATGAATCAATCATCACTACATGCGAGGCTGATAAAAATACGTAAAAACCACTAAAAGATTCGATAATATCGATATGCGATATTTAAAATGGCGTCTGCTATGCTTCTCACATGAGCACGCCGCAATCGCCCGAAGAAGACGCGAACCCCTTGTTCAATCAGTCGCTAGAAAAGGGGCTGGCCGTGCTCTGCGCCTTCAGTGCGCAGCGGCGCAGCATGACGCTGGCTGACGTGGCGGCGGCGGCGGGCATCAGCAAGAGCTCGGCGCAACGGATGGTCTTCACCCTGGAACAACTAGGTTTTGTGCGAAAGCATCCGCAGACGCGTCGCTACTTGCTCGCACCGCGCGTGATGCGCATCGGCTACAACTACCTGGCAGCCAACACGCTGATTGATCTGGCCAATCCCTATCTCTCGGAGCTCGCCACCGTGACGACCGAGACCACCTGCCTCACCGAGCCCGACGGGCTGGAGATGGTCTATGTGGCGCGCTTCGTCAGCGCCCAGTTTGTACCGGTGCACATGCCCATCGGTAGCCGCATCCCCATGTACTGCACGGCATCGGGCCGGGCCTGGCTCAGCGCGCTGCCCGATGCGGAGGCCTTGGCGCTGTTGCGCGCGAGCGAGCGTGCCGTTCACACGCGCTTCACGATCACCGATGAGTCGGCCATTCTGGCCGAGTTGACCCAGGCGCGCGAGCGTGGCTACGCCATCAATCGCGAAGAACTGTTCCTGGGTGACATGACGCTGGGTGCTCCTGTGATCGACAGCCACGGCCGGCCTGTGGCTGCCGTGCATATCGTGGCCCCCACCAGCCGCTGGACGCGCGAGGAGGCTGAGAGCCGCTTGGGGCCCTCGCTGCTGGCTTGTGCGCGCACCCTGAGCAATTCTGTGCGTGCCCTAGGCTGAGGGCGTTCGTCTATTTTCATTCCAAGGCCCCTCGCCCTATAAGCGTCCAGACAATTGCGCGTGCATTGCCCAAGCAGGGCCCCGTCGCGGTGCTATTGAGCACGCCTGCCTGCAGCATCCGACGTCGACTTCGCCGGTCAGCAGCGGCACCATGTCGGAGCCGACCGTGATGATGGTGACGTCCTTCTCGGCGATCTTGTTCTTCGCCAGCAGGGCGCGCAGCAGGATGGCCGCGGTTGAGGGGATGCCGACCTTCTTGCCGATCAGGTCGGCGGGTTTGCGCACGGGATTCTTGGCCAGTGAGAAGAAGGTGAACGGATGCTTCTGGGCGCCGACAGCGAAGCACTTGATCGGCAGGCCCTGCGAGACGGCCAACATTACCGAGGGGCTGGACGAAACCTGGCCCACCTCATAGCGGCCAGAAGCCACGATGGCCACGCCATCGATGTTCGGTCCACCGGGCTGGATGGCGAACTCGATGCCTTCCTGGTCGTAGAAGCCCAGCCGCTTGGCCACTACCTCGCCGATCTGGTTGATGCTGGGGATCCAGCCGAGCTGCATGTTGATGCGCGCCTTGCCCTGCGCGAAGGTGTCGAACGACAGCATGCTGCCGAACGAGAGGCCCCCGGCAACGAGCGAGGTCTTGAGAAGGCTTCGGCGACCGGGGTCCCGGAGATTGGCCATGGCGGATTCCCTTGTAGAAGAATTGGGAGCGGAGAGCGTGACCCTGCGTGTTGTCTTCGTCACGTTGAAGGGCCAGCGGGAGCGAATGTTAGGAGCCCACCGCGTTGCTTCCAAGCATCGTTTTTCGCGCCGGGCGCGCTAAAAATTAGGCATCGGGGAAGAGCCTGAATCGGCAAGAAGGCGATACAGAATGGGCCTCGCAACACGCAGCTTCGATATGTGCGGCTGCAGCGTGCTCAAGGTCGGTCACCATGCCGACTTGGTGATGCTCGACGCTGGATAGGTCGCCATCCCGAAAAACAAGGATCCAACACGACCAGCCGAAGGGATTCCAGCGCATTCGCCCCTACGGGCTCCGGGTCAACGGCAACCGCAAGGACGGCCCGACATGCTTTCGCGAACTCCGCTGCAACCATCCGCTAGTAATGCGGCCAAGTGCCGGCCGGGTCTTTCCAGTTCAACGCGCTACCGCGTATCAACGGCACGGGCACGGGCACGGCGCAGGTGGCGGGACCGGCGTGCCACCACCAAGCCTCTCACTCTTTGACAGCAGTTGCCTGTTGGTATTCGGTCGGAACGACTGGAGGGTTGACTGAGCGTGGTGAAACGCAACTACAGCCTGCGTTCCTGTGACTAGTCCAAACTGCGATGGAAGTTGAGTGCATCGACGCGGCCGGTGCGAAGCGCCTGGAAGCCGCTGCTCAGCTGAACTCCATTGTGGTCGCTGGCACGCCGTAGTAGAAATAGCGCAGCGGCAAGGCGCCTTGCCGGAGAAATAGCCAGCCATTACGGGCTCGCAGGTCGGATAGCCGAAGGCCTGCGCTTGTCGGCGATCTACGGGGCCGCGCGCCAGCGCCCTAGACTACGATGATCGTCACCGCCAGATTGGGCTCCTTGTAGGAGCCCAGGCTTGGGCCGCGGCGTAGGACGCGTCGTCATGCATGGTGGACGGGATCGCGAGGGCGACGGTGACCTCGTCGAGCGCGTGGCTCGGTGTGGCGGCCAGCAGCATGCCGGCGAAGAGCGTGGCTGGCAGGGCCGAGGAGCGGATGGATGGATGCGTCATGGTTTCCCATGGTCGGATGCGAATGGCATATCGATGGGCGCCGCTTGCGTGGCGCTGCTGCGGCGCAGAGCCTCCCGCACCAGCGCGGCGCGGTCGATCTTCTGGGTAGCGGCCAGCGGCAGGCTCTCCGTGAACCAGATACGGCGCGGGTGCTGGTAGGCCGCGAGGTGCTGCAGCGAGAACGCTTTGAGCGTCTCCTCGTTCACCGCCGCAACGCCCGCGCGCGGCACGACGAAGGCGACCGGCTTGGTGCCCTTGATCTCGTCCGGCAGCGCAACGATGCTGGCTTGCTGCACGGCCGGATGGCGTTCCAGCACCTTCTCTATCTCTCCGGGGTAGAGGTTCTCGCCGCCGCTCACGAACATGTCGTCGCGCCGCCCGACGAAGGTGTAGAAGCCCTCGTCGTCGCGCCGGAAAACGTCGCCGGTGATGTAGAAGCCGTCCGCGGTGAAGGGCGAGAGATCGAACCGCTGGTGGTAGCCCTGCATCAGGCCGGGGCTGCGGATCTCCAGCACGCCCTCGTCGCGTTCTGCCCCCGCGTCGTCGGCCAGCCGTACCTCCACCTGCGGATGCGGAAAGCCGACCGCGAGTGGTGGCGTGGGCAGGCCCAGGGGATGTGGGCCGAAGACGACCGGGCCGCCTTCGGTGGTGCCGTAGGCGTTGATGATGCGCGCGTTGGGCAGAAGGCTGCGGATCTGCTCCAGCAGACCGGGACTGATTGGCGCGGACCCCATGCGCACGACGCGCACCGAGGACAGGTCGGCCGCCGCGAGAGCGCTCCGTTCGCGCAGCATCATCGCGATCATCGGCGGCACTGCTGTGAGCCAGGTGCAGTGGTAGCGGTCGATGGCGCCGATGTAGGCTGTCGTGTTGAACTGCGGCAGCAGCACGCTCGTGGTATGGGATGCCATGGTGAGCAGCACCAGCGCGAGCGCGTTCATGTGATACAGCGGCGCCGCGACGAGCACGCGCTCGCCGGCCAGTGGCGTCGCCGCGCGGCGCGTCCGCACCACCCAGCGATGGCTCGCGTGGCTCAGCCGCACCCCCTTGGGCTGTCCGGTGGAGCCAGAGGTGTAGAGCAGCAGGGCCAGATCTTCGGGCGCCGGGACATGCGGTACCGACACGTGCGGCGCTAGTGCGCCGGGAGCGCGCCACGCGTCGAAGGCCTGCGTGCCGAAGACCAGCGCCGGCAGTCCCTCGGGCACCTGGGCCCTGCGTTCGGCATCGCACAGCACCAGCTGTGCGCCGCTGTCCCGTAGCACGAAGGTGATCAGCGGGGCCGGCAGCTTGAAATTGACCGGCACCGCGACCAGCCCGGCCCGCAGGATGCCCAGGAGCGAGACCACGTAGTCGACCGAGTTGGCCGCCAACAGCGCGATGCGCTCCTGTGGCGCATGGCCCTGCGCTAGCAAGGCGCGGGCGACGGCATTGGCGCGGTCGTCGATGTCGCCGAAGCGGTGCTCGGTGGCGCGGCCGGCCGCGTCGAGCCCGATGAAGGCCACGCGTTCCGGGTCGGCGGCGCTGTCGATCACGCAGCCGAGGTTGAGGCTTTCTTCGATGCTCACGCGCTGAACTCCAGCACGGTGTGAAAGCGGGGTAGCGCGATGGCCAGGCCGTCGCGGGTCTGCGCGGCCGGCAGCGCCATCGCCGTGGCCCGGGCCGCCATCGCAGCCGGGTCCCCACCCGCGAGGCGAATCGCGCCGAAGAAGTCTTCGCGCGCTGGCAAGAACGACGCCAGCGCGCCGTAGCGCGCGTCGAACTCGGCGCGGTCCAGGAAATCCGTCGAGAAGTCCGGCGTCAACGGTCCGAGCCGGGCGTAGTCGCCGCGCAGCCGCAGCGGCGCGGGCCCGACGATGGCCAGGCCGGCGATGCCGCGCACACCGTTGGCATGAGCGGTCCATTCGGGCCGCCACAAGAGCTCCGGCGTATGGTGCTGGCAGACGTAGACGCGGCCGGCGGGCAACTGCCCCGGCAGCAGGCGCACGGTCGAGAAGCGTGCGTCGTGCGTCTGGCCGTCGATCTCCACCGGCCGCGAGAAGTGCTGCACAGGCGACACGGCGAAGCCGGCGGCGGCCAGCGCCGCGTGCGAGGCCTCGGCATCGCGGCTGGCCAGCACGAGACCGTCGATGCCAACCGGGCTGTCGAGGATCTCCTGTCGCAGCCGGCCGCCGCCTTGCGGCAGTCCGATCAGTTCCAGGTAGGCCTGGGGAAAGACCACGAGGTGGTTGATCGAGCCCAGGGTGTGGTGGCCGCGTGGCGTCAGCGTGAAGCCCAAGTCTGCGAACAGGGCCTGCGCGGCGTTGGTCTCGAAGCGGGTGTTGACGACCAGGTGGTCGAGGGAGCTCCCTGGCATGCGCGGCTCAGGTCTTGGCCGGCGCCGGCGTCGCATACACACCGCGCCCGCTCGCCACCAGTTGGCCTTCGCCGTCGAACACCTGGGCCTCGGCCACCGAGAACTGCCGGCCAAGCTTGATCACCTTGCCGGTCGCGCGCAGGTCGCCGCGCGCGGCGCGGTGGTAGTCGACGCGCAGATCGATGGTCGGCACGCCCTTGCCGGTGTGCGAGACCAGTGCCCAGTCGGCCGTCAGGTCCACCAGCGCGGCGAGGATGCCGCCATGGATGTAGCCGCCTTCGGGATTGACCACCCATTCGTCGCGGAACTTCGCTGTCAGGGCGATTTCGCCATGCGCAACGGACTGGACCTGAAGGCCCAGCCATTGGTGGTAGGGGCCGCGCTGTAGACGGGCCTGAATGTCTTCGGCACTGGGGAGCGCGGGGGATGCGGTGTCGGTCATTGTTGGGTCCGGAGAAAGAGGGGAAGGAAGCCGCAATTGGGGTGACTCATGGCGCGACGACGACCTTGCCGAGCACAGCGCGGTCGCGGATCAGGGCCAGGCCTTCGGCAGCCCGCTCCAGCGGCAGCACCCGGTCGATGACGGGGTCGAGCCGGCCTTCGGCCACCAGCGCGAGCAGGGCTTTGAGGTTGTCTTCGTAGAAGCTGTTCGAGCCCTTGATATTGAGTTCGAAGCTCCAGACATAGCGCAGGTCCTCGCGCGGGTCGTGGCCCGCGGTGGCACCGCACACGAGCAGGGTGCCGCCGCGCTTCAGGCTCTTGATGGAGGGAAGCCACGTGTCGCCGCCGGTGAAATTGACGACCACGTCGACACCGCCTTCGTGGGTGCGCCGCTGCGGCTTGCCGTACTTGGCGATGACCCATTTGGAGAAATCAGTCTCGCGGTAGTTGACGACGTGGTCCGCGCCCAGCGCGAGCAGGCGCTGCGCCTTCTCGTCGCTGCCGGCGGCGGCGATCACCTCCGCGCCCAGCAGCTTGGCCAGCAGCACGGTGGCAGTGCCAACGCCGCCGCTTGCGCCCAGCACCAGCACCTTGTCCCCGGCCTTGACGGTGCGGTGCGTGAACAGCATGCGATGGGCGGTGCCGTAGGCCACCGGCAGTGCCGCAGCCTGCTCGAAGCTCACCTCGTCGGGCAGCGCGATCAGCTGCGATGCATCAGCCAGCGCGTACTCGGCCATGCCGCCATCGATCATCTCGCCCATCAGGCCGACGCCGGGCTTAAGCGGGTTGACCAGCACGCGATCGCCAGGCGCCCAGTCGGCGACGCCGTCGCCCACCTCGGTGACCGTGCCTGCCAGGTCCAGGCCGATGACCACCGGCAGCGGCACCTTGATGCCGGGCATGCCCTGAACGGTGAAGACGTCGTGGTAGTTGAAGGACGAGGCGCCGACGCGCACGACCACATGGCCGGCCTGGGCGCGGGGTACCGGTCGGTCGGTGACGACGCGCAACTGGTCGAGGGCGCCGTGCGCGTCGAGCACGAGAGCGCGCATGGTGGTGGGGTTGCTCATGAAAGGTTCCTTGGTTGAATGGCTGTGTCGGGCGAGGTGGTTGACGAGGTCGCTTACTTCAGCGTCTTCGACTGTTCATAGGGCGCGGTGATGAAAAGCTCGTCCTTCAGTTCGCCCTTCACCAGGCCGGACTCGACGAAGACGGCATGCTCGCGCCGCAGGGTCGCGATGTCCTCCGGCTCGAAGCCGACACGGTTCATCGCGTTCCAGAGCGCGACGTAGGCCCGCGCGTCGTCGGCCGGGAGGTTGGCCTTCTTCTGGAGAATCTGCACTGCCTCGTCGCGGTGCGTGTTGCCCCAGGCCAGGGTGTCGCGCAAGGCGGCGATGACGCGCGCGACCACCTCAGGCTGCCTGTCCACCAGTTCCGCGCGCACGGCGCCCACGCCGATGTAGGGCAGGGCGTCCGAGCGTGTGAGCTTCTTCCACTCATCCGCGAAGCTGCCGAGGCGCCGCAGCTTGAGCTCGCCACCCAGTTGCGCCACGGTGACCGAGCGCAGTGCCGCGCCGTCGACCTGCTTTTGCGCCAGGAACTGGGCGAGCCGCGACTCGTTGCCGCCGACCAGCGAGAACTCGTTGGGCTTGATCTGGTAGTTGCCGGCCAGCACCGCGCCGGCGATCACCGCCACCGACGAACCCGCGGGCGACATGCCGATCTTCTTGCCCTTGAATTCGGCGATGGAGCGGATGGGTGAGTCCTCCGGCACCACGAACTGCACGTCGGCCGGCTGCGTGGCCGCAAAGATGCGTACGGGCACTCCGGTCGCGGCCGTGCCGAACACGCCGGCCAGCGGCGCGCCAAAGGCGAGGTCGATGGAGCCTGAGGCGAGTGCGCGCAGCGGCGCGTTGACGTCGGGGAAATGCACGAACTCGGCGTCGATGCCGCGTTTAGCGAGGAAGTCCTTCGACTCCAGCACCGCGCCGTAGCCGAGGCTGACGCCGCTGGTCCAGTAGCCGATACGGACCTTGTCGGCGGCCTGGGCCGCGAAGGAGGTGAGTGTGGCCGCCGCGAGCAGGGCCGCGGCGAAGAGCTTGCGCATGGGATTCATCCTTGGGAACTTGGGACGGGGGAGGGGGAGGGGGAGGAAGCGGGAGTAGAAGAAGGCGCGACGGAGCGCGACCCCTTCGAGGCGGATTTCCAGCGGAACAGCCAGCGTTCGGCGGGCTTGAGCAGCCCGCCTTCAATCACCAGCATCAGCGCGACCAGCAGCACGGTCCACGCGAAGACCTGATCGGTCTGCACCAGGTCGGCGGCCTGGCGCAGCCGGTAGCCGATGCCGTCCGAGGAGCCGATGGTCTCGGCCACGAGGGAGACGCGCCAACCGAAACCGAAGGCCAAGCGCGCGCCGGAAAAGAAGTGCGGCAAGATGCTCGGCCCGTAGATCTTGCGCAGCACCTGCGCGCGCGACATGCGGAAGCTGCGCGCCAGGTCCACGTACTGCGGCTCCACTGTCTGCGCACCTTGCCAGACGCTGGTAAGGATCAAGGGCATCGCCGTCATGAACACCACGAAAACGGTGGTCGCGTCCGAGATGCCGAACCAGATGATTGCGAAGATCGCCCAGATGGCGGAGGACACCGTGTTGAAGACGGCCAGCAAGGGCTCGAAGAAGCGCGCCAGCGCCCGGCTTGCGCCGAGGGCTAGGCCCAGCAGCGTGCCGACGACCGTTGCGATGCCAAAGCCCAGCAGCACGCGCCGGCAGGTGGCGACGACGTCCCGGCCGAAGGTCTCGCTGTTCCAGAGCGCGAACAGCGCCTGCGTTACCTTGTCCGGCCCTGGAAGCACGAAGGAGGGCAGGTGCTGCGCGCCCCACCACCAGGCCAGCAGGATCACGCCAGCCAGCAGCAGGCGCTGTGCGAGCAGCGTCAGGAAGCGCCTAGGGAAGGTAGAGCTCATCCCCGCATCCTCAGCAGCCGGATCTGCTCCGTGACTGCGGGGTCGACCGGCACGCGCGGACGCGTCAGCCCGGTGAGGTCCACGACCTCCACGATACGGCCAGGGTTCGGCGCGAGCCGCACGATGCGGTCCGCCAGCACCACAGCTTCTTCCATGTCGTGGGTGACGAAGACGACCGTCGCGCCGCTGCCACGTTGGAGGCGAAGCAATTCCGAGTGCATCTGCGAGCGGGTTTGCGGATCGAGCTTCGAGAAGGGTTCATCCATCAGTAGCACCGAGGGCTGCACCGCCAGGCTGCGCGCGAGCGCCACTCGGCTGCGCATGCCGCCGGACAGTTCGTGTGGCCAGGCATCGGCCACCGCTTCCAGACCGACCTTGCGCAGGGCCTCGCTGGCGCGGCGCAGGCGCTCGGCGCCGTTCGCTTGCGTGGCCTCGAGGCCGAAGGCGACGTTGTCGCGTACGCTGCGCCAGGGCAGCAACCGGTCTTCCTGGAACATGTAGGCGATGCGCTCCCAGTGCCTGAAACTCTTGGCAGGAACACCCGCGATGGCCAGGGTGCCAGCGTCGGGTGGCAGGAGGCCGGAGAGGATGTTGAGCAGCGAGCTCTTGCCGCAGCCCGAAGGTCCGACCAGCGCGAGCACTTCGCCCGGATACACCGCGAGGTCGATACCGGCGAGCACGTCGAGGCGGCCGTAGCGCTTGCCGATGCCCCTGGCTTCCAGCGCCGGGGCCTCGTCCCGTACAAGCGCGCTCACGGCGCCTTCCTCGCGGCCTGAAAGGGAAGGTAGGCGCCCGCCTGCGACAGACTGGCATACACCTTCTCCAGCGTCTGCGCCTGGAAGGTCTCGATGTGCCTGCGCGCGATGAGCTCGGCCCGCTTGCCGTCACCTTCGTCGAAGGCCTGGATCATTGCGTTGTGGTCGTGCTTAATCTCGGGCTTGACGCGCTGTACGTTGAAGCCCAAGGCCACCAGCCGAGACATCTCGTCCATCAGAGAGGACAGCGTGCGCAGCAGGCGGTCGTTGCCGGCGGCGGCGGCGATGGCCAGGTGGAACTGCTTGTTGGCGTCCATGAACACGTCGATGCGTTCGTGCAGCGGTGCCACATGCTCGACGCGGCAGGCGGCTTCGAGTCGGTGGAGCAACTGCGTGTCGACGCGGCCCACGGCGAGCCTTGCGGCCATCGGTTCGAGCTGCGCTCGCAGGGCGAAGACCTCCTCGACATCCTTCACCGTGATCGGGGCGATCTGGAAGCCTTTGCGGGGTCGCGAACGGACTAGTCGCTCGTGGGTCAACCGCGTGAGCGCGATGCGGCAGCTGTTCTTGCCCAATGTGTAGCTGTCCATCAGCTCGGCTTCCGTCACGGTCACGCCCGGCATCAGCCGGCAGGACAGGATGTCGCGGCGGATCAGCGCGTAGGCGGCTGCGCCCTGGCTGTCTCCTTCCTGGGAAGGGGCGGGCTCGGAGCGCAATGGAAGGGTGAAGGGCGAGGGCATGGGCTCAGAACTTCTCTGTGAGCGGCTCACAGAGAAGTTCTGCGTTCACCACAAGAGGGCTCAGAGCGTAGTAGCCGCCTCGTTGAAATCTAACGAACGAATCCGTTCGTTCTTATGTGGAAAATTCATTCTGTGAGCAGCTCACGCGATGGCCGGCGTGGAAGCCTTATTGGTGATGGATCTCCGGAGGCGCTGCAGTCACCGGTGGCCAATTCCGCAGGCACTGTCTGCGGAGCTGCTGATACCGCCGCAGGAGATCAACTGGAAGCAGGACTTGCGCGTAGGGCAGCGCGTGAGCTTCATCGGTTGCCGACTGATGTGACGTTCAAGTCCGACCGCGACCATCTCATGCTGGGCGACTGAGTCCCTGCGTGTGCTGCCTGCTCAGCCTTGAACCGCTGGGACGGCCTTTCTCCGGGACTGTCGTTGATTCGATGGTGGAGCGGTGCTTGAAGCCATTGCATTGGTCGGCGTCTTTGCAAGGCATTGGACCTGCACGGCGTTGTTGCATCACCCTGCGGGAGGGCGCACCAATACCGAACTGGTGAAGGTGCGGGCGCTGTGTGAAGCCGAGAGTATCGAGTTTTTCCCTCATTTCGCGCTTTTTGGGCCGGGGCAGCTTGCGACATTGCATCTCAATGCAGCTACGCGCTCGACACCGATCTTTGAAAGGCTCTACTGCGATTTCGAGGAAGATCTTTTGGAGGAGCGACAGTGCCGGTAAACGGCCATGTGCCTGTTCCCTCCGCGCCTGGGCTTGGAATCGATCCGGATCCTGCCGTTGTTGATCGATATCGGATCGCATGACAGTTTCAAGGGCAAGGTGGTCGCCATCGCCGCAAGCTGGCGGCACGCAAGCGCCGGTCGCAATCTACGAAAGAGCAGAAGATTCAATCGCCGCTGCGCCTGCGGCAGATGTGAAAACGAATCAGCTCGCGTCGGAATCAATAGACGTTCCGGCGTGATGAACTCCTGGCGCGGTCCGTAGCTCTTAACCAGGGCCGTGAAGCTGCGGCTGCAGTGGTGGGATCAAACGAGCGCTGTTCCACCATCCCAGTAGGTGTCCGCCCCCCCCGAAAAGCTTCCGTCGGCATGGCGCTTCGCGACGTGCAGGACGCCGAAATGATCACCGTCGCTTCGTCCTACCATTCGAGGAGTGACACCTATTCGTTGCAAGTGCATCCGCACTGATGGGTCGAGTTCCCGCGAAGCCTGCACATAGCCGTTGTGGATGACGCAGGCGGGTTCGGCAACGGCTTGCTGCGCGGTCATGCCGAGATCGACGGTGTTGACAATGGCGCGCAAGACCGCCCCGCGGATCTTGTCGGCCCCTGCGGCTCCCAAGGCAACCAGCGTCCCATCGGGCGATCGCAGAATGGTCGGCAGCATCGATGTGACGTCACGGCCGTCCGGGTCGGGCTGGCCACTTGCCATTTGGTAGCTGTGTGCGAACAAGTAGCCGTTAGGCGACGCGAATCCCGTTCCGAAGTGCGGTCCGATGGATTCCGTCATCGAAGCGACCATGCCTTGCGCGTCCACGACAGAGATGTGAGTCGTGTCCTGAGGTATGCCAGGTTTGGTTGGTGGAACCTCGAACAGGCCCGAAGCATTGCTCGACTGCAAAATCGCCCGAACACGTTGGGCGAGCATTTGGATGCGATTGCGATCCAGAAGTGACGAAGCGTTCGATCCCAAAGCTTCATCGCGCTGGCCCTTGAAGGCCACTTGTTGAGCCACGAGCATGGTTGCCCACCGATCGGCGGCACTCATCAATCGGAGGTCGTACGCCTGAAGAAGTTCCAGCGTCTGCGCCACAAGGAAACCGTAGCCTTGTCTGCCGATGGTCCAGACGTCCCATCCGCGGTACCGAGTGTGGATGTATTCGGCGTCGATGGGACGATACGCCAGAAAGTCTTCCGTGGTCAGCTTGCTTCCCGCTGCCTGCAACAGTGCTAAGTCGCGAGTCAGTGCCTGATTCAGAAATCGATCCGCGCCACCCTTCGCATAGAGAGACAGGGATGCAGCCAATTCCGGTTGTCGGAAGACTTCCCCCTCTCTGTACGGCAGGCCGCCCTCTTTGAGGAAGAGCTTCGCCGCCACGGGGTTGCGCTGCAGGACCGGAACCCGGCGAGACCAGACCCGTGCCAAGTTCGAAGGCACCTCGAAGCCATCGCGCGCCAAACGGATGGCCGGCGCGCAAACTTGTTCCATCGTCAGACGGCCAAATCGCTGCAGGGCATGTTCAAAGCTCCGTGGGTTGCCTCCCACCGGAACAACGCCCGCCCTGTCGGTCGCTTTGTCCCCGGCGTGCCACGCTGCCGGGACCATGGAGCGGCCGTCGATCGCGTCACACTCACCGGACGCATTCAAAACCAGGAGATGGGTCCGCCCCATGATGCTAGTGTTCGAAGGATCGACCACGGCCATTGCAATTGCCGTCGCGACGATGGCATCGACTGCATTCCCGCCTGCCGAAAGTATGGCCGCGCCTGCGTCGGCAGCTGGCTTCGCCCCCGCTGCGACGATGCCGTGCAACGGCGCCGTGGTGGATGCGCTCGCCCCTTGGGTCGATGCTCCCGATTGCGCGCATCCACCCGTGGAGATAGCGGAGGCCAACATGGCGAGCGCCCCTGCCAGTTCACGACGAGTGAGTCCTGCGCGGACGCCGTCTACGAAACTGTTGGATTCCATGGGATCCCAATTGCCTTCAGCCATTTTCATTTTCATTTTCATTAGAACCTGTGGCGAATGCCCATGTCGTACCCGGTCGAAGAGCCGTTGGCCGCCGTCGTCGCGCCGTTTAGTGCCTGTGTTGCACCGCCGCCGTTGCTCAGGCGCGCGTACGTGACGTAGAGAGCCGTGCGCTTAGACAGGTTGTATGCGTAGCCCAGCGCCCACTTCTTGGTGATTCGATCGGGCGCGGGCGCCAGATTGACCGCGTACTGAGAGTAGGAGATGCGGATGTCGCCGGCGCCCACGGGTACCAAGCCGCCGACCAGCCAACCCTTGGCGTTGCGCATCGAGCCGTTCACAACGCCCTTGTCCCGTGAGTAGTGGGCCATGATCGTCGCCACTCCCGCGTCCCATTGCCCTCCGATATTGCTCTGTCGCGGACTGCCTGCGGCGTTCGTGGTGCGACTGGTTGCAGCGGCGACGTCGAATGGACCGCTTTTGAATCCGAGTCGCACGCCCCAGCCGCTGCCGTCGTTCTTGGTGCTGACACCACAGCCAGCGGGAACTCTAGGCGAGGTACAAACGACGTTGACGGCATTGCTGTTGTTCTCACCCAGGTAGTACATGCCCTGGCCGTAAAAGCCATTCAGGGTCTCTTTGGGCAGGAAGTAGCCGATGCTGTTCGAAGCGCGGACCTGCGTTGTGCCGGTGATGATGGAGTTGAGTGTCTGGGTCGTGCCGTTGCCTGTAGTCCCGAAGGGATCAAACTCGCTCAAATTCCAGAACTGCGGAGTGAAGTCCCGCCCCAGACGCAATTCCCCCCAATTGCCGGACAAGCTCACCGTCGAGCGTCGGCCGAAGACCATTGCGCCACCACCAGCGGAACCGCTGGATTGGTTGTTAGTGTTGGTTGTGCCAAACGAGCCATCGTCGACGTTCACGGCCGATTCCAGCCAGAACGAAGCCGACATGCCATCGCCCAAGTCTTCTACGCCGCGAAAGCCCAGACGCGAGGCATTCATGCCGGAGCTGGCCAACTGGGTCTTTTTCGCCACGCTGCCCGAGCCGTACGCCACCCTGGCGTCCACGACTCCGAAAATCGTCACCGACGATTGAGCGAAGGCGGCGCCGGCAAAAGTCATGGCCGCCACCGCGATCAGGGACTTGTGCATACGATTCCATTTGAAACCCGACCTCGCGAGGCCGGTGGCGATGGATGTTCTCGTCGAACTGATGTTCGTGGTCGTGTGGTCCGTCAATTTCATGTCCACTGGTTGCGCTTTCATGTTGAGTTGATGGCTGGCTAACGGAACGCTCCTGAGAGACAGGCGAAGGTGCCCCTCTGGCGCGCTTGAACGTGTGAAGCAAATGAGCCAAAAACTAATGTTTTGATTCAAACGTTTGCGCCATGTTATGGAGTTATGAAACGTATGATGCATGGTGGTTCTACCTAGATCACGCGATGCAACACTTCCAGTGCGCAGATGACCCGCGCCCAAACTGCGCATCAATCAATTGATCCGCGAATGTTGCATTCAGAGCATTTGATCCATATACTGGGACGTACACGGAGGTTTGGATGTACGAGACAGTCATGTTTTCAGCTGCCGACGGGATCGCGCAGATCCGATTCAATCGCCCTCATCGGCTCAACGCTGTCACGCAGCAGCTCTACGATGAGCTCGGCGAGGCACTCGTTGAAGCCGAGCGGGATTCCGAAGTGCGGGTTGTCCTGCTCACCGGAGCCGGCCGCGCCTTTTGCGTTGGAGCGGACCTGAAGGAGCACAAGGCAGGTCGTACGCCGTATGACCGGCGACAGTACCTGCAAGGTGAACAGTTACTCTGCAAGCGCCTTCTGCAACTCAAGAAGCCAGTTGTCTCGGCGGTCAATGGCTATGCACTCGGCGCTGGTGCTGAGATCGCGCTCGCTTCGGACTTCATCGTGATGTCCAGAACTGCGCAGATCGGTCTTCCGGAGATAAGCATCGGCAACTTTCTCGGCGGAGGCGTCACCTGGCTGCTGCCGCGGCTTGTGGGCCTTGCCAAGGCGCGGGAGCTGGTTTTCCTGGGTGAGCGTATCGGAGGCGAAGAAGCGGTACGGATCGGATTGGCGAATCGCGTGTTCGACGATGAGGTGTTCATCGAATCTGCGCTCCAGTTCTGCCGTCAACTGGCCACTAAGGCGCCGCGCTCAATGCAACTCGCGAAGGAGCAATTGAACTTTGCTTCGGAGTCAACGTTGGATGCGGCCTTACGCGCAGAGCTGGAGGGCATGACCTTTGCCAGCACAACGCGTGACTGGCAAGAAGGGGTCGACGCGTTCGCAGAAAAGCGAGCACCTGTGTTCCACGGAGACTGAAATGAACACCTTGTATCCAGTTTTCTAT
>Ga0182007_10000289_pt1 | contig 33181 bp, 41 predicted proteins | sample Sormic07211113_1_FD_123023 | JGI IMG/M metagenome (GOLD analysis project Ga0182007, IMG submission 123023) | Rhizosphere microbial communities from Sorghum bicolor, Mead, Nebraska, USA - 072115-113_1 MetaG | ecosystem: Host-associated > Plants > Roots > Rhizosphere | place: USA: Nebraska...
GGGCGTGCCGATCGCCCAGCTCGACCGCCTGCGCGCGGCCGGCGTCGACATCCCGAAGCTGGCCCGCGACGGCGTCACGATCTTCTTCACCCAGGTGTTCCGCGACGGCTTCTTCCACGCCGACATGCACCCGGGCAACATCCAGGTCAGTCTCGAGCCGGAGAGCTTCGGGCGCTACGTGTCGCTCGACTTCGGCATCATCGGCACGCTGACCGAGTCGGACAAGGAATACCTGGCGCAGAACTTCGTCGCTTTCTTCCGCCGCGACTACAAGCGCGTGGCCGAGCTGCACCTCGAGAGCGGCTGGGTGCCGCACGGCACCCGCATCGACGAACTCGAGGCGGCGATCCGCACCGTCTGCGAACCCTACTTCGACCGGCCGCTGAAGGAGATTTCGCTCGGCATGGTGCTGATGCGGCTGTTCCAGACCTCGCGCCGTTTCCAGGTCGAGATCCAGCCGCAGCTGGTGCTGCTGCAGAAGACCTTGCTCAACATCGAGGGGCTGGGTCGCCAGCTCGATCCCGAGCTCGACCTCTGGCACACCGCCAAGCCCTTCCTCGAGAAGTGGATGACCGACCAGATCGGCCCTCGCAAGCTGTTCGAGCAGCTGCGCGCCGAGGCGCCGCGCTACGCAAAATTGCTGCCGCAGCTGCCTCGACTGATGCACGATTTCCTGGAGAATCGCCCCCCGGACCACCGCCGCGAGCTGCTCGAACTGCTGGCTGCACAGAAGCGGACCAACCGGCTGCTGCAGGCGATCATCTACGGTGGCATGGGATTTGTATTGGGCTTGATCGCGATGCAGGTGCTGGTGCGCGTGCGTCTTTTCTGAGGAAGGAATTGCTGCCGTGCTGCTGACACTGGTCTTCGTCTACCTGCTGGTCACCATCGCCATCGGCCTGTATGCGGCCCGGCGGGTGAAGAACACCACCGACTTCGCGATCGCCGGCCGGCACCTGCCGCTCTACATGATCGTGACGACCACCTTCGCCACCTGGTTCGGCTCCGAAACCGTGCTCGGCATTCCGGCCAAGTTCATCGAGGGCGGGCTCAACGGCGTGATCGAAGACCCGTTCGGCGCCGGCACCTGCCTGATCCTGGTCGGCCTCTTCTTCGCCGGCAAGCTCTATCGCATGACGCTGCTGACCATCAGCGACTACTACCGCGAGCGCTTCGGCCGCACCATCGAGATCGCCTGCTCGCTGATCATCATGCTGAGCTACCTGGGCTGGGTGTCGGCCCAGGTCACGGCGCTGGGGCTGGTGTTCAACGTGCTCTCGGGCGGCGCGATCGGGGTTTCCCTGGGCATGGTGATCGGCGTCGTCTCGATCCTGGCCTACACCCTGTTCGGCGGCATGTGGTCGGTCGCGGTCACCGATTTCATCCAGATGATCATCCTGGTGCTCGGGCTGGCCGTGATCGCGGTTTTCGCCGGCAACATGGCCGGCGGCGCCGACAAGGTGGTGGCCTTCGCGGTCAGCAAGGACCTGTTCAGGTTCTGGCCCGAGCCGAGCTACAAGGACATGGTCTTCTTCTTCGCCGCCGCGATCACCATGATGCTGGGCTCGATCCCGCAGCAGGACGTGTTCCAGCGCGTCATGTCGGCCAACAGCGTCAAGTCGGCCACGCGCGGTCCGGTCATCGGCGGCATCGCCTACATCCTGTTCGCCTTCGTGCCGATGTTCCTGGTGGCGAGCGCGCTGCTGATCATGCCGGCCGAGACCGCCGACCTGCTGAAGGACGATCCGCAGAAGGTGCTGCCGACGCTGGTGCTGCAGAAGATGCCCTTCGTGATGCAGGTGCTGTTCTTCGGCGCGCTGCTGTCGGCCATCAAGTCGACCGCCTCGGCGACCTTGCTGGCGCCGAGCGTGACCTTCACCGAGAACATCTGGCGCCAGTTCCGGCCCGCGGGCAGCGACAAGTCCAACCTGATGACGATGCGCATCACGGTGCTGGTGTTCAGCGCGGCCGTGCTGGCCTATGCGATCCGCATGCAGGGCACCCCTATCTACGAACTGGTGTCCGGGGCCTACCAGGTCCCGCTGGTGGGCGCCTTCGTGCCCCTGGTGTGCGGCCTCTACTGGCAGCGCGCGACCACCCAGGGCGCCGTGGCGGCCGTCGTCCTGGGCATCGGGACCTGGCTGCTGTTCCTCGGAATGCCGTGGGGCAAGGAGTTCCCGGCCCAGCTGGCCGGCCTGCTGGCTTCGTTCGGCGGCATGGTGGCCGGCTCGCTGGCGCCGCAGTGGGTGTCCAACACCCGCACGCCGCATCGGCCCCTGGCGGTCGATCCGGCCTGAACGCCCGCCCGCCCAAAGCGGGGGCGCCCTTATAATCGAGGGCTTTGCGAGCGGCCGCCGGCCGCTCCTTTTCCGCTTTCCAATCCCATGCCTATCTACGCCTACAAGTGCGGCGCCTGCGGCTTTGCCAAGGACGTGCTGCAGAAAATGTCCGACGCTCCGCTCTCGGAGTGCCCGGCTTGCGGCGCGAGCGCGTTCAGCAAGCAGCTCACCGCCGCCGGCTTCCAGCTCAAGGGCTCGGGCTGGTACGTGACCGATTTCCGCGACGGTGGCGGCAAGAAGGGCGACGGCGCCGACAAGACCGCCGCCCCCCCGGCCGCCGCGCCGGCTGACGGCACGGCCGCGGCACCCGCCGCCGCGCCCGCCAGCGCCCCGGCGCCCGCCGCGGCGGCCCCGGCCCCTGCCGCTTCTTCTTCAGGCAGCGACTGAGACCCCCCATGCTCGCGCTGCGCAAATGGCTGCTCTCCGGCTTGCTGGTCATCGTGCCGCTGGTCATCACGCTGGGCGTGCTGAACTGGATCATCGGCACGCTCGACCAGACGCTGTGGCTGCTGCCCGAGACGTGGCAGCAGTACCTGAACGAGCACAAGGTACGCGGGCTCGGCGTGCTGCTGACTCTGGGCATCCTGCTGTCGGTCGGCGCCATCGCGAGCAATTTCGTCGGCAAGCGCCTGCTCGGCTGGGGCGATGCCGTGGTGCGGCGCATCCCTGTCGTCCGCTCCATCTATTCCAGCGTCAAGCAGGTGTCCGACACGCTGTTCTCCGAGAACGGCAACGCCTTCCGCACCGCGGTGCTGATCGAGTGGCCGCGCGCGGGCGCCTGGACCATCGCCTTCGTGACCGGCACGCCCGGCCATGAGGTGGTCGGCCACCTGGGCGGCGGCGACTATCTCGGCGTCTACGTGCCGACCACGCCCAACCCGACGGGCGGCTATTTCGTGATGCTCAAGCGCAGCGACTGCATCGAACTCAAGATGAGCGTGGACGACGCGCTCAAGTACATCGTGTCGATGGGGGTGGTCGTTCCTGGCGGCCCCGCGACGATCGCGATCAAATAAAGACGCGCCCATGCGGCGCCGGGGAATCCATCTATGGCCATGCGTTCAATCTATTGCGGTCTCGTGACCGAAGCCCTGCTCGGACAGACCGTCACCCTGTGCGGCTGGGTCAACCGCCGGCGTGACCACGGCGGCGTGATCTTCATCGACCTGCGCGACCGCGAAGGCTACGTGCAGGTGGTCTGCGATCCCGATCGCGCCGCCACCTTCGCCGCCGCCGAAGGCCTGCGCAACGAATTCTGCGTGCAGGTCACGGGCCTGGTGCGCGCGCGCCCCGAAGGCACGGTCAACGACAACCTCAAGAGCGGCAAGATCGAGGTGCTGTGCCACGAGATGAAGGTGCTGAACCCGTCGGTGACGCCGCCGTTCCTGCTTGACGACGACAACCTCTCGGAGACCACCCGCCTCACGCATCGCGTTCTCGACCTGCGCCGTCCGGCGATGCAGCGCAACATGATGCTGCGCTACAAGGTGACGATGGAGGCGCGCAAGTTCCTCGACGCCAACGGCTTCATCGACATCGAGACGCCGATGCTCGGCAAGTCGACGCCCGAGGGCGCGCGCGACTACCTGGTGCCGAGCCGCGTGCACGACGGCAGCTTCTTCGCGCTGCCGCAGTCGCCGCAGCTCTTCAAGCAGCTGCTGATGGTGGCCGGCTACGACCGCTACTACCAGATCGTCAAGTGCTTCCGCGACGAGGACCTGCGCGCCGACCGCCAGCCCGAGTTCACGCAGATCGACATCGAGACCTCTTTCCTGTCCGAGGAGGAGATCCGCGAGATGTTCGAGGGCATGATCCGCAACGTGTTCCGCAATGCGGCCGGCATCGAGCTGCCGGTGTTCCCGACCATGAGCTACGCCGATGCGATGTTCAAGTACGGCTCCGACAAGCCCGACCTGCGCGTGAAGCTCGAATTCACCGAGCTCACCGAGCTCATGAAGCGGGTCGAGTTCAAGGTGTTCGCCAATGCCGCCACCATGGCCGGCGGCCGCGTGGTGGCGCTGCGCGTGCCGGGCGGCGGCGGTGAGGGCGGCCTGTCGCGCGGCGAGATCGACGGCTACCAGGAATTCGTCAAGATCTACGGCGCCAAGGGCCTGGCCTACATCAAGGTCAACGACGCGGCGCTGGGCCGCGAAGGCCTGCAGAGCCCGATCGTCAAGAACCTCGACGATGGCACGCTGGCCGAGATCATCGCCCGCACCGGTGCCCGCAACGGCGACATCATCTTCTTCGGCGCCGACAAGGAAAAGGTCGTCAACGACGCCATCGGCGCGCTCCGCGTGAAGATCGGCCACAGCCCCTTCGGCAAGAAGAACGGCCTGTTCGACGACCGCTGGGCGCCGCTCTGGGTGGTCGACTTCCCGATGTTCGAGTTCGATGAGGAAGGCCAGCGCTGGTCGGCGGTGCACCATCCGTTCACCGCGCCCAAGGACGGCCACGAGGACCTCATGGACACGGCGCCCGAGAAGTGCATCGCCAAGGCCTACGACATGGTGCTCAACGGCATCGAGATGGGCGGCGGCTCGGTCCGTATCCATCGCGAGGAAGTGCAGAGCAAGGTGTTCCGCGCGCTCAAGATCAGCGCCGAGGATGCGCAGAACAAGTTCGGCTTCCTGCTGGACGCGCTGCAGTACGGCGCGCCCCCGCACGGCGGCATCGCGATCGGGCTCGACCGCCTGGTGATGCTCATGACCGGCGCCGAGTCGATCCGCGACGTGATCGCCTTCCCGAAGACCCAGCGCGCCCAGGACCTGCTGACGCAGGCGCCGAGCCCGGTCGACGAGAAGCAGCTGCGCGAGCTGCACATCAAGCTGCGCAACGCGCCGCAGGCCGCCTGAGGCGGCCAAGGCGGCAGCAGACCAGGGGCGCCTTCGGGCGCCTTTTTTTTCGGTGCGCCCGAGCAGATGGCTAAAATGGCTATTGGCTCGTGAACGGGATTCCTCATGCAGATCAGCGCGACTGAAGCCAAAAACCGCTTCGGCTACTACCTCGGACAGGCCGAACGCGAACCCGTCCATGTGATGAAGAACGATCGCATCGCCGGCGTCATCGTTTCGGCCGCACGCTACGCGGAACTCGAGGCGCTGGAGCAGGCGAAGACGATGGATGCTCGCAAGCGCGAGTTCAACGAAACCTACCGGGAATGGATCGCCGCCCAGAACGCGTTGGTCGAACGGATCGGGGTCTTCGGCGAAGAGCTCCGACCCTGGTAGGTGCGGCATGGCCCAGTTCGATGTCCACGCCAATCCCGTGAAGACGCAGCGTGACGACATTCCCTGGTGTGTCGACATCCAGAGCGACTTGCTGGAAAGCCTGCCGACCCGTCTGGTCGTGCCCTTGGTGGCGCTCGCACAGATGCCCACGGCGCTGCCTCGGCGCCTGTGCCCGGTGCTCCAATGGAGCGGCGAGTCCTTCGTCGCCTTGCCGCAGATGACGGCGCCGTTTCGCGTCAAGGATCTGGGCCCACCGCGCGGCAGCCTGCGGGCCCAGGCCAATGAACTCGTCGCTGCCATCGATGCAGTGATCAGCGGCGTGTGACGGACGGTCCCCGGTTCAAGATCCCCGAGTCGGTGCTGGTCGTGGTCCACACGCCGGCGCTCGAGGTCTTGCTGATCCGCCGCACCGGCGACGACGACCTCTGGCAGTCGGTCACCGGCAGCAAGGATTTCGACGACGAGCCGCTCGCCCGCACCGCCGCGCGCGAGGTCGAGGAAGAGACCGGCATCCAGTGCGACGAGGGCAGCGCGCTGGCGCCGCGGCTGCTCGATTGGCAGCGCAGGAACGTCTACGAGATCCTGCCGCGCTGGCGCGCACGCTATGCGCCGGGCGTGAGCTCCAACACCGAACACCTGTTCAGCCTCTGCGTGCCGGCGCCGCTGGCGCCGCGGCTCGATCCTTGCGAGCACACGGCCTGGCGCTGGCTGCCCTACCGGGAGGCGGCAGCAGCCACTTTTTCCTCCACCAACGCCGCAGCCATCCTGCTCCTGCCACAATTTGCACGATGAATCCTCCGGCGACCAGCTTCCGCGTAGCCACCTACAACATCCACAAGGGCGTGCAGGGCATCGGCCCCGCCAGGCGGCTGGAGATCCACAACCTCGGCCATGCGATCGAGCAACTGGACGCCGACATCATCTGCCTCCAGGAAGTCCGCAAGGTGAACCGCCAGGCGGCCGCGCGCTTCCATCGCTGGCCCGAGCTGCCGCAGGCGGATTTCCTCGCCCCGGAGGGCTACACGGCGGTGTACGAGACCAATGCGATCACCAAGCACGGGGAGCACGGCAATGCACTGCTCACGCGCTGGCCGGTGCTGCGCAAGACCCACCAGGACATCTCGGACCACCGCTTCGAGCAGCGCGGGCTGCTGCACGTGGCGATCGACCTCGACGGCCGCACGGTGCACACCATCGTGGTGCACCTGGGCCTGATCAAGGGCAGCCGGATCCGCCAGATCGCGCAGCTGCGCGAATTCGTCGAGCGCGAGATCCCGCCCGGCGAGGCGCTGGTGGTGGCCGGCGACTTCAACGACTGGGGTGCGCGGATGCGCTATGCGATGAACGCGATGGGCATGCGCGACTCCAGCGACCTGCGCGGGCCGCGGACGCTGACCTATCCCTCGCGCCTGCCGGTCGCGCAGCTCGACTTCATCTACGGGCGCCAGGTCGAACCCGTCGCCTCTTCGGTGCCGCGCGGCCCGATCTGGGCCCGCATGTCCGACCACCTGCCGCTGGTGACCGACTTTTCGCTATCAAAACAATAGCGTCCTGGGCAGGCGGGGAGGGCGCCTTAGGGAGCTTGTGGAAATCCATTCGCTGATACGATGGGCGGATGCTCAGGACCATCGACGCCGTACCGCGCCCCGCCGCAGGGGATGAAGACGAGGGCACGCCCGTGTCCGTGAAGATTCGCGAGCGTCTGCTCGCTGCCCGCAAGCGCTTCAACGCCAACGATAACATCGCCGAGTTCATCGAGCCCGGCGAACTCGAAGGGCTGCTCGACGAGGTCGAGGGCAAGATGAAGGACGTGCTCGAGAGCCTGGTGATCGATCTCGACAACGACCACAACACCGGCAACACGGCCCGCCGCGTCGCCAAGATGTACGTCAACGAAGTCTTCAAGGGTCGCTATGTGGCGCCGCCCTCGCTGACCGAGTTCCCCAATGCGGAGCACCTCAACGAGCTGATGATCGTCGGCCCGATCACGGTGCGCAGCGCCTGCTCGCACCATTTCTGCCCGATCATCGGCAAGCTCTGGATAGGCGTCATGCCGAACGAGAAGACCAACGTGATCGGCCTCTCGAAGTACGCACGGCTGGCTGAATGGGTCATGGGCCGGCCGCAGATCCAGGAAGAAGCCGTGGTGCAACTGGCCGACCTGATCCAGGAAAAGACCCAGCCCGACGGGCTGGCGCTGGTGGTCGAGGCCGAGCACTTCTGCATGCAGTGGCGCGGCGTCAAGGAGATGGACAGCAAGATGATCAACTCGGTCATGCGCGGCGTCTTCCTGAAGGACCCCAACCTGCGGCGCGAATTCCTTTCCCTCCTGCCGCGCAAGCGCTAAGCCGGATACACCACACACCATGCTCGTACGCCTTCTCTACGCCAGCCGCGCCGTGGACACCAGCCAGGGCGCCATAGAAGCCATCCTCGCGCAATCGCGCTCGCACAACACCGCCTGCGGCGTCACCGGCATCCTCTGCTACGGGGCCGGCGTGTTCCTGCAGGCGATCGAGGGCGGCCGGGTGGCAATCAGCGAGCTCTACGGCCACATCCAGCGCGATCCGCGCCACAAGGACGTGGTGCTGCTGCACTACGAAGAAATCTCCGAACGCCGCTTCGGCGGCTGGACCATGGGGCAGGTCAACCTGTCGAAGCTCAACGCCTCGACCCTGCTCAAGTACTCCGAGCGCCCCGAACTCGACCCGTACGCGGTGTCTGGCAAGGTTTCGCTGGCGCTGCTCGAGGAACTGATGGCCACCGCCGCCATCGTCGGGCGCCACTGAACTCCCGGCTGCTCGGCTGCGATTTCTCGAGCGCGCCGACCGCGCGCAAGCCGATCGTGGTCGCGCTCGGCGCGGCGCGCGGCGGCCGGGTGGAACTGGCCGGCTTCGAATTCTTTGCCGATCTCGACGACTGGGGGCGCTGGCTGGGCACGCTCCCGGCCTGGGTGGGCGGCTTCGATCTCCCGTTCGGACTGCCGCGCGAACTGGTGGTGCAACTCGGCTGGCCGCTGGCCTGGGAGCCGCTGATCGCGCACTACGCGGGCCTCGGGCGCGACGAGATCCGGCGCACTTTCGCGGCCTTCTGCGCCGCCCGGCCCAAGGGCGGGAAGTTCGCGCACCGGCAGACGGATGGCCCTGCGGGCTCCAGCCCCTCGATGAAATGGGTCAACCCCCCAGTCGCGTTCATGCTGCATGCCGGCGTGCCGCGGCTGCTGGCCGCCGACGCCGCGCTGCCGGGCCTGCACCCGCCGTTGCGGGTGGCGGGTGCGTCGCGCATCGCGCTGGAGGCCTACCCGGCCCTGCTGGCGCGCGAGCTGATCGGCCGGCGCAGCTACAAGAGCGATCTGGTGGCTGGCCAGACCGTCGAACGCCGCGAGGCGCGGGCCGACCTCCTGGCCGCGCTGGAGCGGGGCGCCGGCAGGCTCGGCCTGCGCCTCGCGCTGGACCCGGGCGCGCGCGACGCGTTGCTCGCCGACGCCAAGGGCGACCGTCTCGATGCGGTCTTGTGCCTCGTGCAGGCGGCCTGGGCCGAGGCGCGCCGCGATAGCCGCCCGGGCCCCGGCTACGGGCTTCCGGAGGTCATCGATCCGGTCGAAGGGTGGATCGTGACGGCCTGACTTCCCCGTGTCCTACAACAGGATGCGCCGCTGCCCGCCGTGGCGCCCGTGCCGGCGCACTAGATTGATTGCAGTGGTTCGGTCGAACCACCGATTCATCCATTTTTGCGAAGGAAACGCCATGAACAAGGACCAGGTTGCAGGCCGCGTCGAAGAGGCCAAGGGCAAGATCAAGGAAGTCGCGGGCAAGGTGACCGGCAGCGACAAGCTTCAGACCGAGGGCGTGGTCGACCAGGCCGCCGGCAAGGTGCAGAAGACCTACGGCGACGTGAAGGAAAAGGCGAAGGACGCCTTGAAAAGCGACCCTCAAAATCCGTGAGCGCGCGTAAGGAGCCATCCATGACCCCATCGAACAAACCCAGCGGGCGCGGCGCCGTGGCGCTGCTTTTGGCCGCCGGCGTCCTGGCTTTGGGCGCCTGCAGCAAGACAGACAACGAGACCATGGGCAAGAAGGCCGACTCGGCCGTTGCCAAGACCGAACAGGCCGGCACCACCGCCAAGGCCAAGACGGAGTCGGCCGCCGCATCGGTGGCCGGCGCCATGGACGATGCATCGATCACCGCGGCCGTGTCGACCGGACTGGCCAAGGATCCCGACCTGAGCGCGATCAAGATCGATGTCGACACCAAGGGCGGCCAGGTGACGTTGAGCGGGCCCGCCCCCACTGCCGCCGCCAAGGCGCGCGCCGAGGAGATCGCGAAGTCCGTCAAGGGCGTGAGCGCGGTCGACAACAAGCTCGAAGTGAAGATGTAGCCGCCGCTGCGGCGCGGTCAGCAAAAAAGCCCGGTTGCCCGGGCTTTTTGCTGGGAAGGCGGGATCAGTGGCCGAGCCAGTCCTTCAGTTCGTCGGCGTGCTCTTCCTCATCGCTCAGGATCTCTTCCAGCATGCGCCGGGTCGTCGGATCCTTGTCGCCGATCAGCGCGATCATCTGGCGATAGGTCTCGATCGCGATGCGCTCGGCCACCAGGTTGGCGCGCACCATCGCCTGCAGTTCGAGCGATGCGTCGTAGCTCGCGTGGCTGCGGCCCTGCAGGCTCTGGGGGTTGAAGTCGGGCTCTCCGCCGAGCTGCACGATGCGCTCGGCGATCTTGTCGGCATGCGCCGACTCCTCGTTGGCATGCACCAGGAATTCATCGGCGATGGCCGGCGAGGCTTCGCCGCTGGCGGTGAAATAGTGGCGCTTGTAGCGCAGGACGCAGACCAGCTCGGTGGCCAGGGCGTCGTTGAGCAGCTTGACGATGTCGTCGCGCCAGGGGCCGTAGCTGGGGGTGACGGCGCCTTCGTCGAGGCTCTTCGAGGCCTTGTCGATCGCTGCCTGGTCGAGCTTCAGGGGTTCGTGGCGTTCTTTGACGGCGGTGTTCATGGAGGGTCCTTTCGTGGGTTTGCGGTTTTCTGCATCAGCGTCGTCACCATGTCGGCGACGTCGGATGTCTTCACGACCGCGGCAAGCACCGCGGTGATCGAGAGCAATCGCCACGGCTTGACCAGCACCACCAGGGCACCGGCCGCGGCGGCCGCGCCGACCAGCTTGGCCGGCTCCTCGCGCGCATAGCGCTCGAGCAGCGGCCGCGCCAGCTGGCCGGCCGCATTCGCCGGATGACGGCGCCACCAGCGGCGCACCACGCCGCGGGCCACCGAGGACCAGGCGAAGTGGTCGTATGCCGCAGGACGGACTACAGGCCCAGGCAACGCGTACAGCTCGTCGGCGCCCGCGTCGGGGCGGTCTCCCTGCAACTGCGCGACCAGCGCCCGGCGCGACAACGCGAGCCGTTGCTGGGGCGTGAGCGGCTGGCGGTCAGCGGCCATGGCGTTCTCCCGCCACCCGCAGCGCCCGCACGTCCGCGTCGAGCTGGCTTCGGAGGTCGTCGAATGCATGGAAAGGCCGGGGCCGCGCCGCGGCCAGCGCCGCGAGCAGGGCGATGATGATCGCCACCCCGGGGACCGCCGCCAACACCCAATGGAAGCTGCCGTGCAGCACGCCGAGCATCACGGCCACGCCGACCAGGCCCAGGGCCAGCATGCCACTGACCGCCGCGATCACGCCCGCCATGAGCTTCGAGATGAGGCCCTGGCTCGCCGTCTGGGATTCCTCCCGGATCAGTGCGCCGTAATTGGCGAGATGTTCGGCGACGAGTTCCGGGTGACCGAGCACCGTGGAGACAATGGGATGGAACATGGTGCTGCGGCGGCCGTGGCGGGGATCAGTAGTCGTCGCGACGGCGGCTGGCCAGGACGATCAGCGCCGTGATGGCAGCCCCGGCTGCGGCGGCCACCAGCACCGAGCGAACGGGCTGGTCGGCGATGTACTTTCCGGTCACATCGGCAGCGGCCTCGAGGCGCCGCTGGGCCCGGGCGCTGGTGGTCGACGCGGCATCGAGCCCGCGCTGCACCGCCTGCTGGACCCGCGCCGCCAGCTGCTCCACCGCCGGCTCGGCATCGCGACGCAGGTCGCGCACCTTCTCGCCGGCCGCATTGACTGCGTTCTGCGCATAGGCCCGCGTCGTGTCGATCGCGTCGTTGGCCGTCTGGCGCGCGTCCTCGGCGAGCTGTGCGGGCGTCTTGGTCGTTGTGTTCATGAAATGATTCCTTCCGAAAATTGATTGGGTGACCTGTCCATCGTAACGACGCTAGCGGCGTCGCATCAAGCCCGCGATGAAGCTGGCAAGGGCCAGGACAAGGAAGATGACGAAGAGAATCTTCGCGATGCCCACGGCACTGGCAGCGATGCCGCCGAAACCGAACAGCGCGGCGATCAAGGCAATGACCAGGAAGACGACGGCGTAGTGCAACATGCTGACTCCTTTTCGAGGGATGGCCCCGTGGATGCAAAAACAGCGCGTTCGGGTTCCGAACGGCCTGGCATCCACGTTAAGGGCATGGTCCCCCGGACCCTGTCAGCAGCAGCGGCCTGGGGGCGTAGGAGAGAACCGAAAGGGCGCGGCGGGGCGTCGCGGACCCGCCGCGTCAGGCCTGCCTGGCCGGCAGGATGGCGCTGAGGTGGGTGCCCTTGCCGGGCGTCGACGCCACGCTGAGCTTGCCCTTGGCGGCTTCGACCCGGTGCCGCATGCCGGCCAGGCCATGCGTCGATGGACGGGCATGCTGGGTGTCGAAGCCCTTGCCGTTGTCGATCACTTCGACCACCACGTGGTTGCCGTAGTTCTTCATGACGATGCTGGCTTCGGTGGCCTGCGCGTACTTGCCGATGTTGGTCAAGCTCTCCTGCACCATCCGGTAGGCCGTGAGCTGGTTGTCCTCGTCGAGATCGACCGGCTCCAGCACCATCTCGATCTCCATGCCCGACTGCTCGGCGAACTCGCGGCCCAGGATTTCCAGCGATGCGATCAGCCCGAGGTTGGACAGCGATGACGGGCGCAGGTCCTCGATGATCCGGCGCTTGAGCGCGATGCCGCTGTTGAGCAGTTCGTTCAGGTGCTGCAGCCGCTGGATGGCGTCCGGCGAATCGCCGAGCCTGGATTTCAGGCGCGCGACGTCGAGCTTGGCGGCCGTCAGGAGCGAGCCCAGTTCGTCGTGCAGCTCGCGCGCCAGGAAGCCGCGCTCGGATTCGCGCACCTGCTGCAGATGGGTGGCGAGTTCGCCAAGCGTCGCCGTGCGCTCGCGCACCTCGCCTTCGAGCGCGTTGCGTTCGCGCTGCAGCGCCTCCTGCTGGCGCTCGCCGACCAGTTGCAGTGCGTGGGTCTGGCGCAGGTAGAGGTAGAAGGCCAGCAGCCCCGCCAGCGTGACCAGGGTGATGCCGATGCGCCCCAGGCGCAGTGAGCTGGCGATCTGGCGCTGGCTGCGCGTCAGCTCGTCGTTGCTGATCGCGATCAGCTGGCCGACCTGCTGGCGGATGGCCTCCATCTCCTCGCGGCCGACATCGGTGGTGATGACGAACTTCCAGGCGTCCTCGTTGCCGCTCTGGCGCAGGCGCACGCTCATTTCCATTTCGGCGAGCTTGCGCGACACGTGCTTGGAGAGTTCGCCCACCTGCGTCAGTTCGCCCGGGCGCCGCGCATAAAGACCCTGCAGCGTGGCCAGGTTGCCCTCCACCTGTTTGACGGCGAGGTCATAAGGCTCACGATAGCGGGCTTCCCCTGTCAACAGGAAGCCCCGTTGCCCCGTTTCGGCATCGAGGACGTTCTGCAGCACGAGGTTGAGCAGGCCGCGCGCCTTCTGCGCGTCGCCGACATCCTGCAGGGCGCGGTGCGACTGCTGGTAGCCTGCTTCGTTGATGCCCACCAGCGCCAGCGCTGCCAAGGCGGCAAGCGCCAGCCCGAGGGTCATCTTGGGAAAAGCTAACCAGCGCATGAGGTCTCCGAGCAATGCCTGCAGATCAATTTCGGGAATAATCGGAGCCGACCAGGGACCGGCATGTTGCGACGCAAGAGGCCGCGATACAACGACGAAGGTAACAGATGATCAAGATCGGAATTGTGGACGACCACGCCATCGTGCGCTCCGGCTTGCGGCAGTTCTTTTCGGAGCATGTCGACCTGCGGGTGGTGGGTGAGGCGGCCAGCGGCCGCGAGGCGATCGAGCTCGTTCGGACCACCGAACTCGATGTGCTGGTGATGGATCTGTCGATGCCGGGCCAAAGCGGCATCGACGCCCTGGCGATGATCCGCGCCAAGGCGCCGGACGTCGGCATCCTGATCCTCAGCGGCTATCCGGAAGAGCACTATGCGATGAACCTGATTCGCCAGGGCGCCAGCGGCTACCTCAACAAGGAGTGCGATCCGATCGAGATCGTCAATGCGATTCGCACCATCTCGCTCGGTCGTCGCTACATCACCCCTGCGGTGGCCGAACTGCTGGCGCGCCAACTCGACCGCAAGGACGACGCGGCGCCGCATGAACAGCTGTCGGAGCGGGAGTTTCAGGTGTTCCTCAAGCTGGCCAAGGGCGAGACCGCCGGCGATATCGCCAAGACGCTGTCGCTGTCGGTGAAGACGGTGAGCACTTACCGGACGCGGCTGATGGAAAAAATGAATCTTTCATCGAACAGCGACCTGACCTACTACGCGCTGAAGAACAAGCTGATCGACTGAGCCCGAGGCGTCCAGCGCCGTCAGTTGCTGCTCTGCGAGACCCTCGACGCGGACGCCTGCTCGATGCAGAAGTCGATCAGTCCGTCGATTTCGTTGGATTTGTCGAACACCGCATCGACCCCGAACTGGGCGCAGCGTTTGCGGATGTCGGGGGTGGCGTAGTTGCTCAGCACCACCACCTTCTGGTTCGGCCGGCGCGAGCGGCAGGTCTGCAGCACGCCCAGACCGCTGCCCTGCTTCAGGAACAGATCGACGATGGCCAGTTCCCACTCGTCGCCATGGTCGGTCAGCCATTGGCTTGCCTCGGCCTCGGTCTCGGCAAAACCGATCGCCGAAATGCACGTAAGCTCCTCCAAAGTGCCGACGAGGTTCTCTCGGATCGTGACGTTGTCTTCGACGATGTAGGTTTTTAATCTTGGGTCCATGAGAACCGCTGTCCCCCGGGGGCGTTTTCTTGGTGGACTGGATTGTCTCCAAGGAAGGCCCGCGGTGGCAATGCTACGGATTTGTTCGTTCGCATGATGAAGGTTTGCGCGGCCTGCGGCTGTAGGCTGGTTCTTACGCGCCCATGAGAACGCACCCGTAGGCGACGCCGCACACCGTTTGCACCCGGCCGCCGACCCGCCGGACGTGCAAGGGGATCCATGCTTGCACCCACTGGCGGCGGCCCGCCGTCCATTTCACAATCCTGCAAGGTGCGGCCATGAACATCATCTGGAGTTCCATCGCGATCGTTGTGCTGGCGCTCGCCGGCGGCGTCGCAGTGGCCGGCGGCGAGCCGGCGATGGCCGAATTGCGGCTGGCCGAGGCGGCCACCATGGCGGCTGCCGCCGGGATCGCCGCCGTCTGCGTCCGCGAGGCGGCCCAGGGCGTCAGCGCGGTGCATACGGGCGCGCCGATCGATTGAAGAACATGCAGACCGCTCCCGCCGCCTCCCCGCCGCGTCGCCGGCGCTGGGTGGCGCTCGGCGCGTTGGTCCTCGGACTGTTCCTCGCACTGCTGCTGCTGGCGGCTTTTTTCCCGTGGGACACGCTGCGTGCGCCGGTCAATCGCTATGTCAGCGAGAAGACAGGACGCAAGTTCGAGATCACGCGGCACCTTGATGTCGCCCTTGGCTGGCGCCAGGCGACGGTCAAGTTCGACGGCATCGAGTTCGCCAACCCTGCGTGGGCCCGGGACCCCTATCTCGTTCAGGCCGAAAAGGCCGAGTTCGACATCCGCTTCTGGGAATTGCTGCGCCGCCGCATCGTCTTGCCGCGCCTGGTGCTGAGCCGGCCTTCGCTCGGCCTCCAGATGGAGGAGGACGGCCGCAAGACCTGGGCGCTCGGCAAGGACAGTGCCGACCCGGGAACAGTCCCGGTCATCGGCCTGATCCAGGTCGACGGCGGCAGCATCGACTTCCTCGCCAAGGCGCAGGCGCTCGACCTGCACGCGGATTTCAGCTTCGACAGCAGCCGCGGCGACTTGCCCCTCGACTACGAGATCAAGGGCCGCTACCGCGGGCAGCCGATGTCCGCGGTAGGGCGCACCGGCAACGTGCTGCAGCTGACGTCCGTCGGGCAGCCGCCGTTTCCGATCGAGATCGACTTGAAGGTCGCGCAGACCCGCCTGACGGGCAAGGGCACGGTGGCCGAACTGGCCGACCTGGATGGCCTCGACGCCCAGGTCGAGATGAGGGGCCCGAACCTGGGGCGCCTCTATCCGGCGTTGGGCATCGCGCTGCCGCAGACGCCGCCCTACGCGCTGAGCGGCAACCTGCGCAAGAATGGCGCGCTCTGGGAAGTGCGCGGCCTGAAGGGACGCCTGGGCCTGTCCGACATCAGCGGCGACATGCAGTTCGACAAGTCGCAGCAGGTGCCGCACCTGGGCGGCAAGCTGCGTTCGCGCGTGATGGACATGGACGATCTCGGCCCGCTGATCGGGCTGCCGCCGACCGCGCGCTCGGCCAACGCGGTCGAGGGCGTGGCGGCACCGCCCAGCATCGCGCAGGTCGACAAGCAAAAGCGCAACGACCCCTCGCGCAAGGTGCTACCGGACGCGACCCTGGATTTCGAGCGGCTGCGTGCCATGAACGCCGATGTCAGCTACACCGCGGAGCGGATCCAGAACGTGCGCGAGCTTCCGCTGGACAAGGGCAGTGTGCAGGTGAAGCTGAAGGACGGCGTGCTGACCCTGGACCCGCTCGATCTCGGCGTGGCGAGCGGCAGGATTGCCGGTGCGATCCGAATCGATGCAACGCAGAATCCGGCCGACATCCGTGCGGCGCTCGATATCCGCGGGATGCAGCTCAATCGATTGATTCCGAAGGTCGAGACCCTGAAGACCAGTTTTGGCCGACTGGACGGCCGGATCAACCTGTCGGGCCGCGGCAACTCGGTGGCGGCCTGGCTGGCCAATTCGTCCGGCGACGTCGCGGCGCTCACCGGGCGCGGGCAGTTCAGCAACCTGCTGCTCGAGTTCCTCGGCCTCGACGGCGGCGAGATCATCAAGTTCCTGCTCGAAGGCGACCACAACGTGGAACTGCGCTGCGCCGCCGTGGCCTTCGACGTGGAGAAGGGCGTGATGAATGGCCGAACCCTGCTGTTCGACACCAGCGACACGGTGTTCAATGGCGCGGGCAGCATCAACCTGGCCGACGAGCGCATGGACCTCATCGTCAAACAGGCGCCAAAGGACAAGAGCATCCTGGCGCTGCGCACGCCGCTGCGGGTGCGCGGCACCTTCGCGGCGCCGAAGGCCGGTGTGGAGGTCGCGCCGCTCGCGGCCCGCGGCGCTGCGGCGCTGGCCTTGGCGGCGATCAATCCGCTGCTGGCGCTGGCGGCGACGGTCGAAACCGGTCCGGGCAAGGATGCGGACTGCACCGAAGTGCTGACCGAGGCCAAGACCCCGTCGTCGCGCGCCGCCAAGGCGGGCGCCGCCAAGGCGAAGCAGCAGCCGACGCCGGCAAGCGGCGGCTGAGCCGAGCCGGCCTCAGGGCGGCGGCGGGCGGTGGCCGCACACCCCGCAGCCCGGGTCGCGGGCCACGCCCAGTGAATCGAAGGCCGTGCGCCGGCCATCGAACATCAGCAGCCGGCCCGCCAGCGATGGCCCGATGCCGGCCAGCAGCTTCAGGGCTTCGCTGGCCTGCAGCGTGCCGATGGTGCCGACCACGGGCGCGAAGACGCCCAGCACGGCGCAGCGGGTCTCCTCGAACTCGGCCTCCGGCGGGAACAGGCAGGCGTAGCAGGGCGAGGCCGGATCGCGCGTGTCGTAGACGCTGAGCTGGCCGTCGAAGCGGATCGCCGCCCCCGCCACCAGCGGCTTGCCATGGGCGACGCAGGCGCGGTTGACTGCCTGGCGGGTCGCGAAGTTGTCGCAGCAGTCGAGCACCACGTCGGCGCCCGCCACCAGCCGGTCGAGAAGCTCGGCGTCGGCGTGCAGGCGGTGGGTCTCGATCCGGATATCGGGGTTGATGGCGCGCATCGCCTCGGCCGCGGACTCGACCTTCGGCATGCCGACGCGGGCCGTGGCGTGCGCAATCTGGCGCTGCAGATTGGTGAGGTCGAGGTCGTCGTCGTCGACCAGCGAGATGCGCCCGACGCCGGCCGCGGCCAGGTAGAGAAGGGCGGGCGAACCGAGCCCGCCGGCGCCGATCACCAGAGCATGGCCGGCGCTCACCCGCGCCTGGCCGTCGATGCCGAATTCCTCCAGCAGGATGTGGCGCGAATAGCGCAGCAGGTCCTGGTCTTCCATGCGCCGCGCGGAACCGACCGCCGGGGCGGGCCCCCTCCGGAGCCGCCCGGGATCAGTTGTCCTTCTTCTCTTCCTTGTTGTCGACGATGATCTGGGTCTTGCTGACCAGCACCGGCTGGCCCTTCAGGCTCTTGAGGGCCTGCGCCAGCGCGAAGTCGTCGGTGGCGCCGAACTCGGGCACCTTGCGGTCCTGCGGCGGCTTCTTGGCTTCTTCCTCGAGGCGCTTGCGAGCCTCGTCGCGTGCCTTTTCGCGCTCCGGATCCTTGCTCTCGGGGCCCTGGCCGCTGGCCAGGTGCTTCTCGAGGTCGGCCTCGCGCATGCGCAGGGCTGCGAAGGGGCTGCCCTCGGCGCTCTCGTCGACCAGCACGTTGGGCACGATGCCCTTGGCCTGGATCGAGGTGCCGCTCGGCGTGTAGTAGCGCGCGGTCGTGATCTTGAGGCCGGTGTCGGGGCCCAGGGGGCGGACGGTCTGCACCGAGCCCTTGCCGAAGGTCTGGCTGCCCATGATCGTGGCGCGCTTGTGGTCCTGCAGGGCGCCGGCGACGATCTCGCTGGCCGAGGCCGAGCCTTCGTTCACGAGCACCACCAGCGGCACGGTCTTGAGTCCGGCCGGCAGGTTGCGCAACGGGTCGCTGCCGGCGCGGCGCTGGTAGAACTCGGGCGCCGCCTTGTAGATCGACTTGCTCTCGGCCAGCTGGCCGTCGGTCGACACCACCGTGACGTTCTCGGGCAGGAAGGCGGCCGAGATCGCGACCGCAGCGTCGAGCAGGCCGCCCGGGTCGTTGCGCAGGTCGAGCACCAGGCCCTTGAGATTCGGGTCCTGCTTGTAGATTTCTTCGACCTTCTTGACGAAGTCGTCGACCGTGCGTTCCTGGAACTGCGACAGGCGGATCCAGGCGTAGCCCGGTTCCATGACCTTGCCGCGGACCGACTGGGTGCGGATTTCCTCGCGCGTGATCGTGACCGGGAAAGTGCGGTTCTCGTCCTTGCGGAAGATCGTCAGCAGCACCTTGGTGTTGGCCTCGCCGCGCATCCGCTTGACCGCCTCGTTGAGCGACAGGCCGCGCACCGCGGTGTCGTCGATCTTGGTGATCAGGTCGTTCGGCTTGAGGCCGGCGCGGAACGCTGGCGAACCCTCGATCGGCGACACCACCTTGATCAAACCGTCTTCCTGGGAGATCTCGATGCCGACGCCGACGAAACGGCCGGTCGTGCCTTCGCGGAATTCCTTGAAGGACTTCTTGTCGAAATACTGCGAATGCGGGTCGAGCCCGGCGACCATGCCCGAGATCGCATCCGAAATCAGTTTCTTCTCGTCGACCGGCTCGACATAGTCGCTCTTGACCATGCCGAAAACCGCAGCCAGCTGCTGCAGTTCTTCGAGCGGCAAGGGAGCCAGCGAGCCTCGTGCAACGGTTTGTAACGAGACGGTTGTCAGCACGCCGGCGAAGGCGCCTGCGGCGACCCACCCGGTGATCTTCATTTTCTGGCCCATGTGAAAGTGTCCTTGTCGCCTGTCAAACCAATATACACAGCTTGGAAGCAAGTTGTCTGCCGGGGTTCCGCGACCCTTTGAACAAATTAAGAATATTTGTTACGCCTTGGCTTGCGACGCCACCGCGGCCACGGCCTTTTCGGCGGCGTCGGCGTCACCCAGATAGTAGTGCCGCAGCGGCTTGAGTTCGTCGTCGAGTTCGTAGACCAGCGGAATGCCGTTGGGGATGTTCAGGCCCACGATGGCGTCGTCGGAGATGCCGTCGAGGTACTTCACCAGCGCGCGGATCGAGTTGCCGTGCGCCGCCACCACCAGCCGGCGGCCGGCGCGGATCGCCGGCGCCATCGATTCGTTCCAGAACGGCAGCACCCGGGCCACCGTGTCCTTGAGGCATTCGGTCAAGGGCACCTGCTCGGGGGCCAGCTTGGCGTAGCGGACGTCGCCGCGCTCGCTGCGCGGATCGTTGGGCTCGAGCGGCGGCGGCGGCGTGCCGTAGCTGCGGCGCCAGACCAGCACCTGCTCGTCGCCGTACTTCTTGGCCGTTTCGGCCTTGTTCAGGCCCTGCAGGCCGCCGTAGTGGCGTTCGTTGAGGCGCCAGGAATGGATCACGGGCAGCCAAGTGCGGTCGAGCTCGTCGAGCGTGTGCCAGAGCGTGCGGGTGGCGCGCTTGAGCACGCTGGTGTAGGCGACGTCGAAGTCGTAGCCCTCGGCCTTGAGCAGCCGGCCGGCCTGCTTGGCCTGCTCGACGCCGGTCGGCGTGAGGTCGACATCGGTCCAGCCGGTGAAGCGGTTTTCGAGATTCCAGGTCGATTCGCCGTGGCGGATCAGTACCAGTTTGTGCATGGGAGAGGCCTTTGGGAACGCGTTCGGAAAGCCGACATTCTAAAATCCGGGGTTTGCCACTCAAGGAACACCGTGAAATTCATTGTCGACAACTGGATGCTGATCCTGATTGCGCTCAGCTCGGGCGGCATGCTGGCGTGGCCTTTGGTGCGCGGCGCCAACGCCGGCTCGCTCACGGCGCAGGGCGCGGTGCAGCTGATCAATCGCGAGCGAGCGGTGGTGGTCGACGTCCGCGAGCCCGAGGAATTCGCGGCCGGCCACGTGACCGGTGCCAAGAACGTGCCGCTGAACCAGCTCGAGCAGAAGCTGCCGGCCACGGTCAAGAACAAGTCGTTGCCTTTGTTGCTTGTCTGCGCAACGGGCGCACGGGCCCAGCGCGCCGTGGCGACCGCCAAGAAGCTCGGCTACGAACAGGCCCAAGCGGTCGCCGGCGGACTCAAATCCTGGAAAGACGCTAATCTGCCGCTTGAAAAGGCCTGAACCCTCCACGAAATAGCCCAGATGCAAGCCGTCAAGATGTACACCACCGCCGTTTGCCCGTACTGCATTCGCGCGAAGCAAATCCTCAAGTCCAAGGGTGTCGATCAGATCGAGGAGATCCGCATCGACAGCGACCCGCAGGCGCGTGCCACGATGATGGACCTCACGCGCCGGCGCACGGTGCCGCAGATCTTCATCGGCGACACCCACGTCGGCGGCTGCGACGACCTGATCGCGCTCGACGGGCGCGGCGGCCTGGCGCCGTTGCTGCAAGGCGCCTGAGCCGGTCGCCGGCCTGCCATCCGGCCGGGCGATAATCGCCGGCTGACCCCTCAGAAGCCCGCTCTCGGGAGCATTTCCCGGGCGGGCCTTGTTTTGATCCTCGAAAGTTAGAGCCATGGCCGACCAGCAATCACAAGACCCCGTTTTCCAGATCCAGCGCGTCTACCTGAAGGATCTGTCGCTCGAACAGCCCAATTCGCCGGCCATCCTGCTGGAGCAGGAGCAGCCGACCGTCGACATCCAGCTCGGCGTCGACGCCCAGCCGGTGACCGACGGCATCTTCGAGATCACCGTGTCGGCCACCGTGCAGACCAAGATCGGCGACAGGACCGTGTTCCTGGTCGAGGCCAAGCAGGCCGGCATCTTCGAGATCCGCAACCTGCCGGAAGACCAGATGGGCCCGATCCTCGGGATCGCCTGCCCGCAGATCGTCTACCCGTACCTGCGCGGCAACGTGGCCGACGTGATCCAGCGCGGCGGCTTCCCGCCGGTGCACCTGGCCGAGATCAATTTCCAGGCGATGTTCGAACAGCAGCAGGCCCAGGCCGCGGGCCAGGCTTCGCCGATCGTCACGCAGTAAATCCGGCTTGGCGCCAACGCCGATGAAGATCTGCGTGCTCGGCGCCGGTGCCTGGGGCACGGCGCTGGCCATCAATGCCGCCGGCCGCCACGCGGTCACGCTGTGGGCGCGCGATGCCGCCCAGGCCCAGGCCATGGCGGCGGCGCGCGACAACGCCCGCTATCTGCCGGGCATTGCCTTCCCCGCGGCATTGAAGGTCGTCGGCGGATCCGCCACGGCCGCCTTCGAAGGGGCCGAACTGGTCATCGTGGCGACGCCGATGGCGGCGTTGCGCGAACAACTCGGCATCCTGCGTGACGTGGCCTGTCCGGTGGCATGGCTCTCGAAGGGGGTCGAGCCGTCACGCCCGGGCTCCGCGGACCCGGGGCTGCTGGCCCATGAGATCCAGGCCCGCGTGGCACCGGGGCTGAAGGCCGGCGTGCTGAGCGGACCGAGTTTCGCCCAGGAAGTGGCGCAGGGCCGGCCGACGGCACTGGTCGCGGCCAGTCCGCTGGCGGCGGTGCGCGATGCGCTGGTCGAGGCCTTTCACGGTCCGACGCTGCGCGTCTACGCCAACGACGACATCGTCGGCGTCGAGGTCGGCGGGGCGGTCAAGAACGTGCTGGCGATCGCCACCGGCCTGGCCGACGGACTGCACCTGGGCCTCAATGCCCGGGCGGCCCTGATCACTCGCGGACTGGCCGAGATGACGCGTTTCGGCCTCGCGATCGGTGCCCGCAGCGACACCTTCATGGGCCTTTCGGGACTGGGCGACCTGGTGCTGACGGCGACCGGCGACCTGTCGCGCAACCGCCGGGTCGGGCTGCTGATGGCGCAAGGCCGCACGCTGGCGCAGGCGGTCGATTCGCTGGGCCACGTGGCCGAGGGGGTCTATTGCGCGCGCACGGTGGTCCAGCGGGCGCGCCACCTCGGGATCGAGATGCCCATCTCGGACAGTGTGGTGGCAGTGCTGGATGGCCGGATGGCCCCGGCGGAAGCGGTGGCCGGCCTGATGGGCCGCGAGCCGGGCGTCGAATCGGCCTGAGCCGCCGGCTTCGTCGAGCCAGTCTTGGCGCTCAAGCGCGCGGCGCCAGCTCCAGCACGCATTCGTCGCCCAATGCCTCGCGCCAGACCCGCACGCGCGAGGGCGCCGGCTGCATGTCGGCGAGGGCATCGGCGATGAATACGCAGAGGTTTTCCAGCGTCGGCGCGCCCAGTCCGGGCACTTCGTCGAGCAGGTGGTGGTCGAGCCGTTCGCGCAGTGCGTCCAGCCGGCGGCGCAGCAGGCCGAGGTCGACCACCATGCCGGTCCGGACATCGCGCGGGCCGCTCACCGCGACTTCCGCGCGATAGGTGTGGCCGTGGATACGGCGGCTGGCTTCGGTCTCGATGGCGCGCTCGAGCGTGTGGGCGGCGTCGAAGAAAAAGCGCTGGCTGACGGTGAATCGGCGAGGGTTCATCGTGAGGGTCGTCATGCTTGAGGGATCAGCGGATGCCGGTCAGCTTGTGAGTCTGCAGGCTCAGGCGCCAGCCGGGGCGGCGCATGCAGGTGTCGATACACAGCGCGATGTGGTCCGCCTGCGCCGGGCCATCCATCGGCTGCAGGAAGCGGTGTGCGAAGTGACCGCCGGCTTGCAGGGCGTCGAGGTCCAGGCCGGGCTGCGGCCATACCACCTTGAGTTCCTGGCCGGAGCGCTGCAGCCAGGGCGCGCCCGCCTTCGGGCTGATGCAAAGCCAGTCGATGCCCTCGGGTGCCGCCACGGTGCCGTTGCTTTCCACAGCGATGCGGAAGCTGCGCGCATGCAATGCGGCGATCAGTGCGGCATCGACCTGCAGCAGCGGCTCGCCGCCGGTCAGGACGACCAGTCGATGCGCGGCGTCATCGGCCGGCCATTGCGCGGCGATGGTGTCTGCCAGCGACTCGGCGTTCGCGAACCTGCCGCCCAGCGTGCCGTCGGTGCCGACGAAATCGGTGTCGCAAAAGCGGCAGACGGCGTCGGCACGATCGCTCTCGCGGCCGTTCCACAAATTGCAGCCGGCAAAGCGGCAGAACACGGCGGGCATGCCGGCCTGGCCGCCTTCGCCCTGCAGGGTGTAGAAGATTTCTTTGACGCTGTAGCTCATCGTGTTCAGGTGTCGATTTCGAGGTTGTCGATCAGCCGTGCTGCCGAGCCAGGAACCTCATTGGAGCCCGGTCGCTCCACGAGACGGAGGGACGTGCGGGGGTCAGGTCAGGCCGGCGAGTACGCAAGCCGCACGTAGATCGGCGCGAAGGCTTCGGCCTGCGTGATGTCGATCAGGGTTTCCTTGGCGAGTTCGAGCATCGCGATGAAGGTCACGATCAGGACCGGCGTGCCGCGCGTGACGTCGAACAGCTTCTCGAACTCGACGAACTGACGTCCCTGCAGATGCCGCAGCACGATGCTCATGTGCTCGCGCACGCTGAGCTCTTCGCGCGAGATCTTGTGGTGCTGGACCAGCTTGGCGCGCTTGAGGATGTCGGCCCAGGCGTCGCGCAGGTCGACCACGTTCATGTCCGGGAAGCGCGGCTTGAGCGACTGCTCGATGTAGACCTGGGCCTTCCAGAAGTCGCGACCGGCCTGCGGCATGGCACTGAGCGATGCCGCCTGCAGCTTGGTCTGCTCGTACTCGAGCAGGCGGCGCACGAGTTCGGCGCGCGGGTCTTCGGCTTCCTCGCCCTCGGCCGACTTCTTGGGCGGCAGCAGCATGCGCGACTTGATCTCGATCAGCATCGCCGCCATCAGCAGGTATTCGGCGGCGAGTTCGAGGTTGGTCTGGCGGATTTCGTCGACGTAGCTCAGGTATTGCCGCGTCAGCCCCGCCATCGGGATGTCGAGGATGTTGAAGTTCTGCTTGCGGATCAGGTAGAGCAGCAGGTCGAGCGGGCCTTCGAAGGCCTCGAGGAAGACCTGCAGCGCTTCAGGGGGGATGTAGAGGTCGTTCGGCAGGGCGAACAGGGGTTCGCCGTAGAGGCGGGCGAGGGCGACCTGGTCGATGACCTCCGGCATGGCGGCGACCACCGCAGCGCCGTCGTCCGCGATCACCTCGATCGGCCCCGAGCCTGCGCTGTCGGCCGATGCGCCATCGCCCTGGCGGCGGGCACCGGAACCCGGAACGGCCCGGATGACCACTTACTTCACGCGGGTCTGGTAGACGTAGGGCTGCTGCGGCACCTTCGCCTCGCTGTACTCCTCGAGCAGGCTGCGGTCGAGGTGCTTGTCCCACAGCAGGGCGCGCCCGGCGCGCTGCTCGGCCTCCAGCGTCGGCTTCTGTTCCTTCATCTGCTCGATGAAGTTGGTGATTTCGGACTGGTAGTGGGGACGGGCGAAGATGGACATGGCAATTGGACCTTTGGCGGGATTTTACCGGGTGGAATCCGCCTTGAAGCCTTCTTGCGCATGCGCTAGCGTGGCGGCTCCCATCCATCCAAGGAGATTGCCGATGAAGCGCCGCTACTCGATCTTCCTCGCCGCGACCGGAGCCGCTGCCCTGGCGCTGGTCGCCTGCAGCACCAGCGGACCCGCCAAGCCCCAGAGCAAGATGAGCTTCTTCATCACCAGCGCGAACCCGGGCAAGGGCGGGGACTTCGGCGGACTCGCGGGCGCCGACCGCTACTGCCAGAGCCTGGCCGACAGCGTCGGCGCAGGCGGGCGCAGCTGGCGCGCGTACCTGAGCACGACCGCGACGGCCGGCGGTGCGGCCGTGAACGCCCGCGATCGCATTGGCAAGGGGCCGTGGGTCAACGTGAAAGGCGTGACGATCGCCAACAACATCGACGAACTGCACGGCACCAACAACCTCGACAAGCAGACCGGCCTGACGGAAAAGGGCGAGATCGTCAGTGCCAGCGGCGACCCCGTCAACAACCACGACATCCTCACCGGCTCGATGCCGGATGGGCGCGCCTCCACCGACACCAGCAAGGACACCACCTGCGGCAACTGGACCAAGAGCGGCGAAGGGTCGGCCATTGTCGGCCATCACAACCGCATGGGCACGAACGCGCCTCCGGCGTCGATGTCCTGGAACTCTTCGCATGCAACCCAGGGCTGCAGCCTGGAAGCCTTCAGGAGGACGGGCGGCGCAGGGCTGATGTATTGCTTCGCGGCGAACTGAGGGCGGCGGCTAGACTGACCGCCCCGTGCAATTTCCTGGGACGGTATGGCGCCAACCACAATCCGCCGCGGCCTCGCGGCCCTTCTGCTGCTGACCAACATGCTCTGGCTTTTCGGCTGCGACCCGAAGCGCATCAGCGAACTGGAGGAGGGCGTCTCCACCGAGGCCGATGTTCGCGCGCGTTTCGGCGAGCCCGAGAACGTCTGGGACACGCCTGCGGGGCGCGTCTTCGAATACAACCGCCAGCCGCAGGGCCAGAAGAACTACATGATCACCATCGGGCCCGATGGCCGCATGAAGGCCTTGCGCCAGGTGCTCACGCCGGAGAATTTCGCCCGGGTGAAGCCGGGGATGGCGATGGAGGATCTGCGCCGGCTGCTGGGCAAGCCGGCGCAGATCCTCCCCTACCCGCTGAAAAAGGAGACCGCGTGGGAGTGGCGCTGGATGCAGCCGCCGAACTCGCCGATGGTGTTCACCGCGACGCTCGATGACGACCAGCGCGTGACGAGCGCCGGCTCTTCGCCGGACCGCAGCACCGAGGCGCCCTGATCGCTCATTCGGGTGCCGCGGCCGCCAGCTCTGCCGCGAACCCCGAGCGCTCGAACGCCTCGCTCGGCTGCCCGTGCAGCGATTCCACCCGCAGCACGCCGCCGCGCTCGCGCACCGCCTTGTGCAACTGGCGCAAGGCGTCCAGGCCGGTGGCGTCGATCAGGATCAGCTGCATGGCGTCGAGCACCACGGTCATGCCGCGCGGCGCACGCTCGACCGCCGCCACCATCGGGTCGAGCCTGGCGGCAGCGCCGAAGAACAGCGCCCCGTAGAGCCGGTAGGTCAGCACCGGCGGTTCCAGCGAAACCAGTTCGACGCTGAACAAGGTGCTCATGCGCCGCACGAACAGCGCGCAGGCCAGCACGATCCCCGCCTGCACCGCCACCGTGAGATCGAACACCACGGTGAGGAAGAAGGTGCCCAGCATCAGCAGCCGGTAGTGGCGGCTGAAGCGCCGCAGCATGGACGGTGCGAACTCGCGCCATTCGCCCATGTTCCAGCCCACGGAGACGAGGATGCCGGCCAGCACCGCGAGCGGCACATGCTGCGCGAGCGGCGCCGCGACCAGCACCACCACCATCAAGGTGATCGCATGCACGATGCCCGCGATCGGCGAAGTGGCGCCGGCGCGCACGTTGGTCACGGTGCGCGCGATGGTGCCCGTGGCCGGCATGCCGCCGAAGAACGGCGCGACCGCGTTGGCGATCCCCTGCGCCATCAGCTCCTGGTTGGGGTCGTGCCGCGGCAGGCCGCTGACCTGGTCGGCGACGCGCGCGCAGAGCAGCGATTCGATGGCGCCCAGTGCCGCGATGGTGAGGGTCGGCGTGACCAGCTGCTTGACCGTCTCCCAGGAGAAGTCGGGCAGCGCGAAGGCCGGCAGGCCCTGGGGGATGCCGCCGAAGCGGGTGCCGATGGTCTCGACATGCAGGTTGAACCCCCAGGACACCAGCGTCAGGGTCACCAGCGCCACGATCGGGCCCGGCACGCGGGAGCCGGCCTGCGCCGCGCCGGTGTTGGCGAAGCGGCCGAGCACGATGCGCACCGTCTGGCCGACGCGGGTCTTCTCGCGCAGCAGGTGCGGCCATGCGAACAGGCCGGCCAGGCAGGCCAGCCCGAGCCCGAACGCGGAGGGGTTGAAGGTGTGGAGGTGGGTCGCCAGCGTGTGCAGCTGCGAGAACATGTCGGCCGGCATCTTCTCTATCGACAAACCGAGCCAGTCCTTGATCTGCGAGATCAGGATCAGCGCCGCGATGCCGTTGGTGAAGCCGACCACGATCGACACCGGCACGTAGCGCACCAGCGTGCCGAGCCGGAACAGCCCCAGCAGGAACAGCAGCAGGCCGGCGCAGCCCGTTGCGATCAGCAGGTTGGCCACGCCGTAGCGCTCGACGATGCCGTAGACGATCACGATGAAGGCGCCCGCCGGGCCGCCGATCTGCACCGCCGAGCCACCGAGCGAGGCGATCAGGAAGCCGGCGATGATCGCGGTCCAGATGCCGGCCTCGGGCTTCAGGCCGGACGCGATCGCGAAGGCCATCGCCAATGGCAGCGCGACGATGCCGACGGTGGCGCCGGCACCGACGTCTTTCAGGAAGCGGCCCCTGTCGTAGCCCGCCAGCGCGTCGATCAGTCGAGGGCGGAAGGCGGCGAGCTTCAGGGGCGAGGTCATGGCGCCATTGTGGACGCCGGGCGGATGTCTCAGTCGGAGCTGCCGGGCAGCACCGCATCGGCGGCGGCGCCGACCGCCTTGCCCGTGATGCGCACGGTGCCGATGGCGGCATCGGCCGCCAGGCCCACGGCGCCGGCACCGACGCTGACGGCGGTGCTGGCGACGCTGACCACCGCGCAGCCCGGGAGTGACGCGCAGGCGGCCAGGATCAGGATCAGGACGAGGCGATGCTTCATGGCTTGGGGCTCAGCGCACCCGCATGCCTGGCGTCGCGCCCGGCCACGGCTCCAGCACGTGGATGCCCGGATTCGCCTTCTCGTCGGCATGGCTGGCGGCCAGCACCATGCCTTCGGAGATGCCGAACTTCATCTTGCGCGGCGCCAGGTTGGCGACCAGCACCGTGAGCTTGCCGACCAGCTGCTCGGGCTGGTAGACCGAGGCGATGCCCGAGAACACGTTGCGCGTCCGGCCCTCGCCGGCGTCCAGCGTCAGGTGCAGCAGCTTGGTCGAGCCCTCGACCTTCTGGCAGGCGACGATCTTCGCGATGCGCAGGTCGATCTTGGCGAACTCGTCGATGGTGATGGTCGGCGCGATGCCCTCGCCGCCGGGCAGTACGACGGCCTTCTCGGCGGGCGCGGGCGCCTCGCCGGCCGGTGGTTCGAACAGCTGGTCGAGCTGCTTCGCGTCGACTCGCTGCATCAGGTGTTTGTAGTCGTTGATCGCATGGCCGGCGCCCAGCAGCCGGCCGGCGTCGGCCGACAGCAGTGGGGCGCAGCCCAGGAAGGCCTCGACCTGCGCGGCCAGCGCGGGCAGCACTGGCTTGAGGTAGATCGTCAACAGGCGGAAGGCCTCGATGCAGGTCGTGCAGACGTCCTGCAGGCGGGCCTCCATGCCTTCTTTCTTGGCGAGTTCCCAGGGCTTGTTCTGGTCGACGTACTCGTTGACCTTGTCTGCCAGCAACATGATCTCGCGCAGTGCACGGGCGAAGTCGCGGCTGTCGTAGAGCGCCTGCATCGGCGCCGCGGCGGCCTGCAAGGTAGCCAGCAGCGCCGCGCCGTCGGCCGACGGCGTGCCGAGCTTGCCGCCGAAGCGCTTGGCGATGAAGCCCGCGGCGCGGCTCGCGATGTTGATGTACTTGCCGATCAGGTCGGCGTTGACGCGGGCGATGAAGTCGTCGGGGTTGAAGTCGACGTCTTCCACCTTGGCATTGAGCTTGGCCGCGATGTAGTAGCGCATCCATTCGGGGTTCATGCCGATGGACAGGTACTTGAGCGGGTCGATGCCGGTGCCGCGGCTCTTGCTCATCTTCTCGCCCGAGACCGTGATGAAGCCGTGCACGTTGATCTGGCTCGGCGTCTTGCGGCCGCTGAACTGCAGCATCGCAGGCCAGAACAGGGTGTGGAAGTAGACGATGTCCTTGCCGATGAAGTGCACCTGCTCCACCGCCGGATCGGCGACGAAGTCGTCGAAGCTCTGCGCGGTGCGCGAGGGCTCGTGCCAGTGGCTGGCCGCCTGCCCCTTGTCGAAGTGGTTCTTCAGGCTCGCGAGGTAGCCGACCGGCGCATCGAGCCAGACGTAGAAGTATTTGCCGGGGGCATCGGGGATCTCGATGCCGAAGTAGGGCGCCTCGCGCGAGATGTCCCAGTCGGCCATGCCGGCCTCGAACCACTCGCTGGCCTTGCGCGCCATCTCGGGCTGCAGCTTGCCGTCCTGGGTCCAGGTCTTCAGGAAGTCGACCACCTTCGGGTCGGACAGCTTGAAGAAGAAGTGCTCGGAACTGCGCAGCTCGGGCGTCGCGCCGGTCAGGGTCGAATAGGGGCTGATCAGCTCGGTTGGCGAATAGACGCTGCTGCAGACCTCGCAGGCGTCGCCGTACTGGTCCTTGGCGTGGCACACCGGGCATTCGCCCTTGATGTAGCGGTCGGGCAGGAACATGCCCTTGACCGGGTCGTAGAACTGCTCGATGGTGCGGGTGGCGATCATCCCGCTGTCGCGGAGCTTCTTGTAGATGCCTTGCGCGAGCTCGGTGTTCTCGGCGCTGTCGGTCGAGTGCCAGTTGTCGAAGCGGATGTGGAAGCCGTCGAGGTATTCCTTGCGGCCCGCGGCGATCTCGCCGACGAAGGCCTGCGGCGTCTTGCCGGCCTTCTCGGCCGCGATCATGATCGGCGCGCCGTGCGCGTCGTCGGCCCCCACGAAATGCACCATATGGCCCTGCATGCGCTGGAAGCGAACCCAGATGTCGGCCTGGATGTATTCCATGATGTGGCCGACATGGAACTTGCCGTTGGCGTAGGGCAGGGCGGTGGTGACGAAAAGTTTGCGCTGGGACATAGGGGGTGCATTTTAGGTCGCGGGGCTATAGTCGTTGCCGCAACCGGAGGAAGCCGTGATCACCGCCTACGAAATCACCCTTGCCCAGGCGGCCGATGCCCGGGAGATCGCGGAGCTTTCCCGGGACACGATCGAGCAGGGCCTGTCGTGGCGCTGGACCGAGCGGCGGGTGCTGCGCGCCAGCCGCGACGAGGCGACCAACGTGGTGGTGGCGCGGCGCGACGGCGTGCTGCTCGGCTTCGCCATCATGCAGTACGGAGACGACGAGGCCCACATCTCGCTGCTCGCGGTGCGGGCGTCGCAGCGCCGCTCGGGGCTGGGCAGCGCCCTGCTGGCCTGGCTCGAAACGACCGCCGGCGTCGCCGGCATCCGCGCGATCCGGCTCGAGGCGAGGGCCGGCAACGCGGCGGCCAAGTCGTTCTACGGCAGGCACGGCTTCACCGAGTGCGGATCGAGCCCGGGCTACTACGAAGACGTGGAGGATGCGGTCCGGATGGTCAAGCGACTGGGCCCGGCCGTCTGAGGCCGCCCCAGCCGAAGAATTCGCACACCGCGTCGCGCTGGTTCAGCGTATCGGCCCGGCCCAGCGCCATCAATTCCCGCGTGAAGCCCGCATCGAACAGCAGGTAGCTCGCGAGCGCCGAACCCTTGAGCTCGGCTGTCGCCGCGGACACCGCCGGTTCGCCCAGCAGGCTGCGCACCGCGGGCGGCAGGGCATGGACGTGGCGCGCGGCGATCGCGTCGATGCGCTGCGACGGTGCGATCAGCAGCAGCTCGACCGGCTCCAGCGTGGTGGCGGCGCGTGCCTCGGCCGGGATCAGGGCCAAGGTCGAGTTGATGCGGCGCAGGCGCTCCACGTCGGCGGTCAGCGCGTCGAGGAAGATGCTCGACAGCGCATGGCCGGCGATCTGCGCCAGCGACGGGTAGCCGCTCAGGGCATTGGGCGCCAGCGCTTCGGCCGGCTCCTGCATGCGGCCGGCCCCGACCGCCAGGATGCGGCGCGCGCCCAGGTGGATGGCGGCGGCCAGGGGTGCCGACTGGCGCATCGATCCGTCGCCGAAGTATTCGGCATGGCCGCCGATGTCCAGCGCGGTCGCCGGGAAGACGAACGGGATCGCCGACGAGGCCAGCAGATGCTCGTGCGCGATGCGCACCGGCGCCGCCAGTCGCCTGGAGCGGACCCAGGGCTGCTGCGTGTCGCTGGCCTGGTAGAAGGTCACGTGCTCACCCGAGCCATAGCTGGACGCGGTGACGGCCAGGGCGTCGAGGTGGCCCTGGGCCATCAGTTCGTCGAGCCGGCCGAGCGGCACCAGTTCTTCCAGCAGCCGGCGCAGGGGACTGTTGTCGAGCAGCGAGCGCGAGCCGCTGCGCCGCCAGCGCGCGATCAGCCAGCCGGCCGAGAGCAGGCGCGCCCAGGGTGCATCGCTGCTGAGCACGCGCAAGGCGTCGACACTGTAGATCTGGTCGGGCCCGAGCCCGGCCCAGACCTGGCCGATCCGGCGCACCGTGGCCTCGAAATCGTCGGCGCCGCACGCCAGCGCGGCCGCATTGATCGCGCCCGCCGAGGTGCCGGTGATGATCGGGAAGAGCGGGCCCCGGGAGGCCGCGCCGGCCCCGCGCCGCAGCTTGGCCAATGCCTGCAGCACGCCCACCTGGTAGGCGGCGCGGGCGCCGCCGCCGGTCAGGACCAGGCCGGTGGCGGCGGGAGGGGCATCCGGGGCAGGCAGCATGGCCCGAGCGTACCTGCCCTAGACTACCCGCCATTCAGGAGTGATCAATGGCAGTTACGCAAGAGGCGCTCGCGGAGGCCCTCAAGGCCGTCCTCGACCCCAACACAGGCAAGGATTTCATCGGCACCAAGGCGCTGAAGAACCTGCAGATCCACGAGGGCGAGGTCTCGTTCGACATCGAGCTGGGCTATCCGGCCAAGAGCCAGGCGCCGGCGCTGCGCAAGGCGCTGGTGGCGGCCGCCAGGACGGTGCCGGGGGTGGACAACGTCTCGGTGAACATCGTGACCAAGGTCACCAGCCACGCGGTGCAGCGCGGCGTCCAGCTGATGCCGAACGTCAAGAACATCATCGCCGTGGCTTCGGGCAAGGGCGGCGTCGGCAAGAGCACCACGGCCGCCAACCTGGCGCTGGCGCTGGCCGCCGAAGGCGCCAGCGTCGGCCTGCTCGATGCCGACATCTACGGCCCCAGCCAGCCCATGATGCTCGGTATCCAGGGCCGTCCCGAGAGCGAGGACGGCAAGACCATGGAGCCGATGTCCAACCACGGCGTGCAGGTCATGTCGATCGGCTTCCTGGTCGACTCCGACGAAGCCATGATCTGGCGCGGCCCGATGGCCACGCAGGCGCTCGAGCAGCTGCTGCGCCAGACCAACTGGAAAGACCTCGACTACCTGATCGTCGACATGCCGCCCGGCACCGGCGACATCCAGCTCACCCTGTCGCAGCGGGTGCCGATGACCGGCGCGGTGATCGTCACCACGCCGCAGGACATCGCGCTGCTGGATGCCCGCAAGGGGATCAAGATGTTCGAGAAGGTCGGCGTGCCGATCCTCGGCATCGTCGAGAACATGGCGGTGCACGTCTGCTCGAACTGCGGCCATGTCGAGCACATCTTCGGCGCCGACGGCGGCCGGAAGATGGCCGAGCAGTACCAGATGGACTACCTGGGCGCGCTGCCGCTCGACATCGACATCCGCCTGCAGGCCGACAGCGGCAAGCCGACGGTGGTGGCCGACCCCGACGGCGCGGTGGCCGGCATCTACAAGGCGATCGCCCGGCGGGTGGCCGTGGGCATCGCCGAAAAGGCCAAGGATTTCTCGGCCAAGTTCCCGACCATCACCGTCAGCAAGAACAC
>Ga0182007_10000290_pt1 | contig 32620 bp, 27 predicted proteins | sample Sormic07211113_1_FD_123023 | JGI IMG/M metagenome (GOLD analysis project Ga0182007, IMG submission 123023) | Rhizosphere microbial communities from Sorghum bicolor, Mead, Nebraska, USA - 072115-113_1 MetaG | ecosystem: Host-associated > Plants > Roots > Rhizosphere | place: USA: Nebraska...
CTGCTCAAGAATTGATTTTTACGGAGTTGAAACAGGTTTGGAACGCATAGCAGTCATCGACTTTGAAACCACCGGGATCTCCCCGAGCAGCAGCTGCCGGGCCACGGAAATTGCCGTGGTGATTCTTGAACAGGGGCGCATCGTCGAGCGTTACCAAAGCCTGATGAATGCCGGCGTGCGGGTGCCGGCGTTCATCGAACAACTGACCGGCATCAGCAACGCCATGCTGCGCACCGCCCCCTCGGCCGAGCAGGTGATGAACGAGGTCAACGAATTCGTCGGCATCACGCCGCTGCTGGCGCACAACGCTGCGTTCGACCAGAAGTTCTGGGACTACGAGCTTGGGCGAATCAAACGTACACGCTTGCAGAACTTTGCCTGCTCGCTGTTACTCGCCCGCCGCCTGATGCCCGCTGCGCCGAACCACAAACTCGGCACCCTCACCACCTTCGCCAGCCTGCCCAATACCGGCAAGGCTCACCGGGCCATGGCCGATGCGGAAATGGCCGCCAACCTGACGGCGCATCTGGCGCAAGAGCTGCGGCAAAAGCATGGATTGCGCGAGTTGTCCCATGATCTGTTGTGCAGCCTGCAGAAAGTACCGGCGGCGAAGATCAATGAGCATTTGAAGCGGTATCGCGGGTTTTAAGGTCTTGTAGTGTTTCTACTGGCCTCTTCGCGGGCAAGCCTCGCTCCTACGGATTTATGGGCGCCCCGACATTGGGGTCGCCTCAAAAACCGTAGGAGCGAGGCTTGCCCGCGAAGGCGTCAGTCGCCTCACTATTTCCCCTCCAGTTGACCCAACGGCACGCGCTTTTCGATGGCACTCGACAACACAATCGAGGTCTTGCTGAACCCGAACGTGGCGATCCGGTTGATCAACTCTTCCAGCTCCGGCATCGAGCCCACCGCCGCTTGCATGATCACGCACGGATCGCCGGTGACGCGATGGCATTCGGTGAGCTGTGGGATTTTGATCAGTTCGTCGTAGGTTTTCTGATTACCGTGCTGGTTCAGGCGCAGTTCGATGACGCACTGGATCGGCAGGCCGATTTTGGACAGGTCGACTTTCGCCTGGTAACCAGTGATCACCCCGCAGGCTTCAAGTTTGGCAACGCGTTCGGCCACCGCCGGAGCGGACAGGTTCACCTTGCGCGCCAGATCGGCGTAGGACGCACGACCGTTTTCCAACAGGGCGCTGAGGAGCATGCGGTCGTATTTGTCCATCGTGGCCTACCTGAAAAATGACTGACTTTCGAAAGCACGGTTTATAGCGTCGAACTCCGTGTTTTGAAAAGTGTACCGGCGCTATAAACAGGTTTTGTAGCTTATTTTCCGCTGTTGGCCTTTCTAGAATAGCGGCTCTCCTTGTCTTGTTCATCGAGCTGCCCATGTCTGGTCTACGCCGTTTTTCCTTACCGCTGATCGCTGCTTTTTTCGCGTTGTACGTGATTTGGGGGGCGACCTACCTGGTGATTCGCATTGGCGTGCAGTACTGGCCGCCGTTGTTGCTCGCCGGTATCCGCTTCGTGCTCGCCGGGACGTTGATGTACGCGTACCTGCGCTGGCGCGGGGCGCCGGCGCCGACCTGGGCGCAGTGGAAAGCGGCGGGGATCATCGGGATTTTGCTGCTGACATGCGGTAACGGTGCGGTGAGCGTCGCCGAACACACGGGCGTGGCCTCTGGCGTGGCCGCGTTGGCGGTGGCGACGGTGCCGCTGTTTACCTTGTTGTGCGGATATTTCTGGGGCGCGCGTAATACCCGTCTCGAATGGGCCGGGATTGTGCTTGGGCTGATCGGTATTGCCATGCTCAACCTCGGCTCCAACCTGCAATCGAGCCCGTTGGGCGCAGCGTTGCTGGTGTTCGCGGCGGCGTCCTGGGCCTTCGGCTCGGTGTGGAGCAAACACTTGCCGTTGCCTCAGGGCGCGATGGCCAGTGCCGTGGAAATGCTGGTGGGCGGCGTGGTGTTGCTGATCGGCAGTGCGGTGAGTGGCGAGCGTCTGGAAAGTCTGCCGCCGATCGAAGGCTGGGCGGCGCTGGCGTACCTGACCCTCTTCGGTTCGATCATCGCCTTCAACGCCTACATGTACCTGTTGAAACACGTGCGGCCGGCCGCAGCCACCAGTTATGCCTACGTCAACCCGGCGGTGGCGGTGTTGCTGGGGATCGTATTCGTTGGCGAGACCATCGGTGTCGAGGAAGCGCTGGCCATGGCGGTGATCATCAGTGCCGTGGTGTTGATCGGGATGCCGCAGTGGCGCCGTGGCACGGATCGGTCGGCCCCTGCCGTAGTGGTGCCGACAGAATCCCGAGCGAATTAGGGTAAACTGCGCGCCATTGCACACTTGTTTCGCACAATCGCGCTGAATTTTCCTACGGTACTCCCATGACTTTCGCCACCCTTGGCCTGATCGAACCCTTGCTGCGCGCCCTCGAGACGCTCGGCTACCAGACCCCGACGCCGGTTCAGGCGCAAGCGATTCCGGCGGTGCTGGCCGGTCGCGACCTGATGGCCGCGGCCCAGACCGGCACCGGCAAAACCGCCGGTTTCGCCTTGCCGCTGCTGCAATTGCTGGCCATGGAAGGGCCGAAAGTCAGCGCCAACTCCGTGCGCGCGCTGATTCTGGTGCCGACCCGCGAACTGGCCGAACAGGTTCACGAAGCCGTGCGCCAGTATGCCGAGAACCTGCCGTTGAGCACCTACGCGGTGTACGGCGGCGTCAGCATCAACCCGCAAATGATGAAACTGCGCAAAGGCGTCGACCTGTTGGTGGCGACCCCGGGCCGTTTGCTCGACCTGTTCCGTCAGAACGCGCTCAAGTTCAACCAGCTGCAAACCCTGGTGCTGGACGAAGCCGATCGCATGCTCGATCTGGGCTTTTCCGAGGAGCTGGGGAATATCTATAAAGCCCTGCCCTCGAGACGTCAGACGCTGCTGTTCTCCGCGACCTTCTCCGATGCGATCCGCATGCTGGCCGGGCAAATGCTCAACGACCCGCTGAGCATCGAAGTCAGCCCGCGTAACGTGGCCGCCAACACCGTCAAGCAATGGGTGGTGACGGTGGATAAAAAGCGCAAGCCGGAGCTGTTCATTCACTTGATGCGCAAGGGCAAGTGGAAGCAGGTGCTGGTGTTCGCCAAGACCCGTAACGGCGTAGACGCGTTGGTGGAAAAACTCCAGGGCCTGGGCGTCAATGCCGACGGCATCCACGGCGACAAACCCCAGGCAACTCGCCAGCGGGCGCTGGATCGCTTCAAGGCCAGCGAAGTGCAGATCCTCGTGGCCACCGACGTGGCTGCCCGTGGCCTGGATATCGAAGAATTGCCATTGGTGGTCAACTTTGACCTGCCGATCGTGGCAGAAGACTACATCCACCGCATCGGTCGTACCGGCCGTGCGGGCGCAACCGGGCAGGCTATTTCGCTGGTCTGCGCTGATGAAGTGAATCAACTGTCAGCCATCGAGATGCTGACCCGTCAGACGTTGACTCGCCAGATGGAGCCGGACTTCGAACCTGAACACCGCGTGCCGGATACCGATGCCAGCGGTCAGGTGATCAAGAAGCCGAAAAAACCGAAGAAGCCCAAAACCTCTGGTGGCGGCAAGCGCAACCTGGGTAAATGGGTCGAGAGCGGTGAGGCGTCGGCGCCGGAGCCTTCGATCAAGCCGGTGCGTAAAGTGCCGGTGTTCAATACCGGGCCGCGTAAGCGTAAGCCTTGATCCTCTGAAGATTGTTCCCACGCAGTGTGGGAACGATCAGTGTCGGTGCTTCAACCACTCCACCATCCCCAACCCCGCCGCTCGCCCACTGGCGAAACACGCGGTCAGTAGATAGCCGCCGGTCGGCGCTTCCCAATCGAGCATTTCCCCTGCGCAGAACACGCCGGGTAGTTGCTTGAGCATCAAACGTTCATCCATCGCCTCGAACATCACGCCACCGGCACTGCTGATGGCTTCGTCCAATGGCCGGGTTTTCACCAGCGTCAGCGGCAATGCCTTGATTGCTTTGGCCAGCAGGGCCGGATCGGCAAAACAGTCAGCCGGTGTCAATTCCCGCAACAATGCTGCTTTCACGCCATCTAGCCCAAGCTGACTGTGCAGGTGTTTGGCCATGGAGCGTGAGCCGCGCGGTTTGCTCAGCGCCGCCTGGATTTTATCCACAGGCTTGCCCGGCAACAGATCGAGGTGAACGGTTGCCGAGCCATGTTGATTGATCGCTTCGCGGATCGCTGCCGACAGGGCGTAGATCAAGCTGCCCTCAATTCCCGTGGCAGTGATCACACACTCGCCGAGTCGCGGTACGTCGTCATTGAGGCCGATGGCGATGTTTTTCAGCGGGCTGCCGGCGAATTTGCTGACCATCAATTCGCTCCAGGCCTGCACCTCGAAGCCGCAATTGCTCGGTTGCAATGGCGCCAGCCCTACACCGCGCTGTTCCAGCGGCAGCATCCAGGCACCGTCCGAGCCGAGACGCGACCAGCTTCCACCGCCGAGTGCCAGCAGGCTCGCATCCGCGTGAACGGTTTTTTCGCCTTCGGGGCTGTCGATTAGCAAATCACCGTTGTTATCCCAACCGAGCCAGCGATGGCGGGTGTGGATAACTACGCCGGCATCGCGCAGGCGTTTGAGCCAGGCACGCAACAGGGGCGCGGCTTTCATGTCGGTGGGAAACACCCGGCCGGAGCTGCCGACAAAAGTTTCGATGCCCAGGTCATGAATCCATTGGCACAAGGCTTCGGCGCCGAACGAGCGTAACAGCGGGGCGATCCGCGGCGCCCGTTCGGCATAGCGTGAGAGAAATGCCGGGTAGGCCTCGGAGTGGGTGATGTTCATGCCGCCGACCCCGGCGAGCAGGAATTTTCGCCCCACTGAAGGCATGCCGTCGTACAGGTCGACCTTGATCCCGGCCTGGCTCAACACTTCAGCCGCCATCAAGCCGGCGGGGCCGCCGCCGATGATGGCGACGTGAGGGGGGAGGGAAGTGGAGGGCTGGGTCATGGCGAGAGCTGCGGCGTGGCGGAATAAGCCGCGCATTCTACCAGCCCTGCTCCCTGTGGGAGGATTCGAGGGCTGGTTAAAAAACAACCACCGCTCTGTAACCTATACCCCGCATGGGCTGCAGGCCCTTTCACTCAGGTTATCCACAGGCGGTTCCACAGGCATTGTGGGTAAAGACTCACACATCAATGACAACCTGATGACTGCCACACCCGTTGGGCGCTGTGATGGAGGATGCCATGACGGCGCGCCAGAGCCTTGCGGTCCTTGCTGTAGCCGCCGCCGATCACGCCGACCACCGGAATATCCCGGCCCAGGCAATGGCGCATCACGCTTTCATCACGAGCGGCGACGCCTTCGTCGGTCAGCTTCAGATAACCCAGGGCGTCGTCCTTGTGCACATCGACACCGGCGTCGTACAGCACCAGATCCGGTTGATAGAGCGGCAGCAAATAGTTGAGCGCATCGTCCACCACCTTCAGGTAATCGGCGTCGCCCATGCCCATCGGCAACGGGATGTCCCAGTCGCTTTCGGCTTTGCGTGCAGGAAAATTCTTTTCGCAGTGTAGGGAAACGGTCACCGCTTCCGGGGTGTTGTGCAGGATTCGTGCAGTCCCGTCGCCCTGATGCACATCGCAATCGAAGATCAACACCCGATTCACCCGGCCACTTTCCAGCAGGTAATGGCTGATCACCGCCAGGTCATTGAAGATGCAGAACCCGGCAGGGTGATCGTAATGCGCGTGGTGCGTGCCGCCGGCCAGGTGACAAGCCAAGCCATGTTCCAGCGCCTGTTCGGCCGCCAGCAGCGAACCGACGACCGCCCGCACGGTGCGCCGGGCCAGTGCTTCGCTCCAGGGCAGGCCGAGGCGCCGCTGGTCTTCGCGGGACAACTCGCCACCCATGTAGCGTTCGATGTACGCAGGGTCATGAGCGAGGGCGAGAATATCCGCCGGGCACAGGTCCGGGCGCAGCAGATCGGCGTCGCGGGTCAGGCCACTGTCCACCAGGTGATCGCGCAGCAGGCGAAACTTGTCCATGGGGAAGCGGTGATCCGCCGGGAACTCGGGACTGTAGTCTTCGTGGTAGATCAGGGGCAGGGGCATGGCTGATTTATCGGGGAAGCATGTAGGAATGAGTGAACGATCCTACCAGCGATGTAGACTTGCGGCATGGAAACCGAGGGGAGGGGCACGATGGAGCCGATACTGGAACTCGAAAGCGCGCGACTGTCATTACGGCAGTGGCGCGATGAGGATTTGCCGGCGTTTGCGGCGATGTGCGCCGATCCACAGGTGATGCGTTATTTTCCGGCGCCCTTGAGTCGGCTGGAAAGTGCCTCGCTGATAGGGCGGGTTCGCGGGCATTTTGCCGAGTATGGCTTCGGCCTCTGGGCACTGGAGCGCAAGGACACCGGAGCGTTCATCGGGTTTACCGGGCTGAGTGTGGTCGGCTTTGACGCACCGTTCACGCCAGCCATCGAAATCGGCTGGCGCCTGGCGCGCGAGCACTGGGGCCTGGGTTATGCCAGCGAGGCGGCATGGACCGCTCTGCGTTGCGGGTTTGATCGCTTGGCGCTGCAAGAGGTCGTGGCGTTCACCACCGAAACCAACCTGCCTTCGCAAAAAGTCATGCAGGCGATCGGCATGCACCATGCCCCCGCCGATGACTTCGAGCACCCGCGGCTTGCAGAGGATCATCCGCTGCGCCCGCACGTGTTGTATCGCATCACCCGTGAGCAATGGCTGCAAACCTTGCATGGATAAGCAGGCACGGACGTTTACAATGGCCCTCATGTTGAGCCGGGCCATAAACTGAATCGACCGCCGCAGCCAAGACTGCGCGGCATTATTGCTCTGTGTGAGGAGAGTCTGAATGAGCCAAGTGTTGGAAGATCTGGTAGACCTGCTGACCCTGGAACCGATTGAAGAAAACCTGTTCCGTGGCCGCAGCCAGGACCTGGGTTTCCGTCAGTTGTTCGGCGGCCAGGTGCTCGGCCAGTCCCTGTCGGCGGCCAGTCAGACAGTCGAAGAGACACGCCATGTGCACTCGATGCACGGTTACTTCCTGCGTCCGGGCGATGCGAAGTTGCCGGTGGTGTATCAGGTCGATCGGGTGCGCGATGGCGGCAGTTTCAGCACGCGCCGGGTGACGGCGATCCAGAAGGGCAACCCGATTTTCACCTGCAGCGCCTCGTTCCAGTACGACGAAGAGGGCTTCCAGCATCAGAGCCAAATGCCGCAAGTGGTCGGCCCGGAGAACCTGCCGTCGGAGCTGGAACTCACTCAGCAGCGCGCACACCTGATCCCGGAGCACATGCGCGAAAAACTGCTGTGCCCGAAACCGATCGAATTCCGGCCGGTGACCGAAAAAGACCCCTACAACCCGCAGCCTGCCGATCCGGTCAAATACGTCTGGTTCCGCGCCGATGGTGCGTTGGCTGACACTCCAGCGCTGCACAAATACCTGCTGGCCTATGCGTCGGACTTCGGCCTGTTGACCACCTCGATGCTGCCCCATGGCAAATCGGTCTGGCAGAAAGACATGCAGGTCGCCAGCCTTGATCATGCGTTGTGGTTCCACGCCGACCTGCGCGCCGATGACTGGTTGCTGTACGCCATGGACAGCCCGTGGGCCGGTAACTCGCGTGGATTCTCCCGTGGCAGCGTGTTCAACCGTGCCGGGCAACTGGTGGCCTCGGTCACTCAGGAAGGCCTGATTCGTCATCGCAAGGACTGGATATGAGCCTGGCCGAAGTGCGGCACTGGGTGTTCGACATGGACGGCACCCTGACCGTGGCCGTGCATGACTTCGCGGCGATCCGCGTGGCGTTGGCGATTCCTGCAGAGCACGACATCCTGACCCACCTCGCGGCGTTGCCGGCCGAAGAAGCGGCGGCCAAACATGCGTGGCTGCTGGAGCATGAGCGGGATCTGGCGCGGGGTTCGAAACCGGCGCCGGGTGCGGTGGAACTGGTGCGTGAGTTGGCCGGGCGTGGCTATCGCCTGGGCATTCTCACGCGCAATGCCCGTGAGCTGGCCCATGTCACGCTGGAGGCGATTGGCCTGGCCGATTGCTTTGCGGTGGAGGATGTATTGGGCCGCGATGAAGCGCCGCCCAAACCGCATCCCGGTGGTTTACTGAAACTGGCCGAGGCCTGGAAGGTGCCGGCGAGTGAAATGGTGATGGTCGGTGATTACCGCTTCGACCTGGATTGCGGCCGGGCGGCGGGGACGCGGACGGTGTTGGTGAACCTGCCGGATAATCCGTGGCCGGAATTGACTGATTGGCATGCGCGCGATTGCGTGGAATTGCGGCAGCTGCTTTCGGCTTGAGAGATTGGGCGTCCGATCAGACGCCCCAAAACTCACTGCCCGAACAACGCCTTCTGCCCCTCGGGCGAGGTAAACATCCCGTCCCCATTGTGCCCGACGCCGGGCACTTCGATCAGCTGCTGACTCAACCCTTGAGGATGGCGCCGTTTCAGATAATTGAAATAATTGCGCCCGCGAATCAAACGAGAAGCGCCCTGGGCTTTGGCTTCGCAACTTTTATCCAGCGCCGGGTGATTCGGGTCGATGTCCTGCTGCCCGAGCAAATAAACGATGTCGCGTTTGACGTAGTTTTCTTCCATCTGCGCAGGCGTTTGCCCATTGGCATAGGCGGGCAAGTCCGCCAGCCCATACTTCCAGCGATTGAAGTTCGGACACCCCGCGTGACTGAACGCCACTGGTCGTTGCTCATTGAAATAGGCATACGACGAAGGATTGGCGATCACATAACGCACCTTTACCCCTGCTGTGTCGAGGGCTGGCTGAGGGTGGCTCAACATGGCGTAACGCTGAACTACCTGGGCGCCGCCCGAGTGACCGGCAATGACGATTTGCTTCACGTCCGGAAACTGTCGCCGATCACCCAGGCGAGCGATGATTTCGTCGAGCGCCGCGTAGGAGCTCAGCGTAAACGGCGCGGTGGATAACCCGCCAGCCATCCAGTCATTGCCGTGCCAGCGTAAAACGCTGTCAGGCACCGGGTGGCTCGCGATGTCGGTTTCATTGAGAAACTGTGGGGCGAGCACCAGGGTGTTATCGCTTTGCCCGGCTTGCTGGGCCGCGTGCTCGGCGCTCTGGCGGTAGGTTTCAGCGTTGCGCAAACGACCATGAATGATGATCAGCACTCGTTCGATATTCTTCGCCGGTGTCGGGCCGATGCCCACCGCGATTTCGCCGGCGCTCAACAGCAGGCGCCCGGAACTGATCTCCTTGACCCCCTGCTCGGCAGCCTGGGCGCTTGTGCAGGTGATCAACAGAGCTAACAACCACTTGTGCATTACAGATTCTTCGCGGCAAAGGTATCGCACTGGCCAACCTGGCCTTGTGCAAATCCGGCTTTGAACCAGCGCACCCTTTGCGCTGACGTACCATGAGTGAACGAGTCCGGTACCACGCGGCCCTGACCTTGCTGCTGCAAGCGGTCATCGCCGATGGCGTTGGCGGCGTTCAAGGCTTCTTCGATGTCACCGGGTTCCAGCCAGTTCAGGCGCTTCTGCGCAATGTTGGCCCAGACCCCGGCCAGGCAATCGGCCTGCAGTTCCTGACGCACCAGCAAACCACCGTCGCCCTCCATTTGCCGGCCCTGCTGCCGGGCGGTCTGAATCTTCGCCGAAACGCCGAGCAAGGTCTGCACGTGGTGTCCGACTTCGTGAGCGATCACGTAGGCCTGGGCGAAATCACCTGCGGCGGAAAAACGCTGGGACATTTCCTGGAAGAAACCCATGTCCAGGTAGACCTTCTGGTCTGCCGGGCAATAGAACGGACCAGTCGCCGATGTCGCCAATCCGCACGCCGAGTTCACCTGATTGCTGAACAGCACCAGGGTCGGGTCTTTATATTGCCGACCGGCCTGCTGGAAAATCTGGCCCCAGGTGTCTTCGGTGTCGCCGAGGATCGAGCGCACGAATTCGGCGTTTTCATCATTGGCCGGCGGTGCCTTGCGGGTGTGGGTGGTGGCCGGAGCCGATTGCTCGCTCATTTGTCCGGTCAATTGACCGAGGATCTGCATCGGGTCCTGGCCGGTGATCCAGCCGATCCCGACGATCAACAGGATCGCGGTCAGGCTCAGGCCCTTGCCCCCGCCGAAGCGCATCCCGCCACCCCCACCGCCGACATCATCGCCACGGGCATCGACCACGTTGTCGCTGCGTCGGCCTTTTTTCCATAGCATGGGGGTGAGTCCTCGTTGGAATATGGTGATGAGTGTTGCTGGTCAGAGAGAGCGGCGCCAGTCCGGTCGTCTGTCTTTTACTGCGCACGGAACATTTCAGACTTGTATTGAACACGGATAGCCCAGCGAATTCCTTCAGGGCGACAGGTTTTTACCGAGTGGGCGAATGCTTGTCTCGAGAATCACTGATCAAACTCACTCTATATCGGCGATATGCCGGGCAGCGATGTAGCCGAAGGTCAGCGCCGGGCCGAGATTGATACCGCCGGCGGGATAGTGCCCGCCCATGATGCTGGCCATGTCGCCGCCCGCTGCATACAACCCGGCGATGGCCTGCCCCGACTCGCCAAGAACCTGGGCATGTTCATTGACCTTGAGCCCGGCGAAGGTGCCAAAGCAGCCAGGCTGGACCTTCACGGCGTAGAACGGGCCTTGTTCAATCGGCGCGACGCACGGGTTGGGTTGCTGCAACGCATCGCCCTGTTTGCGGTTGTAGGGCGTCGAGCCACGACCGAACAACGGATCTTCGCCGTTGCGCGCACACCGGTTGTATTCATCCACCGTGCTGCGCAATCCGTTTGGGTCGATGCCGCAGGCCAGGGCCAATTCCTCGACAGTGTTGCCGGTTTTCAGATAACCGCTGCGGATAAAGGATGACAGCGGCACCGGAAACGGCCGAGAAATTCCCAGGCCATAACGCCGTTGAAAACCATGAGTGCAGATCAGCCAGGAGGCGACTTCTTCGCCCAGCGGTGCGGCGGCGACCATGGCCGTCACGTAGTCGTAGTAGCCGTCGGCTTCGTTGACGAAGCGCCGGCCGTTGCTCAGCACACCGATGATCCCCGGTTTGCCGCGTTCGATGATGTGCGGGAAGTGGCCGATGCTGCCGTCACTGTGCGGCACTTGCGAAACCGGCGCCCAGGCCACGGGCGATGCCATGTCGGTGTTGACCCGCGCACCGGCGCTTTCGCCCAATCGCAAACCATCACCGGCGACGCCGAGAGGCGGCAGCGCCAGGTGTTCGTTGCCGGTTGGTGTGCGGGGGAACAATGCCTTGCGTCGCTCGATATCATTGGCGAAACCTCCGGTCGCGAGCACCACGGCCTTGCGTGCATGGATGCGGATATTGCCTTTGGCGGTACTGACGATCGCGCCTTGCACCTGATCGCCTTCGCGAAGCAACTCGGTCACCGGTGCCGATTCCCAGAGCAAGACGCCCAGGTCTTCGGCGGACTTTGCCAACCGCGCAACCAGCGCCACGCCGTTGACCAGTTGCATCGCCCGACCATGAACAACGAGGTCGAACAAGTGCCGGGTGAAGCGCCGGGTCACGTGCCATGCCGCGGGCAAAGAGCGCGTCAGGTTGAGAAATGCGCTCAGGTCCGCCCCCGCCATGATCGGCATGCCCATGAACGAAGTTTCCCGCATGGTTTTGCGAAGGCGCTTCAGTAGCTTGCCGACTTTTCGTCCGTCATAAGGCGCAGCGATCACCGACCGTCCGCCGGTGCCGGCGCCCGGCGTGTCGCCATGAATGTCGGCGATGGCGTTGCCATCGGCGAATTGCAGGGCAGTGTGTTGCTCGAAGAACGCGACCATTCGCGGGCCAGCCTCAAGGAACGCGTCGATCATCGCCGGATCGTAACGCTCACCCAATTCGTGCTTCAGGTAAGTGCGCGGTTGCTCGACGTCTTCAACGATGCCGGCACGACGCGCCAGAGGATTGCACGGCACCCAGGCCCATCCGCCGGACCACGCCGTGGCGCCGCCGAACACCGGGTCTTTCTCGACCACGATCACTTTCAAGCCATGCCAGGCTGCGGTTACAGCTGCGGACAATCCGGCCGCACCGGAGCCGACGATCAGCACATCGCATTCGATGTCCGCAAGGAGGGGAGAGTCGGCAGGCATCGTTTAAAAGCTCCAGGTTATTTTTGGAATTTGATTCCAGAAAATATAAAGGCTTGATTGATCCCGGCAACCATTCACTGCGTAAAGAGGGCGGTTATCGGACAGCGGGTTCCAGATTTCGCATTACGTGGTTTGTCTTTTAGAATCGGCAAAATTTCGAGTGGAACCCCCCATGGCCGGCAGTCAGATCGAACGTGTTTTCAGCGTGCTGGAAAGCCTCACCAGTGACCCTCGCGGCCTGCCGATGCAGACGTTGGCGGAGCAACTGGACATCCCCAAAAGCGCGACCCACCGTCTGCTCACCGAGCTGATTCGGCTGGGTTACGTGCGACAGAATCCGGAGAACCTGCGCTATCACCTGTCAACCAAACTGGTGGCGATGGGTTTCCGTTACCTGTCGAGCAGCGGCGCCGATATCGTGCAACCGGTGCTCGATCGCCTGGCCGAGGAAACCGGCGAGCTGGTGCGCCTTGGCGTTATTGAAGGCGAGCGCCAGGTCTGGATCGCCAAGTCTCAGGGTGCCCGCTCGGGCCTGCGCTACGACCCGGACATGGGCCGTGATGCGCCCTTGTTCTACACCGCGTCGGGCCATGCATGGCTGGCGTGCATGAGCGATGCCGAAGCGTTGTCGCTGGTGGAGCGTCAGGGGAGCGAACGGCCGAAAGACCTGGGGCCGAACGCGCCGCGTTCCAACATTGAGTTACTGGAGCGCCTGCGTCTGGCGCGAGAGCAGGGCTACGCCTGGGTCGAAGAGAGTTCGGCAGTGGGCACCTCGGCGATTGCGGCGGTGGTGCGCCACCCAGGCGACGGTCGAGTGATCGGTGTGCTGAGCATTGCCGGGCCAAGCGCGCGGATGCCGGGGGCACGGTTGCATGAACTGGCGCCGCTGTTGTTGAAGTTCACTGAGGAGCTGTCTGCCGCAAGCCTGGCTTCGGAGTTGTTCGTCTAATTCTGCCCGCACAAACCCATATGTGGGCTATGCGAATCTGTGCGTTGTTCGAACACAAGTTGCCGTTACTCCTGTAAGAATCTGGAACCAGGTTCTAAATTATTGGAATTCATCCCTCCGACAATAATCACAAGAGGACCGCAGCATGACTTCGCCCCTTCGCATCGCCCTGATCGGTGCCGGCAACATGGGCCAGCAGCATTACCGGCATCTGCAAACCCTGACGCAAGCGACGTTGTGTGCGGTAGCCGATCCCGGGCCACAAGCGGCAGGCCTCGCGGGCGAATGGGGCGTGGGGTATTTCGCGGATCACCGTCAGATGCTGGAGCAGGCGAAGCCAGACGCGGTGATCGTCGCCAACCCGAACACGCTCCACGTCAGCACGGCGCTCGATTGCCTCGCCGCCGGCGTGCCGGTGCTACTGGAAAAACCGGTGGGTGTGCACCTGGATGAAGCGCGCGAACTGGTGGCCGCGTCAAAAGCCACCGGAGTTCCCGTGCTGGTCGGCCACCATCGCCGGCATAATCCGTTGATCGTCCGCGCCCATGAACTGGTGCAGGGTGGCGCTTTGGGGCAGCTGACGACGGTGACGGCGCTCTGGCAGTTGCGCAAACCCGACAGCTATTTCGAAACGTCGTGGCGCCGCGAGCCCGGTGCGGGGATGTTGTTGACCAACCTGATTCACGACCTCGACCTGCTGCGGCATCTGTGCGGCGAAGTGCGCCAGGTGCAGGCAATCACCAGCAATGCGGTGCGCGGGTTTGCCAACGAAGATTGCGCGGCGGTGTTGCTGCAGTTCGACAACGGTGCGCTGGGCAGCCTGACCGGTTCCGACGCGGTGGCGGCGCCCTGGAGTTGGGAGCTGGGTTCCGGGGAGAATCCGGCCTATCCGCGCCAGGCCGATCAGCCCTGTTACTTGCTGGCCGGGACGGGCGGTGCATTGAGCATTCCGCAGCTCAAGCGCTGGCACTACGCCGACGTCGATGGCGGATGGCATCAACCGTTGCTGGCGGAACAGGAACGCTTCAGCGTCGATGAAGCATTGCGTTTGCAGTTGCAGCACTTCGTGCGCGTGGCGCGTCGGGAAGTCGAACCCTTGGTGAGCGCGGCCGATGCTGCGCGCACCCTGGCGCTGGTTGAGGCGATTCGCGAGGCCGCCGAAACCGGTCGTGCCTGCACCCCGATGTCAATCGAGGGATGAGCATGAGTGAGCGAATCTTTTCCCTGGCCAGCCTGACGGTGCTGGAGTTGTCTCCGCCGGAGATGGTCGAAGTCGCAGCACGGGCAGGATACAGCCATGTCGGACTACGCCTTGAACCGGCGACAGCCGAAGAACATCACTTTGCGCTGGTAGCCGATGTCGGTTTACGGCGTGAGACGCTGGCGCGGCTGCACGACACCGGCATTCGTGTGCTGGATGTTGAAATCCTGCGTCTTAAACCGCAAACCGTCGTCGCCGACTTCGAGAAGATTCTGGCGGTCGGGGCGCAATTGGGTGCCAGTGAATTGCTGGTGGCCGGTAACGATCCCGACGAACAACGACTCACCGAGAACTTCGCCCGGCTGTGTGATCTGGCGGCACCTTACGGGCTGCATCCGCATCTGGAGTTCATGCCATGGACCGATGCACGCAATCTCGAACAAGCGGTGCGCGTCGTCGAAAACGCTGACCGTGAAAACGGCGCGGTGTTGGTGGACGCGTTCCATTTCGACCGATCGGGTTCGCGGTTGGAAGATCTGGCCAAAGTTGCCCCGTCACGGTTACGGTACACGCAGTTATGCGATGTCGCGGGGCCACGGCCAACGGACATGGCGGAGATTTTGCGTCAGGCGCGTAACGAGCGGCGTTTTCCGGGCGATGGTGATTGTGATCTGGCGGGGTTGTTGCAGTGTTTGCCGGCCGATATCCCGTTAAGCCTGGAGATTCCCACCGTGAAGTTGCTGGAGCAGGGCGTGAGCGGGTTGCAGCGGGCGCAGATGGCGTTGGATAAGACTCGGGAATTGTTGGCGCGCCTTTGAACCTGTGGCAAGGGAGCTTGTCGGACCGCCGCACCGTCCCGTTCGGCAGCGAAGCGGTCGTCAACGACCTGTTATATGCAGTGACGGAACACCTTTGCTGATTTGGGGACTGCTGCGCAGTCCAGCGGGAGCAAGCTCCCTCGCCACATTCTGATTTGATTACAGAGGCCTTGCATGACCATCAGCACCCCGCTCTCTGGTGTAAACCAACCCTTCAAAGGGATTCTGCTGATCGTTGTCGCGACCTTTCTGTTTTCCAGTCACGACGCCTTGTCGAAATATCTATCGGGGTTTTATCCGATCGTCATGGTGGTCTGGGCCCGTTATGTGGTTCACACTTTGCTGATGGCCGGGATTTTCCTGCCGCAATCGGGGTTGCGAGTCCTGCGCACCAAACGGCCGTTGCTGCAGCTATTCAGGGCGTTGTGCCTGTTGGGCACCAGTTTGTTTTTCACCACTGGTTTGCAGTACATCCCGTTGGCCGAAGCCACGGCGGTCAACTTTCTCGCTCCGGTTCTGGTCACCGCGCTGTCGGTGCCACTGCTGCGTGAGCGGGTCACTCGTGGCCAATGGATCGCAGTGATTTGCGGATTTGTCGGCGTATTGATCATCGTCCATCCCGGCGGTGATCTGTTCACGCCAGCAGTCTTGCTGCCGCTCTGCTCGGCACTGTTTTTCTGCTTCTATCAATTGCTCACCCGCAAGCTCAGTGAAGTCGACAGCCCGACCACCAGTAACTTCTTCGCCGGCCTGTGCAACACCCTGGTGATGAGCGCATTGGTGCCGTTTTTCTGGAAAGTGCCAAGCCTTGGGCATGGATTGATGATGGTTGCACTGGGCGCCTGCGGGATGACGGCGCACCTGTTTCTGACCCAGGCGTTCCGCCATGCCGCCCCCGCGCTGCTGGCACCGTTCGGCTATTGCCAGATTGTCTTTGCCGGTTTGCTCGGCTGGTTGCTGTTTTCTCACACGCCGACCCTGACCACGGTGGTCGGGATCGCGGTGATTTGCTGCAGCGGGTTGGCGGCGGCGTGGCAACAAAGCCGCCGCTGAACCCGGTCAAAATTTGAAACGCACCACCAGGTTTTGCAGGCCTGCCGCCAGTCGCGACAACTCCTGGCTGGTGGCGCTGGTCCGGGTCGCGGCGTCGGCGCTTTCCAGCGACAGGTCGCGGATGTTCAGCAGATTACGATCCACCTCACGGGCCACCTGCGCCTGTTCTTCCGAGGCGCTGGCGATCACCAGGTTACGTTCATGGATCTGCTCCATCGCCCGGGTGATTTCTGCCAGTGCCAGTCCGGCCTGTTCAGCAATCGACAAGGTTTCGGCGACACGCTGACTGTTGTCGTGCATCGACATCACCACACCGTTGGTATCGCCCTGAACCCGGCCAATGATCTGTTCGATCTCCCGGGTTGATTGCTGAGTGCGATGCGCCAGCGCCCGAACTTCATCGGCCACCACCGCGAAGCCACGTCCGGCTTCACCGGCTCGCGCAGCCTCGATGGCGGCATTGAGCGCGAGCAGGTTGGTCTGTTCGGCGATGGCGCGGATCACGTCCAGCACCTTGCCGATTTCCCGGGACTGCTCGGCCAGGGTCTGAACCTGTTGCAGCGCGATGCCCGCATTGCCGCTCATCGCCTGAATCGAATCCAGGGTTTCAATCACCCGGGCCTGGCCCTGATTGGCTTGCTGTGTGGACTGTCTGGTGCTGTCGGAAGTCGACACCGCGTTGCGTGCCACTTCTTCCACCGCGACGGTCATTTCGTTGACGGCCGTGGCGGCCTGTTCGATTTCATTGTGCTGCTGTTGCAGCCGACTGGAATCCTGCTGAGTGCTCTGATTCATCTGCTGGGCGGCGGCCGCCAGTTGGGTCGACGTGCCGCTGATCAGTTGCAGGGTTTCCCGCAGGCTGGTCTGCATGGCCGACAGTGCCTTAAGCAAGCGTGCGGTTTCATCGGCGCCGTGGCTGCGGATCGGTTGACTCAGGTCACCGGCGGCCACTTGCTCGGCCACGTCGACCGCCTGACGGATCGGCAGGACGATGCTGCGAATCAACAGCCAGGCCAGGCACAGGGTCAGGAGTGCGACCGCTATCAGCGCACCGATCACGGTGATTTTTACCTGGTTGTAGAGCGAGTCAGCCTGGTTGGCTGACAGGCTGACTTCGTTGGCGGAAAGCGCCATCAATTCGGCGAACTGGTCACCGGTCTGGGTCGAGTAGTCCTGGATTTTTCCATTGAGCAACGCGGTCATTTCTTCGCTGCGGTTCTCCCGCGACAGCGCTTCGTATTGCGCCAGCGCCTGGCGGTAGCTGGTGACGGTGGCGACGAACTTTTCGTACGGCCCCCGGTTGTAATCACCGACCAGCGGAGTGAATTTTTCCAGCGTCTCTGCAAGCCAACCCTGCACTTGGTGCAGGCGTGTGACGGTGGCATCGAGCACCTTTGGATCGCGGTTGAGCGCCATGCGCAGGCTGAGCACGCGAATACTCAGGATGTAGTCGCGGATTTCACCCAGGTGGCGAATGCTGGGCAGGGAGACGTTTTCAGTGTGCTGGCCGGTGGCGCGAACCTGCGCGACCTGTTTAAGGGCGAACAGCCCCTGCAACAGGACCAGCAGGGCGATGACGCCGAAGCTGATCACGGCACGTTTGGCGATGCTCAAGTTACCTGGCGACATGGTGTGCCTCTGTGGCTGTGAGAAAAAAAGGGTGAAATGGATAAATCGCGGCCATAAAAAAACGCAGGCCCGGGATCAGGCCTGCGTTTGTGGTGTATCAATCTTTTACGGTCGGAATCTTGCGCGGTGCCATGAAGTACATCCAGGTCAGCGCGATGAAGTACATCGCCGGAATGATGGTGAACAACACGGTGTAGTTGTTGTTGGTGATGGTCAGAATGTGGCCGACCAACTGGGTCATGAACATCCCGCCGATCGCCGCGCACATGCCACCGAAGCCGAACACCGTACTCATCATGTGTTTAGGCGTGTAGTCCATCACCAGGCTCCAGATGTTCGCGGTCCAGGCCTGGTGCGCGCCAATGGCTAGGGAGATGGCGAAGACTGCGAGCCACAGGCTGCTCGAACCGGCGGCCATGACCACGCCGATGATGCAGCAGGCGAACAGGAACATGGACATCAGTCGGGCCTTGATCGGGTTGATCCCGCGACCGATCAGGAACGAAGACAGGATCCCGCCGCCGACGCTGCCGAAGTCAGCCGTGAGGTAGATGATGATCAGCGGAATACCCATCTGGGTCACGTTGATCCCCAGGTTGTATTGCTGATTGAGGAACGGCGGCAGCCAGTACAGGTAGAACCAGAACACCGGCGCGGTGATCGAGTAGGCGAGGGCGAAGGCCCAGGTGCCACGCATGCGCAGGATTCGCGAGAACGGTACGCGGGATTGTTCTGGTTCGACTTCCTTCTGGATGTAGTCCAGTTCCGATTGTTTAACGCTCGGGTGATCTTCCGGGTTGAAGTACTTCAGGCCCCAGAACAGCAACCAGATGCCGCCCAGCGCCGCCATGCACAGGAACGCGGCTTGCCAGCCCCAAGCGTGAAGAATCAGTGGCAGCAGCATCGGTGTGAACATCGCACCGACGTTGGTCCCGGCGTTGAAAATACCGGTGGCCACGGCGCGCTCGCCAGCCGGGAACCACAACCGTGTGGTTTTTACGCAGGCCGGATAGTTGGCGGCTTCGGTCAGACCGAGAATGAACCGGCAGACCATGAAACCCGCCGCCGAAGTGGCCAGGCCATGAGCGCCGGTGGCCAGGCTCCAGAGCAGTACCGCGAAGAAGAACACGCGCTTCACGCCGACCCGGTCGATCAACCGGCCTTGCAGCACGAAACCGACGGCGTAGCCGACCTGGAACCAGAAGTTGATGTTGGCGTAGTCCATCGCCGTCCAGCTCAGTTCCTTGGCCAGGATCGGCTGCATGACGCCCAGGGCGGCGCGGTCGATGTAGTTCAGGGTGGTGGCGAAAAATACCAGCGCCAGCATTCCCCAGCGGGTTTTGCCGACGGCCATGGCGCCGCGGATTTTGTCGCCGATGCCGCCAGTGGCGACGCTTTGGGCCGAAGCCACGCGAGAGCTTTGAGAAGGAAACATGTGTGTGCCATCCGTTCAATGACTGACAAGCGAGGCTTGTCGGGACTTCAAGGGCGCGTGATCAATCGATGGCGACGGGCGCGGGTGAGATTGATCGGCTGAGGTGTTTTCGTCAGGCGACGACAACGTTTTATTCAGCGAGCGGCGCAGTTCGGCCGAGTGGGCGCAAGGTTCGGATGGACACCAGGTCTGGCGTGAGATCGGTGGAGCAAGCAAACAAGGCGTTGAATGAGCGCATGAGCGTGTACCCGTTTTTTGAAATTTTTATGTGGTGTTCAGGGTCTTTGGTAACCGAGTCCATGGGGTCGTGACCGGACTCAATGTGGTGTCGATGGTGCGCAGTGGACGAAAAATCGTCAATTCGCCAACCGCCATTGTGTTCGATAATCGCCCGCAAAACTAACCGGGTAGTACACTTTGAATTGCTGTGCGGATTCGTCAAGCCAATAATTTGCCCAACAAGAATGTCCCCACCACCGGGAGTCGACACATGCAGCGTTCCATTGCCACCGTTTCCTTGAGCGGTACCCTGCCGGAAAAACTAGAAGCCATCGCCGCCGCCGGTTTTGACGGGGTGGAAATTTTCGAGAACGACCTTCTCTACTACGACGGCAGCCCTCGGGAAATCAGGCAGATGTGCGCTGATCTCGGGATTGCGATCACACTGTTCCAACCCTTTCGGGATTTCGAAGGTTGCCGCCGCGATCGCCTGCCGCGCAATCTGGAGCGGGCCGAGCGCAAGTTCGATTTGATGCAAGAGCTGGGCACCGACCTGGTGCTGGTGTGCAGCAACGCCTCGGCCGACTCCATCGGCGATGAGCAGATCCTGGTCGACGACTTGCGCCTGCTCGCCGAACGGGCCGGCGCTCGTGGTTTGCGGATCGGTTACGAAGCGCTGGCCTGGGGCCGCCACGTGAACACGTATCAACAGGTGTGGAACATCGTTCGCCAGGCCGATCATCCGAACCTCGGCGTGTTGCTGGACAGTTTCCATACGCTGTCGCTCAAGGGCGACCCGACGGCGATCGCCGAGATTCCCGGTGACAAGATCTTCTTCGTGCAAATGGCCGATGCACCGATCCTGGCCATGGACGTGCTGGAGTGGAGCCGGCATTTCCGTTGTTTCCCCGGCCAGGGCGAGTTCGATCTGCCGGGGTTCCTCGCGCCGATCATCAAGAGCGGCTATACAGGCCCGCTGTCGCTGGAGATCTTCAACGACGGTTTCCGCGCCGCGCCACCCCGGGCCAACGCCGCCGACGGCTTGCGTTCGTTGCTGTACCTGGAAGAGAAAACCCGCGAGCGTCTGGAGCAGGAAGCCACGCCTGTGGCCAATCGCGACATTCTGTTCGATACCCCAGGCGCCAGCGAATACAACGGCATCGAGTTTCTTGAGTTCGCCGTGGACGAAAGCCTCGGCGCGAAGTTGTCCCATTGGCTGGAGCGACTGGGTTTCGTCAAGGCTGGGCAACACCGTTCCAAGAGTGTCAGCCTGTTGCGTCAGGGCGATATCAACCTGATCCTCAACTCCGAACCTTATTCCTTCGCCCACAGTTTTTTCGAGGCCCATGGGCCATCGCTGTGCGCCACCGCCGTGCGGGTCAAGGACAGCGCCAGTGCGTTGGCCCGAGCCGTGGCTTACAAAGGCCAGCCGTATCGCGGGCTGGTAGGCCCCAATGAGCTGGAACTCGCCGCCGTGCGTGCGCCGGACGGCAGTCTGATTTACCTGGTAGACCAGGACGCCGACGTCTATGGCACCGACTTCAATCTGCAACCGGCGGCCGTGGCCAGCGGTGGCCTCAAGCGCATCGACCACATGGCCATGGCACTGCCCGCCGACAGCCTCGACAGCTGGGTGTTGTTCTATAAAAGCCTGCTGGATTTCGAAGCCGACGATGAAGTGGTGCTGCCCGACCCGTATGGTCTGGTGAAGAGCCGTGCCTTGCGCAGCCGTTGCAGTTCGATCCGCCTGCCGCTGAACATTTCCGAGAATCGCAACACCGCGATCTCACACGCACTGTCGAGTTATCGCGGTTCCGGTGTGCATCACATCGCTTTCGATTGCGACGACATCTTTGCCGAAGTCAGCCGTGCCAAGGAGGCGGGCGTGCCGCTGCTGGATATCCCGCTCAACTACTACGATGACCTCGCCGCGCGCTTCGATTTCGACGACGAGTTCCTCAGCGAGCTGGCGTATTTCAACGTGCTCTACGACCGTGATGCCCAGGGTGGCGAGCTGTTTCACGTGTACACCGAGCCGTTCGAAGGGCGGTTTTTCTTTGAAATCATCCAGCGCAAAAACGGCTATGCGGGGTACGGCGCGGCCAACGTAGCCGTGCGACTGGCGGCCATGGCCAAATCCCGAAGTGGTGGCGTACGTCAGACAAAGTTGTAGGAAAATCGTAAACACGGGTACAAAACCGCTGCCGCGTGGCTTCCTTCACTGTGCGCAGCGGCCCATAATCGCCTACTTGTGCAGTGATGGCCGTGAGCCCGCAATGACAATAATTTCAAAACTCTCCGTAGCGCCCGAAAAGCCAATTGCCGAGCCTCGCAAGAGTCGCAAGAACAACCCGGAAAAAACCCGCGAGAACATCCTTCAAGAGGCCATTGTCGAGTTCGTCCAGCAGGGGCTTTCCGGTGCGCGCGTCGATGCGATCGCCGAGCGCATCCACACCTCCAAACGCATGATCTATTACTACTTCGGCAGTAAGGAACAGCTCTACGTCGAGGTGCTGGAAAAACTCTACGGAGATATCCGCAGCACCGAAAGTCGCTTGCACCTGGCCGAGCTGGCGCCGGTGGAGGCGATTCGGCGGTTGGTGGAATTCACCTTCGACCACCATGATCGCAACGTTGATTTCGTGCGTATCGTCTGCATCGAGAACATTCACAACGCTGAGTATGTGAAGCGCTCCGATGCGATCAAGGCGATGAACAACACCATCCTCGATTCACTGGGCGAGATTTTGCGTCGCGGGGCCGCAGAGGGTGTATTCCGCGCCGGCCTCGATCCGCTGGATGTGCACCTGCTGATCAGTTCGTTTTGCTTCTATCGCGTGTCGAACCGTCATACCTTTGGTGAGATCTTTCAGATCGACTTGCCGGACGAAAGTATCAAGCAGCGTCATCGGGAAATGATCTGCGAGTCGGTGTTGCGGTATCTGCAGGCCTGATTTGCAGGGCCCTTAAAAGATCGCAGCCTCGTTTCACTCGACAGCTCCTACAAGTACCCATACCCCTGTAGGAGCTGTCGAGTGAAACGAGGCTGCGATCTTTTGCATTTCAACCATTCATGCTTTGAAAATGCGCCAGCATCCGCTGGGCATCCGGCACCACGCCGCTGAATAATTCAAACGCCTTCACCGCCTGAAACACCGCCATGTTGCCGCCGTCCAGGGTTCGGCAACCCAGCGCGCGAGCGTTGCGCAGCAGTTCGGTTTCCAGCGGGAAGTAAACGATCTCCGCCACCCACAACTGCGGCCGAAGTAGCTCTACCGGCACTGGCATGCCCGGCAGCTTTTTCATGCCCATGGGCGTGGTATTTACCAGCCCGTCAGCCTGACCCAGCGTGCCTGGCAAGTCGTGACCGGCCACGGCGCGGCCAAAACCGAAATGCTGATTGAGGTTGTCCGCCAAAGACTGAGCCCGGCTGTGATCCACATCGAAAATGCTCAGCAGTTGTACGCCTTCGCTCAATAACGCGTGGGCCACCGCTGCGCCTGCGCCACCGGCGCCCATTTGCACCACTCGTTCACGGGCAACGTCCTGCAGGCCGCGACGAAACCCTTCGGCGAAGCCCAGGCAATCGGTGTTGTGGCCGATGCGTTTCCCGTCCTTCAACACCACCGTGTTCACCGCGCCAATGCCGCGGGCTTCCGGAGACAATTCGTCGAGCAACGGGATGATTGTCTGCTTGCACGGAAAGGTGATGTTCAGCCCGGTGAAATTCATCCGCTCGGCGGCCATCAGCAGGTCGGGCAGGGCGCCGCTGTCGAGTTTCAGCTGATCCAGATCGATCAGTCGATACAGGTAGCGCAGACCCTGCGCATCGCCTTCGTGCTCGTGCAGCGCCGGAGTGCGGGAAGCCTGAATGCCGGCGCCGATCAGCCCGGCCAATACCACGGTGTTCTGTGTCATCACGCTTAACCTTTCAAACGTTGGCTGAAATGCTCCAGCGCCAAACGATAGCCGTGGCTGCCGAAACCGCACATCACCGCCGTGGCGATGGACGAGACAAAGGAGTGATGCCGGAAGGGTTCGCGGGCATGGACGTTGGACAGGTGCACTTCGATCACGGGCAGTTCGCTGGCGACCAGCGCATCGCGAATGGCGACCGAGGTGTGGGTCCAGGCAGCCGGATTGATGACGATCCCGGCGCAGCGGCCACGGGCGGCATGAATCCAGTCGAGCAGTTCGCCTTCATGGTTGGTCTGGCGAAACTCCACCTTCAGGCCGAACTCTTCGGCGGCGCGACCGCACAGCGCTGAAATATCCGCCAGGGTTTCGTGGCCATAAGTCTCCGGTTCACGGGTACCGAGCAGGTTCAGGTTCGGGCCGTTGAGCACCAGAACGATAGGGGACATCGGGTCTCTCCACTTATTATTGTTGGCATTGGCCGAGGGTCTCAGCCTGTGGAGATAAATTGTACTAACTGGTTAATAAGGTCAATTGAAGAGGCGCCGGCCCTGGATTATCTGTGCGGTGATCGAACATTCAGCGCGGAAGACGCTCAACCAGAAAATCGATAAACGCCCTGAGCCGCAACGGCACATGGCGGCTTTGCGGATACAGCAAAGTGAAGGGGCGGGAGCGCCCGCCATAGGGCTTGAGCACTTCCACCAGCGAGCCATCCGCCAGTTCGTTTTCGACGATGAAGCGATAGGTTTGAAACAGCCCGGCGCCGTGTTTCGCCAGCGTCACGCCGCCCAATACATCATCGGAACAGCAGTAATTACCTTCGGCCAAAATCTCCAGCGGCACGCCGTTATCGTTGAACAGCCAGGCAATCCGCCGCCCGCTGCTGGGTAGCTCGAACTGGATGCATTCGTGGTGCGCCAGGTCGTCCAGGGTTTGTGGCATGCCGGCACGCTTCAGATAGTCAGGGCTGGCGATCATCACCAGCGCGGCGTCTTCCAGTGGCCGGGCAATCAGTCCGGAGTCGGGAATCGCCCGCACACGGATGGCCATGTCATAGCCTTCGCCGACGAAATCGATGTTGCGATTGCTGATGTGCACCTCGACTTTCACGGCGGGAAAACGCGCCCGGAACGCCGGCAGCAGCGGCAGGATGCGGTGGTGGGCATAGGTGGTGGGAATGCTGATACGCAAGGTGCCGGAGGGTTCCTGCTGTTGACCCATGACTTCGCGCTGAGCCTCGACCAGTTGCGCAAGGGCCAGGCGACACTCCTCAAAATAGCGCCGGCCACTGTCGGTCAGCTTGACGCTGCGGGTGGTACGCGCGAACAGCCGCACACCCAGACGTTCTTCCATCCGCGACACCGAGCGGCTGACCGCGGCCGGGGTCACACCCGCCACCAGGGCCGCGGCGGTAAAGCTGCCCGCTTCGGCGGCCAGGCAAAACAGTTCGATGCTGCCGAGCTGAAGATCGTCGAAATGTCGCTGCATGATTGATTACACCAAGAATCAAATGGGATGCCTGAGGTGGTATTTATCAAATGCAGGCGTACAAATACAGGATTCGTTTCAACCACCAGCGCCGTTGAGTTCATCACCGGCCAGATATTGGCAGTGAAAGGATTGCTTACTCTTTTTTGCCCTGATTGGCAGGGGACGGTCGACCTGAAACGCTAGGCTCAAACGTGGTCAGCTGATCGAACGGTTAGCGCCAGTTATCGGGTTTTTCAAGGAATGGCGAATCTTCGGATTCTATAACCTAACGGATGGGTTAGCATGAATGTATGCCGCTACAAGGGATTGTCACTGGTAGTCATGTTGCGTGACGAGCATTGCCCACCACACGTTCACGTCGATGGAGGCACATGGAGCGCACGCTTTCGGTTCAGCTTCTGGCACAACGGCGTAGAGCTCTGGGATGTCATTCCTCATTCGCATCGACCTCCTCTGGCCATGCTGGAGGGGTTACGCCAGGCGCTCAGGCAACCTGCCCATTTGCGGCGAGCCCGTGGCATCTGGTGGAGCAAATTGCAGACGGCCTGCCTCGACAATCAGTTATGGGATTGGCAGGGCAATGAAGTGGTCGTGATGAAGAGGGTTGCCAGCACGACTTACATGATTGGTTCGGCTCGCTATGAGCCTGAAGGAAACAAGACCTTATTGACGCTGATGGGAGCACCGGAGGGCGTGGAGATCGAATTATGAAAACGATAAGTGCAAAAATGCAGGTAGATCACCCTGTGACCGAAGGCGTTTTGGACGAAGCGATCGAGAGTGGCGAGTTACGCCGTCGCAGTGGATTGAATGCAACGACGGTGATCTTTCTCGATCCATGTCTCGCCGTCGGTTTCGAGGATGGCAGCGGTGTGTTGTTGCCAGTGAAAAACTATCCAGAGTTCGATGGTTTTGAGACCGAGGATTTCGCCGGTTTGAAAATCGGTTTCGCCGGAGCCGCGCTTTGCCATGAAGGCAAGGACCTGCAGGTGTCCATCGCCGGTTTGATTTCGGCGAGCAAACCGCTGATGGATATGGCGGCCTCGGTGATCGCCTCGCGCAATGGTCGTCAGAGCAGCGCCGCCAAAGCCGAGGCAGCTCGGGCCAACGGCAAGAAGGGCGGTCGCCCACGCAAGGTCGATACGGCTCTTTGATCGCCCACAAAAAAGCCGTCCCAGGGACGGCTGATTTGTAGGGGGAAGCAATCAACGACGGGTCAACAACACTCCGGATTCCATGTGATGGGTCCACGGGAACTGGTCGAACATCGCGCATTGAGTAATGCGGTGAGTGTCGTTCAGTTGGGCGATGTTGGCCGCGAGGGTTTCCGGGTTGCAGGAAATGTAGAGGATGTTGTCGAAGCGCCGGGTCAGTTCGCAAGTATCCGGGTCCATGCCGGCGCGGGGCGGATCGACGAACACGCTACCGAACTCGTAGCTCTTGAGGTCGATGCCGTGCAGGCGACGGAACGGGCGAACTTCGTTCAGGGCTTCGGTCAATTCTTCGGCAGACAAACGCACCAGCGTGACGTTATCCACCGCGTTTTCGCTCAGGTTGCTGAGCGCTGCGTTGACCGAGGTCTTGCTGATTTCGGTGGCCAGCACTTTGCGCACGCGCGTAGCGAGCGGCAAAGTGAAGTTGCCGTTGCCGCAATACAGCTCCAGCAAGTCGTCGGAACGATCGCCAAGGGCGTCATACGCCAAGTTGAGCATCTTCTGGTTCACCGTGCCGTTGGGTTGGGTGAACGCGCCTTCCGGCTGGCGATAGCTGAAGGTGCGGCCGCCGACTTCAAGTTGCTCGACCACGTAATCGTGACCGATCACTTCGCGTTTGCCCTTCGAGCGACCGATGATGCTGACGTTCAGGTCGGCTGCCAGCTTCGACGCCGCCGCGTGCCAGTGCTCGTCCAGCGGGCGGTGGTAGCACAGGGTGATCATCGCATCGCCGGCCAGCGTGGTCAGGAACTCCACTTGGAACAGTTTGTGGCTCAGGGCTGCACTCGCTTGCCACGCCGCCTTGAGCTGCGGCATCAACTGGTTGATGCGCAGGCTTGCGATCGGGAACTCTTCGATCAGGATCGGCGTGCGTTTGTCTTCCTGGGAAAACATTGCGTAGTGGCGCTCGCCGGCTTCACGCCACAGGCGGAATTCGGCACGCAGGCGGAAGTTTTTCAGCGGCGAATCGAACACCGCAGGCTCGGGCGCACCGAACGGGGCCAGCAGATCACGCAGGCGCGTGACCTTTTCTTCGAGCTGAACGGCGTAGGCCTGGGAATCAAAAGTCATGCGTTGAACCAACCTAACTTGATCACGAACAGAATCGACAAAACCACCAACGCCGAGTTCAGCTCACGGCCACGGCCGGACAGCAACTTGATGGCGGTCCAGGAAATGAATCCGAACGCGATGCCGTTGGCGATGGAGTAAGTGAATGGCATAGCCAGCGCGGTGACTACCACTGGCGCGGCAACGGTGATGTCGTCCCAGTCTATTTCCGCCAGCCCCGAGGTCATCAATACGGCGACGAACAGCAAGGCAGGTGCGGTGGCGAAGGCCGGTACGCTGGCGGCCAGTGGTGCGAAGAACAGCGCCAGCAGGAACAGAATCGCCACCACGACGGCGGTCAGGCCGGTGCGGCCACCGGCACTCACGCCGGCTGCGGATTCGATATAGCTGGTGGTAGTCGAGGTGCCCAGCAACGAGCCGGCCATGGCCGCGGTGCTGTCGGCGATCAGGGCACGACCCATTTTCGGCATGTGGCCGTCCTTGCCCATCAGGCCGGCGCGCTTGGCGACGCCGATCAGGGTGCCGGAGTTGTCGAACAGATCGACAAAGAGGAACGCGAAGATCACGCTGACCAGACCGATGTCCAGTGCGCCTTTGATGTCCAGTTGCAGGAAGGTCGGTGCCAGCGACGGTGGCATCGACATCACGCCGCCGAACGGGCTGAAGCCCAGCAGGATGGAAACGATGGTCACCGACAGAATGCCGATCAGCACCGCACCGCGCACTTTCAGGGCCTCCAGGGCAACGATCAGGGCAAAGCCCAGGGTTGCGAGGATCGGCGCCGGTTGCTTCAGGTCGCCGAGGCCGACCATGGTCGCCGGGTTGCTGACGACGATGCCAGCGTTGTGCAGGGCGATCAGTGCCAGGAACAGGCCGATGCCGGCGGCAATCGCCGAACGTAGCGCCAACGGGATGCTGTTGATGATCCATTCACGGATGCGGAAAATCGACAGCAGGAAAAACATCACCGCCGAGAGGAATACCGCACCCAGCGCCACTTGCCAGGTGTGGCCCATGTGCAGGACCACGGTGTAGGTGAAGAAGGCGTTCAGGCCCATGCCCGGTGCCAGGGCGATCGGGTAGTTGGCGATCAGGCCCATGGTCGTCGAGCCGATGGCGGCTGCCAGGCAGGTGGCGACAAACACCGCGCCTTTGTCCATGCCGGTCTCGCCGAGGATGCTCGGGTTGACGAACAGAATGTAGGCCATGGCCAAAAAGGTCGTGACGCCCGCCAGAATCTCGGTCCGGACGTTGGTGTTGTGTGCCTTGAGTTGAAACAGCCTTTCCAGCATGTCTGCTCCCCGTGGCGCGCCCGGCGCCGTGAATGTATCGACCTCAACAGCAAAGCACAGACCGCCGTAGGCGCCTGGGAATTTTCTGTGGGTCGGAAAAAGCCGCGCATCATACCAGCAGCGTGGAGCCATGGCTGCTTATGGCTGCGATCGTCGTCGATGTTTTGCCAAAAAGGGAAGTGCGCCATACTGCGCGCTGTTTTTTTAGGGCAGGGAAGGGCGGAATATGAAGTACATGAGCACGCGCGTGGTTGCCGCATTCACGATGTTGATCGCGTTGTTCCTGGGTGCCCAAACCGCCTCGGCAGCGACGGCCCCACCACTGAGTCAGGTCAAGGTGCTCAAGGTCGAGTCGCCCAATTGTGGCTTTGAAGATATTGCGGACAAGCAGGAGCAGACCCGTTGCGATCATCAGGGGCCGAACATCAAGGTGTACGTACTGGAAGTCGGTTACGGTCGCGAAGCCCATGTTGCCCTGGACGGTTTCGAAGTGGATGGCACCCGGACCCCTGTCTGTGCTTTTGATACCGGCAACCTGACCGAGTGCTCAGCCGGGAAAAAAACTGTCGGCTATCTGTACATCTTTAACCTGGCAGGCAAGCAGGACGGCATCTTCACATTCAGCAACACCTCCATCAACGCGCCGGGCAACACGATGTCGACGCAGCTTTACATCAAGTAACGGCCAGGCTCGAACAAGGGGCAGGAAAGCTGACTACGCTTTAAAGATCATTCTCTGGACTGCGCCCATGACCTTTAGAGCCCTGATTACCCTCGCCGAGGGCATCGACGATCTGCAAACCGTGACCCTGATCGATGTTCTGCGCCGCGCCAAGGTTGAAGTGGTGGTGGCCAGTATCGAGTCGCGGCGCATGCTGACCTGCGCTCGCGGCACCCGCCTGACCGCTGATGCGATGCTGGTCGATTTGCTGGCCCAACCCTTCGACTTGATCGTTTTGCCCGGCGGCGCCGTGGGGGCGCAGCATTTGGCGGCCCACCAACCCCTGCAACAATTGATCAAGGACCAGGTCGCCGCCGGGCGCTTGTTCGCCGGCATTGCCGAAGCGCCGGCGCTGGCGCTGCAGACTTTTGGCGTGCTGCGTCAGCGGCGCATGACGTGCCTGCCTTCCGTCAGCCATCAATTGTCGGGCTGCAACTTCGTCGATCAACCGGTGGTGGTCGATGGCAACTGCATCACCGCCCAGGGTTCGGGCGCCGCGCTGGAGTTTGCGCTGACGCTGGTGGAGCAACTCTGCGGCAAAACCACGCGGTCGGCGGTGGCGGGGGAATTGCTGGTGTAGAAGACTGCTTCAGGCCCTGACCTCTTCCACCGGCACATGCATGCGGTCGCGGTTGGCCAGGGTCGGGAACAGTTTGACCCAGACCCCGGTCACCATCAGTGTGCCGATGCCGCCCATCACCACGGCCGGTACGGTGCCGAACCAGTGGGCCGTCAAGCCAGACTCGAATTCGCCGAGCTGATTCGAAGCACCGATGAACAAGCCATTCACGGCACTGACCCGGCCGCGCATCTCGTCCGGAGTTTCCAGCTGCACGAACGAGGCGCGGATCACCATGCTGATCATGTCTGCCGCGCCTAAAACCACCAACACAGCGAGAGAGAACCAGAACGAAGTCGACAGGCCGAAAGCGATGGTTGCCACGCCGAATACACCCACGGCGGTAAACATCACCCGTCCGACGTTGCGTTCCACGGCAAATCGCGCCAGAAACAGCGACATCAGCAGTGCGCCCACCGCCGGGGCCGAACGCAGCAGGCCCAGACCCCAAGGACCGGTCAGCAGAATATCTTTGGCGAACACCGGCAGCAGCGCAGTCGCGCCACCCAGCAAGACGGCAAACAGATCCAGGGAAATCGCCCCGAGAATATCCGGACGGCTGCGAATGAAGCGGATGCCTGCGAGCAGCGAATCCAGGGTTGCCTTGCCCTTGTTCAACGGTGTCTGCCGAGCCGGTAGGTTAAGCATCAGCGCACAGGCGATGAGGTAGAGGATCACCGTCGGGCCATACACCCAGACGCTGCCGAAGGCGTAAAGCAAACCGCCCAGCGCCGGGGCAACGATGGTGGCCGACTGCTGCGCAGATTGCGCGGCAGCAACCGCGCGCGGGAATAAGGCACTGTGCACGATGCTCGGCAGCAAGGCCTGGGTGGTTGGCATCTCGAAGGAGCGGGCGGCGCCGAGCAGGAATGCGAGGATGAAGATCATCTCCCGGGTGACATGGTCAGTCGCGCTGCCGATGGCCAGCGACAGGGCGATCAGCGCTTGCACGGACTGACAGATCGCCGCGACCTTGCGCCGGTCATAGCGATCCGCCACATGCCCGGTGTGCAGCATGAACAACACCCGCGGGGCAAATTCCACCAGACCCACCAGACCCAGATCGAGCACGTTGCCGGTCAGTTGATACAGATTCCAGCCGATGGCCACGGTCAGCATTTGAAAACCGCTGGCGGTAAATACCCGAGCCAGCCAGAACGCAATAAAAGGGCGGTGATGACGTAACAGCAGGGGCGCTTGGCTGGGCATCTGAAGGCAAGTCTGGGTGAGGGGAAGGGCGAGATTATCACCAACCTGTAACCAGGAGTTGCGAGCACGGAAAATTTAGTTAGCTAGACACCGATCTCTCAGAACATACAAATTCCCTGTGGCGAAGGAGCTTGCTCCCGCTGGGATGCGAAGCAGCCCCGAACCTGCTACCCCACACCACAGGCACATCGCGTTACCCGATTTTACGACTGCTGCGCAGCCGAGCGGGAGCAAGCTCCCTCGCCACAGGGAATGCATTGCAACGCATGACCAAACCCGTGAGGCAACCTGTCACGCGGCAATAGACCACACCGTCCATCGGTAAAAATGCGACTACTCTTTCAACGTTGCTTGATCCAGATCAAGACCCTTCGTGGAAATGATCCGGAGGCCAGATGGCCAGATTCCCTACGTTGTGATGATGGTAGAAAAAGAACGAGTTCAAATTCGCCACACTCCATAACCGTGGGGGCAGTGGGTGCAGGCCGCGAGCCTTCAGCCAGTATTACCTGACAGAGGAAGACTTATGTTCGGTTTGGAGGCGCTTGATCTCGCCCGGATTCAGTTCGCGTTCACCATTTCGTTCCACATCCTGTTCCCGGCCATCACCATTGGCCTGGCGAGTTACCTGGCGGTACTCGAAGGCCTGTGGCTGAAGACGCACAACGACACCTACCGCGATCTGTACCATTTCTGGTCGAAGATCTTTGCCGTCAACTTCGGCATGGGCGTGGTGTCCGGCCTGGTCATGGCCTATCAGTTCGGCACCAACTGGAGCCGCTTCTCGGATTTCGCCGGTTCCGTGACCGGGCCGTTGCTGACCTACGAGGTACTCACTGCGTTCTTCCTCGAAGCCGGCTTCCTCGGCGTCATGCTGTTCGGCTGGAACAGGGTCGGGCGCAAGCTGCACTTCTTCGCCACCGTCATGGTCGCCATCGGTACCCTGATCTCGACCTTCTGGATTCTCGCCTCCAACAGCTGGATGCAGACCCCGCAGGGCTACGAAATCGTCAACGGCCAAGTCATTCCAGTGGACTGGCTGGCGATCATTTTCAACCCGTCGTTCCCTTACCGCCTGATGCACATGGCCACGGCGGCGTTCGTCGCTACCGCCTTCTTCGTCGGTTCGTCGGCGGCCTGGCATTTGCTGCGCGGCAAGGACAACCCGGCCATCCGCACCATGCTCTCGATGGCCATGTGGATGGCACTGATCGTGGCGCCGATTCAAGCCGTCATCGGTGACTTCCACGGCCTCAATACCCTCGAGCACCAGCCGGCGAAAATCGCTGCGATTGAAGGTCACTGGGAAAATGTCGGCGATGAGCCGACCCCGTTGATCCTGTTCGGCTGGCCGGACATGAAAGCCGAAAAGACCAAATTCGCGGTCGAGATTCCGTACCTGGGCAGCTTGATCCTGACCCACACCCTGGACAAACAGGTGCCGGCGCTCAAGGAGTTCCCGCCTGAAGACCGGCCGAATTCGACCATCGTGTTCTGGTCGTTCCGGGTCATGGTCGGCCTGGGTTTCCTGATGATCTTCACCGGTTTGTGGAGCCTGTGGCTGCGCAAGCGCGACACGCTGTATACCTCGCGTCCGTTCCTGTATCTGGCACTGTGGATGGGCCCATCCGGCCTGATCGCGATTCTC